>SAMEA3663015__coassemble_118_pt1 | contig 68827 bp, 52 predicted proteins | sample SAMEA3663015__metabat2_low_PE_008 | metagenome-assembled genome bin SAMEA3663015 (sample SAMEA3663015) | pig gut metagenome | biome: pig gut; feature: pig-associated habitat; material: faeces | place: France | collected 2012
TTAAACGTCTGTAAAACAACAGTGTTCCAAAATGTTCGTATGAAACGGCGTTTTGATTTTGCTATGTTTTTGTTTGTCTTTTTTGTTGGTATCGACTAATTTGTTACCTTTGCAGGATTGAACAAATTACTTATTGATTTATGAAGTTGAATAAGATGATTGATATGAAAAAGTTGGTTTTTGTAGCTTTGTGTCTTGCGTTTGTGTGGGGTGCGAAGGCTCAAAAGGTGGTCGAAACTATTGATTTGTATGAAGATTATGCGGTTTGTATGCCGATAATGTTTGATTCGACCGATGTGAACGGCAAGTCTTTCAGTCTGTTTGATGCTCTCAAAACAGACAGACGCTCTCGTGAGGTCTCTCAGGAACTCTCTTGCGATGGTGATGGTTGGTTTTCGTTTGCTGTTGCCAAAGGAGAAATGCGTGTTGTCAATCTTGGATTTAAGATTGTGGCTTCCGATTGTTCCGAGGCTGAGTTTAAGGTAATTACTCCTTGCGATTTGAAAGCTGATTTTGTCAATGCAAGTTCCGAAAAGAAGTCTTCTGCGGGCGATACGCTCACTTTGAAAGCTGATTTTGACAAGGGAGTGTATAATGTCAGTCTTTCTCTTTTGGTTAATGAAGATTGCAACCGCTTAAAGGTCATTTGCGAGGGCAAAGGGCTTGTTTGCCTGCCTTCTTCAGCCAAAGAGCCGTTCAGTTTGGAGACTATGTTGCAGGGAAAGCACCTCTATTCTGTAAATCTCTCACCTTCGGGAAATTATTATTTGCTTGTGTATTCCGAAACCGACAACAAGGGTAAGACAAAGTGGACTTGGCAGCTCAAAAGTACCGATGAAGACAGACTTTTGTATCAAGGAAACAACTATTTCAGTATTTCGTGGTTGCCCAAGAGTGATTTGCTCTACTATTGTGGCAAACAAGACGGACGGAACACTATGTGGGTACTCAATCCCGAGACTTTGACGCTCGAGGTGTTGGCACAAGATTTTCCGGAAGGTCAGGTGAAGTTCTTGAACAACGAACAAGCCTTTCTTATTGCCACAAAAGACAAACTGAACGAGCAAAGAGGTGAGGTAAACCGTGTTCTCTCACCCGAAGACCGCATTGGGGACGATTGGAGAGAGAGAAGAGATTTGTGGTTGTATCGTTTGGGTAACAAGGCTTTGCAACGTCTTACTTTTTCTTCTCACGATGTTGCTCTGCATGATGTATCTGCCGACGGAAATAAGGCTTTGATTTCACTTTCTTATGATGACTTCACTCACAGACCTTTTGGGTACAGACGCTTTTTTGAACTTGATTTGCGAACTCTTGCCGTCGATACTTTGTTTGCTGATGCTTTTGTGTCAGATGTAAGATATTTTGATGACAATCTTCTTCTTGTGTCGGCCTCTTGCGAGGCATTTGACGCTATTTCGGCAAAGGTGGGCAAGAAACAAATACCCAATATGTATCATGCTACTCTTCTTGCATGGGACAAGGCTTCCCGCACTGCCAAAGCCATACTCAGAGACTTTGATCCTTCGATTAACTCCTTTGAGATAAAAGGCGACAAAGTCGTAATGCTCACCACCGACAAAGACTCGGTCAATGTGTATCTTATGTTGCCGAAAGAGAACTATCGCTGTGAGAAAATAAATCTTCCTTGCGATGTGGTGAACGATTTTACTTGCACAGACAACTGCAAGAAAGCCTTGTTCATTGGTCAGAACTACAACAAACCAAAGCGTTTGTTCTCCTATTGCGATGGCAAAAGCTCCGAAATACTCTTTCCTGAGAAAGAGAAATATGACAAAGTGTCCTTGGGAGAAATGTATGTGTGGAACAACAAAACCAAAAATGGTCTGATTGAGGGCAGATATTATCTTCCCGACGACTTCGATTCGACCAAAACCTATCCCATGATAGTATATTACTATGGAGGAACGACCCCTTCGGACAGAAGTTTCGAGAGCAGATACAGCCCATACCTATATACAGCCGAAGGCTATGTGGTTTACGTTCTCAATCCTTCGGGAACAATAGGCTATGGTCAGGAGTTTGCAGCCCGACACGTCAATGCGTGGGGAAAAATGACTGCAAACGACATAATAGAGAGCGTAAAGGCATTCTGCAAGTCGCATGCTTTTGTCGATAAGAGCAAGATAGGCTGTATTGGAGCAAGTTATGGAGGCTTCATGACGCAATATTTGATAAGCCACAGTGATATTTTTGCAGCCGCAGTTTCCCATGCGGGTATATCGAATATCACCTCCTATTGGGGAGAAGGCTATTGGGGCTACAGCTATTCGGCAGCCGCAAGTGCAGGTTCTTATCCTTGGAACTCTCCGGAGCTTTATACCGAACAATCGCCTCTTTTCAGAGCCGATAAAATCAATACTCCGCTTTTGCTTCTGCACGGAACATCAGACACGAATGTGCCAATAGGGGAAAGCATTCAAATGTATAATGCCCTCAAAATCTTGGGAAAAGAAGTAGAATTTGTGAGAGTGAATGGCGAAAACCACGGAATTATGGACTATGAGAAGCGTTTGAAGTGGAACAAGACCATATTTGCATGGTTTTCAAAGCACCTCAAAGGCAATTCTTCCCTTTGGGACAAAATGTATCCTCAGTCAAACATAGAAAAATAACCATGAGAGAAGAACTCAAACGCTACTTTCCCTTTTTGAACGAGCGACAACTCGATTTGTATGAGCAGTTTGCGAGCTGTTTTTTGAGCTGGAACGAAAAGATAAACCTCATTTCTCGCAAGGATACCGAGAACCTTTTTGTTCATCACATACTTCACAGCCTTGCAATAGCAAAGGTGTGTGAGTTTAAGCCGATGTGCAGGGTGTTGGACATAGGAACAGGGGGAGGATTTCCCGGTTTGCCGCTTGCAATCATGTTTCCGCAAACCGAATTTGTGCTTGTCGATTCGATAGGCAAGAAAATAAAAGTTGTAGAGGCTGTTTCGGAGGCTTTGGGCTTGCAAAACGTAAAACCGATGCAGACAAGAGCCGAAAAACTGCAAGAAAAGTTTGACTTCATAGTAAGCAGGGCGGTAACCAATCTCGAAGACTTTATTCCATGGACAAAAGGTAAGTTCTCGAAAATCAACTATCACGACCTGCCGAATGGCATTTTTTACCTCAAAGGCGGAGACCTGAAAGAAGAACTCTCCAAAATCAAAAAACCATACAAGGTTTATGACATTGATACATGGTTTGAAGACGAGTTCTTTCAAACAAAGAAAGTTGTCTATCTCAAAGGCTGAGAGAATTTGTCGTCAAGAGAGGAAAAATATGCCATATTTGGTTAAAATATCGTACCTTTGCAGCTTGACTTACTAAACATAAGACAGAAAATGAAGATAACATTTGCCCCGCCTTACATTGATGAGGATGTTATAAAATCAGTAGAGGAGACATTGAGAAGCGGTTGGATAACATCAGGACCGAAAGTCAAGGCTTTGGAAGAGGCTTTGTGCGACAGATTGGGAGTAAAGGGTGCAGTATGTGTAAACTCTTGGACAAGCGGAGCAACACTGGTTTTGAAATGGTTGGGTGTCAAGCCCGGCGATGAAGTCATAGTTCCTGCATATACCTATTGTGCAACAGCAATGGCTGTTATGGATACAGGTGCAACGCCGGTAATGGTAGATATAAACGACAATTTCACGATAGATACCGACAAGATAGAACAAGCAATCACACCAAAAACCAAAGCCATTATTCCTGTAGATTTGGGAGGTATTCCTTGCGATTATGACAAAATTCGCAACATTGTCGAAAGTGAGCATATCAAGTCGATGTTTGTTGCAGAAAGCCGTGTGCAGGAGCAGTTTGGAAGAATAATGATACTTTCCGATTCGGCACATTCCATAGGTGCCAAATACAAAGGCAATGACATTGCAAGAGTTGTAGATGTTTGTGTGTTGTCTTTTCATGCTGTCAAGAATATCACTTCTGCCGAAGGAGGTGCAATTTGCTTTGACTTGGGCGAAAGGTTTGATAACGACGCCACGGTCAAGTGGTTTAAGATAATGACGCTCAATGGTCAGACCAAAGATGCCTTTGCCAAAGCACAAATGGGAGCTTGGAGATATGACATTGTGGCTCACGGAATGAAAATCAATCTTCCGGATGTGAATGCTGCGATTGCTTTGGCTCAAATAGGAAAGTACGATTACCTCTTGCAAGAAAGAAAACGCGTATATGACCATTACAGAGAACTTTTGCAAGATTACCACTGGGCAGTGCTGCCTCCAAAGTCCGGTAACGACATTGAGCCTTCTTATCATCTTTTCTTGCTGAAAATAAACCCTATAACCGAGCAGCAGAGAAACGAGTTGATAAACCTAATGGCAGAGAAAGGAGTTGCAACCAATGTTCACTATATCCCTATGCCGCTTTTGAGTTTATTCTCTGAGCAAGGTTACAAAATGGAAGACTATCCCGTAAGTTTCAAAACCTATCAGTGCGAAATAAGTCTTCCTATCTATCCGCAGCTTAGTAATTTGCAGGTGGAATATGTTGTAAACACTCTTGTAGAAAGTTACTATAAAGTAACTGACAAGATGTGAAACTCTGCAAGAACAACCCTTTTTTCTTAGTATGAAGAGATTGTTTGACATTGTTTGCTCCTTTTTCGGACTTGTTTTTCTCTCTTGGCTCTTTGTGTTTGTTGCTTTGTGGGTAGGCTTGTCAAGCAGGGGAGGAGTGTTTTATCGTCAGAGGAGAGTGGGACGATGCAACAGAGATTTCACTATTTATAAATTTCGTTCGATGAGAGTAAATTCTGACCGCCAAGGGCTTCTCACCATAGGAGGAAGAGATGGTCGCATAACAAAGGCAGGAGTTTTTATTCGCAAATACAAACTTGATGAACTGCCGCAGCTTTTCAATGTACTAAGAGGCGACATGAGTTTTGTAGGTCCTCGTCCCGAAGTGAGAAAGTATGTAGAACTATACACCGAAGAGCAAAAGAAAGTATTGACTGTCAGACCCGGCATAACATCTCTGAGTTCCATAAAGTACAGAAACGAAAACGAGATACTCTCTCGAAGCGACAATCCCGAACAATACTATATTGACGTGATAATGCAAGACAAACTTGCAATAGAACTTGACTACCTTGAGCAAAGAAGTCTTTTGACAGACATCAAAGTGATTTTCCAAACCATATTTGGTAAGTGATATGAAACTAAAAGTGTATTCTGCTTCGGCAGGAAGCGGAAAGACCTTCAGTCTGACGGTCGAATATTTGAAGAAGTTGCTCAAAAATCCCAAGGCATACAAGAATGTGCTTGCGGTAACATTCACAAACAAAGCCACGGCAGAGATGAAAAACCGAATTCTTTCTCTTTTGTGGAACATAGTTTATCAAACCGAGAAAGCACAAGCCGAGATTGATGCAATAAAAGGAGAAAAGAATGCAAGCCTTTCTGAACAGGAAAAAGCAAATGCGGCTCTTGCTCTGACAGGTATCCTCCACGATTACAATCATTTTTGGATTGAAACAATCGATAGCTTCTTTCAGAGAGTTCTTCGCAACATGGCACGCGAGATTGGGGTGAGTAGCGGTTTTGAACTTGTGATTGACGATAAAGACTACCGCGTTCAGGCTGTTGAAGAACTGAAAGAAGACACTCAGACAAATAAAAAACTTGACGAATGCCTCAGAGCCTACATTGATGAGAGAAAACAAGAAGGTAAAAAGTGGAACTTTGAAAAGGATATGGAGGAATTTTCCAATGAACTCTCAAAAACAATCATTGACAATGCGATGAGACAAATGTCTTTTGAGACTTTGCAAGACATACTCAAAGAAACAGCCGACAAAGAGAAGGAAATCCAAGAGTTTATCGACAATATCAACCAATATATCGAGCAAGCCAAACGCTTAGCCCTTGAAGCAGAAAAGGAATATAAAGCATTTGTATATTCAAGGTTCATAGAAGGATATAGTTTTAAGGAAGATAGCGAAGGAGATGGAAAAATAATTAAACAAAGCAAAAAATCGGAAAAACAAACCAAGCATATAACAGACAAACTCAATGAACTACACGACCAATGTGTTGAGTACTACAAGGAAAACTACCCTCGAGTAAAGCGATTGCGAACCATATATTCTTCGGCTCGCAAATTGTGCCTCTTGGTCTTCATTTACCAAAGAGAACATGAGATGTTGAGAGAAAATAACAGCTTTCTTTTGAGACATACTCAGCGATTGCTCAACCAAATGGTCGATAGTAAAGATGCAGTTCCTTTCATGTATGAGAAAATCGGCTCACGACTTCAACATATCATGATTGACGAGTTTCAAGATACCGACTCTTTGGCTTGGAACAACTTTAATCTCTTGGTGGCAGAAAGTCTTGCCTCGGGCGGAGAGTGCTCTGTGTTTGGCGATGTGAAGCAATCGATTTATCGTTGGAGAGACGGCGATTGGCAAATACTCAAAGCATTGTATGACAGACCTAACGACAACAAATATTCGCTGCCAACCGAACAACTACCGCTCAAAGACAACTACCGAACCGACGGAAAAATAGTAGAGTTTAACAATCGTTTTTTTCAACACTGCTTTCATACCGTTGCAGGCTTCACAATAGACGCACAAACCGCCAAGAAGAACTTAGAACAGGGCGAAGTGAGATTTAGTTTTGTCGATAAATTCGATACGATTTCTCAAAACGAAAATATGCTCTACAAGACTGTTGAAGAAATTGACCGTTACTTGGCTTTGGGATACTCAATCGGAGATATTGTTATCCTTGTCAGAAAAACATCTTATGCACGAGAATTGGCAAAATACCTGAAAGATTTGGACAATTCAGGAAACAAGGCACACAAATACAATCCCTGTTCGTTCGATGCCTTTGCCCTCGAAAGCTCCTCGGAAGTCAAGAAGATTGTTTATCTTTTGCGATATATATATGACCAAAAAGACACAATATCTCGCTATTGGTTGGAACACTTTGCCAAGATTGACAACATAGACTGCCTGAAAGACTACAACAAAAGCTCCATTTCGCTTATCGACCTCGTTCTTTGCCTAATCAAAGACTTCAATATAGATGCACAAGATACCTTTGTAATGGCATTTTGCGACAAGTTGATGACCTATTGCAGCCAACAAAGTAACGACCTCAGGCTCTTTCTCGACTATTGGAAAGCTACAATGAGCCAAGAAAGCGTTACCGTTCAAAAAGACAAGAATACACTCGAAATACAAACCATACACAAGGCAAAAGGATTGGAATATAAGGTTGTGATTATTCCGTATTGTCATTGGGATATGACGAGTAACAAACATAAGTTTTGGATTGAGAATTTGGACGAGCAGTCGAAAGTAAAGATATTTGAGACTAAGGTCAAAAGTTTAAGGCAGATGTCAGACGGATATATCGAATTGGCAGACCAAGAGGAGTACATGGAAAGAGTAGATAACATCAATTTGCTCTACGTTGCCTTTACTCGTGCAAAGCATGCCCTGAGCATAATAGCAAAACTGCCACCTCAGACAGATTTCAGAAGAGGTGATACTCCAAATCTGGTCTCTACCTTCATCTACAACTACCTTCAAGAGTGCCAAGACTGCGAAAGGGTTGATGAAAGCACCTTTAGGGGAAGGGAGAACTTCTTCTTTGGCAAAGAGATTACCGAACTGCCGAAAACTGAAAGCTCAAACAAAGAAAGCCAAAGCAGCAGCGACACTCTCAATCCGTTCAATCAGAAAGCCGAAGAACTGCACACAACAGTCGCAAACCGACTTGACTTTGACAAAATAGACTACGCACTGAGCAAGCAGGCAATTACTTACTTTGATACCCTCAGGCAGGAAAAAGACAATCAAGCTGCAAAGTGGGGAAGCCTTATTCACACTATTCTTTCGCACATAAAGACCCGAGCCGACATAGAACAAGCCCTCTCATATCTTCCGAAAGACAAAGCCGACATTATAAGACCTGTTGTGGAAAGTATGTTTGAATTTGTGGCGGAGAGGCATTGGTTTGACAACACTTACAGAGTACTGACCGAAGTCTCGATTGCCGACACTTCCTGCCAAGAAAAAGAGCAGATAAAACGTCCCGACCGAATAATGATAAAAGGCAAAGAAGCCGTGGTTGTCGATTACAAGTTCGTAAAGTCTTTTGACAATATCGAAAATTACCATGAGCAACTCTCGGAATATGGACGCAGGCTTACAGAGATGGGATTTGATAATGTGAAAACATATATCTGGGCTGTAAAAACTCACTTTGAGCAGCCAAATGAAAATCAGACAGAAATGAAAGCCCTTCTTGGAGAGATAGAACAAAGAGTTGTCGAAGTAGGACACCAAGTCAATAAAATCTAACGAAACACATCAGGTATGAAAAACAAGAAATTCCTTGTAGCTCTTGCAGAAAATGTGAGCCAAATGCCGCAAGAGGATATTCAAAAGCTCCGATTGATATTCACCAACCGCAGGGCAATAAAATATTTTCTCAAAGAATATCGCTCAATCAAGCAGGGGGTGTATTTTTTGCCACAATGCGACACCATAAGCGACTTTGTACAACAACATTCGCAACTCAAAATTGCCGATGAACTTAGTTTGATCTATGTACTCTACAACTGCTATCAGCAAGTGTGGTACTCCCACAATCCTCTTGGCAAAGGCGAAGAGAAAGAGACCTTTGAACAATTCTACTTTTGGGGAAAGATAATTTTGTCAGACTTTGACGACATAGACAAAAACCTTGCCGATGCTTCAAAACTCTATATTACACTGAGCGAAGAAAAAGAAATTGAAGACAAGTTTGATTTCCTCGACCAAAATCAGAAAGAAATTCTCTCGCAATACTTTGCCGACTTCAAGAAACTTTATTCCGCACAAAGCAGTCTGCAACGCAATTTCACAAAGATATGGAACTGTCTGTTTGAAGTTTATGAACTCTATCGCAAAGCTCTTGCCGAACACTCGCTTGCCTATTCGGGCATGATATATAGGGATTTGGTCGAGCGATTGCAGCAAGGCAGTGAGAGCTTTGGCGACGATATGTTTGCCTTTGTGGGTTTCAACGTACTCAATCAAAGCGAAAAAGCCCTCTTTACACACATCAAGAACAACAATAAGGCTCTTTTCTTCTGGGATTATGACACTTTCTACACTCAAAGCTCTTCCAATGAGGCAGGATTATTCATGAGAGAAAACATCAAGGCGTTTGCACACGATGAAACCTTCTCACAAAATGACTTTTCGGCAATAGAGAACAACGATTGCAGACTCAAAATCATTTCTTCAACCTATTCGACCGAACAAACGAACTACATTCGCTCTTGGATAAGCAATTTGGAAAAAGAATATGGCAAAAGTTTGCAACAGAGCGACATGGCAATCATACTGAACGACGAAAACCTCTTGCCTTTTGTACTGAAATCACTGCCGAAAACAATAAACAACTGTCAGACAAAGGTAAACATAACAATGGGTTACCCTTTCAAGTTTGGCAAACTTTACGAACAGATTGCAGACTTCCTTTCTCAGGCAGGCGAAAGCGACAAAACCATAAAGCAACAGCTCGGAGAACTCACTCAATTCCTTATTGATACGGCACAACAGCCCGAATGTGAACCCAAAGACAAACAAGCCTGCTTTTCGAGCATCAAGACGATAGAACAATTTGAGCAGACACTCGACTTTATTGACAGCGAACTGCCGGCAAACTTCGTTTCCAAAATCCTTTTGCGTTTGTTGAAAAAGCGAACCATGCCTTTTGAGTCCGATGCCACCGACGGAATACAGATAATGGGCTTGTTGGAGAGTCGAAGTCTCGACTTTGAACACATACTCATGCTTTCGACCGGCAGCAGCAACCTTCCGAGAGTTTCAAACACAATTACCTTCATACCGCATAGTCTCAGAGTGTGTTTTAACCTCACAACTGACGAGAAAAAGACTGCCGTGTTTGCCTATTACTTCTATCGCCTGCTCCACCATGCCAAAACAATAGATTATGTTTACAGCATGGTTTTGTCAAACAAAGATGCCGAAGAGATGAGCTGCTTTTTGCAACAGCTGAGGGTTGAGCTGCAAAAACCAATCAAACTTTTGAAACTTCCTCGAGGCGAAAACATCAATCGAACCACAATTACATTTCCTCCTAAAGACGAACAGACGATAGAACAGTTGCTTTCGGGCAGGCGTGAGGGCGATGAGAAATCTTCTTATTTCTCAGCCTCGCTTTTGAACAGCTATATATCCTGTCCGTTGAGCTTTTACTACGAGAGAATATTGAAACTCAAAATATCGGAAGCCGACGAAGACTATACTTACAGAGCTTTGGGCAATCTCTTCCACCAAGCTGCACAGATATTTGAGGAAAGCAACAAATCAAAATCAATAGAAATCTGCATAGAAGAGAGTTATGACTTGCTCAAAGACGAAGAAAGGTCTATTATGGTGCAGTTTCACAAAGATATTGCAGCCTCTTTTTTGAAAGACTTGGAGATATATGACAACAAAAAGCCCGAACGTTGTTTTGTTGCAGCCGAAAGAGAAGTTGTAAAGACCATAGAGATTGACGGACAACTCTTTCGCTTTGGCGGCAAGATAGACCGCATCGATAAAGAAGGCGACAAACTCATTTTATGCGACTATAAAACAGGAGGTAGTCCCGAAAAATTGCAGGAAATAGAGAAACTATTTGACCCAAACAACAAAAACAGAGCAAAATACCTCTTTCAAATCATGTTTTATGCGTGGCTTGAATGGGACGGAAAGCCGATAGATGTCGAGGTTATTTACCTTCACAAACTCAAAAGCTCACATTATGAGGTCAAGAGTTATACCTACAATGCCATACTTCACGAAGAGTTTGACCAAAAGATGAGAGAGTTAATCGCTTCCATGCTTTCAACCGAGAAAACCATCTGGGAAACACTCGGGAACGATAATGTGTGCCAATATTGCAACTATAAAGACCTTTGTTCCAAAGATATAGATACGGAAAACGATGATTAAATTTGAAGAATTTACACTTTCAAATGGTCTGAGGGTGATTGTTAATCCCGACGACAAGACCCCGCTTGTTGCCGTGAACTTATTGTATAATGTGGGGGCGAAAAACGAAAACCCTTCCGCAACAGGCTTTGCCCATTTGTTTGAACACCTGATGTTTTCGGGCAGCAAAAACTTTGAAAGTTATGACAAGGCTTCTCAAATCATGGGAGGAGAGAGCAATGCTTTCACAAACAACGACTTTACCAACTATTATATAACACTTGCAGCCGAATTTCTCCCTTATGCACTGCGACTTGAAGCCGACAGAATGCAGAATTTGAACATCAACCCACGAAGTTTGGAAGTGCAACGCTCGGTTGTGATTGAGGAGTTTAAGCAACGCTACATCAATCAGCCCTACGGCGACCTTTGGAAAGAGATAAGAGAGCTTGCATACAAGGTTCACCCATATCGTTGGCAGACCATAGGCATGGATATTGTACACATAGAACAAGCAACCTTGGACCAAGTGCAATGGTTCTATGACAATTTTTATCAACCCTCAAATGCCATACTCTCACTTTCGGGCAACATAGACCCCACAAGAGCAAAAGAAATGGTGCAGGAGGCTTTTGGAGACATGGAATTGAGGAAAGTCGATTTCGCTCCTTACTCGCAAGAGCCTCTTTTGAGCGAGAACCGCACACATACAATATATAGAGACGTTCCCTCAAACCTTATCTGCATCATCTTTCCTATGGCAGAGCGTAAAGACCCCGACTACTATGTTCAGGACCTGATAAGCGATGCGCTTAGTAACGGAAAAAGCAGCAGAATGTACCAACACCTTGTGGTTGAGCAGGAATTATTTACCGAAGTCAGTGCTTTCATAAGCGGCGATGACGATGCAGGTTTGTTTATCGTCATGGGCAGATATTCCGAAGGTGTTCAGATTGAAAAAGGAGAAGAGGCAATATGGCAGGAGTTGAATTCCTTTTGCCAAGAGCCGCTTTCGGAAACAGAACTGCAAAAGATGAAGAATAAAAACGAAGCAGCAGCCACTTTTTCTAACATGAAGATATTGGACAAGGCAATGAACCTTGCTTATTTTGCTCACCTTGACATGACAGAGCGAATAAACACCGAGCGAAACCTTTATGCGGCAATCGACGTATCAACATTGAAAACTCAGGCAATTCAACTGTTTCAAAACAAAAAACATTGTACATTGTATTACTTGAAAAATTCAGAAAATGGAAACAAACAAATCTAAGAGCTATGTGCCGATGTTGTCGGTAACCGTGCTGTTTTTCATGTGGGGATTTATCACCTCGCTGAACGATATTCTTATTCCCTATTTGAAAAGCGTCTATTCGCTTTCGCACTTTGAGGCAAACATTGTTCAATTTGCCTTTTTCATAGCCTACTTTGTGGGTTCGTTGGTGTTTTACCTGCTCTCAAAAAAAGGAAAGGACACAATATCGCTCTATGGCTATAAAACAACCCTTGTAATAGGCTTGATGACAGCCTCGGTGGCTTGTTTGATTTTTGCACTTTCGGCATATTTGCAAATGGGCTTTGCAGTCTTTTTGGCAGCTCTTTTCTTGCTTGGATTAGGACTTACTTTTTTGCAAATAGCAGCCAATCCTTTTGTGGCACTTATCGGCAATCCCGACACAGCTTCCTCTCGCCTCAATCTTTCGCAGGCATTCAACTCCCTCGGAACAACCTTGGGACCGGCAATAGGGGGCTATTTGATATTCTCAATCTTCATTGACAAAAACGCCAACTCTGCTTCGGGAGTGATTTTGCCCTATTTGTTCCTCTCTTTGTTACTTCTGCTTTTGGCAGTCTTTATAGGATTTGTCAAAATTGGAGTTCATAAAGAAGAAACCACAGAAACAAAACATCAACGCTCCATTTTCTCCTATCCGTATGTAGTTTTGGGAGCTTTGGGCATCTTTTTCTATGTGGGAGCCGAGGTATCGGTGGGCAGCAATACCGTTTCATACCTCAAAGAGACCATGAACATGCCTGAAGCTCTCGCTTCGGCATACCTTTCTTACTATTGGGGAGGAGCAATGATTGGTCGTTTTCTCGGAAGTGTGAGCCTTAGCAAGATAAGTCGCACAAAGAAACTACTCAGTATGCTTTTTCTTTCCTTGGCAGGCTTTTTTGTTGTCTTTACAATCAACTATTCTTTGCACGGATTGAACTTTAGCAGAGTGGTATTCTTTGTTTTCTTTATGCTCCTCAACTTCTTGGGATTTTATTTTGGAAAGGGCATTCCCTCACGTTTGCTTGCAGTCTTTGCTTTTGTGAATATGGTTCTCATTGCAGCCTCAATGAGCCTTTCGGGCGAAGTGGCATTGTGGTCGTTGCTTGCCGTCGGACTTTTTAACTCCATAATGTGGTCAAATGTCTTCACTTTGGCAATCGAAGGTCTTGAAAACCGAACAGCAGAAGCCTCGTCCATTTTGATAATGATGATACTCGGAGGAGCAGTCTTGCCACCTTTGCAAGGCATTGCAGCAGATTGCATAGGCATAAGATACTCATTTCTTATTCCTATGTTGTCATACGTTTACCTTTTCTTTTATGGAGTGAAGGGCTGTAAAATAGGGAAAACAAACTCTCAGATTAGATAATCGTCAGAGAATTTCATAGTATCCTTTCTGTTGTTTATTTTGGTCAGATAGGTATCTATATCTATGATAAGGCTGTTCACCGCCTCTTGATAAGAAGACCGCTCCTTGCTTCTGCCTTTGGGTTTGACACAAGGAGCTTCATTGTCAAAATCGAGCAGGCTGAGCTGCAAATCTATCATCTTACCCTGATAATCGGTGATTATCTTTGCCATTGATATATTCTTTATTTTGTTCAGCTTCTTAACAAGCGAGAGAGCAACTTCACGATTGTTCATTCCGACAATTAAAAGCACACAATTACATTGTTCCCACTGCTTTATGCAACAAGGAAGAGAGTTCTTGGCTTCCAAAAGAATGTACTTGCAACCATCGTTCATACTCTCAAAAAAGAAACTCTCTAATTTATCATATTTTCCCTCCGTATCAACCCATACATCGAACTCATCTTCCTTATAAAAATCTGTTCTTGCAGAGTGATTTACCTCTGAGGCAATCATAAAACAAGGAGAAAGAGACATTATCCCGATGATACTCAGATTTTCAAGCGGAATAGGTGCTTCCATTTTATCCGAAAAATCACTGATTTTTTGCATACAGACATTTTTTTTGCAAAAATAGCACTTTTTGCTTTGCTCTGCAAAAATAAAGTCTTACATTTGCAAGAGATATTTTTTGTTGTAGAAATGAAGATGTTTCACAAAATATAGCAATAACCATGAACAACGCAACATTTTTCTTTGCAGAGCCAAAGAACGAGCCTGTTTTTTCTTATGCACAAGGCTCAAAGGAAAGAGAACTCTTGGAAAAAGAGATTAAACAACAGTATGACAAATGCGTGGAAATACCTCTTATCATAGGAGGAAAAGAAGTTCGCACGGGAAATATGGCAGATGTTGTCATGCCTTCCGAACACTCACATCTGATAGCCCGATACCACAAGGCAGACAAGAAAACCGTCGAAGAAGCAATCAAGTCTGCCATGGAGGCAAGAAAGAAATGGGAAAAGGTTGATTGGATTGACCGTTGCAGTGTGATGTTAAAAGCTGCCGAATTGCTATCGACCAAATACAGATATTTGATAAATGCCTCCACAATGCTCGGTCAGGGCAAAAACCCTTTCCAAGCAGAGATAGATTCGGCTTGTGAAACCATTGACTTTTTGAGATTTAATGCCTATTATGCCTCAAAGATATATGCTCAGCAGCCTTTTAGCGACCAAACTGCCATAAATCGCATGGAATACCGTCCTTTGGAAGGATTTGTGTATGCAGTTTCGCCATTCAACTTTACCTCGATAGCTTGCAATCTTAACATTTCGCCTGTCTTGATGGGCAATGTAACAATTTGGAAACCTGCTTCCACAGCCGTATTATCAAATTACTATCTGATGAAAGTGCTTCAAGAGGCAGGAGTTCCCGACGGAGTTATCAATTTTGTGCCGGGAGACGGAGCCACAATCTCGGAAGTTGTCTTTTCTTCGCCCGATTTTGCCGGAGTTCACTTCACAGGAAGCACAAGAACATTCAACGGATTTTGGAAACAAATATGTTCAAACATCGACAACTACAAGACCTATCCTAAAATAGTGGGAGAGACAGGAGGAAAGGACTTTATCTTTGCCCACAAGAGTGCAAATCCGCTTCAACTTGCTGTTGCAATCGTAAGAGGAGCTTTTGAATATCAGGGACAAAAATGTTCTGCCGCATCAAGAGCCTACATTCCGAACAACATTTGGGAAGAAACCCTTTCGCATATCAAGACCATGATACCGCAAATCAAGATGGGATCTTCCATGGGGCTTGGCAACTACATGAACTCGGTAATTGACGAAAAATCATTCGATACAATAAGCAGCTATATCGACCGAGCAAAGCAAAGCAAAGAAGCAGAGGTTGTTGTAGGAGGCGGATGCGACAAGAGCGTAGGCTACTTTATCGAACCGACAATCATTCTCACGACCAACCCTCACTACGAAACCATGACCACAGAGCTTTTCGGACCAGTGATTACCGTATATGTGTATGAGCAAGACAAGTATGAAGAAACCCTTGATTTGTGTGACAGCACCTCACCATACGGATTGACAGGCTCAATCTTTGCTCACAGCCGTTATGACATCGAAACAGCCATGCAAAAGCTCAGATATGCGGCAGGAAACTTCTATATCAATGACAAACCGACGGGAGCAGTGGTTGGTAATCAGCCTTTCGGAGGAGCAAGAGCAAGCGGAACAAACGACAAAGCAGGTTCAGAACTCAACCTATATCGTTGGATAAGCCCTCGTTGCATAAAAGAAACCCTCAATCCGCCGACCGACTTCACCTATCCGTTCATGAAATAAGGTAGATCGGTCGGTCTAAACCACAAAAAGAGAGCAACTCGCACCAAATACCGCAAGTTGCTCTCTTTCTTTTCTATCTGTTATTATCTTCTTTCGATTAGCCGAAAAAGCCACGCCCTGCAGAGGCAAAAGCGTTTTGTTTGTATTTTTGTCTTAGAAAGTCAAATAATAACTTCTTTCCTTATTTTTCGACGATAAAAATCAAGGATTTTAAGCGAAGATTTCAAGTCGATTTCTCACCTGTTTTGAGAGCAAAATGAGGGTTTTTAGAGTGGAGTTTTACTCTTGCTTCAACAACATAAGGGTTTTTGCTCACTAACATGAAGTCTTTTTGAAAAAAGACGAAGTGTTAGCACACAAAAGACGAAGGATTAGCGAGCTTAAGTCTTCGTCTTTTTTCAAAAAGATGCAGTCTTATTTTACCCGCATCAACACTTGCTTTGCTTAAATCAACACTTATTTTGCAAACACTTGAAACTCAAATGATTGCCAAATGCTCAAATACTCGCAAAAATCGACCCCAAGCCCGACCGACCCCAAAAAATCGCCGGCATTTCGGCTTAAGAGACCGCCAAATGTTAAATAATTTGCTTGCTGAAACTTAATCGGTGTTGCGAAATGAAAAACAATAACAACCTTTCTCCGAACAGATAACCCACCGGAACGCTTTTGCCCTTGCATGGTGAAAATTATTTGACGCGATTAACTCGGGGCGACGCTGACGCTCTGCCCCGAGCTGGTTTCTTTTGGGCTTTCAGCCCGAAAATATAGCCCTTCTATCAAAATGTTCAAAATTATGCTTAGATTTGCAGAGTGGAATTAAGAGAGGATTGTTTTGAAAGAATAGCGGAACGACACCCCACGCCCTGCAGGGGCAAATCTTGGTTCTCAGGTGTCTTGAATGATAGTGTGGTAATGCTCTATGTTTGCAAGAAGATTAAAAATAAGATTATTCCATAAATCAATGCTACGTTCGAAGATACTCTCAATGAATACTTCGGGATAGGGTAGGAAATCATAGAATGGTATTTAGTTCGATAGTATTGCTGTTTGAAAAACTTTTACTATCTTTGCTGAATAAAAATGCGTATTGACGCAAAAATATTCAGTCATATATGGAAATAAAGCGTGATTTATATCTAAACAGACTCATCAGGAGTATGCATAACGGAATGATAAAGGTTATTACCGGAATACGTCGTTGTGGTAAGTCGTATTTGTTATTTAATCTGTTTAGCGACTATCTTAAAGCACAGGGAGTAGATAGTGAGCATATTATCAAGGTTGATTTAGAAGACCGTCGCAATAAAAAACTCCGCAATCCCGATGCTTTGCTTGAATACATTGATGCTCGTATTGCAAAGGAGGGTATGCACTATGTGATGCTTGATGAGGTGCAGTGGGTGGAAGAATTTGAAGATGTACTGAATAGCTATCTTAAAATTCATAATGTTGATGTATATGTAACGGGTAGCAATTCCAAGTTCTTATCGAGTGATGTAATTACCGAATTTCGTGGTCGTGGTTATGAGATAAGGGTTGCACCTCTATCGTTTAGCGAATTTTTCTCAGTTTTCAATGGCTCACGCGAGGAGGCAATGGAAGAGTATATGACCTTTGGTGGACTTCCTATGATTGCAACGATGCAGAGTAATGAAGAGAAGATGAGTTACCTTCAGACATTATTCAAGAAAACATACATTACCGATATTTTGGAAAGATACAAAATCAAGAACGAGGAGGAATTGGAAGAACTTATCAATATCCTTTCATCTTCAGTTGGAGGTCTTATCAATCCAAACAAGTTGGTAAATACTTTCAAGTCGGTCAAGAATGTTTCTATTTCCCCAAATACAATAGCATTTTACCTGGATATACTGCAAGATGTCTTGATGGTAGAAAAGTCCATACGATATGACATTAAAGGTAAGAGATATATTGATACTCCTGCCAAATACTATTTTGCTGATTTAGGATTACGCAATGCTCGTATCAATTTCCGTCAATACGAGGTAACGCATTTGATGGAAAATCTCATATACAATGAACTCCGCACTCGCGGATTGATGGTCGATGTGGGTGTTGTAGTGGTGAACACCAAAAACGAGGAGGGTAAAAGTCAACGCAAACAATTGGAGGTTGATTTTGTATGTAATGAAGGTAATAAACGATGTTACATACAGTCAGCTTTGAGATTGCCCAATGAAGAGAAGCGAGAGCAGGAATTACACTCGCTGATAAATATATCGGACAACTTTCAGAAGTTTGTAATCACCGAAGAGCCTATAAAGCGGTATCAAGACGAAAATGGTGTGGTATTTATGAACATTTATGAGTTTTTGCTCGACAGAGATAGTTTGAAAGTTTGAGCCAACGATTAAACAAAGGTATTATAAGCGTATTTGCGAAAATGATTTGATACATTAACTCGGGGCGACGCTGACGCTCTGCCCCGAGCTGAGTGCTTTTGGGCTTTCAGTCCGAGAGTAAGGCGAAACAAAAACAATGCCATTACTGCCCGAAAATTACGGAATTGTTACCGCTGCTTTTCACTCAATAGTTTCTTAATGAACTTGTATTTGCCATAGTCCTAAGCATCTGAAACCAAAACCCAATAGGTTAAAAAAAGAGGCTGCCTGATGATTGATTGTCAGACAGCCTCAACTTTTTGAACCAAAATGATATGAATATTACAATTTTTTGTTTGCTGCTTCTACAAATGAGACGAATAGCGGACTTGGTTCTTCGACCGTGGAACGATATTCGGGGTGGTATTGAACGCCAACAAAGTATGGGTGGGAAGGTATTTCGACCACTTCGACCAAGTTGGTGTCGGGATTTACTCCGGTTGCAATCATGCCTGCTTTTTCAAACTCTTCCAAGTAGGCATTGTTGAACTCATATCTGTGGCGGTGGCGTTCGCTTATCAGTTCTTTTTGATATGCTTCCATGATTTTTGTTCCTGCTTTGAGTTTGCAAGGATATGCTCCCAATCTCATTGTACCTCCCATGTTGGTGAGGTGTTTTTGTTCTTCCATCATGTCAATTACGGGGTGCTTTGTCGATGCCATCATTTCCACAGAGTGTGCATCTTTGTATCCAAGTACGTTTCTGGCAAATTCAATCACCGCACACTGCATTCCCAAGCAAATTCCGAGGAAAGGAATGTTGTTTTCTCGTGCATATCGGACTGCCATGATTTTGCCTTCAATGCCTCGTGTTCCAAATCCGGGTGCTACAAGTATGCCGTTCAATCCTTTCAGCTCTTCTTCGATCATTTCGGGATTGTCTTCAATCTTTTCTGAGTGTATCCATTTGAGTTTGACTTTGCATTGGGTGGCTGCACCTGCGTGAATGAAGGCTTCGGATATGGATTTGTAGGCATCTTTTAACTCGACGTACTTTCCTACCAAGCCGATGTTTACTTCGGTAAGCGGATTTTTTAGTTTGTAGAGGAAGGATTTCCATTTCTCTAAGTCGGGTTCGCCTTTTGCACTTATTCCGAGTTTTTTCAATACTTGAATGTCAAGTCCCTCTTTGAGCATATTGAATGGTACTTCGTATATTGTTGGTGCATCAATCGATTCTATTACAGATGCTCTGTCAATGTTGCAGAAGAGTGAGATTTTGTCTCTTACGCTTTCGGTAAGTGTGTGTTCTGTTCTGCAAACGATAATATCGGGTTGAACGCCTTGTTGCAAGAGGTCTTTGACAGAGTGTTGTGTTGGCTTGGTTTTTAATTCGCCTGCTGCGGCAAGGTATGGCACATAGGTAAGGTGAACGACTATTGCGTTGTTTTCCATTTCCCATTTGAGCTGTCTTATGCTTTCTAAGAAAGGAAGGGATTCTATGTCGCCAACCGTGCCTCCGATTTCGGTGATTACAAAGTCGTATTTGCCTTGTTGGCTGAGCAGTTTGATGCGACGTTTGATTTCGTCTGTTATGTGGGGGATAACTTGTACCGTTCCGCCAAGGTAGTCGCCTTTTCTTTCTTTTTCAATTACCGTTTGGTAAATCCTGCCTGTTGTAACGTTGTTTGCCTGTGAGGTTCTTACGTTTGTGAACCTTTCGTAGTGTCCCAAGTCGAGGTCGGTTTCGGCTCCGTCTTCGGTAACGTAACATTCGCCGTGTTCGTATGGGTTGAGAGTTCCCGGGTCTATGTTTATGTAGGGATCTAACTTTTGAATAGTAACCGAATAGCCTCTTGATTTGAGAAGCACTGCCAAAGATGAAGAGATAATTCCTTTTCCCAAAGATGAGGTTACTCCTCCCGTTACGAAAATATACTTTGTGTTTATCATAAGTCTTCCTTTCTGTGATTTATCACCATTTTACGATTTGCAAAGTTAATTAAAAAAATGGTATGGTCAAATCTTTGCGATGATTTCTGCAATATCTATGCTTTCGCTTCTGATTATTATGTCGGCTTGTTGGTAAAAGAACTCTCTTTCTTCTAAGCTCTTGGTTACAAAATCAAGTAATTGTTCATCGTCTTTGCCTTTGAGCAGGGGACGGGGGCGTTTTGATATTTTGTGTCTTGCAATTATTGATTTGGGACTCATTTTCAGGTAGATTGTTCTGCCCATTTGTTTGAGTGCGTTCATATTGTTGCCAAAGCAGGGCAGACCTCCCCCGGTTGCAATCACTATATTGTCGAGCGATTTGATTTCTTTCAAAATCTCTTTTTCCAATATTCTGAACGTCTGCTCGCCATATTGTTCAAAAATCTTTTCAACGCTCAAATGGTATTTGTTTTCTATCATTTTGTCTGTGTCCGAAAAGTCATATCCGAGTTTTTTTGCGAGCTTCCTGCCTATGGTGCTTTTCCCACAGAGCATATATCCTACCAAAAATATCTTCATGGTGCAGCCTATCTTGCGTATGCGGTGAGTGAAAGGTCTGCAAATTCTCCGTCAATGTACTTAAACAATCCGGCGGCTGCAACCATGGCTGCATTGTCTGTTGTGTAGGAGAATTTGGGTATGAAGACCTCGCAGCCGTACTTTGTTCCCAAGTTGGTAATCCCTTCTCTGAGGGCAGAATTGGCAGAAACGCCGCCTGCAATGGCTATATTCTTTATTCTTGTTGCCTTTATTGCTTTCTCAAACTTGAAAAGCAGACTATCCACAACGGCTTTTTGAACTGAGCAGGCTATGTCGCACAAGTTTTCCTCTATATACTTCGGATTTTCTTTCAGCTTGTCTCTGAGTGTATAGAGAATACTTGTTTTCAATCCCGAGAAACTGTAATCAAAATCGGGGATATGGCTTTGGGAAAACTTCAATGTGGGTTTGCCTTGCTTTGCAAGTCGGTCAATATGCGGTCCTCCCGGGTAGGGGAGAGAGAGTATTTTTGCTGCTTTGTCTATTGTTTCGCCTGCCGCATCGTCAATCGTCTTGCCGATAATCTCCATTTTCCTTGGAGAATCGAGACGGATAATCTGTGTGTTGCCTCCCGAAACCAACAAACACAACATCGGGAAGTCGGGAACTTTGCTTTCGGGTGTGTCTTTGATAAAGTGAGCCAGCACATGAGCTTCCAAATGGTTCACTTCAATCATCTTGATATTCAAAGCGGCTGCAAAACTCTTCGCAAAACTTACTCCCACAAGCAGAGAACCAAGCAATCCCGGTCCTCGGGTGAATGCCACGGCTTCCAAGTCTTCCTTTCTTATTCCTGAGTCTTTGAGTGCTTTATCGACAACGGGTATTATGTTGCTCTGATGAGCTCTCGATGCAAGTTCGGGAACAACGCCTCCATATTCTGAATGTACTTTTTGTGAAGCAGTTACGTTGGAGAGTACTCTGAAATTGCCGTCCATCACTGCACAAGAGGTGTCGTCGCACGAAGATTCTATTGCAAGGATATACATGTTGATTTGTTTTTTTGTTCGGCGTGCAAAGTTAGGAAAAAGACCTCACAGAGACAGCTTGTCAAAAGAAAAAACGCCTTAAATACATCGCTTTTGCAAGAAATTGACTATTTTTGCAAACGACTATGGAGAAAATTTTCCGATTGGTCTTCAAATAACAAATGAATTGGTTATGCGATTTGCAGACATAGCAGGACAAAGACGTTTGATAAACTCTCTGATTGATGCTGTTGAAAGCCATAGGGTTCCTCATGCACAGCTTTTTGCCGGAGCTGAGGGCTATGGTGCGTTCGCTCTTGCGTGGGCATACGCTCAGTTTGTCTCTTGTACTGACAAGCAACACTATCATACCTCTTCGCCGGACGAACTGAAAGCAGATTCTTGCGGCAAGTGTCCCTCGTGTGTCAAGTATCAAAAACTCGCACATCCCGATTTGCACCTTGTTTTTCCCACAACCACCACAAAAAAGATTGACAAAAACAACGAATCTGCTCTCTTTATTGATTTGTTCAGAGACTTTGTTATCGAGAAAAATGGTTATATCGACATAGATTCGTGGTTGGAATACATAAAGAGCGACAATAAGCAGGGCGAAATCAACGTCCGTGATGCCAATTCGATAATCGGAAGTCTTACTCTCACTGTTTATGAATCGCCATATAAGATAATGATAATATGGTGTGCAGACAGAATGAGACATGACGCAGCTCCCAAGATTTTGAAGATACTCGAAGAACCATACGACGGCACTTTGTTTCTTTTGGTTTCGGCAAATACCGAGGCAATTCTTCCGACTATTTTGTCAAGAGTTCAGCTTGTTAAGGTCTTGCCGATAGAAAGCAGTGCGATTGCTTCTTATCTTACAACCCAAAGAGGACTTTCTCAGACCGATGCCCAAATGGTTGCCGAGAGTTCTTCCGGCAGTATGCTCAGAGCTTTGAACTATGACGGCAAAGAGCAAAGAGACATCGTAAGCCTTTTTATTGAGTGGACCAGAGCTGCATTCCAATATGCTCAAAAAGCCTCCGAAATTTTGGCAATCAGTGAAAAATTCGCAAAACTAAGCCGTGAAAAACAAAAAATCTTCCTTTTGACTTGTTCGGAGCTGATGAGAGAATGCTTTATGCACAAAACCCAAAGACAAGTGTGCGAAAACCTGTTTCCGAAAGAAAACGAGAATTTTCAGAACAATTTTTCCAAATATTTGAACGAGAATAATATTCGCAATATATACAATTTGATTGAACAAGCCCTTGGCAATGTGATGCGAAATGCCAACAGTAAGATATTGTTTTTTGATTTGACAATACAGATTGGTAAACAGCTCAAAGGGGGCAAATGACATATTTTTTTTTAGAAAAACAACATATATCAGATGACAGAAGAGACAAAACAAAACGAAGAAGAACAAATCGCTGCAAATACTACCGAAACGACCAACAACAATGTGCGTTACAATGCAGGTGCTTCAAGTCGTAAATTGATAGAAGAAGACGACAGAGAAGAGGAAGTAATGTTGGAACAATTTACTCACCCATACTTTGATGAGGACCCTTCGATAGGTCAAAGTAGATACGAACCCAATGTTTTACTTTCGAGAGGCTGCTGCAATAAACCTGAATGTTATAAGGTCGTAAATAAAGCTGAGAGAGACAGTAGCTCAAAACTAAATGTGAATAATTGGATGAGCCATATCAAATCGCCGTCAAATGCAGGTGAATGCGATATTGTTGAGGTCAGATTTAAGAATTCAAGAAAAGATTTCTATCGTCTTCCCGAAGGATTGGAGATTTGTGAGGGAGATATTGTTGCTGTCGAAGGAACTCCGGGACATGACATAGGCATAGTATCGCTCAAGGGCGAACTGTGTATGATACAAATGAGGAAAAAAAAGGTAGAAAACAACGACAATATAAAGAAACTCTATCGCAGGGCCAAGGCTGCAGACATAGAAAAGTGGTTGCAGTCAATAGATAGGGAAGAAGGCATGATTTACGAAACAAGACGGCTTGCCGATAGTTTCGATTTGAAGATGAAAGTCAATGATGTGGAGTATCAGGGGGACGGAACGAAAGCTATTTTCTACTATACGGCAGACGATAGGGTCGATTTCAGACAGCTTATCAAGGCATTGGCGGAAGAATTTCGCATAAGGATAGAAATGAAGCAGATAGGAGCAAGGCAAGAAGCCGGACGACTTGGAGGAATTGGCACTTGCGGAAGAGAACTATGTTGTAGCACATGGCTCAATTCGTTCCATTCTGTTTCAACATCTGTTGCCAAAACGCAACAACTATTTCCTAATCCGCAGAAACTTGCAGGACAGTGCGGCAAACTTAAATGCTGTCTAAACTATGAGTATGACGTTTATGTAGATGCTCTCAAATCATTTCCCGAACTCGGAGTTGCCATCGAAACAAAGAAAGGCAAGGCGGTATATCACAAGGTTGATGTGTTCAAACGTCTGCTCTGGTATTCGTATCAAAACTCTCAAGAACTTATACCTTTGTCAGTCAATACGGTAAAGAAAATGCTTTCGGACAACAAACGCAATATATTGCCGGAAGATTTGGAGAGCTTTGCCGAAAAAATTGAAAACAACAAGTAAAACATGACAAATGAAAACCTTACTTGCAAACATGAGAGAAAAGACGTATGATGTTTTTGTCAAGACACACAGGTTCTGTCTTTTTGTGTGCCTGTTCTTTGTGTTTTGTTCTTGCAACAGCAACGTAATTTATGACGAAAACAAATCGGTGGACGAAAAAGCTTGGGCGGCAAAGGATAAGGTGTATTATCAAGTTGATATAAAGAACACTGCAATGAAGTATAAAGTGGCTCTGAACGTCAGAAACACAACCGACTATCCATACAGCAATATTTATTTCTTTATGAATACCATACTTCCTGACGGAACAATTACCAGAAGAGACACCATAGAGTGTTATCTTGCCTATCCGGACGGTACTTGGAAAGGCAAAGGCAGCTCAAAGGTGAGAGACAACCGCTTTTGGATTGCGAAAAACGTCGAGTTTAAGCAGCAGGGAAGGTATGTTTTTGAACTTTATCAAGCCACAACCGACACAACCCTCAGCGGAATTGTCGATGTGGGTCTGCACATAGAGTATCAAGATTGATAAATTACGAAAATATTCAGCTTATGCAGAATAAAAAAGTACTGAAAAAACAGCAACAGACAATAGAAAACAAGAAATATGTCAAGGCAATGTGGATTGGCTATCTGAGTGTCTTGTTTTGCATAGTCATATTCTTTGCCATGTTGTCTTTTGGTTGGTTGGGATTTATGCCAACCTTTGAAGAACTTGAAAATCCCAAGGCTAACATTGCCACCGAGGTCTATGCCGACAATGGAGAGTTGCTCGGCTACATCGGATTGCAAAATCGTTCGATTGTAAACTACAAAGATATATCCCCAAACATGATTAACGCACTGATAGCGACCGAAGACGTGCGTTACAGAGAACATTCGGGAATAGATGCCCGCTCTTTGTTCAGAGTATTGACAAAAACAGTTTTGGGAGGACACAAAAGCTCCGGAGGAGGAAGCACACTTACTCAGCAGCTTGCGAAAAATTTGTTTCCAAGGGAGAAGAAATCATTTTTCGGAACGATATATGCCAAGCTGAAAGAGTGGGTTGTTGCCGTCAAATTGGAAAGAAACTACTCCAAAGACGAAATACTGTCGATGTATCTCAACACCGTCGATTACGGAAGCAATGCTTTCGGAATAAAAACCGCAGCTCACACATTCTTTTCAAAGCAACCGAGTGAACTTGAAGTTGAAGAAGCAGCAGTGCTTGTGGGTCTGCTTAAAGCCCCTACAACTTACAATCCGGTTCGAAACCCGGAAAATTCAATCAATCGTCGAAACACCGTGCTGACACAAATGGAGAAATATGGCTTTTTGAGTTCCGAAGAAGCAGAAGCAAAGAAAGCCATGCCGATAAAACTCAAATACAATCCTCAGACGCACGATGAAGGCATAGCAACTTACTTCCGAGAGATGCTTCGCAACTATCTGAAAGAGTGGTGCAAGACTCACTACAAGTCAAACGGCGACCAATACGATGTACACAAAGACGGACTGAAAGTCTATACCACAATCAACTATCAAATGCAGAAAAATGCAGAAGAAGCAGTCAAAGAACACTTCAAATATCTTCAAAACGAATTTTTCAAACATACCAAAGGTTATAAAGATGCACCATTTACCGGCATCAGCAGGGCTGACATCGACAAGTATTATATGCAGGCGATGAAAAACTCCGACCGCTACCGACAGCTTAAAGAAGAAGGAATGAGCGATAAGGAGATAAGAGCCAACTTTGATGAGAAAACTAAGATGAGAGTGTTCACTTGGAACGGAGACAAAGACACTGTGATGAGCCCGTGGGACAGTTTGAGGTACTACAAACACTTCCTCAATACAGGAATGGTGAGCATAGAACCCCAAACCGGTCATATCAAGGTCTATGTGGGTGGAATAAACTACAAACATTTCAAGTTTGACAATGCAAAACTCGGAAGACGACAAGTAGGTTCCACTTTCAAACCTTTTGTTTATGCTTCGGCAATGAAAGATAGCGAATTGTCGCCTTGTTTCGAGATTTCCAACACACCGGTTACCTTTGAAGATTATGATAATTGGACACCGAAAAACTCAAATAAGGCAAGAGAGGGAGAAATGGTCTCTTTGAAATGGGCTTTGGCAAATTCGGTCAATTTTGTTTCGGCGGCACTGATGAAAGACTACACCACACCACAGTCGGTTATCAATCTTGCAAAACAAATGGGTATTACAACACCAATGCCTGCCGTTCCTTCAATCTGTCTCGGAACAGCCGACCTTTCGGTCATCGAAATGGCAGCTGCAATGGCAACCTTTGCAAATAAAGGCGTGCATAAAGAACCTATCTTTATAACGAAAATATGTGACAATAAGGGCATGGTGTTGGAGGTATTCAACACCAAGAGCAACTCAGCCTTGGACGAAGAGACTGCATACCTTGTTTTGGAACTCATGAAAGGCGTTGTCGATAGCGGAACGGGTGCAAGGCTTCGCTATAAGTATGGTTTGAGAAGCACAATCGCAGGAAAAACAGGAACAACCGACAACAACTCCGACGGTTGGTTCATAGGAATAAATCCAAAGCTCGCAACGGCGGTGTGGGTTGGCGGAGAACTTCGCAGCATTCACTTCCGCAGTACAGCATTCGGGCAGGGAGCATCTATGGCACTGCCGATTTACGGATTGTTTATGCAAAAGTGTGAACAAAATCCAAAGTTAGACTTTTACAGAGGAGACTTTGATCGACCGCCTTCATTGGAAATTGACATAGATTGCAGCAACTATGTTCAAGAAATTCAAGAAGGCACAGTTAGCGAAGAATATTCAAAAGATTGGTAAGGCAAAATAGAGGACATATATCTTCCTTACCAAACAAAAGGACAAAGATGCACGTCTTTTTTGACAAGCATCTTTGTCCTTATTTGCAGAAAATACTTATCTTTGCAGCTTGATTTTAACAAAAGTATAGCTTATGGGTGCAATGAAATGGATTGCCGGACTGTTGGGATTTGCTTTCGGAGGAGGAATTTTTGGCGGAGTGATTGGTTATGCCGTCGGTTCGCTGCTCGAAAAGATGATAAAGAAAGAGTATGACGGCAACGAACAAAAGGGAGACTTCGTCATGGGACTGCTCATTCTTACTGCTGCCGTAATGAAGGCAGACGGCAAGGTGATGAAAAGCGAACTCAACTTTGTGAAAGACTTCTTGCAAAAAAACTTCGGAAGAGAGAATTTGCAAAATAAGTTAGATATTCTCAGACAACTGCTTGACAAGAATATAGATGTTTATCAGGCTTGCGAGAAAATACGAACCGCCTTTCCATACGCAACAAAGCTGCAACTGCTTCACTATCTTTTCGGCATAGCTGTTGCAGACAATGATTGCACAAAGAGCGAAAAAGACCTTATCGAACGCATTGCCAACCTGATAGGCTTGTCCGGTGCCGACTACAAGAGCATTGAGGCAATGTACTTTGAGGTTGCCGACTCGGCTTACGTCATTTTGCAAGTCGATAAGAACGCCTCAGACGCCGAAGTCAAAAAAGCATACAAACGTATGTGCATAAAGTATCACCCCGACAAGGTGGCAAACCTTGGCGAAGATGCACAACAAGCTGCAAATGCCAAGTTCCAAGAAATTAACAACGCATACGAGAAGATAAAGAAAGAACGTAATATCGTTTGAGTTTTATGTTCACAGAATATTCTCCCTTTTGGCTGATACCTATTGTCGTTTTTGCCGCAGGAATTGCCTTTTGGGGCTATTTTGTCGGCGGCAGAGGAATGTTCTCTGCCCGACAGAGAAACTTGCTTGCGGCTTTGAGGTTTCTTTCATCGCTCTTGGTGTTGTTTCTCTTGCTCTCGCCTGTTGTGAGGTTTACTTCTCACCAAACAGAGAAGCCACTTATCGTTGTGGCACAGGACGTTTCTTCCTCGATAGTCTCCACAAAAGACTCCACATACTACAAGACGGATTATCAAAATAAAATTCGCAACTTCATAGACCAAGCCTCCGAAGACTATGATGTGAAAGTGCTGACGTTTTCTTCCGAGACTGCCGAACGCAATTTGCAAAACAAGAATGAGAACTTCACCTTCTCAGGAACACAGACCGATATGGCAGAGTGCTTGCAGTATGTGAACGATGAATACTCTGAGCAAAACCTCTGTGCCGTGGTGTTGGCAGGCGACGGCATAGCAAACAAGGGCGGCAATTCTCTCACTCTTGCACAAGATGCCACATATCCCATATACACCATTGCAATGGGCGACACCACAAGGAGGAAAGACCTCTCGATAAGCAACGTAAGATGCAACGACCTTGTGTATGCGGACGATGTGTTCCCTATAGAAATCACCATGAAGGCAGACAAAGCCGCAGGGGAGAGGAGTGTGGTGAGAGTGTTTCAAGACGGCAAGAAGATTTTTGAGCAACAAACAACCATCACTTCCGAAAGATTTTCTGTTACACTGCCTTTGACAAGCTCTTGCTCTCAGCCCGGAGTACATCGTTTCAGAGCCGAAGTCGTTCCGATTGAGGACGAAACCAACACACTCAACAATTCGAGAGATTTTTTTGTCCGAATAACCGACACTCGTCAAAACATACTCTTGCTTTCCGCTGCACCACACCCCGACATATCGGCAATAAAACAAAGCATACAGGCAAACAAAAACTACAAAGTTGAATCCTGCCTTTTCGGAGAGCAAAATAAGTTGAAGACAGAGCAGACCGACCTGCTCATTGCCCACCAACTCCCTTATGACAAGGCAAGTTTTGACTTTATAAACACCCTCACAGAAAAGGGAGTACCTGTTCTGTACATTCTCGGAAGCAAAACAGATTACGCACTCTTCAACCGACTTGATGCAGGAGTGAAGGTGCAACTTCTCGGCAGGGGTTCACCCTTGTCGGCACAGGCTGTGTATAACCCCTTGTTTGCACTTTTTTCACTATCCGAAGAAGCCTCTCAGATGATGAGAGACTTTCCGCCTCTGAATGTTCCCTTGGCACGATTTACCCTTTCGCAAGAAGCCTCCGTGTTGGCATATCAATACATCGGAGGAACCAAAAGCGAATATCCTTTGCTCTGTTTTTGTAACGGAACGGAGAAAAAATCGGGTGTTATTTGCGGTGAAAATATCTGGAAGTGGAGACTGCACAACTATCTGCTCAATCAAAACAACAAAGAGGCAAATGAGATTGTTGAAAAGGCGGTTCGTTATCTTGTTGCGGCAAAAGAAAATAACGCATTCAGAGTTAAGCACGACAATGTCTTTGGAAAGGGCGAACAAATGGTGTTTGACGCCGAATTGTACAATCGTTCGTATGAGCTGACCAACACTCCCGAAGCACGTCTTGTGATACGCTCACAGCAAGGCAAAGAGTTCGCATACACATTCTCCAAACGAAACAACGCCTATACCCTGAGCATTCCCGCCTTGGAAGAAGGAGAATATACCTACACCGCACACACCGCCCTTGCAGGTACAGACTATAAAGCAACAGGTACTTTTGTTATTTCGGACGAACATCTTGAAACAATCGAACTCGTTGCCAACCATTCCCTTCTTGCCACAATGTCGAAGATGAGCGGCGGAGAGATGTTCCCTTGCGACAACTTCGACAGCCTGCTTGCCAAGATGAAGCAAAATGACTACATAAAACCCGTAATACACAGCCTTACAACCAACAAACGCATGAGTGAAAGTCCGTGGTATTGGGCGTTGATTGTGCTTGTTATGGCAGGTGAATGGTTCTTACGCAAATATTGGGGCAGGATTTAACCAAGCCATTATTGACAAAAATGCGAAAACACGATATAGAACTTGCATAGAACAAGTGAAATAAACCTCCGACAAAACCAAAACGCTGCTTTGACTTGTCAAAACAGCGTTTTGTATTTTCAGTTTGTCAAACAAGGAAGAATAAACTCTTGCTTACTGTTTTACAACCTTCTTTTCTATTGTGCCTTTGACCGTTTTAATCTTGAAAACATAGCTTCCCGAGGCAAGCGATTGCAAGTCCAAGTGCAACTCGTATGCCGAAACCTCTTCTCGTCTGACCATTTTGCCCGACATATCGTAAATTTCGACCGCCTCAACTCTGAAATTGCTCAACACAACAGCCTCATTGCTTGCAGGATTTGGGTAAATGCTGCAAGTCGAAGCCAACTCCGCCTCGCTCAAACCGCTTGTTGAAGGCATTACCACTATTGGATTGAAGTTCAAGGTAGAGTTTTGAGCAAAATAATATACCGTATCGTCGCAAAAACGTCTCCACTGACCACCCTGTTTCAACCAAGGACTTTCACTATTCTGACAACCAAAGATTGTATCGTTCCAAACAGTATCAAAAACACTGAATGTGGCATTATAATTCAGCCAAGGAGCAGGCATGGGAGTGTCTCCCCAAAAATGCAAAGCAGTATCGCTAATATTGAAATAGGTTTCTCCCACTATGATAAAGTCTTTCAAGGTTACAGAAGTGTTAAAGAAATAATTGGCACGGCTGTCGCGAGTGTTGCCCGGGCGTAACTCCGCAGGAAAAACAGGAGCAGATGCAAGTTCTTTGAAGTCATCTGCTTCTGATGTGATGTAAAAATTTTTGTTCAAGCCGTTAATATCTCCTCTTACTTGGGCTGCAACGCCTATGACAGTAACAGGACTGTCAAAGTGGAAAGGTTGTCCGTATGCCTCAACAGCATAACTATTCTTTCCGAAGAAACTACCGTCAAGACTAAACGGGTAATAGGTTACAGGCATCTGATAAATAGAATCATAACCTTCAACAGGTTCGTATAAATACCTCATCAGGCGATGATAATACTCTTCCATTGTTCCGTAAGCAAAATGATTATCCGGTATTCTATAATTCCAAACGGTCTTATTGCACGATACAAAATCCGGATGATGAAAAACCACAACAGTATCGTAATAGGTAACAACCATTGTGTCTTCGCTTATTACCTCAATAATTTGTGCTGTCTGCGACCATACAGACACTGCCATAAATACAGCAGATAAAAACAAAATTACTCTTTTCATAATCCAAAATGTTTTAGTTAAAGAATGATTTAACGGCACAAATATACGACAAAACAGTAAACAGACCAAGAAATTTGCAAAAATATTTTGCTATTTGCAAAAGAAGCTATCGCAAAAGCTCATTCCACAACACTCAAAAGCCGCAATGTTTCGCTATTTAACCAACTGATTTTCAGCTCTTGGCAAGATACGAAAATAAAACGCCGATTTGGAAAAATAAATCGGCGTTTTATTTTGGCAAAACGGCGTTTTGTCCGGCTGAAACGGCGTTTTGTTTTTCAATGTCGAGATTTGCAGATAATGTTTGTAGTTTTCGGGATTGTCGTTTTGTTTTTGAAATTATGAGTATCTTTGCAGGGTGTAAACAGAATAAACAATCGAAGAATGAAAATCATATCTTACAACCTCAATGGTATAAGGGCGGCGGTGAAGAAGGGCTTTTTGGAATGGCTTGAAGCCTCAGAAGCCGATGTTGTGTGCATTCAGGAAACCAAAGCTCACCAAGATGACATTCCTGTTTTGGAACTGAAAGCCGTAGGTTACGAATACTATGGTCTTTCTGCCAAGAAGAAGGGTTACAGCGGTGTTGCCATTTTGACTAAACGTACTCCCGACAAGGTGGTAAGGGGTATGGGAATAGAAAAATATGACAACGAGGGTCGCTTTATTCGTGCCGACTTCGGCAAGCTGAGTGTGGTGAGTGTGTATCACCCTTCGGGAACAAGCGGAGACGAACGTCAGGCGTTCAAGATGCAGTGGCTTGACGATTTTCAGCAATATGTTCATGCGTTACAAAAAGAGCGTCCGTTCCTTGTGTTGTGCGGCGACTACAATATTTGTCATCGTGAGATTGATATTCACGACCCCGTTCGCAATGCAAAGTCTTCGGGTTTTCTTCCCGAAGAGCGTCAGTGGATTGACAGCTTTATCAAGAGTGGTTTCACCGACAGCTTTCGCTACATCAACAAAGATGTAAAAGATGCCTACTCTTGGTGGAGTTTCAGAGCCAATGCAAGAGCCAACAACAAGGGTTGGAGGATTGATTACTGCATGGTGAGCGATGCTTTCAAAGACCGCATTGTCGATGCGGCGATTATTCCTTCGGCAGTCCACTCCGACCATTGCCCGATAAGCCTGACGATTGAAGAAGAATAACATACAAAAAGACAAACATTGATGAAAAGGAGAATAGTTTACCTATCGCTTGTGTCGGCAGTGTTGCTTGCGGGCTGTGTAAGCTCAAAGAAGTATGCCGAACTCGAACAAACAAGCAACAAGTGCGCAAAACAGCTCTCTCAAACCAAGATGAACCTCAAAGAAGCCCAAAGCAACAATGAGGAACTCTCTCGTCAGCTTGAGCAGAAGACCAAGCAACTGACAGATTTGCAGAGCGAAAGAGACAACTTTCAATCTGAGAGTGAGCGTTTGAAGCAAGCCAATACGGAGGCAGCCTCACGGATTGCAGCTCTCGAAAAACAGTTGCAAGAATCCCTCAAATCCAAGAGTTCAAACCTCCAATCGCTGAACGAAGAGTTGCTCAAAACAAGAGAAGAACTCTCAGAGAGCAAAGAATTGCTCCTTGGCAAAGAAAGCGAATTGAAGAGCCTGCAAGACAAGTACTCACAGAGCGAGAAGACACTTGGCGAATTGCAAGACAAACTCAAAGAGAAGCAGGCAGAAATGGAAGCCCTGCACAAGAAAATCAGTCAGGCACTTTTGGGATTTGCCGACAAGGGGTTGAATGTGCAGACAAAGGACGGCAAGGTTTATGTTTCTATGGAAGAGAAGTTGCTATTTGCTTCGGGAAGCTGGAGTGTGAGCAGCGAAGGCGAGAAGGCACTCGGAGAACTTGCGGCTGTTTTGGCTGCCAATCCCGACATCAGCATAATGGTTGAGGGACATACGGACAATGTTCCGATGAAAGGCAGAAACCAAGTGAAAGATAATTGGGATTTGAGCGTGATGAGAGCGAGTGCAATCACCAAGATACTGTTGAACAACGAGAAGATAGCTCCCGAAAGAGTAATTCCATCGGGAAGGGGAGAGTATTGTCCGCTTGTCGAAAACAGCTCTGCCGAAGCAAGAGCGAAGAATCGCCGTAGCGAGATTATTCTTGCACCAAAGACAGACGAGTTGTTGAAGATGTTAGAGTAGAAGAATGTTTTTTGTTGCCGATTGTCTGTCAGCAGATTTTGCCGGCAAAAAAACAAGGAGAGGGGTTTCGATTGCTTGAAATTCCTCTCCTTGTTTTCTGTTTATGCGATACTCAAAAATTGAGTATGCGGTAGGTTATGTTCAAATTGATATTGGTAATGTAGGGGTCGTCATCATAGCCTTTGGAATAGGAGTATTCACAAGATGCTCCCACGCCCCAGCGATAGTTCCACTTCGGAATAAAATACTTGTAAGAGATTTCGCCTCCGATTTGAAAGTGGTTTGTGATTTCGTCTTTGTGAGAAATTCCGCCAAATGTATAGAAATCTGTGGTCTGATGAACAAAACCGACAACAAGTCCCAATCGGAGCTGATGTGCATTGGATTTGTTCAAAAAGTTATAGCCACATACGGCAGAGACTGAGTAAGCAAAGCGATTTTTCGGATACTTGGCTCTAATATCCAAAGGATTAACCGACATAATCTCCTGCGGGTCTTGTGCTTTGTCTGCAATGAGGGTGTTGAACTGCACTCGGGCAAACGCAATATTTCTAAAAGACAACTCTACAGAAGGAATGTAGTTTAACCAAATCTGACTTGTTGTGTGTCCTGTCGGATTTTGGTAATGGAAATCTGCAAAAGGTATTAAGTCCTCTTGAACTGACAAGGTGAAGTTCTTATTGTCCTTTTGCGAATAGCCGCTTGTGCAAAGCAGAATGCCAAGCAGCATAAATAAAGCTGATTTTTTCATATACGTTATTTGATTTTTACTATTTTTTCTACTTCATTATTACATCTTACAAAGTGAACACCGCTAATGGAATAATTTGAATTTTTAGGCAAAACATACCAACCATAGTCGCATTGAAAATCTTTTAGTTTTTGCCCGGTAACACGAATTTAAGTGAATGTTATAATACATAGCACGATCACAATTTTGAAAAAATACTGCTTGTTCATAACGTTCTTTTTTTTGCGAAGGTACAACCCAAAAACGATTTTAAGATTTTTTGCCTGAAAAATGTATTTGAAATTATTCTATTTTTGTGGGAAATTTGTTGCAGGTTTTCAGGTCTTGCGTTTCTCTTTTTTGGCTGCCGGAAAGAGAATGTTGTTCAATATCAGCCTGTATCCGCAAGAGTTAGGGTGCAAATCGAGGTCGGTTACGGGGTCTCCGATGTAGTGAGAGTAGTCTTCGGGGTCGTGTCCTCCCAAAAAGCTCCACGTTCCCTTGCCATAAGTGCCGTGAATGTACCTTACCTCTTCGGCAGACTTGTTTTCGCCCAAAACAATGACCTCAGGTTTGAGGTATTTCTTCATGAAGGCAGTGCTTTGCCCCATAAAGCCGTGAATAACCCTGCTGTGGTTCTGTGTAAGCATCGTCGGAATCCAATCCCACTTGGCAGAAAAATCAAAAAGCACGAAAAAGTCGTTCTTTTCGTTGAACTTCCTCGAACGAGACGAAGGAACATCAATGTCGGACACCTCGTAGGTGTATGGATCTGTAACTATGTGAAAATCTTTGAACGCAAAGCAGTTGGCATAGTTCAATTTGGATTGTGCATCGGGGTCTATGGGGTCGCCGTCAAACATACTCTCACAAATATCCACCCCTTCGGCTGCAAGGGCTATGTCAAACGAATCGGGGGCAGAACACATTGCAAACATAAATCCTCCTCCCAAAACAAAATCTCTTATCTTTTTGACTACCGCAAGTTTGAGTTGGGATACTTTTTGGAAGCCGAGGCGGTGTGCAGTCTCGGTTTGGGTGCGTACATCGTCAATGTACCATTGCTGATTGCGATACTGAGACCAGAATTTGCCGAATTGTCCCGTAAAGTCTTCGTGGTGAAGGTGCAACCAGTCGTATAGCGGCAACACTCCGGAGAGAACTTCTTCGTCATAGACCACATCGTAAGGTATTTCGGCGTATGTGAGAACCAAAGTAACGGCATCGTCCCACGGAAGTTTGTTTTTTGGTGAATAGACGGCAATTTTGGGTGCTTTTTGCAGCTTTACCACGTCTTGATTGACCTGAGGAAGTGATATTTGTTCGATTATGCCTTGGTATTGCCCCTCGCTCACAAGATAGTAGCTCACACCTCTTAGTCGGCAGAGGGTTTCGGTCGTTTGGTCTGCCCTCATGGAGAAAGCACCGCCCTGAAAGTTCAGCAGCCACTCCACTTCATATTCCTCACTCAGCACCTTGTAGGCAATACCGTATGCTTTCAGGTGGTTTTTCTGACTTTCGTCCATAGGGATAATAAGATAGGCAGCCCTGCAACCTGCTGACATCAACACAAAAGCAAGGAATATCAGTGTTTTTATTCGTTTTGCCAAACAAAAATGTGCTTTGGTCTGTCTCATTGTGTCGTATGATATGATGATTGTCTGATTTCGGTAAGGTTGAAACGAAATTGTGTTAAAACGGATTGTCTGTCTCTTCGTAGTTCATCTTTGATTCGACAAGGGTGCTGTCAAAAGAATTGTAACCAATGTCGTCCATTCGGTTCTCGAAACGCACATATTGGTTTATGAAGTTAAGGTCAGCTTCGCCCACTTCGCCCGCACGATGCTTGGCAATGATGACTTTTGCAAGTCTTTCGTCGTCTTCGCCTCCTTCTCCGTAGTATGCGGGACGATAGATAAACATAACAATGTCGGCATCTTGCTCAATAGCACCCGATTCTCTCAAATCGCTCAACACAGGCTTCTTGCTGCCGCCTCTTGTCTCCACTGCACGAGAGAGTTGCGACAAAGCGAGAATGGGAATGCTCAACTCCTTTGACAGAGCCTTCAACTGCCTTGAAATATATGATATTTCCTGCTCACGATTGCCGCCTTTGACCGCATCTCCTCCCTGCATGAGTTGCAGATAGTCGATGAATACCATTTGTATGTCGTACTTTTGTTTCAATCTTCGGCACTTTGCCCTAAGTTCAAAGATGGTTAATCCAGGGTTATCGTCAATATAGATTGGTGCTTTGACAAGAGAATTGGTCTTTTCTCTGATATATTCTTTTTCAGCTTCGGAAAGTTTTCCGTTTGCTTTGAATTTTCTTCCTTCGATGCTCGTTTCGGCACTGATAAGTCTCGAAGTAAGTTCGCTTGCCGTCATTTCGAGAGAGAAAATTGCCACAGGCTTGTGAAAATCGACCGCCATATTGCGGGCAATGTTGATTGCAAGAGCTGTTTTTCCCATTGCGGGACGTGCAGCAAGGATAACAAGTGTACCCTTTTGAAATCCTCCTATTTTGTTGTCCAAAGTCCTGAAACCGGTAAGCAGTCCGGACGCATCTTCGGCAAGGGTTTGGTTCTTCTCAATGTCCATAATAGTGTTGCGAACCAAGGTATCCATGCCCAAAATGTCCGAATTGAAGTTACTGTCGTTGATTTCCAAAAACTTTGTCTCGGTTTTGTCCAACAAATCCAACACATCGCTTGTCTCATCGTAAGCATCGCGAAGCGTTTCGGTCGAAACGCGAATGAGTTCTCGCTGAATGTATTTTTCGGAAAGCAGACGCACATGATATTCTATGTGAGCCGCCGAAGTAATTCGGGAAGTGAGGCTTACAAGTTTGTAGTTGCCTCCGACGGCTTCAAGGCTTCCGTTTTTTTTCAGACTTTCGCTCACCGTCAAAATATCGACAGGCTTTCCCTCGGCAAACAAATGACTTATCACTCTGAAGATTGTTGCATTCTCTTCCGAGTAAAAGTATTCCGGTCTTATTATGTCGATAGAATTACTCAAAGCATCTTGGTCCAAAATCAAAGCTCCGAGAACCGATTCTTCTATTTCGGTTGCCTGAGGCGGCATATTGCCGTTAATGGCAAAGGCTTGTTCGTATGTCATTGCAGCCCTTGCCGCTCTGTTTGTTCTGTTTGTGGTATTCATTGCAAGTGCAAAGATAAGATTTTTTTGACTTACAACAATAGTTTCTTATTCGTTGTGGTAGGGTTCTCCTTTCAAAATTGTGAATGCCCGATATATTTGTTCGACTACAAGAAGCCGTATCATCTGATGAGAAAAGGTCATTCGACTTATTGCAATCCTTTCGCCAATTTTTTCATACACTTTGGGAGAAAAGCCAAACGCTCCTCCGACAACAAAGGCCAACGTTCTTACTGAGGCATTCATTTGTTTTTCAAGATATTTTGAGAACTCCATGCTTGAAAACTCTTTGCCTTTTTCGTCCAAAAGAACGACCTTGTCGGCTTTTTCAATCTGTCGGAGTATCATTTCACCCTCTCGCTCTTTGAGTTCGCCGACAGAAAGGTTCTTTGCGTTCTTCACATCGGGCAGGGTAACAATCTCAAAGCCTGTGTAGTGAGACAATCTCTTGACATAAACCTCCACCCACGAGCGAAGATGCTCGCTTTCGCTCTTTCCGACTACAATAAGTTTGATGTTCATCGTTTTAATCGCTCGTTTTTAGTGTTTCAAACGCTTCAAAAAACTGTACAGTTTGGAATAGTGCTTCTCTATCATCATGTATGGTGTCTGTTCGGCACCGAAATGTCTTATGAAAGTCTCGATAGACCTCATCACAGAGCCGTTGAAGTTGTATTCTTTGCAGCCTTGTGAGTGTGCATCGCAGAGTATGTGCCACAAAAGCAGGGTTGCGGCGTTTGAAGAGCGACATTCGGGGTCTGAACCGGAGAAAATCCCCTGCCAAACCTCACCTCGACCTACCACATAGCTGACCGAATGAACCTTACCCGAGCTGTCAGATATGGAATAGCGTCGGCTCATTCCTCGGCTTGCGGCAGCTCTTTCTATGTTTTCAAACTCTGCAAAGGAGAAAGGACACTGCATTCCTTGTCTTTGGTAAGTCTGGGCATTTACGTCGTAAAATTCTTTGAGCGGAAGGTCTGTTCGGATTTCAAAGCCTTCCTTTTCCAATTTTCGTATGCGTTTTTTGACTGATGAATCGATTTGTGAAAAGGTGTAATCCAAGTCTTCAAGGTGTGTGAAGCGATATGTGTAACGTGTTGTCTGCTTGTAGCCATGCCAATAGAAGCCCAACCATGATGTGAAGCTGAAATGCAACATTGATTGGAAGTAGGCAGGTTTTATCTTGTCGATTTGTTCTGCAAAGAACTCCATTGCCTTAATTTCCAAGGCATAACGGTTCAGTCTTTTCAGATTTTCGGGATATGCAATCCACAGTCCCGTCGTGGGAGTGAGCTTTGGCTGCAAAATTGTGGTAAATCCATATTTTTTGTGCCTGCCGTAGGGCATTGCAGCAAGGATATTGTCTTTTTCTTTGTACAGCAGTGCGTCCCAATCCCCACAATATACGGCGTCCAACCACCATGGTTGCAGGAAAACGGGCATATCGGGTGTTTGTTCGCAAAATTGTCTGTACTCTTGCTTGTTTGCGTTTGTCATCTGTTACAAATACTCTTTTAGTTGCAAACGCAAATCGGACAAAACGTTCATATAGTTTATGTAAGCCTTGTACGGACTGTCGTAATGGTTGAAGTATTTGTGTACATCGCCGTCGGAGAACCATTTTGTACACATATAGTAGAAGTTGTCGGAGGTTTGCAGACGTCTCCAAGCGTTCAAAATGTTTTCATCGCCGCTTTTCATAACAGCCTCTTTGAGAGAGTAGAGTTGTGCGAAGCTGTCGTTTTGCAAATCGTTGCCGAGCCATGCCGTAAGGTCTCTTTCTTCGTCTGCCCAGCTCATAGGACTGACTGAACTTACCTTGTCTCTCACAGTATAACGTTCTGCCACTTCGCTCGGAGTTGCAAAATCGAAATCACTTCGGTTCAATACCTCAAAAGGAAGGTGTTCCAAAAAGTCAAATATGCCGGTTTGCTGCCACTGATGCTCACCAAAGGTTTCGTAATCCATGAAAAGGTTGATGCAGTCGGGATTTTCTATTTGCGAAAGCCACGAAACAAACTTCTCACTCGTAAGAGGAAATCCCTGCCACGAGTGTTGAGAAAAGCGAAAGGCAATATCATCGCTCAGTTGGAAGTTTTTCAGCAGCAATGTGAGGTCTCCGTCGGGATAGTTGGCATAAACATAGTTCGGACTTCTCCATGCAAGCACGTGTTTTGCACCTTCGGCAAGTTGGACTTTGAAGCCCATTTGCTTGACGCTCTTTGCAATTTCGTCTGAGTAGATAAGCTCGGTATTTCTGAACACTTTAGGCTGATAGTCGAAGAGTTCGGCAATTTTTTTTCGGTGCATATCGACTTGGCTAACAAATTCGTCCTTGTCAATAAGGCTTGCAAGAGAGTGGTAGTAGGTTTCATTCAAAAATTCGACGCAACCTGTCTGTGCCAAAGCCTGAAAGCTCTCAATCACTTCAGGAGCGTAGAGACTGAACTGCTCTAATGCCGTTCCCGAAATGGAATATGCAACCTTGAAACGTCCTTCCGTCCGCTCAATGAGGCGGAGTATTAGCTTGTTTGTCGGAAGATAACACTTTTGTGCAACGCGTTTGCAAATCCAATCGTTTTGCAAATCATCAAAGTAGTTGTGTTGTCTGCCTATATCGAAAAACTTGTACGCTCTGAGCCTGAAAGGCTGATGTACTTGAAAGTAAAAACATATCGACTTCATATCTGAGGTGTTTTGTTTGCTATTTGGTTATATAATTCGCTCAGTTTGTCGGCTGCTTTGTCCCATGTGAGGGCGGCAACTTCTGCCTTACCTTTGTCGCAAAGCATATCTGAGAGGGCTTTGTGGCGACCTATCGAATAAATTGCATCGCTCATTGCATCTATGTCCCAAAAATCGACCTTGATTGCATGGGTAAGCACTTCCGAAACGCCCGATTGACGGCTGATAACGGCTGCCACTCCCGAACTCATGGCTTCCAAGGGGGCTATCCCGAAGGGTTCGGAAACGCTCGGCATGACAAAAACGCTTGTCTCTGCCAACAACTGTTTTAATTCGTCGGGTTTCAAAAATCCGGTGAAAAAAAAGTTCTCGCTGATACGCTTTTTTGCAACCAGAGCGGTCATTTTGTCGAGCATATCGCCGTCTCCTGCCATCACAAAGACAAAATTGCGGTCTTTTTCGAGAACCTTGGCAGCTGCTTCCACAAAGTAGTCAGGTCCTTTCTGATAAGTAACTCTTCCGATGAAACTTACGATTGTTTTTCCGAAGATGTTGTCTTCCATTTTTTTGTTGCAATTTTGTGGTTCGACACCATTGTGAATGCAGACGACCTTTGAGGAGGGTTGATTGTATTTTGAGATTACCGTCTTACGCGTAAACTCGCTCACACAGACGATTACGTCCGCTGCTTCCATACCTTGGCGTTCCAATTCATAGACTTGTCGATTTATATTCTCGCCGCTTCGGTCATATTCTGTTGCATGGACATGGACAATCAACGGTTTGCCGCTTATTTTCTTCGCTACCTCGCCTGCTTTGTAGCAAAGCCAGTCGTGAGCGTGGATTATGTCATAGTCTTTCTGCTTTGCAAGACTGCCTGCCACCATGGAATAACGCCTTACCTCCTCAAACAAATTGCTGCCATATCCACCCTGTAAACTAACTGAAAATGTGCGTTTTCCAAAAGGGCGTTTCACTTGACTGAAAGGGCGTTTTGTTTCGCTGAAACGCCCTTTTGGATTTTCAAAACGGCGTTTCATTCTTTCGGCATAGTCTTGCTCGCTTTCGTATGGTATCATTGTGCTTGCAATCGGGAGAAATGAAAGACTGCTTTCAATCTTTGATATGTCCTCGTTGCATGGCAATTCAAATTCTCCGCTTGCCTGACAGAGTTCTGCTCCGTTTGTCGGCTCATCTCCGTAAAGACGTGGAACGACAAAGTCAATCGCTATACCTTTTCGGCTCAATGCTTTGGTCAAACCATGACAGGCTGTTCCCAAACCGCCCGAAATGTGCGGCGGATACTCCCAACCAAACATCAGTACTTTCATTCTTTGTCCTCCTTTGCCTTTTTGTATTTGTCAATCAAGTATTTCATTCTGCAAACCTCCGCAACACTCCACGCTTGTGAAATGCTGCCTCCGGGAGTGTAAGGAGGATTGCCGTCAAAGACCTCTGCAATACTACCCACACAATAATCGGTCAATATATTACCAAACTGTCGGTAAAGATGTTCAACATAATTGACAGCATTGCTGCCATACACATTGAGATATGCCTCTGCAAATGCCCCGATGAGCCAAGCCCACACTGTGCCGTTGTGATATGCTCTGTCCCTTTCGGGTTGCGAGCCTCTGTATTGAGGGTGGTAGTCGGCAGAAGTGGGAGAGAGTGTCCTAAGTCCGTAAGGGGTCAGAAGCTCTTGCTTTACCTTTTCGACAATGAGCTGTCTTATTTTGAGACTGAGGCAGGTGTATGGCATACTTACTGCAAATATCATGTTGCAACGAACGGAGAAATCTTTCTTCATTCCATATACACAATCGGCAAGGTAACCCTTTTCCTTGGACCAAAAAGTCTGTTTGAAATGTTCGGGAAACTCGGCGGCAAATTCGTCCCAGCGTGCAGTCTCTCCGTCTTGGCAGGCAAGGGTTGCAAGTTCGCGATAAAACATCACTGCATTGAACCAAAGGGCATTGAGTTCCACCGCATAGCCGTTGCGTCTTGTTACAGGCTCTCCGTCAATTATAGCGTCCATCCATGTAAGTGCCGCACCCTCTTGAGATTGCCACAAAAGGAAATTGCTGTCCATTCTCACATTGTTTGTTCCCTCCGAAAAGGTGTCAAGAATTTGTTTCATGACATCCTTATACAAGGTCCAGACTTGTTCTCTTGCATTGTTGGCGTAAGCATACTGTTGAATGCACCAAAAAAACCATAAAGGGGCATCAACACTATTGTAAGCAGATTGGCTTCCCGAACCGATATTTGGAAAAAAGCCGTTTTGGAAATCTTCCAATTCGCTGTCGATTGCCATTCTGAACATACGCCAATCTCCTATTGCCATACAAAGTCCGGGAAGCGAGATGAAAGTATCTCGTCCCCATCTTCCAAACCAAGGAAAGCCCGCAACAACATCTACCTTTGTCCCCTTTTGAGCAAAAAACATTCTTGCAGCACGTCTCAAAATATCCTCCATGCTTTCAATCGGAAAACGAAAACGAGTTTCCTTGACAAAGTCTCGGCTCAAAAGGAAAGGATTTGCCTCTTCCACTCCGCAGGAAACATAAAGACTTTCGCCGGGTCGGAGAGTTGTTGTAAATTTCCCCGGAGAGAGCAAATCTTCAAGGTAATCATATCCTCTTTCCTGCTCTCTTATGTATTCAAAGTTGTAGTACCAGTAGGGTAGATGTTGATATTCCACTTTTTTTGAGAACTGTATGTAGAGCGGAGTGTAGTTTTGGTACATTTGGAACTTAATTCCTTGTGAGGTATTCTCGTATGAGGTGTCGGCAGTGTCATTTGCAACGCTCAGACGGTGGATTTGTCTGAATGCAAGCAGAGGCATGAGTTCCAAAACCACATCTTCGTCGGCACTTTGCAGGGTATATTTTATCAAAAGCCTGTCTTGCTTTTCTTGAAAGAGCATTTGTTTGAGCAGAACGGTGTTTCCTACCTTGTAAGTGTGAGTTGGCAACAATCCAAGCTCATAGCTTTCCAAGTATTTGTGTCCTTTGGGGTTATAGACTCCGTCTTTGTAACGGTGAAGTGCAAGGTGAAAAGCCTGATTGTTTTGAATGATTGTTTCATCAAGCGAAGACAGAAGAACATGGTTTTGATTATCGACCTTGGGTTGTGGAACTATCAAAAGCCCATGGTACTTCCGTGTGTTGCAACTTGGAAGAGTGGTACAAGAATAAGCGTTTGAGATATTGGCTCTTAATACCTCTCGTTGCAAAGAGTATTCCAAGTTTGAGATTTCGTTCTTCGTAAATACTATTTTGTCCATCTTACTTTTTTCTCTACTCTATAAGAGATTTTATGTCTTTGAGTGAAAGTATCCTTGCGGGGAAAGCAGCCAATACAATCAGGCAAAGCGAAATTGCAATCTTCACAATCCACGAAACGCACAGCAGTTGGTGAACGCCGATTGCACATACTGCAACCAAAACAACGTAAGACAATACTTTCAAACAATATTTTATTTCAAATTTTATGCCGAAGGTTTTCAGTGCAAGCACAGCTTGCAGAATTGCAGTAACGCTTTGAGTTATCAAAGAGGTGATTGCAGCTCCGTTTTGTTCAAACGAAGGAATGAGAATAAAGTTCAAACCGATATTCATAAGCATTCCTAATCCTGCAATGATGTTGAGGTGTTTCAAAGAGCCGTTTGCAGTCAGCAGAGTGCCGAAGATGTAGGTCATTGATATGGGAATGAAACAAAAGCATAGCAGTCTGTAAACGGTGGCACTTTCTTCTATGTGTTTGGAATAAAGAAGCTCCATAAGCTCGTGGGAATAGAGAAGCGACACTGCGACAAATCCGAGTGTTATAATCAGAAGCAGGCTGAACGAAGCTCCGACAATTTCTTTTACGGGCTTGTTTTCCTTTATCATCTTGGCAAAAAGCGGCAGCAGAATGACCGAAAAAAGATATGAAACCATGTTTGCCGAATCTACAAGGCGAAATCCTGAAGCATAAATGCCGGAACTTTTGCCGTTGTCATCAACAAGCGAAAGCAGCATCACCGAATCCATTCTGTTGTAACAAGCCATCAGAAGACCAAGTATTGCATACGGCAGTCCGTCTTTCAGAAGGAAAATTCCGAAACTTTTGTTGAGTTTCATTCTTACAAATCCTGTCTTGCTCAAACAGATGACAAGAGCAACCACAAAGGTGATGAACATGGTCAAAAATTGAGCATAGACCATTTGTTCTATCGTAAAGGAGGCTCTAAGACGCTTGTTCCAGAGTAAAAAGCTGCAAATAACAATCAGCAAAGCTCTATCTAATACCGACAGAATGCTGTCTGTTTTAAACATCATCAAGGCTGTGATATTGCTTCTGAAATATGAGATGAACGAACAGAGAACCTGCGTCAGGCACATCCAGAAAAGCATCTTTGTCTGCCAACTGTCGTATCCCAAAATCAAACCTGAAACAATCACCACAACGGTATATGCCACTGCAAGCAGAAGTTTGAGCGGTATAATGCGGGCAAAATATTTTCTCAGCAAGTTTGTGTGTTGTGCAATGGTACGATTGTTGTAGTTTATGATGCCAAAATCAAGCAGAATGTTAAACAGATAAGTGAAATTGAAGAGTGCATAATATACTCCGTAATCTTGGGCAGATACAGCGTTCTGAACACCTCGGTCGATGCCCAAAATCCAAAATGACTTTATCAATATATTCAAAGTCAATAGGAAGAATAGATTGGTAACAAAGAATTTCTTCATATTTCAATCGGCAAATTTACAAAAGAATTGTATCTTTGCCCTATCAAATCAACGTAAAATACTACCAAAAATTGAGAATAGGAGTAAATACACGCCTCTTGATTGAGGATAAGCTCGAGGGAATTGGTTATTTTACCCTCAAAACGCTTGAAAGAATGACAGTTGCTCATCCGGAATGTGAGTTTGTTTTCTTTTTTGACCGACCGTATAATCCCAAGTTTGTTTTTGCACCAAATGTTAGGGCGGTCGTCATTCCGCTTCCTACGCGCCACCCGCTTTTGTGGTATATTTATTTTGAGATTCTGCTTCCTGTCTATATCAAACGCTACAAGATAGACCTCTTTCTCTCGCCTGACGGATACATTCCGACGTGGGGAAAAACCAAAACCCTGCCTGTCATTCACGACATCAACTATGAACACGACCCTTCCTTTATGGGACGAAAGTCTTACCTCAGATACTACAAACATTTCTTTCCGATTTTTGCAAAAAAAGCCACAAGAGTTGCAACAGTTTCGGAGTTTAGTCGCAGGGATATTGCATCGGTTTATCAGATTGCAGAAAGCAAAATAGATGTTGTTTATTCTGCAGCGAAGGAAGAGTACAAACCATGCTCGAAAGAAGAGATTGTCGCCACCAAAGCCCGATATACCGACTCGAAAGACTATTTCTATTTTGTGGGTTCGCTTCACAAGAGAAAAAATCTTGCAAACCTTTTCAGGGCTTTTGATTTGTTCAAAACAGAAACTCAAAGCGATGTAAAACTTGTTATTGTCGGCAGCAAAATGTGGTGGAAGGGTGAGGTGGCAGAGGCTTTTGAAGCAATGAAATACAAAGATGAGGTGATATTTACCTCTCGCCTTTCGACCGAAGAAGTAAACCGCATAGCCTCTGCAAGTATAGCTTGTATGTTTGTTTCTTTGTTTGAAGGCTTTGGAGTTCCTCCCTTGGAGGCTTTTCGTTCCGGAACGGCGGCAGTTGTTTCCGATGTAACGTCAATGCCGGAAATTTGCGGCGATGCAGCTTTGTATGCAGACCCTCTTGACCCCGATGCAATCAAACGAGCAATGATGCAACTATATTCCGACCCCGATTTGCGGCAAAGCTGCATCGACAAAGGAAGAGAACAAGCAAATAAATTCAGTTGGGATAAAACAGCAGACCTATTATGGAACAGCATAATCAAAACTATTCAACAGTAGAACAGATATACGATTTATATCTTCGTTACCCCCATATCAGCACCGATTCTCGCAACATAAAACAAGGCGATGTCTTTTTTGCTCTGAGAGGAGAAAATTTTGACGGCAACAATTTTGCTCTCAAAGCCTTGGAGCAAGGAGCTGCGGCAGTGGTTTCAGATAGTGTGCAAGTATTTGAAAAATACCTTGAAACAGAACGGCGTGTCAGTGAAATAGAACGGCGTTCTGGCGAAACGAAACGCCGAGGTATTTTTTTCTTTTGCCGAGATAGTTTGCAGATGTTGCAGGAGCTTGCCAAATATCACCGTAACAGGCTCAAAACTACCATTATCGGCATAAGCGGAACAAATGGCAAGACAACCACAAAAGAATTGATTTATTCGGTTCTTTCTTCTGCTTTCAAAACTCGGGCAACCGCAGGCAATTTGAACAATCATATCGGAGTGCCTCTCACACTTCTTTCAATCACTGCCGATACCGAAGTAGCGATTGTGGAAATGGGAGCCAATCACCCGGGCGAAATAGCATTCCTTTGTTCGATTGCACGTCCCGACATGGGCATTCTGACAAACATAGGCACAGCCCACATAGAGGGATTTAAGAGCAGGGAAAACATAATTACGACTAAGAAAGCCTTGTTCGAGAGTGTGAAAAATTCTCATTCTTCAAAGGCACACCTTTTTGTCAATCAGGACGACGAAGCACTGAAAGACTATGATTTTGAAGCCAAAACGACATATTCTCTTGTCAATCCTTCGGACTATAAGGGCAGAAGCATCGACTGCTCGGGCTATGCAAGCCTTTGGATTGAAGACACAGAGATACAATCGTCGCTTGTGGGAAGCTATAATTGTTATAATATGTTGGCAGCCTACGTAATAGGACGACATTTCGGCATTGCAAAAGACCAAATCCGCAAATCAATAGAACAATATAAGCCGGCAAATCAGCGTTCGCAGATATTGAAGACCCGAAGTAACACTCTGATACTCGATTGCTACAATGCCAATCCTTCGTCCTGCCGTTCTGCCATTGAGGCTTTTGCAAACATGAAAGCGGAAAGAAAGATGGTCTTTATGGGAGCAATGAGAGAGCTTGGCGAGGTATCGGAACAAGAGCATAAAAATTGCGTTGAACTCTTGGCAGGCAAAGACTTTGAACAAGTAATCCTTGTCGGTAAAGAATACCGCGGTCTGCAAAGAGAAAAGATGAGGTGGTTTGAGACCTCGCAAGAGCTTGCTGACACTCTCAGTGCAGAGCCGAAGATTGAGGGTTGCACGATTTTAATCAAGGGTTCGAGAACAACAAGAATGGAGATAGTGCAAGATGTTTTATAAAGTGGTGGGATTGATGTCGGGAACGTCGCTTGATGGTTTGGATATGGCATACTGCGAGTTTGAAAAGCAGCAGGAGGGCTGGAAGTTCTCTATTGTCAAAGCTGAAACAGCACCTTATTCGGACAAATTACGTAGGCAGATAATTTCTGCTGAGACAATGAGCGGACGAGAGCTTGCACTCTTTGACGTACAGTTGGGAGCACTCTTCGGACAGCTCGCAAGAGACTTCATAGACCGCAACGGATTATCGCCGGATTTCGTATGTTCCCACGGACAGACCATTTTTCACCAACCAAACAAAGGATACACGCTCCAAATCGGCAACCTTGCCGCACTTTGCAGCAAGGTGAGACTGACAACCATAGGAGATTTCAGAACAATGGACGTAGCTCTCGGAGGACAAGGAGCTCCTCTTGTCCCAATCGGAGACTTGCTTTTGTTCAAAGACTATGAAGACTGTCTCAACATAGGGGGATTTTCCAACATAAGCCACAAACAAAACGGCAATATCACTTCTTACGATATTTGTCCGGTAAATATAGTACTCAATTACCTCTGCCAAAAGATAGGACTGACGTTTGACGATGGCGGAAAGATAGCACAAAGCAACCCGATTGACGAAAAACTTCTTTCTCAGCTTGACGCTCTGCCATACTACAAAGACCTAAAATCAGGAAATTCTCTCGGAAAAGAATGGGTAGAAGAAAACATATTCCCGATTTTGGAAAACTCGTCAATAAGTGTGAAAGAACAAATTGCAACTTACACTCTCCATGCTGCCAAACAAATATCCCGAAACATCAAAGGCAGAACCCTTGCCACAGGAGGGGGAGCATACAACGATTATCTTATGAAACTGATACGTCAAAACACCACCTTTGCGATAGAAATTGCAGAGCGTACAATCACCGACTTCAAAGAGGCAATGATATTTGCTTTTCTCGGAGTATTGAGAGTAAGAAACGAAGCAAATTGTCTTCAAAGCGTTACGGGAGCAAGCCGTTCTTGCTGTTCGGGAACTATATTGCAATGGATATGATTGGAAAGACATAAGACCAAAAACGAAGATTTTTTAGCAGACATCAAGACTTTTTTGAAAACAACGAATAAAACAGAACATGAAACTCACACTCCGCATAAACCAAAACCCCGAAAGTGAAGAAGCACAAATCCTTTCGCTGATAAAGCACAAAGAGACCAAAGAACGAGGGTATGGTATGCTGATAAAAAAGTACTCTCAGAGAGTTTATTGGCAGGTAAGACGCATGGTATATGACCATGATGATGCAAATGACTTGACACAAGACATTTTTATCAAGGTGTTTGAAAACATCGAAAACTTCAACAATTCTTCCAAACTCTCGACATGGATTTATCGAATAGCATACAATCACACTCTAAACTTTATCAAATCCAAAAACAGGAAGATTTCTGATGCCTCATGCAGCTTTGAACAAAAGGTATTGAGCAAATTGGCTTCAGATTCGCTGTTTGAGGGTGACAGAGTGGAGCATTTGTTGCAGCAAGCCATACTTTCGCTACCGCCAAAGCAGAGAGCCGTTTTTCAGATGAGGTATTATGACGAGCTGTCCTTTGCCCAAATATCTCAAATCACCAAAACGACACAAGGAGGTCTTAAAGCCTCCTATCACATTGCGGCAAAAAAGATAGAAGAGTTCGTAAAAGCAAATTGCAACGAAGTTTGACCATAGTAAAAGTAACTTTTGAGTTTGTTCAAAAACAGTATTGAGAAACAAAAACAACCTTTCGATTAAACCAATCGAAAAACGAATTGTCAAATCGTATGAATAAGGAAAACAAAATGGATAAAAAACACAACCCTTTCAAAGTGCCGGAAGGCTATTTTGAACAATTAAACACCAAATTGTTGGAGAATGCAGAAAAGAAACACGTTTCAAGCCCCAAATTGTTCAGATATGTGGCAAGCATATCGGCAGTTGTAATTTTGGGACTTAGTGTGTGGATAGTGGCATTTCAAAACGACAACATAGACTTGAAACAAAACAACACCTTTTCCTTCCTTTTTAACGGCAAATCGGCACAAGAAAAGGCCGAACAAGAAGCTCTCAGAGCCGAAGAAGCCCAATGGCAGAGACACAAAGCCGAAATGAAACGCCAAGCAGAGCAGATTGTCTTTACCGAAGACGAACTGCAGTACTTGGAATACTTTGTTGAAGAAGACGAAAGAGAAGTGATATTAACAGAAACAGAAGATTGATATGAAAAAGACAATTCTACTGAGTTTGATTGTTGTTTTGTTCTCTGCAAATCTATTTGCACAAGAGCAAGACAAGAAGATGAAGCCTCAACAAGTGAGAGAAAAAGTAATGAAGAAGAAGAAAGCACTCTATACCGAACGCTTGAACCTCACAAAGGAAGAATCAGACAAGTTTTGGGTCATCTACGAAGAATATGATGCAAAAATGTTCGCAATAAGAGACCATCAAATTGAACATTTGCATCGACTTAAAGGTAAAGATATACTCACTTGCGATGCTGCAACGGCAGAAGCATTCATTAAAACAGAAATGGAAACCGAAAGAGCCTTGCAACAAACAACTGCAAATTACGTCGAAAAATTTCAAGAGGTGCTTCCGCCACAAAAAGTAGCCAAGTTGCTCATGGAAGAGCGTAAGTTTATGAAAGAACTTACCAAAGATTGCAAGCAAAAGCATAAGTAAACCAAGGCACAACAGACATCATCAGCAGCAATGAGCCTTGTCATAGTCCTCACACTGCTTATTTCGGGACTGATTGTCGGATTTGTCAATACACTTTCGGCAGGAGGTACAGCCATATCCATTGCTCTCTATCTCGCCTTGGGCTTATCGCCTGTTGAAGCCAATGCAACAAACCGTATAGGCGTGCTTATGCAAAGCTCACTTTCGGCAATGCTTTTTGCACGAAAAGGGTATCTCAAACAGAAAAGAGTATTTATCCTTGCACTTTCGGCAATGTTCGGGGCATTGCTCGGAAGCGTTTTATCGCTCCTCATACCTATGCAAGCATTTTCTTACGCAATGGGAGTAAGTCTTATTGTCATGTTATTCTTTCTTTTTACAGCACCTAAAAACTTTGATACAGACAACGAAGAAAAGCTCTCTGCAAAGAACAAACCACTACACTACATCGTCTTTTTCCTCATAGGCATTTACGGAGGTTTTGTTCAAGTAGGCACAGGCTTCTTTCTTATAGCGGCAGGCTCTATGCTGCTCGGAGCAGACATCATAAGAACCAATGCAATTAAAGCCATGGTGATGACACTCTACACAATAGTTGCCATAATCGTCTTTGTGCAAGGCGGAAACGTCCATTGGAATTTCGGACTGTTGCACTCGGCAGGTACATTCATTGGTTCCTTTGTCGCAACACGTATCGCCTTCAAAAAAGGAGCTAAATTCATTCGTTACATAGTAATAGTTGTCATCATCTTCACAGCCCTTTACCTTACAGGACTGATAGATATGCAAACTCTTTTCAAGAACTTATTGAGGTAAGAGCTTTGTAGGTGCAAATCAATTTTTACAACACCGAAGATGAATCATTGTTTCACGAAAATAAAACGGCGGATTGTCATAATTCACTCCTCTTTATTCTGCAGCAACGGCGAGTTATTTGCAAAATTGTTATCTTTGCAGATGGGTTGGGGAGAGTTGTAAGGCTCTTCTTATACAACTTGGTACAATGAAGGATTTGAAAGAAGCTTATCTTGTCGGCTTTGAATGGACTAAGTCTTCGCAGCCTTATTCTGTTGAATGTAAGTCGTGCAATGGTTGCTCGTCATATCAAGAGGCTCAGTGGCAGGGTGATTTGCCGCAAGGGTTCAGCCAAGAAGGGCTTTTGGGAGCTTGTCAAGTCTTGATTGTATAAAAAAAGATGTATCTTTGCAGTATGGTAAAGCCGTCGGAGTTGATTGAGAAGATTAAGGGAATAGATTTTAGGTCGTACTACAAGCGTTTTTATGTTTGGAGACGCAGACACCTCACTACTTATCAGTTTGTATTGATACTAAGTTTGTTGGTCGGTTTGGCAACAGGCTTGGCTTCGGTGGTGTTGAAGAATACTGTTCACTACACTTATGAATTGATAAGCGGATTTTCGTGGTTTTCTGCCGACAGAGGTAATATGCTTTTTTTGATGTATCCTGCCATTGGCATAAGTCTTACGGTTCTGATAGTCAAATATTTTATCAAAGATGATTTGTCGCATGGTGTGAGCAAGGTTATGTATGCTGTTTCGCGTAAGGGTGGCAGGTTGAAGCCACATCATTGTTGGAGTTCGATGCTTACATCTTCGATTACGGTGGCTTTTGGTGGCAGTGTGGGTTTGGAAGCCCCCATTGTTTTGACCGGCAGTGCCATTGCTTCAAATATTGCACGCTTTTTCCGTTTGAATACCAAATGGGTCATCATTCTCTTGGGCTGTGGTGCTGCAGGAGCTATTGCAGGAGCTTTCAAAGCTCCCATTGCCGGCATTTTGTTTGTTTTTGAGGTGCTGATGATAGACCTTAGCATGAATGTGGCAGTGCCTTTGCTCATCTCTGCTGTAACTTCCTCCATTATATCATACTTTTTCTTCGGTCAGGGTGTGCAGTTTTATTACAAGGTCGATGCTCCTTTTGAGTTGAACAAGATTTTGGCTTTTGTGTTGCTTGGAGTTGTTGCTGCGTTTGTGTCGCTTTACTTTCTGAAAATCAACAAATGGGTTTCCAAGACGTTTCGTCCTTGGAGCAGAACCAACAAGGTTATCGTAGGCGGTATTGCCCTTGGTGTATTGGTGTATCTTTTCCCACCTTTGTTTGGCGAGGGTTACTCTGCATTGACCGATTTGTTGAACAACAATCCCGACAGTATGCTTCGCAACAGTTTTTTCTACTCTTATACCGATAACAAATGGCTTTTCCTTTTGATTTTGCTCGCAATCATCATTTTGAAAGCCTTTGCCACTTCGATAACCTGTGTTTCGGGAGGAGTGGGAGGTACGTTTGCTCCAAGTCTTTTCATTGGCGGCTTTTGCGGATTTTTTGTTGCAAAAATTGTAAACATGACCGGCATTATCACAGTTGCAGAAAGTAACTTTGCTTTAGTCGGAATGGCTGCCGTGATGACAGGTGTGATGCACTCTCCTCTGACTGCAACCTTCCTTATTGCCGAAATCACCGGTGGATATGCACTCTTTACGCCACTTTTGATTGCAACTACAATCGCATACGTTGTTGTCAAACCGCTCACCAAGTATTCGATTTATGCCGAGAGCCTTGCAAAGCAGGGCGACTTGATGACACACAATAAGGACAAGACAGCTCTGCATTTTATCGACAAGAGAGATTTGATTGAAACCAACTTTGTCATTCTCAGACCCGATTCTACTTTGAGGGACATCGTCCGTGCGGTAGAGAGAAGCAACAGAAACTTCTTCCCTGTGGTCGATAATGAAGGTGTCTTTAAGGGTGTGGTGGTTTTGGACGACGTTCGTTCGCTTCTTTTCCGCCCGGAGTTTTATGACAAGATTAAAGTCGAGAGCTATATGAGGTATTCGCCAATGTTTATTGCCGACATTGAAGAGCCTCTCGAAGACATTGTGCAGAAATTCATTGGTTCGGACCGATACAGCATTGTAATGGTCGATAAGGGTAAGTATCTGGGATTTATTTCTCGGGCAAATGTGTTTGCCACTTACCGAAGCTACATAAAGAAATACTCAAACGAATAATAAAAATCGAGGAATAAAAATGAGAATAGCAGTTGTAGGAGCAACAGGACTTGTTGGCAGTGTGATGTTGCAAGTGTTAGAAGAAAGAGGATTTGCAGATTGTGAAATAATTGCGGCGGCTTCGCCAAAGAGCATAGGTAAAAAGATTGCTTTTGCGGGCAGACAGCTGAGTGTTGTGAGTGTTGAAGAAGCGATTGAGAGTTGTTGCGACTTTGCAATCTTTTCTGCCGGCGGAAAGGCTTCAAAACAGTACGCCCCTTTGTTTGCTCAAAAGGGTACAAGGGTGATTGACAACTCTTCGGCTTGGAGAATGGACAATGATGTACCGCTTGTTGTACCCGAAATCAATGCAGGAGTAATCAAAGCAGAGAACAAAATCATCGCCAACCCTAATTGTTCCACCATTCAGATGGTTCTTGCTCTTTCGCAACTCCATCGAACATATCGTATCAAGCGAATAGTTGTTTCGACCTACCAAAGCGTTACAGGAACAGGCGTCAAGGCTGTGCAACAGCTCTCTTGTGAACAGAGAAACGAACCTTGCCAAAGGGCATATCCATATCAAATTCATGAAAATGTGCTTCCCCATGGCGGAGACTTTCTTCCGGAGGGCTATACCACCGAAGAAGAAAAGTTGGTGAACGAAACTCGAAAGATTTTTAATGATTACTCGATAGGAGTGAGTGCAACGGTAGCCAGAGTGCCGGTATTGGGAGGACATAGCGAGAGTGTGAATGTGGAGTTTTTTGAACCATTTACTCTTTCTGATGTTTATTCTCTGTTGAATGCAACCCCGGGGGTGGTGGTTGAGGATAATCCGGAGGCAAATCTCTATCCCATGCCAATCAATTCCCGAGGCAGAGACGAGGTTTTTGTCGGCAGGGTGAGAAAAGACCCTTCGCAAGCCAACACTCTTAATATGTGGGTGGTAGCAGATAATCTCAGAAAGGGAGCAGCAACAAATGCAATACAAATAATGGAATATATTGCGGCGAATGTGAAATAGGAATGAAGAAAAGTCTCTTATTGCTATTATTGTCCCTGCTTTGTATATGCTCGATGTCGCAAAACAAGGGAGAGTACTCCCTTTCGACATTCGGGCAGTGGGGCTGGGTTGTTCCGACAAACGGATTTCTTGGAGGGAATAACACCTCCAATACACCTATTTCTCAAATGTATGTTGCCTCTCTGAGGTTTGTCAAGCACACTTCGGGAGGCAAGTATTGGCATCAGTTGTATGACTACCCCTCGTTTGGAGTGGGTGTGTCGGGAGCAGCATTCAATGTTCCTAACCAGCTTGGCGAACCTTCTACACTTTATGCCTTTTTGTCCAAACCCATTGTCCAACGAGGGAAATACTCTCTCTTTGGAGATTATTCTGTGGGCATTACCTATAACTGGCTTCACTTTACTACAGAACACCCGGAGCGTACGGCAATGGGAGCTGCGGCATCGTGCTATCTTGATGCCTCCTTTGTATTGAAGCGACAGATGGGAAAGAATTTTGATTTGGGCTTGGGGCTTTCCTTTTCTCACTACTCAAACGGAGCAATCAAGCGACCAAATCACGGTGTCAATGTACTCTCTGCCAAGCTCTCGGTAGATTATTTTCCAAAAGGTAAGGTGCAACACACAATTTTGCCACTTCCCGACTTTGAAGGACACATCATAGATTTGTGGAGCGGATTTGTAGGGTCGCACAACTTTCTCACGGTCCTTTCTTCCTCGGTGGTCGATGAACCTTACATCAGTCGCTCTTACTTTGTGTGCGGAATAGACCGAAGAGTTCTTTGGCGGTTTAACCTCAAACACTCCTTGGGACTTGGAATAGGAGTAGGATATGACCAATACGTGGGAACATCATACCGAGTGTTCAGCCGAAAGCCATATTTTTATGAAATAAATCATGCAGACCGATTGAACTTTTCGGCATACATCAGCTACGAATATCGTATCCATCGCCTCGGAATTGTTCTCGAACCCGGGATATACCTATATAAAAACAAATTGGACGAAAGCAGGCTGTTGTTTCAAAGAGTCGGTTTGCGATATTACATGAAAAACTCCTGTTTTTTCGGAGCTAACCTGAGAGCAGCCCAATTCAGCGTTGCCCAATATATCGAATGGACCTTCGGTTACGCAATCGAGAACTGACATCGGGCGTACTTTAATATGTCATCAGATGTGGTAATATCTTATATGCTTTTACTTTTAGCAATACCGATTAACTCTTAGCAAGCAAATTATTTAACATTTGGCGGTCTTTTAAGCCGAAATGCCGGCGATTTTTAGAGGTCGGTCAGTGTCGGGGTCGATTTTTGCGAGTATTTGAGCGTTTATCAATTATTTGAGTTTCAAGTGTTTGCAAAATAAGTGCTGATTTAAGCAAAGCAAGTCTTGATGTGGGTAAAATAAGTCTTCGTCTTTTTGAAAAAAGACGAAGACTTAAGCTCACTAATCCTTCGTCTTTTGTGTGCTAACACTTCGTCTTTTTTCAAAAAGACTTCATGTTAGTGAGCAAAAACCCTTATGTTACTGAACCAAGACAAAACCTCAGTCCGAAAAAGCCTCATTTTACTCTCAAAACAGGTGAGAATTTGACTCAAAATCTTCTCTTAAAAACCTTGATTTTTATCGTCGAAAAATATGGAACGAAGTTGTTATCTAACTTTTTAAGGCAAAAATATAGCTCCATGCAACAAGAACGCTTTTGCCTTCAGTGCAACTACGCAACAACACCACTATCTCGTGTTGTTGCTTACGCCAACTCTAAGCAGAGAGCGTATATTACTATTGGCGAAGGCAGATACACTATTAGCCGGATTTTAGGACGATTGACTTCAACTATTTATATTGTAGGTTGCTTCCCTGTAACATTTCTATATTTATGCGTCAATGATTGCTTTTATCAAACTCCTTATCGATAATAAGTGAGGTGAATAGCTGTCGCCACTTTTGGCAATGGGAGTGAAATCCAATTCACCAAATGCAGGAACTATATCTAACCTTGCGTTATAAACAAGATAGACAGATGAATCTTTCTTAGTTGTTACCATATCTGTCATTTCGTTTGCGGAAATAAGTTTCGGTCCTTTTCCATCGACGAAGAACGCAGCATATTTGTTGCTCTTGTTGTGAATAATGATATATTTGGCGGTGGTAAATCCTTCTACCAACTGCAATGTTGCACCATTCATATTCAGAGCTATACCAAGTTTACCGGTCAGCTTCATTTTTGCCACTGCATTATCGAAATGTATTCCTTCCTTAGTTACACACAAAGCCAAATCACGCTCGGTTGATTTTATTGCTACTTGGTTGGCAGTGGCAGGTAGTACTTCATCGGGATTTTGTCCTAAATTGCAAGGCTTCACATAGAAGAACTCGGACAATGCTGATAGAATTTCTTTATTGTCGCCTTCAGGGTCATTGTTGTCCAATGCAAGCGAATAAGTCTTTTCGTCTGAAAATGGAGTATAAATTTTGCCAACAACTTGTTTGAAGTTGTGCCGGATATACTCTTCACCATCTACTCCCGGACGCGCACGCATGGCATAGAAGTCATAATCCTTTTGTAACCAATCTTGTATTTCCTTGCGGAACTTGTTGCGAATATCATTTTTCCATTCGGCTTTCTGTGAGGTGTTGTTCCTTGCATATAGTGAAAGTACAAAGAGAAAGTTTACATCATAGTGAAACAACAATAGAGTATCACGATCAAACAAGCGATTTTTGAATTGTATTTGCTTGTGCTTGTTTTTCTTGCGGTCAGTTTTCTCAATTCCGTCATTAGAATAGTCAAACTCCTTGTCCATCTTTGCACTTATGAAGAAGTTTGGTATAATATTGTAGCCTTCCGTTACCTCATCGCGTAGTCGCACATCGGACTCTCTGCCATCGTTGAAGATGTCTAAATTCCATTGAATTACATTTCGGGCGTATGTATATTGCTTGTAAATAGATTCTGAGGATAGTTCATGATCTATCTTATAATATTTACTATCACCGATATAGTATGTTTGTTTTGCTTTGCCATCAATCAGGCTTGGTGCAGAGAAAAGATGATCAACAATTTTTCCGTCCCCTTGTTTCTTTTCCATACCATCGGGAAGAGGTTTGTCTCCTATCAGTTCGTCAATGATAGCTTCAAAGACAATATAGAAATTCTTGACAAGCAAGTATTCTTTCTGTTCTGTGTTGATGAATATTTGTCGAGATTCGTCAAAGAATGCAAAGCAAAGTCTCCATAACTCCAATGCTTTGTCCGAAAAATATTTGTACTTGATTTGCAGAAGCCTTGTCTTGCCATAGCCTTTCAAGTAGGTTTCAAACATTTTACCCTTGATAAGGTCAAACTGACAATTTATCTCTTTGGAGAAACCGTATGTATCTCCTATATAATTCAGTATTGAGAAGAATATGACAAGTAGTTCCTCATCGAAGTTTATTTGTCTTTTCTTGTTTATCGGGTTCAGGTAGATTGGGCGGTTTCTCTGTACTATGGCTGTTGTCTTGCCGATTGTTCGTGTCCAATTTATCTTATTCAATCCGGAATGAAGGTTTTTCAGTACGAAGAAGAAAAAGTTCTGATTCTCACGATTGAACTGTATCAAAGACAATAAGATGTCAAGATAGGTATTGCTCAGCCTACGCTGTCCTTTGCCAATTTGTGCAATCTGTGCGTAGTAGATAATGGAACTGTCGGTTTGTTTGTCATTCTTATAAACCACAATGGCACGATAAATCCATACGGCAAACTTGTAGATAAAATCTCGCTCTTTTTTGGAAAGAGGATTCTTTTCGTCAAGGTTTGCAATTTCTTCCGGTTTATACCTGCCGAAGACCAATTCCTTTCCGTCTGCAGAATTTTCGTTGCCTTGTAGCAATACTTTTGGAAGAATAAACACGCAGTCCCTCAAGAGACTATTATAATAATAGCCTACATAGTGTATTGACACCTTGCCCTCAATGTTGGTCAAAGGATCGATGCCGTGTAGAATGTCTTTCACATCAGCTACTTCGTATTGATATTCTTCAATAAGGATACGCATATTTTGTTATTCGTTACTCTCTTGTGGAAGTGGAGGTAGCTCTCCCTCACCTCCGGCAAATATATCAAAATCGCTTATATATAGTTTGTCCTGAATGATTCTGTATTTCTCAAATTCCGTTTCTGCAAATGCCTTGGCATATTCGTGGGAGATAGAGCCTGAATGATTTAGCAAAGGTCGTTCATCGCTTGAAAGATAGGCATCAATTCGTTTTGCCCAATCCTCCATTGTCATCGGTATGTGTCGTTTGGCTCTGCTTTCTGCAAACTCCAACACAGCCGTAACAATGCGTCCCATATCTTCTATTTCATTTTGCTTCAAATAGTTCTTGGCAATGCTGACATCTGTCTTGACGATTATCCCGTCAGGAGCATTTTCCCATGTGGTCAGTCCCATATTCTCTTTATCAGCATCTGCACGTTCCACAATGAGTTCGGCAGCAGTATGTTGATGTACCGCATAATGCATTTTGTTTTGTATCTTCTTGAAAAATAGTCTTGTGGTCGGAGCATCTCGGTTGTAATCAATGCTGGTGGCATAAATATCTGTCAATTTCTGATAAAACCTGCGTTCACTCAGACGAATCTCCCTTATTTCAGCTAATAAATGTTCAAAATAATCTTCATTGATGAATGAACCATTTTCCATACGCTTTTTGTCGATGACATATCCGCGTAACGAAAACTGACGTATCACGTATGTACACCATTGTCGGAACTGAGTTGCGCGTATGGAATTGACTCGATAGCCGACAGAGATGATGGCATCGAGATTGTAAAACAAGGTCTTTCGTGAAACTTGTCGTTCACCCTCAGTTTGAACTACCGAGATTTTCTCGATAGTTGAATCTTTTATCAACTCACCACAATCATAGATATTTTTCAAGTGCAATCCGATATTGTCCGTAGAGCAGTCAAAGAGTGAAGCCATTGCCTTCTGTGTAGCCCAAATAGTCTCGTCCTTATAGAGTACTTGTATTCCTTTCTCCTTACCTGTGGCAATGAAAGTCAAAAATTCGGCAGTACTGTTTCTTATTTCACGTTTTTTTGCCATCATTCAAATATTGCTTGATTATACGAGCATGATAGAAAAGGCTGAACAGCCACCTTTGTGGAGAATGTCTTTCACATCAGCTACTTCGTATTGATATTCTTCAATAAGGATATGCATGACTTCTATACTTTGTCTATAGAGATACCCCAACCCTTATTATTTACAGCCTCCTTTAATATGTCAGCTTTTCCATTGCTGCCATAACCGGTATGAGCTACATATAAAACTGTATCACCACATTGGATTTCATGAGAGCGTTTGCTATTGTCTGTTCTTGCATCATATTGTTCTTTAGATTCAATAAAATGAGGAACGATATTGCCAAGACTAAGCCAATCGTTCAGAACTTCATCAGCAGTTTTTAAGGGATTTAGTTCTATGTATTTCTTCACACATTCTGCTGCAAGATTATTCTTTGCATATTGTCCTATGCCATTTATCGAATATTTGGTATAATCTCGTCCTATAGAATCCGAATTTATCTTATTACCATCTTCATCTTCCGGATCATCTTCATTTTCTATCGGCATTATATCAAGGTTTTTCAGGAACATTTTTATCTTTTGCTCATTTACCTTACCATTTGCCATATAGAATTTATCGAATGAGAGTTTTGGATTAACACTATCTTCCTTGTCTTCAAAAATTTTATCTTCAAATCCAAAGTCTTTGAATACATCATTCCATAGATAGAATATTACTTTGCTGACAAATGTTTCTGCACTGATGATATTGTTCTTAGCTTTGCAAAAGAAAAATCCTAATTGTTTGTCTTCCGAATTTGTCGTGTCAAAGACGTGCTTATTGATAGTTTTGACAAAAGTCCACCAATCGTATTGGTTGCCATCAATCTCTATCTTCCAATTTAGTTCAGTACCATTGTTGTTACCCTTGGCTATCGGTACATACTTCCAATCCCAACGCCGTTTGAAAGCACTATCAATAGGAAACAAGCTCTGGTCGGAAGTATTCATTGTGGCACGGATATAGAGATTGTTTGGTAAGAGCAGTTCTGTACCTGACTTTATGTTCGGGTAATTTTCTATTTCCACATCTTCAAAGGCTTTGCACAAATGTTTTTGCAAATCTTTGTCTGCCCTTATGGCATATTCTGAATATCCGTTATCTCCTCTGTCTAATAATTGGAATAAGTCGCCAAATATCTGGGCGCAATTACCTCGGTTGATTTCCTCGATTACCAAGAACTCCGGCTTATCTCTGTCTTTCCATGCTTCAATATATGCTTGTAGGAAAGCCTGTTCGACAAAGTTGTATGTTATAATCTGCTCCATAACGGGTACACCATCTCTCATTATAGGTTTGTTGGTGATGTCGTACCTTTGTACACTGTCTGTTGTTGGTTTGTATGCCCCGACAAAAGTAGCATAATCGCTGTCCGGATGAAAGGTAGTTCTTACTACTCTTCCTTCTTTTTCCCATGCTTCTGTTTCTGTCTTCACAGCATGAGACTTTCCCGTACCGGGAGCACCATAGATGATTTGCTGATGCTTATATTCATTTGTATTTTGTGTACTTTTTAATGAATTATCAGTTGGTGAAAAGCAGATAGCGGTTTTACCAAGAATAATTTCTCTCGCTTTTAGGAAACAATAGTAGTGCTTGAGGGCATTACTTCTGAAATATTGACTTGATTGCTGAGTATCAACTATATTGAACTCACTATCTCCTATAAGATCAAGATATATTTCTTTAATTCTTTCTGAACTATCAATATCAAAGATGCTTTTTATGTCTTTCCATTTCTCCGGATTATAACTAAAAAGTTTATCGACATCAACAAAAGAGACATAGCTATCTGCGGCGGTTTGTCCGATTAAGAAGTCAGACTTGTTTGATGGTCTTCTGGATAGTATGCAATTCCTTGTGTACTCTATAAATTCATGCTTTAAATCATTTGAATTTGCCATGTTTTACGCCGTATTTTCTGCAAATTTACTGCCTTTTTGCGGAAAAAACAAAAGTTTTTGACAGATATTGCATTTCCGGGCTTATTTTGTCGCTATGGGTATGCGTTTTGAGAATCTGTTTTTGCAGCAAAGCACCTCATACCTTGACAGAAGAGTAGTATGCTTGTGCAATAATGTACTATTATTCTGATTTCGGTTGATTGTTTCGGCGTTTTTTCCGTATCTTTGCAATTTCAAAGAAGTGAAAATCAAAAATACAATAACAGAATAATAGAGATGAAAAAAACCTTAATTTCATTAGCAATGGCAATGACAACAACCCTTCTAATGGGACAAATGACGCCTCAGGAGGCTGCCAAGATTGAGGCAGAAAATCCTCTTGTAAAAGAATGGAATACTCCATTTCAAACTCCGCCTTTCAACAGCATCAAGACAGAACACTACAAACCTGCAATGCTTTATGCAATCGAGCAGGCAAAACAGGAAGTGAATGCGATAATTGTCAATCGCGCTCGTCCCGATTTTGAGAACACCATAGTGGCTCTTGAACGTGCAGGAGGCTTGCTCAATCGCATTTCGGGAGTATTTTTCAATATCAACGAATGTATGACTTCCGACCAACTGCAACAAATATATATGGAAATCATACCCGATTTGACTGCATACGGAAACGATGTGAGCATGAACCCTCTTCTTTTTGCAAAGGTCAAAGAGGTTTATGACCAAAGAGATGACATTGCTCTTACAACCGAACAAAGAATGCTTTTGGAAAAGACCTACAAGAGCTTCATTCGCTCGGGAGCTTTGCTTGAGGGTGCAGCCAAAGAAGAATACAGAAAGGTGAGCGAAGAGTTGAGTATGCTCACAAACCAATATCAGATGAATGTTTTGGCAGAACAAAATGCCTTTTTCTTAAACATAACCAACAAGAAAGACCTTGCAGGTTTGCCCGATTATGTGATTGCGGCTGCAAGAGAGGAAGCCAAGGCAAGGAAACAAAAAGGCTGGACGTTCACCTTGCAATATCCTTCTTTTTCTCCGTTTATGCAATATGCCGACAACAGAGACCTCAGAGAGAAAATGTGGAGAGCATCAGCCTTTGAGGCAAACAACAACAACGATAAAGACAACAAGGAAATAGCACGCAAGATAGCCAACCTTCGTTTGCGTATGGCACAGTTGCTCGGCTACTCTTCTTATGCCGAATATGCTTTGGAGGAGAGAATGGCTCAAAATCCTCAGACTGTCAATAAGTTTATCAACGACTTGTTTGAAGCCTCCATGCCTTTTGCAGAGAAAGAGATGAAAGAAGTTCAAGACTATGCAAACGCACACGGATTTGTGGGACAAATCCAAAGATGGGATTTCTCCTATTGGTCTGAAAAATTGAAGAACGACAAATATGCAATGGACCCAAGTATGTTCAAACCATACTTTAAGTTGGAGAACGTCAAGAAGGGAGTTTTTGACCTTGCAGACCGCTTGTACAATATCGAGTTTAGGGAAAACAAACAAATAGAGAAATATCACCCTGATGTTACAGTATATGAAGTGTATGACAAGGCAGACGGCAAATTCCTTGCAGTGCTTTACATGGACTTCTTCCCGAGAGAGAGCAAACGCAGCGGAGCGTGGATGACTGCTTTCAGAGAACAATACATCGACGAGAACGGAAACGATGTTCGTCCGCTAATTCAGCTTGTTTGCAACTTCACCAAGCCGACATCAAAAGAACCTTCACTTTTGACATTTGATGAAGTGAATACCTTCCTTCATGAGTTTGGACACTGCTTGCATGGCATTTTTGCTTCGGGAACCTATCAATCACTTTCCGGAACTTCTGTATATAGAGACTTTGTTGAGCTTCCTTCTCAGATAATGGAGAACTTTGCAACCGAGAAAGAGTTCCTCGATATGTTTGCCGTTCACTACAAAACAGGGGAGAAGATACCACAGGAACTAATCGACAAATTGATTGCTTCACAGCGTTATTTGGCAGGCTATATGTCTGTTCGTCAGCTTTCTTTCGGCATGATTGACATGGCATGGCACACAATTACAAGCCCATACACCGGAGATGTGATAGCAATGGAAAAGAATGCAATCGCAAAAACCGAACTTATGCCGGTGGTTGAAAACTCTGTGATGACAACTTCCTTCGGACATATCTTTGCAGGCGGATATGCAGCAGGATATTATGGATATAAGTGGGCAGAAGTATTAGATGCAGATGCCTTTGCAGCCTTCAAAGAAAAAGGAATTTTCAACCGCGAAGTTTCAACTTCGTTCCGCAAGAACATACTTTCGCAAGGAGGTAAGAAACACCCTATGGAACTTTACAAAGCCTTTCGCGGACACGAACCAACAAACGAAGCACTTCTTAGAAGATGCGGATTTATTAAGTAATACTTTTTTAATTAGTTTATTGGGCGGGCATTTTGTCCGCCTTTTTTGTATTTTTGCATTCCCTTTGAAGAACATTGTCCGATGAAAAGAAACAAACATAACAACCTATTTGGGAAGGCTGTCTTGATGAGTGCATTTTGTATGCTTGTGGTTTCGTGTGCAAAAATCGTAACACCAAGCGGAGGAGAGATTGACCGCATTCCGCCAAAGGCAGTGAGGTTTACTCCGGCTCAAAACAGCACTCACTTTGACAAAACAGAGTTCCGAATCGACTTTGACGAATATATCGTTTTGGACAACGTGAGAGAGAAGCTCATCATCTCGCCCACGCCAAAGGTAAAACCCGAAGTAACAGCCAAGTTGAAGACAATATATGTCAAAGGTTTGGATAGTTTGGAAGGAAATACCACATATATCTTTGATTTTGCCGATGCGATATGCGACTTCAATGAAGGCAATCGCCTGAGCGGATTTAAGTATGCTTTTTCTACAGGAGCAACAACTGACAGTCTCATTTTTGAAGGCAGAGTCTCGGACGCATTCAGTCTCAAAGGTGTAGCAAACAAATATGTCATACTCTTTGCAGACACCAACCTACACAACATATACGCAACCGACGGACAATATATCACCAAAACAGACAGCAATGGTTGGTTTGCCTTTTCAAACCTCTCGAAAAGAGCTTTCAGACTGCTGATTCTTGAAGATAAAAATCAAAATCGGCGTTTTGATTTACCCACAGAATCAGTCGGTTTCTCTTCATCGGCAATAACGCCTTACGTTTTGGACAGCACATCATCGGAAACAAAAAAACAAAATACTTTTTACTATTCCGACCTTGTGGATACAACTCAAAAATTGCTCTCCTCTGCCTTTTGGGACAACAATGTCTTCTCTCTTGCCTTTGCTATGCCGCTTGGAGAAGATTTTGCGATTGAATTAAACCCCAAAAGCCTTGACGGAGCGACAGAAACGCAACTTTCAGCAGATAAAGATACCCTTTGGATATATTGCTTGAATAAAAAAGGTTTTGATACAATAGATTTGAAAATCACCGACGGCAACTTTGTCGAATATGTAGAGACAATTAACGCCTCAGCACGAAGCAACAAGCAAACCGAAGCCCAATTCTATTTCACATTTTGTGCCAAAGATAGCGTCAATTATTATGACAGAAGCATTATTTGCTCGTCAATGCCTCTGAAAACCACTAAAATACCGGCAAAATTGATAAGTCCTTCAGACACCATTTCTATAGAACTTTCTCAAACTGACAGATGTCTCTTTGCCCTCCCTAATGAGATTGAGGAAGGAATGAGATACACAATCAGAATTGACAGTGCTGCAGTCGGAGACCTTGCAGGACGAAGCAATCAAGCCTTTGAACGAACGTTTTATTTGATGCGTCGCTCAGACTATGGCAATCTTATTGTCAATTTCACCGACAGCACATTTGCAAGCACAGCTCATATCTTTTATCTGACTACCCCCAAAGGCGAAATCATACAACAGCAAATCACACAACCCTTTGAAAACAAAGTAATCTTCAACCATATAAAGGAAGGCATATATCGCCTCAAATGTTGCAGCGATGCCAACTCGGACGGCAAATGGAACTCCTCCGATTGGCAAACAGGAACGCAGGCAGAGAAAGTCTCGGCTTTCGACAAGCTGATAAACATCAAAAAATCGTGGGATTTGGAAGAACAATGGCAAATTTTGTGGTAAAAATACTTGCAGTTGTCAGATTTATTCGTACCTTTGCACCTTCAAATTTTGAACATTAAACAATAAAACAACAAAATGGCAGTAAAAATCAGATTACAACGTCATGGAAAGAAGGGCAAACCTTTCTACCATATCGTTATTGCGGATGCTCGAGCAGCACGTGACGGAAAGTTTATCGAGAAGTTGGGAACTTATAACCCTATGACCAACCCTGCAACAATCGAATTGAATATCGACAGCGCTTGCAAGTGGTTGAAAAATGGAGCTCAACCAACCGATACAGTGAGAAACATATTGTCTTACAAAGGAGTGCTTTTGAGAAGACACCTTCAAATCGGTGTAGAAAAAGGAGCAATCACCCAAGAAGTTGCAGACCAAAGATTTGCAGCATGGTTGGAAGAGAAGACAAAGAAGATTGAAGCAAAGAAATCTGCAAATGCAAACTCGGCAAGAGAAGCAACAACAGCAACCCTTGCAAGAGAAAGTGAAGTGAGAGCGGCAAAAGCAGCTTTGATAGCAAAGAAGAGAGAAGAAGAAGCCAAAGCTAAAGCAGAGGCTGAAGCAGCAGCAAAGGCAGAAGCCGAAGCTGGTGAGCAAACAGAAGCCGCAGAACAAGCAGAAACTCCTACAGTAGAGTAAACTTTTGAAAAATCAATTTGTGAAGGGCTTGTCTTCGAGAGTATCGAGGATAGGCTCTTTTTGTTTGAAAACCCTATTGATATGTCCATATTAAAGAAAGAAGACAGCTACTATTTGGGACGCATAACCAAGCCTTTCGGTTACAAAGGAGAGCTGAGTATCTACTTGGACGTGGATACGCCCGAAGAATATAGAGAACTTGACGGAGTATATGTAGAGATAAACAAGCGTCTTGTGCTTTACGAAATCGAAACAATCAGAGTGCAAGGCAACAAAGCAGTAGTGAAATTTGTAGATGTCAATGGAGAAGACACCGACAGACTGATAGGCAGAGACCTGTACCTTCCTCTGACGATGCTTCCACCCTTGGAAGGCAACAAGTTTTACTTTCATGAAGTCATAGGCTTTTCGGTGTATGACCAAGACAAAGGCTATATAGGTACAATAGCAGGAGTGTACGAAAACACCACACAGCCCCTTCTGTCGGTAGAGTTTGAAAATAAGGAAATCCTCATTCCCGTAATCGACCAAGTAATCAAGCAAGTTGATAGAGAGAACAAGCAAATGCACATTGAAGCCCCTGCAGGCTTAATAGACCTCTATCTTAACTAACCACAACTCTGTTCCGCTTCAAAGTCCGACAAGCAAAACAAAAAGTGTTGAAGTTAATGATTTTGTAACAATGTAATCTGACAAGTAGAAAGCAAATAGCACTACCAAATCAAAAGACACCACGGAGATACTAAAAGGTGAAATGTAGATATTGACGTCATTACTGACGTGGAAGAGGCTCAACGTGTGCTTGATGAGGCAAATAGTGAGAGTTATCTGCCTGCCGAGAATTTCAGTAACTTTGCACTGCTTTTGGCAGCGATGTACAAGGGTCAGAGCCAGAGCGTCATTCAAGGCACATTCAATAAACTTTACGACCTTATTCAAGGTACGCAAGAGGCAAACTTATTTGAAACATCTGACAATACTCCACGAACTCTTTCACAAGCTATTAAAGAAGTATTAAATATTGATTATAATGGACAACAAAGAAGAAATGTTTTGGTTGGCGATACTGCAACAAGCCAACGAGGGCAGCAAGGAAGCACAGGAGATGCTGCAACAGGAGAACGAACTGAGGACGGAGAGCGGACAGCCGACAGTGCAGGAAGCATTGAGGCAGAAGATGGAAGAAGCGAAAACAAAGGACATCTTGCAGAACGGTAAGGTGATTTGGGAACGTCCGTAGAAACTTCCGACAATGAATTTGATGAAGACGGATTGCCTTTCGTAATATCTTCAACAGGGACAACTATATTTGGAGAGATAAAGGAAGAAACAGGACTTACCCCTGCTCCTATCAAGTTAAGTCTTGGAAATTCAAAATATGGTCTTATTCACCTTAAAAAAACGCCACGAGAAACAAATTAGAAATGCAGGTTTCAACTCTGTTGAAGAGTTTGTAGAATATATTTGTAAAAACTACAAGCGGATTAGGCAAGGTGAGAATAGTGTTGGGGAAGAAAATGGCACTTACTTATTGCAGATAGAAGATAATCATAATAATACTCTCTATGTGGAACTTTCAACAGATGGAAGTTATTGGGGTGTTAATAGTGGTGGTGTATTCAGAAAAGAATACGGAAACAATAAGAAAGAAGTATGGTCTGCCTCCGAAGTGCAGAATGAGCAGTCGGCTACTGACAGCACTTTGCGAGATGAGGATAAATCCGACAATCCAACAACTCCAAACGGTAATGTGCCCCATACTTTTGACAGCAAAGATACAACAATTTCGCCAACTACCAACGAGTTAGGCGAAAAAAGTGCTGCACCGTCTGTTCAAGAGCAGATACAGGCAGCAGAGGCAGAGGTGAATACCAACCCTACCGAAGCACAGAAGGAGGCAGGACGTGAGCCTCAACGCAGACAGGAGGGTGCTGTAACTGATGCAGAAATAGAAGCTCTTAATGCAGAAATATCAGAGAATTATCGCACTAACAGCGAACTTGACAAAGACAATGAGAGGTTTAATAATGAGCTTCAACAACAAATTGACGGCACACTACCAAAGGGAGACATATCTATAAGATGGGTATGCCCGGCAAGATACTTCTTAGTGCAGGAGTTCCCAATATGCCTATTGAAATGTCCTCAACACGTCTTGAAGAGAAATCAAAACAAGATAACCATCCGTTTGAAATATCAGAGTTGAAAAACCTCGTCAAAGAATTACAATCTCCGATAGCTGTTTTTAAGTATGGCAACAATGCAAAGAATGTTATCATATCAATAGACTACCAAGGTAAACAATTCCTTGTATCAGAATAGGAATGGAATAGAGGTGTCTTCAATAAGGGGGGATATTTCCTAAGACCAATGCAAAATGGCTTAATTGGATAGTACAAGGAAAGGCTGATTATCTGAATAAGGAGAAAATCCAAGCCCTAATAGACAAACAGTGAACCAATCTCGCTGACGTTGAATATTTGGACTTGGATTCAGTTGCAAAGGTAGTAGAAAATTTTGAAAATCCAAGCGTTGAGGAAGAAATTCCTACTAACGATAGGTTTGTAGAAGCTGAACATAGAAGCATAAACCCAACTATTATTATATGGTATAATAGAACCTTCAAATCACTGCCTATAACGCCTATGCTTTCTATCCCGAAAGCACAAAAACCGCCGACAGCCACGAATGAAACTGCAAAATCAACTCGAAAACTAACCGAGAACCCCTCAAATTGATTAAAATTAAATAAAATTTTTCTTAGTCATTATCAAGGAGTTGAGGTATTGGAGCAGAAAAAAG
>SAMEA3663015__coassemble_135_pt1 | contig 58929 bp, 66 predicted proteins | sample SAMEA3663015__metabat2_low_PE_008 | metagenome-assembled genome bin SAMEA3663015 (sample SAMEA3663015) | pig gut metagenome | biome: pig gut; feature: pig-associated habitat; material: faeces | place: France | collected 2012
ACTTAAACGTCTGTAAAACAACAGTGTTCCAAAATGTTCGTATGAAACGGCGTTTGGTTTTACTCAAACGCCGTTTTATTTTGAGGGATACTCTTCTGTATTTATTCCGGGAAAGAAACGCCTGCGTTTTCTCTGCCGAGTGTGTCGCAAAGAGGGTAAATCAACCAACTATTGTATGATTAACTTTTCTTCGACACTTCCTTTTACGGTGTTGATTTTCACAATGTACGTTCCCGAACTCAACCCTCTTGTGTCTATCACTCCCTCAAACGTATTCACAATCTGCTCTCTGACAACACGTCCCGAAATATCGACAAGCTGAACCGTACTTATATCAAAGTGGCTCAACACCTTAATGTAATCCTTTGCCGGATTGGGATAAACATAACACATCTTTTGCAATTCAACTTCGCTCAACGCTCCTTGTCCTCCGCCGCTCGTCTCTACCGGTATCATGATGATAGGAACCATTGCTATGCGAATATGTTGCCAAATGTCATACGCAGGGTCTTCATCAAACGAACGCCACTCCCCATTGTGCTTTAAGTATTTGGGATCGGGATAAGAACACAATGGTATTGCCGTACTGTCTTGTTTAAGTGCATTCTGATAATAATTCCAAAGGGCATATTCAGTATGCCATGTGTTATTTATCGTATCTCTAAGTCCCGGATATGGACTGCAATAGTGGTCTAACACTCCCCAAAAGATAGTATCATAGTTGTAACCTGTCTCAAATGGTCCGCCGTGTGCCATAATAGAATCTCTCATGCAAGGACTATAAACATTGCAAGTGTGAAAAACCTGAAACGTATTCCCATAGCCAAACATCGGAACGTCAAATGCTATCTTGAAATCGTTGATGTTGGTCAGAGAATCATAATCTCTCGAAGGAAAATAATAGGTATTCCAACCACCTCTGTTCCAATGATAGGTCGTCAGTCCGTCGGGAGACATCGGGTTTGTGGTATGAAAAATGGTAGAACTTATGGTATCAAATTGGTCATTCAACACACACAAATTTCTGTAATCATCTAATGCAGAGATGCTCAGCTTGATTGCAACTCCGCAAATCACATAATCGTTGTATGGTATCTCCAAATGGTACTCTTGGGCAAAGGCTTCGGCGTAGTGAACCAAGTTATCGTTGCTGTCTGTATAGCAATTTGCACCAACAACATAGCCGTCCGGCATGGGAGCATCGGGGTCGCAATACTGACGTTTCAAAGCATTATACCAGCCAAACTTTGAATACGGATATGAATAGGAAAAGTTGTTTCCGCTCGTCAAATATGCCGTTGGAAATATAAATATTAAGGTATCATCCGTCGAGAAACAATTTTCAACAAACGAAGTATCGAAAACATACAACAAATCATACTGAGATGAATCAGGCGGATCTACATAGTGATACTGTGCCTTTAATTCCGCCATTGCAAACAATAAAATAAATACTAAAAGAAATCTTGCTTTCTTCATGACTGACATTTTTTAATTAAACATATTATTACATCAACGAAGCGGAGAGTTAATCACGACAAAACATCGCAAAAATCTATTCTCTCGCAATATTCGACAGGGCAAATATACGAAAACTCTTCATCTTAGCAATAGCAAAATGATATTTTTTTTGTTTCGACGATAAAATTTTATGTTTTTCGATAAGCCGAAGCAAGAATACAAACAAAACAAAACGCCGTTTCGGTTTGAATATATCGGCGTTTTGGAAAAATGAAACGGCGTTTGGAGAGTGTCCAAACGCCGTTTTGATTTTTTGCGGATTTTTGTTCTAATCGGGCGAGTGGGGAGTTGTGTTTTTTGAAAGTAAAGCCATGGTTTGCAGATTGTGGCTATGGCACAAAGAAAAAAACAATCGGCAGGATTGTCCTGCCGATTGTTTTTCTTTGTATTGCGTTATGTGATTAGATTGTTCTGCCCGGATATACTTTTAGGGCTTCTTCCAAGCATTTTACTGCGGCTTTCAAGTCTTCTTCTTTGAGGACGTATGCCATTCTTGCCTGCTTCCTTCCTTTTTCGGGGTCGGAATAGAAGCCTGTTGCCGGTGCTAACATCACTGTTGCTCCGTTGTAGGTAAAGTCTTTCAACAACCATTCGCAGAACTTGTCCGAATCGTCTATCGGCATCTCTATTATCGAATAGAATGCACCGGTAGGCATAGGGCAACGGCAACCCGGAATTTGGTTTACTGCGTTTACCAATGTTCTTCTTCTGCTGTCATACTCTGCGGCTACCTTGTCGAAGTATTCTTGTGGGGTGTCGATTGCTGCTTCGGCAAATATTTGTCCGAAATATGGCGGACATAGTCTTGCTTGTCCCATTCTCAATGCTGCCGCCATGACTTCCTTGTTCTTGGAAATGATAACTCCCACTCTTGCTCCGCAAGCTGAATATCTCTTGCTGACAGAATCTAACAAGATTACGTTGTTTGAAATCTCTTCAAGCTCCATAACAGAGAAGTGTTTCTTGCCATCGTAGCAAAATTCTCTGTAAACCTCATCGGCAAACAAGAACAAGTCGTGCTTTTTTGCCAACTGTGCCAAAGATTGCAGTTCTTCTTTGGTGTAGAGGTAGCCGGTAGGGTTGTTGGGATTACAAACCATGATGGCTCTTGTGCGTGGTGTGATTGCCTTTTCAAATTCTGCAATAGGCGGTAAGGCAAAGCCGTTGTCTATGGTTGAAGGTACTGTCTTGATTGTTGTGTCGGAAAGAAGTGCAAAGGAGTTGTAGTTGGTGTAGTATGGTTCGGGTATCAATACTTCGTCGCCCGGGTTGCAACAAATGGTGAATGCAAATTGCAAGGCTTCACTTCCTCCGTTGGTGATTACGATTTCTTCGGGCGTAAGGTGAATATTGTGCTTTGCATAGTAGTCGCAAAGTCTTGTTCTGTAAGAAAGGTTTCCTGCCGAGTGGGTATATTCAACCACCTTCATGTCTGCCTTCCTCAAAGCGTCTATTGCTCCTGTCGGTGTTTCGATGTCGGGTTGTCCTATGTTGAGATGATATACCTTTGTACCTTTTGCCTTGGCTGCTTCGGCAAATGGAACTAATTTCCTAATGGCTGAAGCTGGCAATGTGCTTCCTTTTTTTGATATTTGTGGCATTATGTTCTGTTATTTTGTTGATTGTTTATTCTTATTTCTTGACTACTTCGCCTTTTATCTTCAAGACCACACGGCTTGTTGAGGCGTTGGACTCGACGGTGATTGATTTGTTGATCTGTCCCACGTTGTTGGTGTTGTACTTTACCGTGATTGTGCCTGTTTGTCCGGGCATCAATGGTTCTTTGCTCCAAGAAGGAACGGTACAACCGCAAGATGAACGAACCTTTGAAAGTATCAAAGGCACTTTTCCTGTGTTTTTGTACTTAAACTCGGTAACTCCGTTGCCGCCTTGTTCTACACGACCATAGTCATGCTCCAATTTCTCAAAGGAAATCTCTGCTTGTGCGGCGTTTGACTTCTGTTCTGCCTTGTTCGATTGTGCATTTGCTCCAAGTACAAAGGCAAATACCAAAACTAATGTTGAAATAAGTCTTTTCATTTTTGCTGAATTTTTTGTTGTTATCTGTATTATGTTTTTTGTTTTCTTCTATTCTTCTTCCACATATAGGACGTTGCCCGTGATTGTAAGCAGTGTCCGCATCTTGTGTTTGTCATTGGTTTTTACAACCACGCTTCTCTTTATTTCGCCAACAATGTTTGAGTTGTAGCTTATTCGTATCTGAGTGGTATCTTGGGGCAAAATGGGGTCTTTGTTCCACTTTGCAACCGTACAACCACAAGAGGCTGTTATGTTTTCTATTATCAACGGAGCTTGTCCTTGGTTTATTACGTTGAATATCGCAACTGCTTCATCGCCTTTTTGTATATCGCCAAAGTCGTGCGACACTTTGTCAAACTTTGCCGAAGCATACCGCTGTGCGTCTATGCTTTGCGTCGGCTCTTGTGCCAAAACCATAGGCTGCAATGCCAAAAGCAATATCGCAAACAGCAGGTTGCAAAATGCAGATGCAAAAACAGATTTCTGTATGTTCATCTTCAAGTCTTGGTTTTAATCAATCGGCAAAGTTACGACATTAGTTTTAATTGCCAAAAGAAATGAAAGAATTTTCTTTGGCAAGATAAAAGAAAGTGGTGCAAAGAATGATAATCGCATTCTTTGCACCACAAGTTCTTCAAGGCTCAAATCACCTTGCGTTTTCTCTTAATAGAATATTGTAAAGTTGTTCTTTATGTCTGCTTTCATCTGCAATACTTGCAAAAGCATTTGTGTTTTTTGCATTGCCTTGGTTTTGTATTGCTGTTGTATCAACTTTGCGTCTTCTTTTACGGGTCTTGTGTATTGTCTGTCGATGTTTACCACATACACTCCGTTGAAGCCTTTTATCGGTTTTTGCATTCCTGTCTTCTTTGCTGCCGACAATGTTCCTATCACCCTCATCTCCGGACCTGCTGCGGCAAAGTATGGACTTGCAAAGTCAATTCCGCTTGCCGAATCGATTTGTACTTCGGCTGCTGCGGCAAAGGCATCTATTGTTTTGTTGCCTGCCAAAAGTTTGTCGGCTTTTTCCAACAATATCTGTGCTTTCTTCTCTATCTTTACTTGAGATTCGATATATGGTTTGACTTGTTCAAGCGGCAAGATGCCTTTTTCTTTGATTTCTTTCAAACCTACAACCACAAACATATCTTGTAACTGATATACTTCTGCAGCAACGTCGCCAACCTTGGTATCTTCGTTAAACGCCCAGCGTACAATTTCTCTGCAATATGGAGTTCCGTTCAACTGATAGTCCATTTCTCTTACGGTAGAGGTCAATATGTTGATGTTTTGTTTTTGTGCTTGTGCTTTCATCTCGGCAAGGCTCTTTGATGAACCGAGGAATATGTCTGCCTTGTCCTTAATCTCGTTGATTGTCTTGTCGCTTGCTCTTACGCCCATGACAATCATAGCAACCTGCATCTTGGTTTTTGGCTCTGTTTTGCCTTTTACCTTTATCAAGTAGTGTCCTACTTCGTTTGGAAGGTCATATACAAACACGCCTCCGACGTTTGTGGCTCTTATTTGTGCAAACAAATCTGTCGGTATCTGTCCGTCAAGCACCCATTCCGAGTCTCCAAAGTTGTTCTTTGCCTCAGGATCGTCCGAAAACTTGGCAACATTTTGTTCAAATGCTGCATCGTCTGCCTTGAACGCTCTGCTCAAACTATCGACAAGGGCTTTTGCCTGCTCGGGTGTACGTTTGATGTCCTTGGAAGCCTTGTTGTTCAAAACAAGTATTTGAGAGAAACGAACCGAATCGGGACGCGATTGAACGTCTGTAATCTTTGCCATTATCCAATTTGTTCCCTGCTGGAACGGAGCAATGAAGTCGCCTGCTTTCTTACCTTTTAGCAAGCTGTCTGCAAAGACTGCCTTCAAGTCTTCTTCTTTGTAGTATGTGCTGTCGTACACTCTGTCCGAAGACACGGAAACAAAACTTGGTATTTCTTCGTTTGTCAATGCTTGGAAGTCGGCATAGGTTTTTGAAACCGAGTCATTGATTGCCTTTACGTCCGAAGCCGACGGCAAAACGGAGAACTTGACAAATTCCAAGTCTCTCATTTCCTCGTAAATCTTATATTCGTTCTTGTGTTCTTCGTAGTACTTCTTGTAATCTTCGTCAGTAACCTTTATTGTGTTGTCTGCAACCGATTGATATGGCAATACTGCATATCGGGAGTCGGTTACCTTGTTGTAAACCTCGCTCATGTGAGTTGCAATCGCCTTTGGCATATAGAAGCTGCTTGAAACAAGTGCGTTATACTTCTCTTGCAATCTGTTTTGCTTCACATAACGCTCAAATTCCGTCCAACTTGCTTTTTGATCTTCGGGCAATTTGTCAAATTGTGCAATGTATTGTTTGATTGCTTGTGCATTATATTGACCTGTTTTGGGGTCTGAGAAGTTTTGTTTGACAATCAAAGGTATAAAATCGCCAAAAAACATATCGTTCAACTCGTCTTCAGAAACCACCAAGCCGAGCTTGTCACACTCCTGACGCAACAACTTTTGTGAAAGTAAACTCTGGTATGCTTGTTGCTTGGCTGCGAAACTTTGTTCTTGAGTAAGATTGTTTGTTCTGTACTGCTGTTTGAGGTTATTCTCGACATTCGTAACTGCAAGTTCATATTCTTGGAACGAAATATCCGAACCATTTATCTTTGCCAAGACTGTTGGTCTGTTACCACCGTTTCGTGTCCACAAATCACTGAAAATGAACGCCAATATCGCAACTGCAATCACCGCAACCGCAATCCCTGCTCTCTTTCTGATTTTTCCAATTATAGCCATTTCGTATCTGTTTATTTGTTCTTAAAATGTTGTTTTTATTTCTAAATTACGGCTTGCAAAAATAACAAGAAAATTCATAAGAAAGAAACATTTGCGAAAAAATCTTCGAGTATTTGGCGTTTTTCTTGGGCGTTTCGCTATCTTTGCAGGGTATTTTTAAGCCGTAAAACATGAAAAAAACAAAAGTAATTTCACTGATTGCAGGATTGTTGCTTGGTTTCTCAATGAGAGTTCCTGCACAAAATTTTCCTCAAGAAGACTACTTTGAGATGAACAAGGCAATCGAAATTTTCGGTTCTGTGTTCAAAAATCTTCATTCAAATTATGTTGATGAGCTAAACTCGGGAGATTTGGTCAAAACTGCCATTGATGCCATGCTCTCTAAGTTGGACCCTTACACAAACTTCTATCCGGAGTCTGATATTGAGAATGTGAAGTTGCAACTCCTTGGTCAATATGGCGGAATTGGAGCTTTAATTCACGCCCAAGGCAACAAAATTTTGATTTCCGAGCCATACGAAAATCTTCCTGCCCAAAAAGCAGGCTTAAAGGCTGCGGACGTGATTTTGAAGATTGACGGAGAAAGCTGCGAGGGCAAAACCACAAGTCAGGTGAGCGAAAAACTCCGCGGACAGGCAGGAACGGACGTCCGTCTGACCTTGGAACGAGACGGCAAACAGTTTGAAAAAACAATCAAACGCCAAGAAATTCAGCTTCCTAACGTATCTTATTATTCCATGCTCGACAATCATACAGGCTATATCAAGTTGGACGAGTTTACAAAGGACGCCGGCAAAAATGTTTTGGAAGCCTACAAAAAGCTCAAGGCAGAAGGAGCCGACAAATTGGTCTTGGATTTGAGAGGAAACGGAGGAGGATTGCTCAACGAGGCTGTAAACATTGTAAATATCTTCGTCGATAAAGGGCAAACCGTGGTAAGCAAGAAAGCAAAGAATGTAGAGAAGAGCGTAACTTTCAAAACAACTCAAAAGGCTTTTGATGCAAATGTTCCGCTTGTGGTTTTGATTGATGCTTACTCAGCTTCGGCTTCCGAAATCGTTGCAGGCAGTTTGCAAGACTTGGACAGAGCCGTGGTTGTAGGGCAGAGGTCTTTCGGCAAAGGTCTTGTGCAGACTGTTATACCTCTTATATATAACACCCAGATGAAAGTTACCGAGTCCAAATACTACATTCCGAGCGGAAGATGCATACAAGCCATTGACTATGCCAATAGGGACGAAAACGGAAGAGCAACAAAAATTCCCGATTCTTTGAAAACCGTTTTCAAGACCAAAAACGGCAGAACGGTATATGCCGGTTCAGGCATAGAACCCGATGTTTACATCGAGCCTGTTTATGCTTCCAACATAGCAATATCGCTTATAAGTAAATCAATCTGCTTCAATTATGCAACCGAGTTTGTTAAGAAGCACCCGACTATTGCTCCTGCAAAAGAGTTTGAGTTTACCGACCAAATGTATGAAGACTTTGTCGATTTTATCAAAGACAAAGATTACAGCTACACAACTGCGAGTGAAAAGACTATTGAAGACCTGCTCACAACTGCCGAAAAAGACAAAGTAAACCCTCAAACCATCGAAGAAATAAAGAGAGCAAAAGAGCTGCTTATTGCAGACAAACAAAACGACATCTACAAATTCAAAGACGAAATCAAAGAATTGTTGAAAAGCGAAATCGTTTCTCGATATTACTATCAAAAAGGAAGAACCGAGGTTGCCTTGAAAAACGACACAGAGCTTGACAGAGCTGTCGAGATTTTGAACAACACAAAAGAATACAAGAAAATATTGAGCAAATAACCCAAAAACGACAACAGAAGTGAAAAAGACATTTTGGCTGAGTGTGATATTTGCCTTGTGCCTCGGCACGGCAACTGCACAAAATTTCAGAAAGGACAACAAAATATTTGAAAAGACAACAGACAAACAAGAGAAAGAATATCTGCAATTTCTTTACGACTATATGCCTCTGAGCGATTTGGCAGACTATTCGGGAGATTTTTTTCTCAATCAGGTACGTTATGCAATCAAAGCGAGAGAAACATTCTCTTGGGGCAGGACTATACCGGAGGAAGTGTTCAAACACTTTGTCTTGGTTTACAGAGTAAACAACGAAAACCTCGATACTGCAAGAGCATTCATCTTTGAAACTCTCAAAGACAGGATAAAAAATATGAGCATGTACGATGCGGCATTGGAAGTTAACCATTGGTGCCACGAACACGTCAATTACAAAGCCTCAGACGGCAGAACCTCTTCTCCTCTTGCCACAATCAGAACCTCATGGGGCAGATGTGGCGAAGAGAGTACCTTTACCGTTACGGCACTGAGGGCTGTAGGGCTTCCTGCACGGCAATGCTACACTCCGCGTTGGGCGCATACCGATGACAATCATGCTTGGGTCGAAGTATGGATTGACGGTACTTGGCACCACCTTGGAGCTTGCGAACCCGAACCCGAACTCGACATTGCATGGTTTGATGCCCCTGCAAAAAGAGCAATGATGGTTCACACCACAGTCTTCGGAAAATATGACGGAAAGGAAAAGAAAAACTTTGAACACCCACTTTACAGCAAGATAAACCTGCTTTCAAACTATACGACAACCAAAAATCTTGAAATATCGGTCAAAGACACTGACGGAAAGCCCGTAGAGAACGCACAGGTGGCTTTCGGGCTTTACAACTATGCGGAATACTATCCTCTTGCAAAGCTCTACACCGACAAAAACGGCAAAGCTGTTTTGGAAACGGGCTTTGGAGACTTGATGATTTGGGTGAAGAAAGATGGTAAGACAGCTTCTGCCTTGGCAAAGGCTGACACCGACAAGATGAGCCTCACAATCGAAAGATGCGACTTTGTTCCGCACTGCACTCACTACAAGCTCTGCCCTCCCGTTGCCAAACAAGTGAAAGCCGTGAGCGAAGAAAAAGCAGCCAAAAATGCTCTCAGAATAAGCTACGAAGACTCTTTGAGAGAAGCCTATTTGAAGACCATGCCGCGAAACTTCGATTCAGAAAAGCGAAACGCCTATTTGGAGCAACAAAACGCCGTTTGGAAATTCTCTTTTCAAGAGTTGGAAAAGGCTGATAAACTGATAGAAAACTCGTGGGGCAACTACAAGCAGATTGAGAGCGTGTTGGCAAGCGGAGACGAAAATGCGATTGACATTCTTTCGCTTTTGTACGAGAAAGACCTCCGAGACATAGAAGCATCAACCGTTCTCAGCCATTTGAAAGCCTACAAAAACTACCCTGCACAAGACGAGAGTTTGAAGGAATACGTTCTCAATCCACGCATTCAGCTCGAAAAAATAACCACTTACCGAGAGTTTTTGCAGAAACACTTTGCCGACAGAGCAAAAGACTTTATTGCCTCTCCGCAAAGCATAGCCGATTGGATAAATGCAAACATCAAACTCAACAAACAAGAAAACTATTACGGGGTTCAAATATCTCCCGAAGGCATACTAAGAGTTGGTCAATGCGACCCTCTTTCGAGAGAAATTCTTTTTGTTGCCATTGCAAGAAGTTTTGGCATCGCCGCAAGATATGAGTGGGCTGAGGGCAGGGCTCAGTATAAGACATCTGCCGAAAGCGATTGGACTTATCCGCAATTTGAAACAAAGAGCAGCGAACCTATGGGAACGCTAATCGTTTCCAATTCAAAGTCAAACAAAATCAAACCCGAATATTACATACACTTCACTCTTCAACGTTTGGAGAGTGATGAATATAAGACACTCGACTTTGAATACGACCCTAAGTTTGCTCAATTTCCCGAAACCCTTACAGTGCCTGCCGGAAAGTACAGACTGATGAGCGGAAACCGCGATTCGGACGGAAATATCTATGTGAGAGAAGAATACTTTGAGGTCAAAGCGGACCAAATCACCAAAGCCGAAGTGGTAATGGACGAAATACAGACAGATTTGAAAGTCTTGGGAAAAATAAACATGAAAGAGAAAGTGCATCTTGCAGACAAAAAGACCACAAGTCTCAAAAACATTGCCAAGGACAAAGGCTTGGTACTCGCAATCATAGACCCATATTCCGAGCCTGTGCGTCATCTTATGGCAGACATGCCTTTGGTCAAAGAAGAAATGGAAACTTGGGGCGGAGGAATAGCTTTTGTGTTTGCAAATACGCCCGAGCAAGCTCCCGAAAATATGTATCCCAACCTTCCTAAGCAAAGCATCTTTGCACAAGACAAACACAAACAACTACAAAAAGCAATCACCGAGGCAACAAAATTTGATTTTACAGGCAACTATCCCCTTTTGTGTTTTGTTACAAAAGAGGGAGAAATTGTCTTTCTGTCAGAAGGATACAGGATTGGCTCGGGAGAAAGTCTCTTGAAGGTCATTCACCAACTCAACCAAAGCAACAAATAGAATGAAAAAGACGATAGTATTGATATTATTGCTTGTCGGAGCTGCCGTCTTGAACGCTCAACCGATACAAAAGTCTGAGGTAAAAAGCAGCAAAGAGCCTTGGAAGTTCGGATTGCAGGCAGGAGGCAGCTTGGACAATATCTCAATCAAAAGCGGCGGTGTTTCCAAGTTCGGATACAAGGCAGGCTTGGCGGCAGAGAAACGTTTGGTTTATAATCTCTACTTTCAACCCACACTCTGTTTTGCAAGCAAGAGCTTCGGTTATGAGATTGCCAACGGTTATAGCCTTGATGTCAATGCTCTTGTGGCAGAACTTGATGCCGGACTGCTGCTCAAATTTGGCGATGACCGATTGCAGAGAGGTTTCTTCCTATCTGTTACTCCTTACTACACCTACGGACTTGGAGGAAAGAGCAAGACAAAAGACCTCAACACTCATTCTGAAAGCTATCTTGAAGAAAAGGAATACTCAACCTTTGAAACTGCCAATCGTTATGACTTGGGATTTCGTATAGGTTGCGGATATGACTTCAACAAACACATAGAGTTTGCAGTCAATTACACACTCGGCATGAACCGTTTTTCAAATACGGCAAACTACCGTTGGAGAGGCTGGAACTTACACCTTGTTGTGTTCTTCTGAGGCGGCAATCTTCTTTGCCGCATTCACCCCGTCGATTGCCGAAGAAGTAATTCCGCCTGCATAACCTGCCCCCTCGCCACAAGGATAGAGGTTTTTGAGCTGAGGGTGTTGCAAACTATCTTTGTCTCTCGGTATTCTGACGGCAGAAGAGGTGCGACTTTCCAAACCAATCATCAAAGCATCACGACTGACAAAGCCCTTGATTTTGCGGTCAAAGACTTTGAAGCCCTCTTTGAGCGTTGCGGCAACAAAGTTTGGCAAAATATCTTTCATGTTACACTCTTTCAATCCCGCAGGATAGGAACTCTTGCAAAGGGTTGAGGAGAAACGTCCCGCAACAAAGTCGCTTATCCTTTGTGAAGGAGCAGTCTGACGATATATGTAGGCTTTGCGTTCACAATCTTGCTGAAATCTCAAAAGAGACAAAGCCCCATAGCGAGAGTATTCGGGAACATCGCTTTGAGCAACCGACACCACAATTCCCGAATTGGCAAAAGGTGAGCAGCGAAGTGAAGATGACATACCATTGACCACCAATCCGCCCTCGTATGTCGAAGAAGGAATGACCATACCTCCCGGACACATACAAAAAGAGAACACTCCCCTTTGACCCACATTGTGAACAAGGCTGTAACTTGCAGCAGGCAACACACCGCAATAGTCTCTGCCTCCATATTGAGAACGATTTATCAGCTCCTGAGAGTGTTCTACCCTCACTCCCATGGCAAACGGCTTTGCCTCTATGTACCAACCTTTGGCTGAAAAGAGTTCGTAGATGTCTGTTGCCGAATGTCCCGAAGCGAGAATGACAGCTTTGCCCTTTAACTCCTCACCACTTTGTGTTCTTACTCCATAAACCTCATCGCCTCTCACAAGAAAATCCACCACCTTGGTTTCAAAGTGATACTCTCCTCCGCAAGATGTGATTTTGTTCCTTATGTTCTTGATTATTCTCGAAAGTTTGTCTGTACCTATGTGGGCATGAGCGTCCGTGAGTATGTTTTCGTCTGCTCCAAACTCCACAAAAGTCTCCAAAATCTCCTGAATATTGCCACGCTTGTTTGAACGAGTGTATAGCTTTCCGTCAGAAAAAGTACCTGCACCGCCCTCTCCAAAGCACCAATTAGACTCGGGATTGAGGCTTTTGTTCCTTGCAATTTGAGCAATGTCCTTTTTGCGGTCCTCTACCCTCTTTCCCCTTTCGAGAATTATCGGTTTGATGCCGCATTCTATCAATTTCAATGCCGCAAACAGTCCGCAAGGACCTGCTCCGACCACTATGACGCTCTCTTTGTCGGAAACATCTTGATAAATAGGCTTTTTATTTTGCAAATCAGGCATTTGAGTCGAAAGCAAAACCCTTATGCGATAGACAGGTCGCTTTCTTGCATCTATGCTCCGCCTCAACACTTTGAAATATGCGACATCTCTTGTCGATAAACCACACTTTGAAGCCGCCTTGGCAAGTATTTCACCCTGATTGTATGCCGAACAAGGGTCGCAAACGACCTCTGTTTCCAACGTTTTTTCCATAATTATTCAAAGGTAAGACTGATGTAAAATATCTGTGTCTTCAATTTGTCCAACACATCTGAGTACATGGAATTGTAATCATGCACCAAAATATCGCTCAATCCGTAAGAGGTTTTGAGTTCTATGCCGAATTTGAAATAATTGAGGTAGAAATCGAAGCCTGCTCCGAGAGTATAGAACAGCTCGGAGTTATCTACTTTCATCAATATCTCGTTTTCGGCTGCCTTTTTCCTCTTTATCGAAGCAAGGTCGTAGCTATATTTTCCTCCTGCAATGATATAGGGGCGGAAGTTCCTCCATCGCTTGGCTTGCAGCTTAAATTCCAACGGCAATTCCAAATAAACCACCTCGAAAGGCACTGCCTGTTCGGAGTATTTGTCGTTTTGGAAAAGCGAATAGTTCAATCGTCTGTCCGCAAAGTTGAGTGAGGGTTGAAATCTGAGCCTTACATATTGGCACAACCGCAAATCGCCCGTAAAACCTATGACAAGACCGATGTTTCTGCTCGAATGGAAACCCAAAACGGTATCAATATACGGACGGTTCTCCTTTTCAATCATCTGAGTTGAAAGCTGATTGTAGCCAAGTACGAAACCATAATGTAGAACTTTGTCATCATAGTAGGGAAGATTTGGAGGCGACGACTGAGAACACACTCTCACCGAACCACAAAGACATAACAACACAACCAATAACCATCTTATCTTCTTCATGCTTTCTCCAATTCTGTCAATAATCTCGTTTTGTCAATAGGTACTACCCCTACATATTCGCACACCAAGCCTCCTGCTATGTTACTTATGTGAGCTACCTGTTCTGCTTGAAGATGCAAAGCCATGCAAAGGCTTGCAAGACTGATAACCGTATCTCCTGCACCGCTCACATCGGCAATCTTTCTAACGCAGGCAGGCAAGAGAACACTCTTTCTGTCCTTTGAACCGAAGTCTGCAAGAAATACACCCCTCTCGCTAAGAGTTACAAAAACCTTCTGCACATTCATTTTGTCATAAAGGAGCTTTGCCGCCTCCATGAGGGATTGTTTTTCTGCTTTTATATCGTCAGACTTCAAGCCTTCTTTGAGTTCTTTGAAATTAGGTTTGAAAAGATCGGCATCTTTGTAGTAAGCAAAGTTGCGTTTCTTCGGATCGACACACACCGGGACCGACTTGGAGTGAGCCAAGGCTGTTATCCTCTCTATCACTTCCCTGCTCAACACACCCTTGTCATAATCTTGAAAAACCAAAGCATCAATCCTATTGTTATCAAAAAGAGTTTTCACCCTCTCTACAAACATCTCTTGTTCCTTTTCTGAGAGTACTCGGCTGTCTTCCTCATCTATTCTGAGCATCTGAGTATTGTTGCCGATAATGCGGGTCTTTATGCTTGTAGGTCTTTGCTCAGAAGCAACAAGTCCCTCTGCCGACAAGCCATGTTGCACAAACAACTCTCTCAATGTGAGTCCCGTCTTGTCGTTTCCCACAACCGAACATAGCAAAGGCTTTGCCCCCATTGCCGCAATGTTGAGTGCCACATTTGCAGCACCGCCCAAACGATTTTCTTTCTCCTTTACCTCACACACAGGCACCGGAGCCTCCGGTGAAATCCGCCTCACATCTGCCCACCAATAAGAGTCTATCATCACATCTCCCACAACCATGATGGTCAGAGCCTCAAATTGCGAAAATATATCTGCGTAACTCATCTAAAAAACTTCTTTGCCTGTTATTTCACCCCTCATGTCGGAGTTTAACATCCTTATTCTTTCCTCCTTAGAGTTGTAGTTTGCCAACACAAACATCAACTTGGCCAATGCGGCCTCAGTTGTAATGTCTCCACCCGACACAACACCAATGTTCAAAAGCTCCATCGACGCCTCATAATGTCCCATCACCACACTGCCTGCCTTACACTGAGTAACATTAAGCACAATCACTCCCTTGTCTATTGCTTTCTTTATGGCGTTTATGAACCATGGAGAAGTCGGAGCGTTGCCGCTGCCGTATGTTTCAAGAACAACACCTTTCAAACCCTCCACTGCGAGAAAGGCTTCGAGGTATTCCTGTCTCAAAGCAGGGTGTACCTTTACTATAATGACATTATCGCACATCTTATTATACACTTTGAGAGTTTTATTGCTCAAAGGACGCAAAAGATGTTGCTTATATATAATGTTGATACCCACTTTTGCAAGCGAAGGATAGTTACCCGAATAGAACGCCTCAAAGTGTTCGGCATTGAACTTGGTTGTTCTGTTGCCTCTGAACAGCTTGTTCTCAAAAAAGATGCACACCTCGCCGATTGCCACCTGCTCGTTGGCTGCAATCTCTATTGCAGAAATTATGTTTTCTCTTCCGTCTGTTCTTATCATTCCCAAAGGCAGCTGACTACCTGTGATGATTACCGGTTTGGAAAGGTCTTCCAACAAAAAGCTCAAAGCCGATGCGGTATAGCTCATAGTGTCTGTGCCGTGCAGAACGACAAAACCATCATATTTGTCATACTGTTGTCCGATAAGGTCGGCAAGTCTTATCCATACTCCGGCATTCATATCCGAAGAATCGATAATCGGGTCAAACTGCCAAGTGTCTATATTGCAATCCAACTGCCTCAAAACCGGAAGAGCTTCATAAATCTTTTTCATGTCAAAAGGATGTAAAGCTCCCGTTACCTTGTCTTTGACCATTCCTATGGTTCCTCCGGTGTATATTACCAAAATATTTTTCATAAATCCGCCAATATAATTCGGGCAAAATTACAAAAAAGTTTGCTTTATAAGGCAAGTTTGTTCGCCAATCAGCCAAAAAGCCTTACCTTTGCGAAGTTTTTGAACATTTACAGCAAGAAATAACGATGAGATTACTCATTCTGACACAGTATTTCCCGCCCGAAGTCGGAGCGCCTCAAAACCGATTATACGAACTTGCAATCCGATTGCAACAAAGAGGCGTCGAGGTCAGCGTTCTGACCGCAATGCCAAACTATCCTCAAATGCAAATTCACCCTCAATACAAAGGAAAGTGGTATTGCAAAGAACAAATGCAACAAATGCAGATTTTCCGCAGTTGGATTTACGTTTCAAAGTCAAAATCAGTCATAAAGCGATTGCTCAATTACTTTTCTTTTGTTTTTTCCTCCCTTATTGTAGGATTGACAAGGATAAACAAACAAGACATTCTTTTTGTTGAAAGTCCGCCATTGTTTCTCGGCATAAGTGCATACGCCATTGCCAAAGCCAAGGGTGCGAAATTTGTTTTCAATGTGTCGGACTTGTGGCCCGAGAGTGCCGAAAAACTTGGCATAATCAGCAATCATTTTCTTTTGAACCGTGCAACAAAGTTGGAAGAGTTCTGTTACCGCAAGGCAGACCTTATCAGCGGACAAACGCAGGGCATAGTGGCAAACATATCTGCCAGATTTCCGAACAAGAAAGTCCATTGGCTCAAAAACGGAGTTGATATTAAGCTGTACGATGCCGCAAAGACCGAAACCAAAGGACAGTTCCGAAAAGCCAAAGGCTACAAAGACAGCGACTTTATCTTGTTTTACGGCGGCATAATCGGCTATGCACAAGGCTTGGAAGTCATCTTGCAGGCGGCAGACAAGCTCCGACATTATTCCGATATAAGGTTTATCCTCATGGGAAACGGACCTGAGAAAACCAAGCTCCAAGAAATGAAATCCTCTCTGCAACTCTCAAATGTAGATTTTTATGATGCAGTACCAAAAGAACAGATGCACGGAGTGATTACCGACATTGACGCAAGTATCATTCCTCTCAAAAAATTGGAACTGTTCAAAGGAGCAATTCCATCAAAGATATTTGAAAACCTTGCAATGAAAAAGCCCGTCATCTTGGGCATCGAAGGCGAAGCCAAGGAACTTTTTGTCAATCAGGGCAAGTGTGGTTTGGCTTTTGAACCCGAAAACGCAAGCAATCTGACAGAAAAGATTTTGGAACTATACAACGACCGCACCAAAGCGGCAACTCTTGGCGAAAACGGATTAAGATACGCCGCCGAGAACTTCAATCGCGACAAGATAGCACAAGAATTTTACGACCATTTGGCACAACTATGAAACTAACTACCATAATAGGGGCAAGACCACAGATAATAAAAGCCTCAGCTTTGAGCCGGGCAATCCGAAACAACTTTTCGGACAAATTGGAAGAAGTGATAATCCACACCGGTCAGCACTACGACCAAAATATGTCGGAAGTATTTTTCACAGAACTCGACATACCACGCCCGAAGTACAACCTTGCAGTCGGAAGCGGCAAACACGGCAAACAGACCGCACTGATGACAGAACGATTGGAAGAAGTGTTTGAAGTCGAACAGCCCGATGCTGTTGTAGTCTATGGCGACACCAACTCCACCCTTGCGGCAGCCCTTGCGGCAAGCAAGATGCTCATACCCATTGTTCACATCGAAGCCGGCTTACGCTCATTCAACAAATCAATGCCCGAAGAGATTAACCGCATACTCTGTGACCACGTTTCCACCCTGCTCTTTTCGCCCACCCAAACAGGCTACGACAACCTCATAAGGGAGGGTTTCTCAAAGCAACTAAGCCCCAAGGCAACAGCAGACCACCCAAACATATATCACTGTGGCGACATAATGTACGACAACACCCTCTTCTTTGAACACAGAGCCAAAAACGCCTGCCAAAAGTTCTCTTTCTGCCAACCCTCTTACGTTCTCTGCACCATACATCGCAACAGCAACACCGACAATAGCGAAAGAATGCAAAGCATCTTTGAAGCCGTTGCACAGCTAAGCCGCCAAAGACAAATCATACTCCCCCTTCACCCACGCACAAAGAAGATGATGCCGCAAATGTTGTCCCCAAATCTGATGAGAGAGTTGCAAGACAACCCGAACATAAATATAATAGAACCTGTATCATTCTTGGAAATGATATACTTGGAGAAGCACTCCTCGCTCATACTCACCGACTCGGGCGGAGTGCAAAAGGAAGCCTACTTTTTGAAACGTCCTTCGGTCATTCTGCGAAGCGAGACCGAGTGGCAGGAAATAGTGCAACAAGGCAGAGCTTTTGTGTGCGATGCCGACAAAGACCTCATCTGTCAAAAAGCCGAAGCCTTTCTCGACGAACCGCCTGCGGACTATCCTCCCCTTTTCGGCAATGGCAGAGCAGGAGACTTCATCTGCCAAACCATACTTGACACTCTTTGAAATATCACACGACAAAACAAACAACATAATACAAAGAAATCATGCACACATTGGAGCAATTACAAAAACGAGCAATAGAAATAATAGATGCACAGAACTATCTGGCAGAACCGCTCTCGCTCTATGAACCGATAGACTACGGAATGAGACAAGGCGGCAAGCGAATACGGCCACTTCTCTGCCTTATTGCAGCCGAGCTTTGCGGAGGCGAGAGGGAGAAAGCCGAACCGGCAGCCGTTGCAGTGGAGATGTTGCACAACTTCACCCTCTTGCACGACGACATAATGGACTGTTCACCCCTTCGCAGAGGCAAACCCACGGTCTTTCGCAAGTATGACCAAAACAAAGCCATACTCTCGGGCGATGCAATGTTCGCTTGTGCATTCAAATACTTGTTGCAATGCGACAAGGAAGTGATACCACAACTCACAGAGACCCTTACTCGGGGAGCAATCGAAGTGTGCGAAGGTCAGGGCTTTGACATGGACTTTGAGAACCGCCAAACAGTCTCGACAGACGAGTACCTGCAAATGATAAAGCTCAAAACAGGTGTCCTGCTCTCCACCGCACTGCGACTTGGAGCAATAACGGCAAAGGCAGACGAAAAGACGCTCAATCTCTTGGACACATTCGGCAAATATATCGGCATAGCCTTTCAGATAAAAGACGATATGCTCGACTGTTGGAGCGACTTGGACACCTTTGGCAAGGTGTGCGGAGCCGACATCATCGACCGCAAAAAAACATTCCTCTACATCACAGCCTTGGAGAGTGCAACCCAAACCCAACGGCAGGAGTTACTCTCGCTCTATGAGAACACCACACTCGACAAAGACGAAAAAATACAAAAAGTCAGAGCGATATACGAACAACTCTCAGTGGCACAAAAAGCACAAAAAGCAGTAGAAGAATACAATTCCAAAGCCTTTGAAGCGTTAGAGCAAATAGATGTTGCACCCCAACGCAAAGCCACACTGATTGAAGTAGCAAAGAAGTTAATCAACAGAAATAAATAAAAGCAATGAAGAACATAGACAAAGAATTTAAGCTCTATGCCGTAAAGCACAGAGGAATAAGCAGCACAACCTTCGACAAGTATAGCCGTTATGTCTCGCCAAAGGCGGCATACATCAATCCCACAATCATAGAAGAGCGGACGCTCAACGTAGCACAGATGGACGTATTCTCGCGTTTGATGATGGAGAGAATAATCTTCCTCGGCACGGCGATTGACGACGATGTGGCAAATATCATTCAAGCACAGCTGCTCTTTCTCGAAAGTGTGGACTCGGAAAGAGACATCTTGATTTACCTCAACACCCCGGGAGGATACGTCAATGCAGGCTTGGGCATCTATGACACCATGCAGTACATTCGTCCCGACGTAGGAACGATTTGCACAGGCTTGGCAGCCTCAATGGGTTCGGTGCTTTTGTGTGCCGGAGCAAAGAAAAAACGTTCGGCACTCGAACACTCCAAAGTCATGATACACCAACCGCTTGGCGGAGCAGAAGGACAAGCCTCCGACATAGAGATTGCCGCAAGAGAAATCCTCAAAACCAAACAAGAACTCTACTCCATAATCTCCAAACACAGCGGACAACCAATCGAAAAGATTGAAAAAGACGGCGACCGCGACCATTGGCTCTCTGCACAAGAAGCCTTGGAGTACGGAATGATTGACGAAATTCTTCACCCCAAGAAGTAACAACAAGCAAGCCTCAACCAAGGCACAATAAAATCAAGCGAGGTCAGCCCCAAAGGAGCAGACCTCGCTTTTTGTTTCACCCTCGGCAAATCCCATGCTTGGGCAGAAAACCATTTAAGCAAAAGTCTTACACACCAAACATATAACTGCCTGCTGCCGGAGCGGCATTTTGGATTTTTCAAAAGCCCTTTCACAAAAATAAATCGGCGTCTTATCACGACAAAACGGCGTTTTGCTTCAACGAGATATATTGCTTAATAATCAGAGTGTTCGCAAGAAGAGGATTTGTGGAGAAAGAGCTGTTGTCGGGCAAGAGTTGCAAATGCTCCGACACAAAAAAAGGAGTACTCTTTCGAGTACTCCAAAACAAGAAAAAAAGAACTTTAAAAAGTTTAGTTTATTCCACAACTATCTTTTGGCTCTTAGTGCCTTTGGCGGTACTTACCCTCACCACATACACGCCGGACTGAACTCCGCTTAGGGTAAAGGTTGATGCCTTTGTCTGATAAACCCTTTGTCCCAAGGCGTTGAATACTTCCACGTTGCTGATTGCCTCTGCCGAAATGGCAACATGGCGGTTGCTGTTGGTGATTGTGATGTCGGCTTGCGAGACTTGGTTCAAGCCTACATTGTTTTGTATCAAGAGTTTGAAGCGGTCAGCATTCTCTCCTGCCGAAATGTTGGTCTCGTAGCGGCTACCCTCGTTCATTTCTATCGTCTGCTCTCCGTCAATAAGGCTGACCCTGTATCCTTCCGGTATCTTGTCGGCAACAAAGGTCATCAAAGTATCTTGCTCGCTCCTTACGTTCAGTGTGGCATAGTATGGCAACTCTTTCACCTCTTCTTTCACAAGGTTCATTCCGTCGGTAACAAAGTACGGCTCGGCAACTCCTGTGGTGGCAAAGAGCTTGTTGGCATCGTATTTGTCATATCCCTGCTCTGCCAACGGATTGTGTGCAAAGAAGAACTTCACTTTGTCTCTCTTGTTTACCAAGCTCATCTCTATCCAAGGGTTTTGTACAGTCTTGCTCTCGGTGTTGCTCTCGCTCGGATAAGATGTCATTTGTGTTTTGTGGAAGGTTACGCTCTTGTTTCCGCCACTCGAGAAATTCACAAAGAAGCCTTCGCATACAGGCAATGAGCCGCTTGTGCCGTTGGTTACGTCAAACGTAGAACCATTGAAGTTATATACTACCCCTCCTTGAAGACCTGCCGTAGAATTGTCTCTCAAAAATTTTGCTATGTCCAACTTTGCAGGGTACGGATTGGCAAGAGACATCCAATTTCCGCCCGAAGAACTTCTAACATCTCTTGTAACTGGTATATCTGAATTGTTCAAAGAGTAATCTACTGTCTTGTCTGTATTGTAGTCGTTGTTGAATGTAATCGTACCATTGTAAAACGGCCAAGCAAAAAAGCCCTCTGCCTGTGGCACTCTGTCGTTGATTGTTGCCCAATTGTTGCTCCATGCTCCGCTTGGGTAGTTATAGAGTACCACCGCGACATCGCTTCCGCTCACTGGTTCTATGCTTTCCAATCTGTACTTGCTGTCTTGGCTGCCGGTAAACGGAGCTCCGATAAACTTCCACTTGTTTTGTGTTCCGGTAAATGATATTCTGACATTTCCCAAGTTATTATTGTTAGTTGTATTGACCAATTCGCCGTTGTTGATAAGCAAAGTACCATTATTAGTCAAGGTGTAGTTCTCCGTAAGGACGAGGGGTCTGTCGAGTGTTACCTCAACTCCTTCGTTGATTGTTATCGTTCCCAAGCCGTCGGGAATGAGTCCGTCCTGCCATGTGGTCGTATTGCCCCATGTTCCTGTGTTTATTGCTACAAAGTTTCCCGGACTTGATGTGGTGAAGTTTATTGTTATTGGCGTACCATAGTACTCATTATCTCTTCCTGCTTGTTCTCGTTCTCCGCACTGCTCATAGATTGATACACTGTACTGAGTTGCAGGCTTCAAATAGTCAAAGGTTACTGTTGTTTGCTCATATCCCACAAATTCATCGGCATTACCTTCTTCCGAAAGCTCTTCTATTTTGTACCAGAACAGCAATCCGCTCAAAGTTGGGTTGCCTTGCGTCCACGAAACTTTTGCAGAAGTAGAAGTAATGTCGGTAACTTTAACATTGGTAGGGCTGTAACAACCCACAGTTGTAAACTCTACCGTCTTGGAAGAATACTTCTCCTGAGTACAATAGCTTCTCACCTCGGCAGTGTAGTGAGTTGCCGAAGTTAAACCCGTCAAAGACAAAGATGTTTCCTCTTCTCCTATTACATAAGGTTCTTCTCTACCGCTGAAATATACTTTATAACCTGCGCTCAAACCGTTCAAAGTTGCCGAAGTCTGAGTAATACTCTCTGCTGTCGGCGTTCCCTCAATCTCGAAACAAGGAATAGGAATTGTAAAGCTCAAAGGTGAAGAGTTGCTTACAGAAGTATTCTCTCCTGTTCTGCTATTCAAATATTCGACTATTGACACAGCCAAATCACTTCCCTGTGCAACCGATGTGAATGTGTAACTATATTCATTGGTCGAAGCATTTGTTGCATTTACTGTATTATCTGTGTTTACTGTCCAATGCTGTCTGCTATAATCACTCTCACTTTCAAATACATCAACTTGATTTCCTTTTGTCCAAGTAACCATTACATCATAATTGTTTCCGTTTGGTGTCAGTGTCCATGTCGGATTCTTTGGTGCATTAGGGTTAGATATTACGAAAGGATACTCATCTGTCCAATCAGAATAGCTGTCTCCGTATTTTACTCTTACCTTTACTGTGTAAGAGCCAAGTGCTATCGGTGTTTTTGTAGAAGATATATCTGTGGTTGTAATTGTTTCCGTTCTGCCGTTTGAAAGGGTTGTAATCATCATCTCATAACGGTCGCTTTCGCCAAGCGTAAGCGTATATGCGTTCCAGCTTATAGTAACACTTCCCACGCTATTTGTGCCGTCATAGCTTGGTGCTGTTGTCAATCCGCTCACTATTGGCAGGCTTGGTGTGGTGAATACTCTTTCTGTTGCTTCGCCATAGCTATTATCGCCGCAGGCTGCCGAAAGTCTTACTTTGTATGTTGTGTTCGGTACAAGTGAATCGAAAATATGCGTTTGTGCGGAAGTAATGGTTTGTTCTCTTATTTGGATTCCACCTTGGTAGAGTTCTGCTTTCACTTTTCCGCTGTTTGTCCAAGCGACTGTTGCCGAGGTGTAATCGGGTGTTACATTCATGCCTGCAATGGTAGGACATGAGATGACGAATGATGATGTTGTAGCTGTGGAGTTTGGTCTGTCGCCTCCGCAAACAGCCACCACCGACAACACATAGTTGTTTTGGCTTGTGGTAAGGCTTTCATTTGTTATCGTAAAGTCTGTATTTGTTGTTGCTGTAGCTGTAATGTCTGCCGCAAGGTCTCCTCCCGATATGCTGACACTCCACTCTGTCTCGCTCTCTCCCGCTGTCCAAGAGCAGGTAAGGCTTCCGGGAGCAACGTGGCTTATTGCCAAACCTGTTACGGCAGCACAAGGTTCGGCAGGCTTGCCGTCCGGATAGAGTACTATCTTACCATCGACCACATCAAACTCCGCTTTCTCGTCGCCTCGTGTTCCGTTCAATTCTGCTACTATTGCCTCCAAGCTATCTACCGTTGCTCCTGCTGCATTGTAAGTATTTTCAGTCCTTGTACTATTGCTCACATCGGCATCTTCTCCATACCTGTTTGCAGTTTTTACAATAGAACCATCAGTACAACAATTCTTCACTAACGCAGCCCCCGAACCGATAGCCACAGAGGCAACTCCCGTTGCCACATTGTCTGCATATATGTCCGCATCGACGTAACAAAGTTCTATTGTAACAGTCGCTGGTGAGGTACTTCCCGCTGCTCCCTGACCGTGCTTACCTGCGTATCCTATAATACCGCCGGCATAACCTGCTCCGTAGCCGTGAGCAACTGCTTGGTCGTTACCGGCGGGGTTCGGTTGCAAGGCTCTTACTTCTCCCGAAAAAGCACACGCCTTAACGGTATCATAACTGCCATGTCCTCCCGAACCTATCAAACCGCCTACCCAGCCTACTCCGACAACATTTCCCGAACCCATACAGTATTGAACCGTTGTTCCGTCTGCCTGACCTATCAAAAGAGCAGCATCGGCTCCTCCTCCGTTTTGTGCGTTGATGTAAGTGGATACAGAGCCGACCACGTTGCAATGATCGACAATCGCTCTTCTGTCTCCTACACTGACAGTATGTCCGCAAAGCAATGCAACATTCATGTTATTATTACTTCCTGCTGCCGTCATCAAAACTTCTCCATTGATGTTCATGTTTTTGAGAGTTCCTCCTTTCACACAACGGAACAAACCATAATCGCCACCATTATGAATATCATTACTACTATTATGACCTGTTCCTGCAAATGTTGCTTTGTAGGAGATAGTGTGACCGTCTCCGTCATACGTTCCAGTGAAATCTACATTTATAATAGAAGTGTTCATTGTTCTCTTGTCTCCCAAGTCAATGTTGGCTTTCTGGATATAGGAAGCACTTGAAGAATAAGTACTGCCTATTTTCAAAAATTCTTCTGCCGAATTGATGATAATGCGACCCTCGCTGTCATAATTTTGTGCCGCTGCTGCAAAGCTCACAAAGAGAGCTGCAATCGCAAAAAATAACTTTTTCATTCTTTCGTTCCTCCTATTTTCTTGTGTTGTTTTTTGAATTGTGATATAACTTCACGCCTGCATAACCGCCTGCCATTGCAATAAGCAATAGGGTCGCCGGTGTAAGAGGACCTTGGACTTCCCTTCTGATACCATAAGTCCTGATGTCGTTCGAGGCGGGATTATTCGGTTTGGGCTGAGCATTAACGCCCATTCCGAGCATAAAAATGACAGATAATGTCAAAAATACTTTCTTTCTCATTTTCCGTTCAATTTTCTGTGTTTTATTTTTCTTGTGGTTTGACAGATTAAAAAAACAAAATTCAACTCATCGTCTTTCGCTTTCTGCTTCCGTTAAACGATTGCAAAAATAACACGATTTTATTTCCATTCCAAATTCTTTGATTTGCAAGTCGTTCACTTTTAACATTAGAGTTTTTATCATTTTTCATGAATTTAAGTTATTCGTCGGGGGGGGAAATTAGTCGTTTTCTCGATAGAATTATACGCCTTTTCAAAAGGTGAGATTTTGAGGCTTTATTTCAAAAGGAACTTTCTATTTATCGAGCAACTTTTAACATTTTTCCTTGTTTCAAAGCCCCAAAATTTGTGCTTTTACATCTCGATTTACCCCAAAAATCGCACAATTTACATTTGTAAATTCGATAACTATGCGTTATAAATCACATATATACACCCATAAATCAAAACTATAATTCTTCCACTCGGCAAGAGAATACATCATGTCGAAAAATCTGTTACAAATGCACAGAGTTTTCGATTACGTTTTGCCATATCGACAAAAAAAACTACCTTTGTAGTCGAAAAAGTTGTTACAAATGCACAGAGTTTTCGAGTATGGAGACTATAAAACGTAATAAATATTTGAATGAGCTTGTTTCGCTGAGAGGAAACGGAATGATTAAGGTGATAACCGGAATGCGTCGTTACGGCAAGTCGTACTTGTTGTTTAAGATTTTTGTGTCATATCTGCAAGAGCAGGGTGTTGCTGACGACCATATAATAAGGATTAACCTCGAAGACTTCAAAAATAGAGAGCTTCGCAAACCTGACAAATTGTATTCGTATGTGGAGAGTTGCATTTGCGACTCGGAAAAGTACTACATCTTGATTGACGAAGTACAGATGCTCGAGGATTTTGAGGACGTTCTGAATGGTTTTCTTTCGATAGACAATACAGACGTGTATGTAACGGGCAGCAATGCCAAGTTTCTCTCGAAGGATATTATTACAGAGTTTAGAGGACGGGGACATGAGATAAAGATGTATCCTCTATGTTTTAGAGAATATATGTCTGTGTATCAAGGTTCTGAACAGGCAGGTCTGAATGAGTATATGCTCTATGGAGGATTGCCTCAGATATTGTTCTACAAAAGTGAGGAACAAAAGGTCGATTACTTGAAATCGCTGTTTGAAAAGACTTATATCACCGATATAAAAGAGCGTTACGAGATAAGGAAAGATGATGATTTGGAGGAGGTTATCAATATCCTTGCATCAGACATTGGTGCTTTGACAAACCCGAACAAGTTGGCAAACACTTTCCGCAGCGAAAAAAAATCGTCCATTTCTTACGATACTATCAAAGAATATATCGACCATTTGTGTGATTCGTTCCTTGTGGAGAAAGCTGCCCGATATGACATCAAGGGCAGGCGGTACATTAACTCTCCTTTCAAATATTACTTCATGGACTTGGGTCTGAGGAATGCCCGCATCAATTTCAGACAATTTGAAAAGAGCCACCTGATTGAAAATATGATATATAACGAAATGAGAGTGCGGGGGTTCAATGTTGATGTGGGGGCTGTGCCTGTCGTATTGACTACTATCGATGGCAAACGGCAACGCTCTGTGTTGGAAGTGGACTTTGTGTGCAACATGGGCAGCAAGAAGTACTATATTCAGTCGGCTTACAGAATGGAGTCGGAGGCAAAAATCGAACAAGAGCGTGCTTCTCTTCTGAGGGTCGATGATTCGTTCAAAAAGATTATCATTCTCGGTGAACAATGTCCGATAACAAGAGACGAACATGGCATCACGACAATGGGGATTTATGACTTTCTGCTGAAAGAGAACTCTTTGGAGCTATAACCGACCGACAATGATGTTCTACATTCCGCTACTCAAAACCTCATCTTTGCAAAAAAGCACCAACCCTCACCCTTGCGGTCGAAAAATCTGTTACAAATGCACAGAGTTTTCGAGTAAACCTAAAATGTTATCTTGGTTTCGGGTCGGAGAGTTTATTCTTTGCTGCTGCCTTCGACCACTATGACAAATTCTCCCTTGGGGGTCTTTTCGGCATAGTGTGCAGAGAGTTCGGAGAGCGTGCCTCGCTGAAATTCTTCAAACTTTTTGCTTATCTCTCTTGCAAGACTTGCTCTTCGGTCTTCGCCAAAGGTTTGCTTGAATTGTTCGAGGGTTTTGGCTATGCGGTGGGGTGATTCGTAAAATATCATTGTTCGTTGCTCGCTTTTGAGGGCTTCGAGTTTGGATTGTCTGCCTTTTTTGTGCGGTAGGAAGCCTTCAAAACAAAATCTCTCACATGGCAGTCCTGAACCCACAAGTGCAGGTACAAAGGCGGTGGCTCCGGGTAGCACACTCAGCTCTGCTCCGCTGCGAACGCACTCTCTGACAAGCAAAAAGCCGGGGTCGGATATGCCCGGAGTGCCTGCATCGGTTATCAGGGCTATGTCTTCTCCCGAAAGTAGCCTTTGAACTATGCTCTCTACACTTTGGTGTTCGTTGAACAGGTGGTGGGCTTGCAAGGGGGTGTGTATGTCAAAGTGGTTGAGAAGTACTCGCGAGGTTCGGGTGTCTTCTGCCAATATGAGGCTGACGCTTTTGAGTACTTCGACGGCTCTGAATGTCATGTCGTCCATGTTGCCTACGGGGGTGGGTACAAGGTATAACATAGGTTCGCTGTGTTTGGTCGTATGCTTGTTTGTATGATATTATTCACCCGCAAGGTCATACTTCTGCTTTGAGCGGAATGCACTGACATTGCGGGTGGTCTGTCTGACAAAGTCTATTCTTCGTCCATCAATTCGTCTGTAAGTTCCAAGGTATGATATACTGCTTGTACATCATCGTCTTCTTCCAACATATTGATGAGTTTCATTACTTTTTTGCCTTCTTCCAACGGCAGACTTGTGGTGCTGTTCGGTATTCTTTGAAGTTCTGCACTTTCACATTCTATGTTGGCTTCTTCCAATGCTTTTTGCATTGAGGCAAAGTCTTCCATCTTGGTATAGACTGTGAAGTAGTCGTCTTCTCTTTCTATCTCGTCTGCTCCTGCTTCTATCAATGCCATTTCCAATTCGTCAGGGTCTGCATCTTTGATTGCTATCTGAAATACTCCTTTGCGTTGGAAAATAAAGCTCAATGAGCCGTTGGTTCCCATTGTTCCGCCAAACTTGTTGAAGATTGAACGTACTGCGGCAACGCTTCGGTTGTTGTTGTCGGTGAGGCACTCGACAAAGACTGCTATGCCGTGTGGTGCGTAACACTCAAAGGTGAGTTCTTGTAGTGCTGCGGTGCTTTTGTCGCCTGCTTTGTTAATCGCTCTCTGCAAGGTGTCCTTCGGCATATTTGCTCCCTTGGCATTGGCAACGGCAAGTCTCAAACGTGCATTTGAATCGGGGTCGGGTCCGCCCTCCTTGACCGCAACGGTGATGTCCTTAATGATTTTGGAAAAGATTTTTGAACGTTTGCTGTCCAAAGCTCCTTTTTTTCGCTTAATTGTTGACCATTTATTGTGTCCTGACATACTTTGTTATTGTTTTTATTGTTTACTATGTATTGTTGTTCTCTCAAAAGGGACGAAAGCCTATGATTTCTCGCACTTCCCTGATGGTTTTTGATGCTGACTCCATGGCTTTCTCACAGCCTTGTCGGGCAACTTTTGACAGGTAGTCGTCGTCTGCTTCGACTTGTTTTATTCTTTCTCTTATTGGTGCAATGAATGTTTCCATGTCTTGGGCAAGTTGCTTTTTCAAGTCGCCGTATCTTATGGTGCAATCGGCATACAGGTCCTCAAACTGACGAACAATATCCTCCGAACTGACGAGTTTCAAGAGCGAGAAGAGGTTTTCTATCTCGGGTGTCTTGGGTGAGTTTTTCTCCTGCGGTCCTGCATCGGTTTTGGCTTTCATTATTTTTTTGCGAATGACTTCTGGACTATCAACAAGATAGAGTGTTGCGGCTTCGCCTACGCTCTTGCTCATCTTGCCGCTGCCGTCCAAGCCGGGAACTTTGACAAGCTCGTTGCCAAAGTTGTATGCTACCGGTTCGGTAAAGTAATCGACCGAATACATTCGGTTGAACCGTGAAGCAAAGGTGCGTGTCATTTCGAGATGTTGTTCTTGGTCTTTGCCAACAGGCACTGCGTCTGCTTTGTGAAGAAGTATGTCGGCTGCCATAAGGGTCGGATAGGTGAGCAGTCCTGCATTTACATTCTGCGGGTTTTGTCTTACCTTGTCTTTGAAGGAGCTTACTCTCTCCAACTCGCCAAGGTAGGCGTTCATGTTCAAAAACATATAAAGCTCAACGACCTGAGGTACTTGGCTCTGGATATAAATCGTTGCTTTATCGGGGTCTAAGCCGCACGCTATGTATTGTGCCAAAATGGTTTTGACGTTTTGGTGCAGGTTGGCAGGGTTGGGGTGGGTTGTGAGCAAATGGTAGTCTGCCACAAAGAAATAACATTTGGCTTGCTCTTGAAGCCGTACAAAATTTTTCAAAGCTCCGAAATAGCTCCCCAAGTGCAGGTTGCCTGTCGGACGCATTCCGCTGACTATGGTTTTCATGTTGCAAAATTAGTAAATCTTCCCGAAGTGGCAGAGCTTGAGGGTAAAAAAACGAACCGCCTTTTTGCTTTTGCCAAAGGAAATGTTGTCATTCTTTTACTTCAAACATATCGACCGGCAGGAAGTTGGCAATGAGGTTGTCGGCATTGGTGATTGCCTTTGAGGTGAATGAGAGTGTCGGTATTTCGCTCTTTTTTATCATGTTCTGTGCCACTGCTCCTATGTAGTTGTCGGTAAGGCTCAACTCTTGGTGGGTCATTATCATCATGATGTCGGCATTGACACTCTTGCCATGAGTGAGAATTACTTCTTCTATCGGTCTTTCGTCTTCGATGTATGCTTGAGCTGTTACTTTGATGCCTTCTTGTTCTATTACCCATTTGGCTTTTTCGAGTTTCTTGACAAGTCGTGAGGATACGAGGTTAGTTCCTCTTTTGACTACTCCTACCAAGTGGACCGTAGATTTGTAGTACTTTGCCCATGATATGGCGGCATTTATCTTCTCCAAGGTTTGCTTTGAAAGGTCTATCGGCAAGAGGATATTGTCAAATCGTCCGTTCTCTATGGAGTTTTCGCTCACTGTTATCACCGGGCAGGGTGCCGAGGCTATGATGTGCATCGTCAATGGTCCGATAAAGTGGAATGCACTGACTGTTGAGGACATCTTTCCCATTATTATATATTGTGCATTGCGAATCTGTGCCTGCTCCAAGATGACTTCGGCAGGCGAACCGTGTTCTACAATATAGCGAATGTTGCCATGGTAGGTTTTTCGGGTCTCCAAGATGACTTCTTTCAGTTTGTTCTCTACATGTCTTCTCTCTTCTCGCTGCTGTTTTTCGCTTTTGAACAACTCGGCAAAGAAGTTAGATGTCTGCAAGACCGACAAAAGGTATATTTGTCCCTTGATAAAGTCCGCAACCTTGATTGCTTCCTGCAAGGCTGTCTTTGCTTTTGGTCCAAAATCGTATGGTACCAAGACGGTCGGGGTTTTTCTCTGATTGTTTGTTTCCATGATGCTTCTTTGTATTTGGTTTTAATGTTTGTATATTTCGTCAAATGATTGTCTAAGGGCTATCGAGCGTGCCAGAGTTTGCTCGTCGGCATATTCGACACCCTCTCCCATAGATATTCCGCGAGAAAGGGCGGAGACTTTGATGTTTTCGTGTTCCAAGAGCTTGTGTATGTAAAATGCTGTGGTGTCGCCTTCCATTGTGGTGGGCAAGGCGAGTATAACTTCCTCGACTGCTTCGCTTTTTACTCTCGAAAGCAGTTGGGTTATCTTTATATCGCCTACTCCTATTCCCTCAACAGGAGAGATTACTCCGCCAAGGACATGGTAAACCCCTTTGTAGCTGTCGGTGTTCTCTATTGCCATGACGTCTTTGATTGTTTCGACAACACAGATTTGCTTTGTGTTGCGTTCTGTGTCTTGACAAATCGGACAAAGTGGTGTATCGGAAAGATTGTTGCACCTTTGGCAGTGAAAGACTTTGTCTTTGAGGTCGGAAAGGCTGTCGGCAAACATGGCGACTGCTTCCTTGTCTTGTTTCAAAAGCCAAAGGGCATAACGCAGTGCAGTTTTCTCTCCCACTCCGGGCAGTTTGGCAAACTCATTGACTGCTTTTGCAAGCACAGATGATGAATATTCCATATTTTTCTTACCTTTGCTCTCGTTTTGTTTGGCAAAGATATATATTTTGACGCTTTCGGAGTGCAAAATTGGTGTTTTTGTGTTGTAAAAATGCTGTTTTTGCAACTTGGTGCGGCAATTGTCTCCAAATGAAACGCTGTATTTTTCAACATTAAACGTTTTTTTTGATGGAACAAACTATCTTTTGGGTTTTTGCAGCCTACACTTTGTTGCTCTTTTGCATCACTTTCGTAACATCTCGAAAGGCTGATAGCAAGTCGTTTTTTGCCGGCAATAAAAAAAGTCCGTGGTTCGTCGTTGCATACGGGGCAATAGGGGCAAGTTTGAGCGGTGTTACTTTCATGTCTGTACCCGGCTGGGTGGAGCAGAGGCAGTTTACTTATATGCTGACGGTTCTGGGCTATCTGATTGGCTATGTCTTGATTGCATTTGTGTTGCTGCCGTTGTATTATAAGCTCAACTTGATTTCGATTTATGAGTATTTGAAAAAACGCTTCGGCTCTGCAACTCACCGCACAGGGTCTTTCTTCTTCTTGCTCTCGCGAACCTTGGGTGCAAGTCTGAGAATGTTCATTGTGATATGGGTACTTTATGAGTTTGTGTTCTCTTATTGGGGAATTTCTTTTCCGCTCACGGTGTTCTTGTTCTTGATTTTGATTTTGCTCTTCACCCTGCGAGGTGGCGTAAAGACGATTGTGTGGACAGATACTTTGCAAACAACTTGCATGATTGCTGCCTTGGTAATCAGTTTCTTCTTGGTGGCAAAACAAATGGGCCTTTCGGGAATGGGAATGTTCAATCAGGTTGTGAAAAGCGACTACTTCACTTTCATAAACACCGACTTTTCGAGTCGGTTGTGCTGGTGGAAACAGATTTTGGGAGGTATGTTCATCACTATTGCAATGACCGGTCTCGACCAAGAGATGATGCAGAAAAATCTAAGCTGCAAGGATTTGAAATCGGCACAGAAGAATATGCTTAGCTTTGCTTTCATTCTTCCCGCGGTGAACTTCTTGTTTTTGTGTTTGGGCAGTGCTTTGTATATCTTTGCAAAGAAAGAGGGTATAACGGCAAGCGGCGACGACCTCTTCCCTTATATCGCTCTCAACTCGCTCACTCCTTTTGCGGCAATAGTGTTCATTGTGGGTCTTATCTCGGCTTTGTTCCCTTCGTCGGACGGGGCTTTGACTTCTCTGACTACTTCGTTTTGCATAGACCAACTAAAAATGGAAGAAAAGACCGAGTGGAGCAAAAAGAAAAAGACAAACATAAGGCATTTGGTTCACTTGTGCTTCGCTCTGCTCTTTGTGGGAATAATCATCTTCTATTCGGAACATAGGGATAAACACTTGATTGATACTCTCTATCAGATTGCTTCCATAACTTATGGTCCTTTGCTCGGATTGTTTGCTTTCGGCATTCTGACCAAACGAAAGGTGAACGATAGGGCTGTGCCTTGGGTGTGCATTATCTCTCCCGTGATTTGCTTTATTCTCAACAACAATTCGCAGGCTTGGTTCAATTATAGTTTTGACTTCGAGTTGTTGGTGTTGAATGCTCTTTTGACTTGTTGCGGTTTGCTTGCAGTCAGTCGAAAAGCTGAATAATCAAACAAAATAAAAACAACGAGAGTGTCCAAAGGCTTTGTTTCAAGCAGCGGACACTCTCGTTTTCACTATGAGTATTTATTCTGCTTTTACGTTTACTTGGTTTGTGCAGGCAATACTTCCACCATTTCGACATGGAAGACAAGCAAGCTGCCGGCAGGTATCATTTCCGAAGGATAGTCTCCGTAACCAAGGTCGGGACTTACCCAAAGGTCATAGACTGCTCCTGCATTCATCATCGACAATCCTTCTTCCATTCCCTTGATAAGACCGTTCATTGCAAAGATGACAGGTTCGCCGCCTCTTTGGAATGTGTCTTCGATTGGTTGGGAAATCTTTCCGTCTTTGCCAAGTACCGACAAACTATATTGAATGCGGACTCTGTCGTCTGCAGAAGTCGGCTTGACACCTTTGCCTTCCTTGATTACTTTGTACTGCAAGCCCGATGCGGTGGTCTTTACTCCGTCGGCGGTCTTGTTTGCTTCAAGGAACTTTTCGGCTGCCTGACGATATGGAACGGCATCTTGTGCTGCCTGTGCTTGTTGCTTTTCCATGACCTTGGTTTGATACTTCTGCATCACTTCTTGCATTTGCTGCATACTCATCACTCCTGCCGTATCGGAGGCATAGCCTTGTTGGTAGGCTCTTATGAAGATTTCGGGATTTATCTCCAAGCCTTGCGACTTCATGCCCATACCTTCTGACAATCCAAGCACATAAGACACAGAGTCTTCCAACGTTTTCAATTCTCCCAAATCAACTCTTTGAGTTTTTTGAGAACAAGCCCCAAATCCAACCGCTGCACAAAGAACAAGCGTGAGGCTCTTGAACAATGATATTCTTTTCATTTGTTATTTGTTTTATTTTCAGGCGGCAAAATTATAAAATAATCGGCAATCGGCATAGCTTTCGAGCAAAAATACTATGCACAAAAGCCTGCTGTCGATGAATAAAACGCTTTTTTTGACAAAGGGTGCATTTTTTGCTTTGTACTAATATCATTTTGTTATATCTTTGCAGCCCGAATAAAGCACAATCCGAGCAAGTCGGATTGACAAAAGAAACACAAAGTAATTAAGTCGGATAAACAGAGATGAAGAACAAGTACAACGATTTGATTGAGCAAACTTTTGAATTTCCGCAAGAAGAGTTTGCAGTGGAGGAAAACGAGCTTACTTTCCACGATATTCCTCTCATGGATATAATAAAGCAATATGGGACTCCTCTCAAAATCACATATCTACCCAAAATAAGCTCCCAAATTCAAAAAGCTAAACGATTGTTTAATGTTGCAATCGCAAAGACTGACTACAAGGGTTCGTACAATTATTGCTATTGTACAAAGAGTTCTCACTTCTCTTTTGTGTTGGACGAGGTGATAAAAAACGATGTTCACTTGGAGACTTCGTCGGCTTTCGACATAAACATTATAAACGAGTTGTTTGAACAGGGAAAGGTCGATAAAAGTCAATATATATTGTGTAATGGTTTCAAGAGACCTCAATATATTGAGAATATTGCCGAACTTGTTGCAAATGGTTTTAGTAATGTCATTCCGATAATTGATAACATTGAGGAGATTGACTTGTTGGACGAAAACGTCAAGACTGCTTGCAACGTCGGAATACGCATTGCCTCCGAAGAAGAGCCGATGTTTGACTTCTACACCTCTCGATTGGGAATAAGATACAACTGCATCTTGGACTTCTACAAAAACAAAATTGCTTCAAATCCAAAGTTCAAGCTCAAAATGTTGCACTTCTTCATCAATACCGGCATAAAAGACTCGGCTTACTATTGGAACGAGTTGCAAAAGTGTGTAAACGTATATTGCGAATTGAAGAAGATTTGCCCCGACTTGGATTCTTTGGACATTGGTGGTGGTTTCCCGATAAAGAACTCGCTCGGCTTTGAGTACGATTATGACTATATGGCTGAAGAGATACTCGCTCAGATAAAAGATATATGTAACAAACAGGGCATAGAAGAGCCGAATATATTCACCGAATTTGGTTCGTTCACCGTGGGTGAGGCCGGTTGTATTCTGTATAGCATAATAGACCAAAAAAGACAAAACGACCGTGAGCTGTGGTATATGATTGACTCTTCGTTCATCACTACCCTGCCCGACACTTGGGGTATCGGACAACGCTTTATTCTCTTGCCGATAAACAAGTGGGACAATGAATATCAGAGAGTATTCCTCGGAGGTTTGACTTGCGATAGTCAGGACTACTATTCGGCTGAGACGCACTCCAATGCTGTTTTTCTTCCCAAGTATTCCAACAATGAGGAAGAGCCTCTCTACATTGGTTTCTTCCACACGGGAGCCTATCAAGAGAGCCTTGCCGGTTATGGAGGCATTCAGCACTGTCTGATACCTCAACCAAAGCACATAATCTTGGACAAGGACGAAAACGGAGAATGGTTCACCAAGTTGTTCGCCAAGGAACAAAGCCACAAATCAATGCTTAAAATCCTCGGCTACTAAAATCGAGCTTTAAGCCGACCAAAACCAAGAGTCGGCTGACCATCAGATTGACAGAACGAGAAGATAGAGTTACAAGTACTTACGTCCTGCAATATCTACTTGTTCACCTCTTCTACGTCAGTAATGACGTCAATGCCTAATTTCATAATTTCTTATGCAGTCTAAGCATCTTTTCATATCCTTGCTACGTCAATGTCAAGGATAGCGTTCCGGACTGTGTATCAGGGGGCGACACTTTGCCGAGCATTGGTAGCCTTGTCCGACATTTCAGCCCACATGGCTACGGTATCCATATCATTTGGCTGTTTTTGTACTCTTTCTCAACAACCACAGCAATTCTATGGCATCATTAGCTCGGGACATCGCTTACGCTCTGCCACTTAACTGAACTTTTGCGGACTTTCATTCCAAAGATATAGAGAAACAGAATATCTGTACTAATGTATAAAAAAGAGGCGTCCAAGTTATTTGAACGCCTCTTTTTCAATTCTGTCGGTAGAAACTTATTCTGCTTTCTCCTCTGCAACAGGTGCTTCAACCTCTGCTGCGGCAGGCTCAGTTGCAGCTGCTTCGGGTGCTGCTGCTTTCTTCTTGCCTCCTCTACGAGTAGTCTTTGCTTTCTTTGCAGTGGTGTCTTTCAACATTGCTTCGTTGTAGTCCACCAACTCCATCATTACCATTTCTGCTCCATCGCCCAAACGTCTGCCAAGTTTCAATATTCTTGTGTAGCCGCCGTTACGATTTGCCACCTTGGTTGCCACTTCGCCAAATAGTTCCTTGACAGCTTCTTTGTTTTGCAAATAGCTGAAAACGATACGTCTTTGGTGTGTTGAATCTGCCTTGGTTTTTGTTATCAATGGTTCCACATAGCCTCTTAGTGCTTTTGCTTTGGCCATTGTGGTGGTTATTCTTTTGTGTATTATCAATGAAGACGCCATATTCGATAGCATGGCTACCCTGTGAGCGTGTGTTCTTGATAGTTTATTTACTTTACAACCGTGTCTCATCTCTCGTTACTCTTTTTCTAATTTATACTTTGAAACATTCATACCAAATTCCAAATTCTTAGACTTGACCAAATTTTCCAACTCTGTGAGGGATTTCCTTCCAAAGTTGCGGAACTTCAACAAATCTTGCTTGTTGAACGCTACCAAATCGCCCAAAGTCTCTACTTCTGCACTCTTCAAGCAGTTGAGAGCTCTGACTGACAAATCCAAATCCAATAACTTGGTCTTTAAGAGTTGTCTGATGTGCAATGTGGCTTCGTCAAACTCTTCTGTCGGAGTTTTTGAGTCTGTCTTTATTGAAATTTTCTCATCTGAGAACAATAAGAAGTGCTGTATCAATATTGATGCTGCTTCTTTCAAAGCGTCTTTTGGTGTGATAGAACCATCGGTGGTAACTTCTATTGTCAGCTTTTCATAGTCAATTCTGTGTTCTACACGATAGTTATCTACAGTGTAGTTCACATTCTTGATTGGTGTGAAAATGGAGTCTATCGCTATGGTTCCTATTGCATCATCTGCTTTCTTGTTCTCCTCAGCAGGCACATATCCTCTACCCTTTTCTATGGTTATCTCCATCGAAAGACAAACCGAAGGCTCCATGTGGCAAATCTCAACTTCTGTGTTCAATATCTGAAATCCGCTCAAATATTGGTTGATGTCTCCTGCCTTGAAAACATTCTTGCCTTCTATCTTGAAACTTACGGTCTCTCTATCCTCTGTCTCTATTTGTCGCTTGAAACGAAGCTGTTTTAGATTTAGGATTATCTCTGTCATGTCTTCGATAACCCCTGGGATAGTATCAAATTCGTGGTTTACACCATCAATCTTTATGGAGGTTATTGCAAATCCTTCCAAAGATGACACCAAGATTCTTCTCAGTGCATTTCCTATTGTTACTCCGTAACGAGGTTCAAGGGGACGAAACTCAAACGTTCCTTTGAAGTCGTCCGACTCTATCATGATAACCTTGTCAGGTTGTTGAAAAGCTAATATGGCCATTTACTTACTTTTATTTAATCTTACTTAGAATACAACTCAACTATCAACTGCTCTCTTATGTTCTCCGGAATATCGGCTCTTTCAGGGTAGTTCATAAACTTGCCTTCCATCTTATCTGCGTCCCAGTCCAACCAAGAGTAATTTGTTCTCGATGATAGCGAGTCCTCAACAACTTCCAACGATTTGGAACGCTCTCTCACTCCGACAACATCTCCTGCTCTCAACAAATACGATGGTATGTTTACCACTTTTCCGTTCACTGTTATGTGTTTGTGGGATACAAGTTGTCTTGCTTGATTTCTTGTACGAGCAATGCCCAATCTGTAAACTACGTTATCAAGTCTCGACTCGATGAGTTGTAACAAAACTTCACCTGTAATACCTCCCTTTCGAGATGCTTTCTCAAACAAGTTGCGGAACTGTCTCTCCAAAATACCGTATGTGTATTTTGCTTTTTGCTTCTCCATCAACTGCATTCCATACTCAGATTGTTTTGGACGTCTCTTGTTGAAACCATGTTGTCCGGGAGGATAATTTCTCTTCTCAAACGCTCTGTCTGCTCCGTAAATAGGTTCTCTAAACTTTCTCGCTATCTTACTTTTAGGACCAATATATCTTGCCATAGTTTAATCTTTTTTGTCTTAAAAAAATACCTTGTTATACTCTTCTTCTCTTTGGAGGACGACATCCGTTGTGAGGAAGTGGCGTAACATCTGTTATCTCCAACACTTCTATTCCTGAGGCGTTTATTGCTCTGATTGCAGACTCACGTCCTGCTCCGGGTCCTTTCACAAATACTTTTACTTTTCTCAAGCCATAGTCAAACGCTGCCTTGGAACAATCCTCAGCTGCCATTTGTGATGCATACGGGGTGTTCTTCTTAGAACCTCTGAATCCCATTTTTCCCGCAGATGACCAAGCTATAACTTGACCTGCGTTGTTTGTCAACGAAATAATACAATTGTTGAACGATGCAAAGATGAATGCTTTTCCTACCGGTTCAACCTTAACTACTCTCTTCTTCGTTGGTTTAGAACTTTTTGCCATATTGTTCTTGCAATATTTATTGATTACTACTTATGAATGCTCCAAATTTCAAAATAATATAGTCCGCACTCATGTTAAACTTAAAAACTTACTACTTAGTTACTTTCTTCTTATTTGCAACTGTTTTCTTCTTACCTTTACGTGTACGAGCGTTGTTCTTTGTGCTTTGTCCGCGTAGTGGTAATCCATTTCTATGACGAATACCTCTGTAACAGCCTATATCCATCAATCTCTTGATGTTCATCTGTACTTCTGAACGCAATGCTCCTTCCACCTTGTACTCTTCTCCTATGATGGTACGGATTGCATTCTGTTCGTCATCACTCCATTCGCTTACCCTCTTGTTCTCATCGATACCGGCCTTTGCCAATATTTGCGATGCCAAACTTTTACCTATTCCGTAAATGTAGGTCAATCCGATGACACCTCTTTTGTTCTTTGGTAAGTCAATACCTGCAATTCTTGCCATAAATTCTTTCTGTTATTAAATTACTTAATTAACCTTGTCTCTGTCTTTACAAAAAATCAACCTTGTCTTTGCTTGTACTTAGGGTTTTTCTTGTTGATAACATAGACAACTCCCTTTCTACGAACGACTATACATTCGGGAGATCTTTTCTTTACTGAGGTTCTAACTTTCATCTTCTTCGGTAAATTTTATTTTGTTCTTATCTTTTTGCAGTTTCCTATTTGTGTCGGTATGTTATTCGTCCCCTTGTCAAATCATACGGGGTCATCACAACTTGTACTTTGTCTCCGGGTAATATCTTGATGTAATGCATTCTCATCTTGCCGGATATAGTGGCCTTGATGACATGTCCGTTTTCCAACTCGACACTGAACATCGCATTACCCAACGACTCCAATACCGTTCCATCTAATTGTATGGATTCTTGTTTTGCCATATCAAATTTGCTCTAAGTTAATATTCGTCTTTATGGTCTGTTCTATAATCTCAAAACTTGACAAAATATCCGGTCCGTCTGCTGTTACCGCAACGTCATGTTCAAAGTGTGCGGCGGGAGAGTAATCGACCGTTCTGCAAGTCCAACGATCGGCCTCAAACAACACTTCCTTGTTCCCTAAGGTTATCATCGGTTCTATCGCTATCACCATACCTTCTCGAAACTTAGGTCCTGTTCCTTTTTTGCCGTAGTTTGGTACACTCGGATCTTCGTGCATCTGTCTTCCGACGCCGTGTCCGCAAAGCTCTCTGACAACTCCGTATCCGAACTCCTCACAATAGGTCTGTATGCAATTACTCAAATCGCCTACTCTCTGACCAATTTTGCACTTATCAATACCATGATAAAGAGATTGTTTGGTAACTTTCAATAGTTGCGATACTTCTTCCGAAACTCCTTTAAGTGCAAAGGTGTAAGCCGAATCACCAACCCAGCCATTATATGTTACTCCGCAATCAATAGAAACGATGTCGCCTTCTTTGATTTCCCTCTTTCCCGGAATGCCATGAACGACCACTTCGTTAATCGATATACACAAAGAAGCAGGATAACCACAATAGCCCTTAAAGGTGGGAACTCCTCCCATATCTAAGATATATTGCTCTGCAATTTTATCCAAATATGCGGTAGTAACACCCGGCTTGATGTGCTTAGACACTTCCGCCAAGGTGTCGCCTACCTTCAATGCACTTATTCTTTGTTGCTCTATATCTTCTTTACTCTTTATTCGTATCATCGTCGTGCAAAGTGTATTTCATCAAAGCTGACCTCTTCCTTTAATTCTTCCGGATTTTGTAAGTCCGTCATAATGTCTCATCAACAAATGACTTTCAATTTGTTGAAGGGTATCCAATACCACTCCGACCAAAATCAACAAAGATGTTCCTCCATAGAACTGAGCAAATTGTTGATTAACTCCGAACAATCTCACTATCGCAGGAAGAATTGCAATGATTGCCAAAAAGATTGAACCCGGAAGTGTTATCTTTGAGAGGACATTGTCGAAAAATTCCTCTGTTTTCTTTCCCGGTTTTATACCGGGGATAAATCCTCCGTTCTTCTTCATGTCGTCAGCCATTTGTTTTGGATTGATTGCCACTGCTGTATAGAAGTATGTGAACACAATTATCAATATGGCAAAGATGGCATTGTACCAAAATCCGTCAAAATTGGATAGAGCGGCCTTGATTCCTGTCATGCTCTCAGAACTCGAAAATCCAAAAAGAGTAACAGGAATAAACATGATTGCTTGGGCAAAGATTATCGGCATAACTCCTGCTGCATTGACCTTGATAGGAACATATTGTCTTGCTCCTCCATATTGTTTGTTGCCGACTATTCTCTTGGCATACTGCACAGGGATTCGTCTTGTTCCCTGAACCAACAATATGCACAACATAATCACAACCAACAATACAATCAACTCAACAAAAAAGATTACCAACTGTCCGCCCTGCTCTTCCATTCTCGATGCAAACTCTGCAAACAAAGCAAATGGTAAACGGGCAACAATACCGACCATAATCAACAACGATATACCATTACCGATTCCCTTATCTGTAATTCTCTCTCCGAGCCACATTACAAATAAAGTTCCACATGTAAGCATTATCGAAATTGGCAATACCCAATTAAAGAAATTCGGACTATCCGAACCTGTAATACTATATATGTGAGCTCCATTGATTTGCGCTCTAAGGTTTGCAAGATATGCAAATGATTGGAATATACAAACAACGATTGTGAGCCAACGTGTCATTTGGTTGATTTTTCTCCTGCCGCTTTCACCTTCTCTTTGCATTTTGGTGAAATACGGAACTACCATCGTAAGCAACTGCATTACGATGGAAGCCGTGATATATGGCATTATTCCCAATGCAAAGATAGATGCGTTGGAAAATGCTCCACCGGAAAACATATTCAACAATCCCAATACTCCGTCCCTTGTTTGCTCTTGCAATCCCGCCAAATCCGAAGGATTTATTCCGGGAATAACAACATACGATCCGATTCGGTAAATCAAAATCAAAGCCAAGGTGTAGAGAATTCTATCTCGCAAGTCCTTAATACTCCAGATATTCTTTATTGTATTGATAAATCGTTTCATCGGCTGTTAGATTATTGATGCAACACCACCTTTTGATTCGATTGCAGCTTTCGCTGTTTTTGAAAATGAATGTGCTGTTACGTTGATTGTTGTACCTAATTCTCCTCTTCCAAGAATCTTCACTCTATCTTTTCCCGAAGATAACAAACCATGTTGTCTCAAAACATCAATGGTAATATCCTTGATTTGTGTTCTTTCTGACAACTCGGTCAAGGTATCAAGATTGATTCCTACATATTCTACCCTATTGATATTCTTGAAGCCAGATTTAGGTAGTCGTCTGTATAGCGGCATTTGACCACCTTCAAAACCTATCTTGCGAGAGTATCCTGAACGAGACTTTGCTCCCTTATGTCCTCTTGTGGAAGTACCTCCACGACCTGAACCCTGTCCGCGTCCTATTCTCTTTCGGTTTTTTGTCGATCCTTCTGCCGGTTTTAATGTACTTAAATCCATGATATTTCCTTTAAAAATTTTCTAATTTATTTCCTCTACTTTTACCAAATGACTAACTTTGGCTATCATACCTTCGATTGGTAAAGTTTTCTCGTGTATTCTTGTACGTCCGATTTTTCCCAAACCCAAAGACTCCAAAGTTCTCTTCTGTCTTGCAGGATGTCCGATGCCACTCCTGACTTGTGTTACTTTCAATTTCATAGTGTTCAAAGTGTTTATCCGTTAAATACTCTGTCCATTTCAATTCCTCTTAACTTGGCAATAGTGTAAGGGTCTCTCATCTGCATCAATGCAGCGATTGTTGCCTTAACAACACTATGAGGGTTGGAAGAACCTTTTGATTTGGCCAACACATCCTTTACTCCGACACTTTCCAATACAGCACGCATAGCACCTCCTGCTATAACACCTGTACCAGGAGCAGCCGGTTTCAAGAACACTCTGGCTCCGCTATACTTAGCAGTTTGTTCGTGAGGAACAGTTCCTTTCAAAACCGGTACCTTTACCAAGTTCTTCTTAGCATCATCTATTCCTTTGGCTATGGCTGCTGCAACTTCTTTTGCCTTACCCAAACCATATCCTACTACGCCATTTTCGTTTCCTACAACAACTATTGCAGAAAAACTGAATGTTCTTCCTCCCTTGGTTACTTTTGTAACCCTGTTTATGCTTACAAGCCTATCTTTGAATTCTATCTCGCTTGACTTTACTCTTTTTACATTCAATTCAGCCATACCTTAGAATTTTAAGCCATTTTCTCTGGCAGATTCTGCTAATGATTTTACTCTTCCGTGATACAAATAACCATTTCTGTCAAACACAACGGCATCTATGCCTATTGTTTTTGCTCTTTCTGCAATATTTTTACCTACAACTGCAGCCATATCTGTCTTTGTACCATTTCTTTCAAAACTTTTCTCCATCGTAGATGCAGAAGCCAACGTAACTCCATTTACGTCATCTATCAACTGAGCATAAATTTCTTTGTTGCTCCTAAACACTGTCAAACGAGGTCTGTTACTTGTTCCGCTGATTTTTTTGCGGATCCTCATCTTTAACTTTAATCTTCTTACTTCTTTCTTAGTTGCCATCCTCGTACGGATTTTAATTCTCAAAAAATTACTTAGCAGCCGCCTTACCTGCTTTCTTACGGATAACTTCTCCTTGGAATCTGATTCCCTTACCTTTGTATGGTTCAGGCTTACGCAAAGAACGAATCTTCGCAGCGACTTGTCCCAACAACTGTTTATCAATACTTGTCATTATGATAAGAGGATCTTTTCCTTTCTCTGTTACTGTCTCACACTTTATCTCCTTTGGCAGTTCAAAGAAAATATTATGAGAGTAACCCAACGACAACTCCAAGATTTGACCTTGAACCTGAGCCTTGTAACCAACGCCCACAACGGCTTGAATTGTCTTAAATCCCTCGGATACTCCGTGAACCATGTTTGCAATCAAAGCTCTGTACAAACCATGAAGAGCCTTGTGTTGTTTTTGGTCGGTAGCTCTTGTGAGTACTATATGCTCGTCTTGAACTGCCACACTGATTGCAGGATTTACTTTCTGTGTTAAGGTTCCAAGTTTTCCCTTAACTGTAACTACATTATCTCCATCTACCACTACTTCCACTCCCTTGGGTAGGCTTATCGGTAATTTTCCTATTCTTGACATCTGTCTTCCTCCTTAAATTTTAGCTAATGTAACAAATTACCTCTCCTCCAATATTCAAAGCTCTTGCTTCTTTGTCTGTCATCAAACCTTTCGATGTTGAAATTATAGCAATACCCAAACCATTCAAAACTCTTGGCATATCTTCAACTCCGACATACTTTCTCAAACCGGGAGTACTCACACGCTTGATGTTGGTCATCGCAGGTTCTTTAGTCAATGGATGATACTTCAAAGCTATCTTTATTGTACTAGGGAAAGTTTCATCTTCGAACTTATAATTCAAAATATAACCCTTGTCAAACAATATCTTGGTTATTTCTTTCTTGATTTTGGAAGCAGGTATCTCTACTACCTTATGTCTTGCCAATGAGGCATTCCTGATTCGCGTTAGATAATCTGCTATTGGATCTGTAACCATTTTAATATTCTGTTTTAATTGTAACTGACTTTATCCTACCAACTTGCTTTCTTAACTCCGGGAATCAATCCTGCCAAAGCCATTTCTCTGAAATTGATTCTTGAAATTCCAAATTGACGCATATATCCCTTTGGTCTTCCTGTTAGTTTACATCTGTTGTGCAATCTTACCGGAGATGCATTACGAGGCAATCTTTGAAGAGCTTCATAATCTCCTGCTTCCAACAAAGCTTTACGCTTTGCAGCATATTTAGCTACTATTGCCTCTCTCTTACGCTCACGCGCTTTCATTGATTCTTTTGCCATAGCCTACAAATTGTTTTGATTCTTAAATGGAAAACCAAACGCCTTCAACAAAGACATTGCTTCTTTATCTTCTCTTGCTGATGTAACAAAGGTAATGTCCATTCCTTGAATGTTGTTTACCTTGTCAATATCTATTTCAGGGAATATGATTTGCTCTGTGATTCCGAAGGAGAAGTTTCCTCTTCCGTCAAAGCCACTATCGTTGATTCCTCTGAAATCCCTTATTCTCGGAATTGAAGCAGAAAGCAATCTATCCAAAAATTCATACATTCTGTCGCCTCTCAAAGTTACTCTCACTCCGATAGGCATACCTTTTCTCAACTTGAAATTAGAAATATCTTTTCTTGATCTTGTAGCAACAGCCTTCTGTCCTGCAATCAAAGTCATTTCTTCAATTCCTTTGTCAATGACTTTTTTGTCAGCCACAGCCAAACGACCCAAACCTTGATTCAAAGATATTTTTTCAAGACGAGGAACCTGCATAACTGACTTGTAGTTGTACTCCTTCATCAAAGCAGCAACTATTTCCTCTTTATATTTCTGTTTTAGTCTCGGTGTGTATCCCATTACTTGATTACCTCCCCTGTTTTTTTAGAGTAACGCACTAATTTACTTGTCTTTTCGTCCAATCTTCTTCCAATTCTTGTTGCATTTCCCTTTGAATCTACAACCATCAAATTAGAAATGTGGATTGGAGCTTCTTTTTCTACTATTCCCCCTTGTGTATTCTTAGGGTTTGGCTTGGTGTGTTTCTTTATCTTGTTCAAGCCCTCCACGATAGCACGGCTCTTTCCCGGATATACAACAAGTATCTTTCCTGTCTTACCTCTGTCATTTCCGGCAATAACCTTCACCGTATCACCTTTTTTTACATGCAATTTCATCTTCTCTTCGTTTTTGCGTTATTACAATACCTCAGGAGCTAACGAAACAATCTTCATAAACTGCTTTTCTCTCAACTCCCTTGCAACAGGACCAAAGATACGAGTTCCTCTCATTTCATCATTTGCGTTTAGCAAAACGCAAGCGTTGTCATCAAAACGAATGTACGATCCGTCCATTCTTCTGACCTCTTTTTTCGTTCTGACAACTACTGCTTTAGACACAGAGCCTTTCTTCACATTTCCAGAAGGGAGTGCATCTTTAATCGCTACTACGATTTTGTCACCTACGGACGCATATCTTCTCTTTGTGCCTCCAAGAACCCTTATGCACAAAGCACTTTTCGCTCCGCTGTTATCTGCGACAACTAATCTTGTTTCTTGTTGTACCATTTTATTTAGCTCTTTCTATTATTTCGACTAATCTCCAACGTTTATTTTTACTCAAAGGTCTTGTCTCCATTATACGAACTGTATCACCTATTCCGCACTCATTTTTTTCATCATGAGCCATGAACTTGGTACTTCTTTTCACGAACTTACCATACTTTGGGTGCATAACCTTTCGTTCAACCATTACGCTGATGGACTTATTCATTTTATTGCTTACGACAATACCTATTCTTTCCTTTCTTAAATTTCTTTCCATACCGCTAAGATTGCTTATTATTTCTTCGCTGAATTATCTGCACTAGACTGACGTTTGCTTATCTCTGTATAAATTCTCGCAATATCCCTACGCGTCTTTTGTATAAGACTTGGATTATCTATCGGAGATACAGCATGGTTGATTTTCATCTTTGTCAGTTGCGTCTTTTCTGCTTCCAATCTTTCTTTCAACTCCTCAATTGAAAGATCTTTCAATCCATTATTCTTCATTTCTCAATATTTTCTATTATGCCTACTCAGCGTAATCTCTTCTAACAACAAACTTGGTAACAACCGGCAATTTTTGTGCTGCCAATCTCATTGCTTCTTTGGCTACCTCCAATGGAACACCCTCTGCCTCAAAAAGCATGGTGCCTGGCTTAACCTTAGCAACAAAATACTCAGGAGCACCTTTACCCTTACCCATACGCACCTCATTAGGTTTTTTGGTGATAGGTTTGTCAGGGAAAATTCTAATCCAAATCTGTCCTTCACGCTTCATATAACGTGTAACAGCTTGACGAGCTGCCTCTATCTGACGTCCGGTAATGAATGAGGTTTCCAAAGACTTTATACCAAACGCACCAAATGCCAACTCGTGTCCTCTATGAGCAATTCCTTTAATTCTTCCCTTCTGTTGTTTTCTAAACTTAGTCTTTCTTGGCTGTAACATATCCTTTACTTTTGACTATTATTAAAACTTATTTTCTTCTTGCAGGACGTTGCATGGAACCACTCGGACGTCTCTGTCCCATTCTGCCATCTCGTGAATTTCCACCCACTGTCGAAGGTACCAATTCTCTCTTATTGTAAACCATACCTTTGCATATCCATACCTTAACTCCGATACGACCATAAGTAGTATGAGCTTCTGAATGTGCATAATCAATATCGGCTCTCAAAGTGTGAAGAGGGGTTCTTCCTTCTTTGTAATGTTCGGTTCTCGCCATTTCTGCTCCTCCTATACGACCGGATACAGAGATTTTTACTCCGTCTGCACCTGCTCTCATAGTAGAAGTTATAGCCATTTTTATAGCTCTTCTGTACGATACACGACCTTCAATTTGTCTTGCAACCGAAGAAGCAACCAAAACAGCATCCAACTCAGGACGTTTTACCTCAGATATATTTATCTGAACTTCCTTGTCGGTTAGCTTTTTCAATTCTTCTTTCAACTTTTCAACTTCCTGACCGGCTTTACCGATAATCATACCGGGCTTTGCTGTATTGATTGTTACCGTAACCAACTTCAAGGTTCTCTCAATGTATATCTTGGAAATCCCTGCTTTTGCCAAACGAACATTCAAATACTTTCTGATTTTATCGTCTTCAACCAATTTGGTCTCAAATCTTCTTCCGCCGTACCAGTTAGAATCCCAACCTCTGATGATTCCAAGTCTGTTTCCTATTGGATTCGTTTTTTGTCCCATCCGATTAACTCTTTTTCTAATTTACAAACTACTACTTTTCTGCATCAGTTGATTGAGCTGCAGACATTTTTTCTTCAACCCTGCTTCCCAACACGAGAGTTATATGATTAGATCTTTTTCTAATTCTGTAACCTCTTCCCTGTGGTGCTGTACGAAGTCTCTTGAGTTGTCTTCCGCCATCAACGGTTATTTGTTTAATGTACAAATTGCTATCCTCAATTCTTTTACCTTCGTTTTTTGCTTGCCAATTGGCAATTGCAGAAAGCAAAAGCTTACGCAATTTCGGAGCAGACTCTCTACGACTGAACTGCAATATACCGAGTGCTTTCTCAACATCTACCCCTCTTATGGCGTCAGCCATCAAACGCGTTTTTCTTGGAGAAGTTGGATTGTTCATCAGCTTTGCCACATACTGTGTTTTCTTTGCTTCTTTACGTGCTAACGCACTCTCACGTTTTCTTTTTCCCATTTCTGCACTCCTTTTTATTTCTTACCTTTATCTTTTTGACCGGCATGGCCTCTGAAAATTCTCGTAGGGGCAAATTCTCCCAATTTGTGGCCTACCATATTTTCTGTGATATAAACAGGGATATGTTTATTTCCGTTGTGAACAGCAATAGTCAAACCCACGAAATCCGGAGAAATCATAGAAGCTCTCGACCATGTCTTTATGGTATTCTTATTATTCTGTTCCTGTGCGGCCAAAACTTTTCTCTCTAACTTATAATGAATATAAGGTCCTTTTTTTAATGAACGGCTCATCTATCTATGATTTAATTATTTCTTACGTCTTTCAACTATGTATTTACTTGATTGTTTCTTAGGAGATCTTGTCTTATATCCCTTAGCTGGCATTCCCTTTCTTGAACGTGGGTGTCCTCCTGATTGACGACCTTCACCACCTCCCATAGGGTGATCAACCGGGTTCATCACAACACCTCTTGTACGAGGTCTTCTGCCCAACCATCTTGATCTACCGGCTTTTCCGGAAACTTCAAGGTTATGTTCCACATTTGAAACGATACCTACCGTAGCTCTGCAAGATTGCAATATCATTCTCGTTTCTCCTGAAGGCATCTTTACGATTGCATACTTACCGTCTCTCGACATAAGTTGTGCGTATGAACCTGCACTTCTGACCAACTTTGCACCTTGTCCGGGATTCAACTCTATGTTATGAATCATAGTTCCGAAAGGTATATCACGAAGCAATAATGTATTACCAATTTCAGGGGCAACTCCTATACCTGACATAATAGTCTGACCGACTTTCAAACCGTGAGGAGCAACTATATATCTCTTTTCACCGTCAGCATAGCATACCAAGGCTATACGAGCAGTTCTGTTTGGGTCGTACTCTATAGTCTTTACAACAGCAGGTATTCCGTCTTTTTCTCTACGAAAATCGATAAAACGGTACAATTTCTTATGACCACCTCCGATATATCTCATGGTCATCTTACCTTGATTATTTCTTCCACCGCTTCTCTTCTTACCATAAACCAAAGACTTCTCTGGTTTACTTGCTGTAATCTCCTCAAATGCGCTAATTACTTTGAAACGCTGTCCCGGTGTTGTCGGTTTTAATTTCTTTAAAGCCATCTCTATCTATTAAATTTCGCTAAAAAAATCTATTGTATCACCTTCGGCTAACATCACGATAGCCTTCTTATACGCTGCTTTCTTTCCTTGAATGTATCCGGTTTTCGTAAATCTTGCTTTTCTCTTACCGGAATAATTCATGGTGTTCACTCTTTCAACTTTAACGCCATACAAATTCTCAACAGCGTTTCTAATTTCTATCTTATTTGCCCTTCTATCAACGATAAAGCCAAAACGATTCTGAAATTTTTCAGTCATCTTGGTGGCTTTCTCTGTTATGATAGGCTTTACAATAATATCCATCTTTCCTCTTTACTTTTATCAATTAAGAATTTGCAAGCATTGCGTCCAACTCTTTAATCGCAGTTTCTGAAAAGACTAACTTGTTGGCTTTCAACAACTCGTACGTATTCACAGATGCTGCATTCATAACTCTGACATTTTTCAAGTTTCTAGCCGACAAAGTTACGAAATTTTTCGGATTTGTATCCAAAACGAACAAAGATTTTTTATCTTGCAAATTCAACGAAGACAAAACTTTAAGCATATTCTTTGTCTTTGGCATATCAAATGAGAAGTCTTCGACAACCATAACATTGTCTTCTTTTGACTTGTATGACAAAGCCGACAATCTTGCCAATCTTTTCACCTTCTTGTTCAATTTGAATCTGTAATCTCTTGGTCTTGGTCCGAAAACACGACCACCACCCTTGATGGTAGGGCTGTTCGTATCACCTGCTCTTGCGCCGCCTGTTCCCTTTTGTCTTTTCAATTTTCTTGTAGAACCGGAAACTTCAGAACGTTCTTTCGACTTGTGAGTTCCTTGTCTTTGGTCTGCCAAATATTGTTTAACAGCCAACCAAAGTACGTGATCGTTTGGCTCTGTACCAAACAAAGCATCATCAACCACTACCGTTCTGCCGGTATCGTTGCCCTCTATACTATAAACTCTTAACTCCATCTCTCAAGTTTTAAAATAGAACCCTTAGGACCCGGAACAGATCCCTTTACTAATACTACATTCTTCTCAGAAATCACTTTCAAAATTTGAAGATTTTGAACTTTGACTCTGCGACCGCCTGTTCTACCTGCCATTCTCAATCCCTTGAATACTCTTGAAGGGTAAGAAGATGCACCAACAGAACCCGGAGCTCTCAATCTATCATGCTGACCGTGAGTCTTGTCTCCGACACCACCAAAGCCATGACGTTTTACAACGCCTTGAAAGCCTTTACCTTTTGAAATTCCGACAACGTCCACGAACTCTCCTTCAGAGAAAACATCGCAGGTCAATACCTCACCATAGTTTTTCTTTGCTCCCTCTTCAAAACGAGAGAACTCGGCAACGTATCTCTTCGGTGTAGTATTTGCCTTGGCAAAATGACCTCTCATCGGCTTTGTACAATTCTTTTCTTTCATCTCTTCAAACGCCAACTGGATAGCACTATATCCGTCTTTTTCAGGCGTTTTCACTTGTGTTACCACACAAGGACCGGCTTCTATAACCGTACACGGCATTTGTTTTCCGTCGGCATCATAGATACTGGTCATTCCGATCTTTTTTCCTATTAATCCTGACATCTAATAATTGTTTTTGTTTTTCATCAGCTTATCTCTCGACATCGACTGATATAAATTCCTTTTTAATGCTCTAAACTACGGAAGTTTAATTTCGACATCCACACCGCTTGGCAATTCCAACTTAACCAAAGCATCTATTGTCTTTGGAGAAGCGCTGTCAATATCCAACAATCTTTTGTAAGAGCTTAACTCAAACTGCTCGCGTGATTTCTTGTTCACGAAAGTAGAACGATTGACCGTAAATATCTTCTTGTTTGTAGGCAAAGGAATTGGTCCTTTCACATGTGCGCCTGTCAATTTCACGGTCTTGACGATCTTTTCAGCCGACTTATCGACCAAATTATGATCGTACGATTTCAATTTAATCCTAATTCTTTGACTCACGATTGTATAATTATTAATTTTACTCAGCCTTACTTTTCAAAACATTCTCGGTAACATCCTTAGGTGCCTCTGCATAGTGAGAGAACTCCATTGTAGAGTTTGCACGACCGGAAGTTATCGTTCTCAACGAAGTAACATAACCAAACATTTGTGCCAACGGAACTTTTGCTCTTACCGATTGAACACCGATTTTTGCTGTTATGCTGTCGAGTATTGCACGTCTTCTGTTCAAGTCTCCGGTAACATCTCCCAAATAAGCATCAGGAGTATTGACCTCAACCGACATGATAGGCTCCAACAATACAGGTTTTGCTTTCTTTGCAGCTTCCTTGAACGCCATCTTAGCACACAACTCAAATGAAAGAGCATCTGAATCGACAGGGTGGAACGAACCATCTGTCAAAACAACCTTCATGCTTTCAAGCGGATAACCTGCCAAGACACCATTTTGCATTGCAGCCTTAAATCCTTTTTCAACAGCAGGAATAAATTCCTTAGGCACATTACCGCCCTTAACTTCATTGACAAATTGCAAACCTTTGACACCTTCGTCTGCAGGAGACAATGTAAACAATATGTCGGCAAACTTACCTCTACCACCTGTCTGTTTCTTGAATACCTCACGGTGTTCGCAAGAAGAAGTGATTGCCTCCTTGTATGCAACCTGAGGAGCGCCCTGATTGCACTCTACATTGAACTCTCTTCTGATACGGTCCATTATAATATCCAAGTGCAACTCGCCCATTCCCTTCATGATTGTTTGTCCCGAAGCCTCATCGGTTTGAATAATCAATGTAGGGTCTTCTTCGCTCAACTTCATCAAGGCATTGTTGAACTTGTCTATGTCTGCCTGCTTTGTAGGTTCAACTGCTATGGAAATCACCGGTTCAGGGAAAGTCATCGACTCCAATACTATCGGTGCATTCTCATCGCAAAGAGTGTTTCCTGTCTTAATATCCTTAAATCCCACTGCTGCACCTATATCACCTGCCTCAATCTTGTCAAGTGGGTTTTGTTTGTTTGCGTGCATTTGCATTACACGAGAGATACGCTCTTTCTTGCCGGTTGCCACATTATATACGTATGAACCTGCTTCCAAAGTTCCCGAGTAAACACGGAAGAAGCAAATTCTGCCCACGTATGGGTCGGTTGCAATCTTGAATGCCAAAGCTGCCAAAGGAGCTTTAGGATCTACCTTTCTCGTAATAGCTTCACCTGACACAGGGTCAGTTCCTTCAATTTCAGGAATATCAACAGGAGAAGGCAAGAACTCGCAAATAGCATCAATAAGGTTTTGAACGCCTTTGTTCTTGAAAGAAGAACCGCACAAAACAGGAGTAATTCTCATCTCGCAAGTTGCCTTACGGATTTGATAAATCATCTCCTCCTCTGTGATTGAGTTCTCATCTTCCATATATCTCATCAAAAGCTCGTCGTCTTCCTCAGCAACACCCTCAATCAATTTCTTTCTGTACTCTGCAGCAATGTCTTTGAGGTCCTCCGGCATAGGAACTTCGTAGCACTTTGTTCCGTTTGATGCTTCATCATACATCAAAGCCTTGTTGGAAATCAAGTCGATGACGCCCTTGAACATATCTTCTTGTCCGATAGGAATTGTCAAAGGAACAGGGTTTGCACCCAATCTTTCCTTCATCTGCTTGATTACATTGAAGAAGTCTGCACCTGCACGGTCCATCTTGTTCACAAAGCCGATACGAGGAACGTTGTATTTGTCTGCTTGTCTCCAAACTGTTTCGCTCTGAGGCTCAACTCCTCCGACAGCACAGAACAAAGCAACAGCACCGTCCAACACTCTCAAAGAACGCTCAACCTCAACAGTGAAATCAACGTGGCCCGGAGTGTCAATGATGTTAATCTTGTATTGCTTTTCTTTGTATTTCCAAAACACAGTTGTTGCAGCAGAAGTAATTGTGATACCTCTTTCCTGCTCTTGTGCCATCCAGTCCATTGTGGCAGCACCATCGTGTGTCTCTCCTATCTTATGGTTCTTTCCTGTATAATAAAGGATACGCTCGGTAGTTGTTGTTTTACCGGCGTCAATGTGAGCCATAATTCCGATATTTCTTGTATAATGTAGATCGCTCATCTGTTCTTCAATGTTTAGAATCTAAAATGCGAGAATGCCTTGTTGGCTTCAGCCATTCTGTGAATATCCTCTTTCTTCTTAAATGCTGCGCCTTCTTCCTTGTATGCAGCCAATATCTCAGAAGCCAAACGAATAGCCATTGTCTTTTCGTTACGTTTGCGGGCAAAGCCTATAAGGTTCTTCATACCCATCGACTGCTTTCTTTCGGGTCTGATTTCTGAAGGTATCTGGAAAGTGGCACCTCCGATTCTGCGGCTTCTTACCTCAACGGCAGGAGTTACGTTTGCCAAAGCCTTTTTCCAAACTTCCAAACCATTTTCGTTAGAGCGTTCCGACACAATATCTATCGCATCATAGAAAATATTGTAAGCTATGGTCTTCTTTCCTTTCAACATGATGTTATTGACAAACTTGGTTACCAATACATCATTATACTTAGGATCCGGAAGTATAATTCTCTTCCTTGGTTTTGCTTTTCTCATTACTCTAAAACTCTTTTAACCGATTAAATTACTACTTCTTTGCTCCTTCTTTTGGTTTCTTTGCACCATATTTGGAACGTCTTTGTTTTCTTCCATCTACTCCTGCGGTATCAAGAGCGCCACGGATTATGTGGTATCTAACACCCGGAAGGTCCTTCACACGACCACCTCTTATCATTACGATTGAGTGCTCTTGCAAGTTGTGACCTTCGCCCGGAATGTAGGCATTTACTTCTTTTCCGTTGGTCAATTTCACTCTGGCAACTTTTCTCATTGCAGAGTTAGGCTTCTTGGGGGTTGTGGTGTACACTCTCGTGCAGACTCCCCTTCGTTGAGGACATCCGTCCAATGCAGGAGATTTACTCTTATACTCCAATTTTGTACGTCCTTTGCGGACTAACTGTTGAATTGTTGGCATATCAAATATGTTCTATTCTTTAATTTTTCATTTGTTTTTAATCCTTCCCAACCTGAAAAAGCACGGGTTGCAAAGGAAATAAATACTCAAAACAGACACTTTCTTCACTCGGAAGAAAAGCATCTATGTTTTAACTTCAATGAAAGACCAACGTCCTCAAAATCACAGCCAAATGATTTCAAAAAGATCAAATTTCCAAGGATACGCAACCCATAAAAAAGAGCCGTTTTCAAGCCCCGTTTCGACATGTATCCATACAGAAACGCCGATTTTTCAGTTTGCAAAGGTACGACTTTTTTTTGTAATACCAAGAAAACCAAAGAAAAAAATCGCAATACAAGCAACTTTTTCAACTTTCGCTCGTTAATAACAACGTAACAATTAAAACACAAAAGCAATAATGGAAAATCAAAATTACGAATGCAAGGTATGCGGTTACATTTACAACCCTGCCGTAGGCGATCCGGACAATGGCATTGCTCCCGGAACAAAATTTGAAGACCTCCCTGCCGATTGGACTTGTCCTCTTTGCGGAGTAGGCAAAGAAGATTTTGAGAAAATCTAAAAAGAACTGAGGGGGTGAAAAAGCCCCCTTTTTCTATCCCATTTTGACTCGGCGTTTTGATTTGACAAATCGCCGATTTATTTTGTCAAAACAAGCTTTTGGCAAAATAAATCGGCATTTCAATCACTACAATTATTATCTATTATACAAAGCATTACACAAAAAGGGCAACACCGCCAAGATGTTGCCCTTTTTGTAAAATCATTGAATGATTAAAAATATCCGCTTGGTTATTTGTCTATTCTCATCTTGTAGAACGAACGATACACAAAATAGCAAGCCACAAGGAAGAACACCACACCTATGTATGGAGCAATGTCTCTGAACGCCTCACTGATTGCAATCTCCATTGCCAACAAACCAAACAAAGTGGTAAACTTAATAATAGGATTGAGAGCAACAGACGATGTGTCTTTGAAAGGGTCGCCCACCGTGTCGCCCACAACAGAAGCATCGTGAAGCGGAGTTCCCTTGGCTTTCAAATCAACCTCCACAATCTTCTTGGCATTATCCCAGCTGCCACCCGCATTTGCCATAAACACCGCTTGGAACAAACCAAACAAAGCAATGGAAACCAAATAGCTGACAAACAAAGACACAGCCTCCTGACCACCAATCGAAGACGGAGAAGAAAGACAAGCTATACCCAAAGCAAAGAAGAATATTGCCACAAAGATGTTAAACATTCCCTTTTGTGCATACTGTGTACATATTCTGACAACCTCGACCGAGCTTTTCTCGTCGGCCTTCTTAGGTCCATTGATGTCAAGATTGATATTGCCCTTGATATATTCCACTGCTCTGTATGCACCTGTGGTAACAGCTTGAGTCGAAGCACCGGTAAACCAATAGATGACCGCACCGCCAAGCAAGAAGCCCAAAATAGTATAAGGATTAAGAAGATTGAGAAGACTTGCAGGCTCAACTCCGAGAGTTTTCTCTATCATCAATATAAGCGAGAAAATCATTGTGGTTGCTCCCACGACAGCCGTACCAATCAACACCGGTTTTGCAGTCGCCTTAAAGGTGTTTCCTGCACCGTCGTTGGCTTCAAGATAATACTTTGACTTCTCCCAATCGGGCTTGAAGTTAAAGTCTTTCTCTATTTCGGCATCTACGTTCTCCACCTGCTCAATCAACGAAAGCTCATACACCGACTGAGCATTGTCGGTTACAGGTCCGTAACTATCGACCGCAATGGTAACCGGACCCATGCCGAGCATACCGAAAGCAATAAGACCAAAGGCAAAAATAGAAGGATAAAGCATACCTATGCCCTCAAGCTCGGAAGAGAAAATATATCCTGCAAACATCAAAATCACAAATATCAATCCGGTCCAGAAGCCTGAGAAATTGCCGGCAACAAATCCCGACAAAATATTGAGCGAAGCTCCTCCCTGCTCTGAGGCTTTGACCACCTCTTTGACGTGCAACGACTTTGGCGAAGTGAATATCTTTGTAATTTCCGGAATGACCGCAGCACCAAAAGTACCGCAAGAAATTATTGTTGCCAAAATCCACCACAAGTCGGTGTTGCCATGAAGCTCACCGATAAGAAGATATGATGCAATATAAGTTCCAATAATAGAAAGTATTGAAGTAATCCACACCAAGTTGGTCAAAGGTGCTTCAAAGTCAAGCTCGTCTTTTTTGCCATAAAGCAGTTTGCTGACAAAATTATTGATATAGTAAGCAATCACAGAAGTAACAATACCGAGTATTCTCATTGTGAATATCCACACCAACAGCTGGCGTTGGATTTCGGTATCGGGGATAGCCAACAATATAAACGACACAAGAGCAACACCGGTTACTCCGTATGTCTCAAAGCCGTCAGCAGTCGGTCCTATGCTGTCGCCGGCATTATCTCCCGTACAATCGGCAATCACACCCGGATTTCTCGGGTCGTCCTCCCCAATCTTGAACACCACCTTCATAAGGTCAGAACCAATATCGGCAATCTTTGTGAAGATACCACCGGCAATTCTAAGTGCAGACGCTCCGAGGCTCTCTCCGATTGCAAAACCAATGAAGCACGCACCTGCAAGCTCGGCAGGCATAAGCAACAAGATAACCAACATAAGCAACAGTTCAACACAAATCAAAACAACGCCTATGCTCATACCTGCACTCAAAGGAATGTTGAGCAAATTCAAAGGATTGCGACGAAGAGATGCAAAAGCCATTCTCGAATTTGCCAAAGTATTCATGCGAATACCGTATGCGGCAACCGAATAAGAACCGAGCATACCCACCACAGTCCAAGCCAAAATCAACAAGACTGCACCAATGCCGAAACTCGTACCGTCCTCACCCTTTGCAAGGAAACCGAAATAAGCAGCTACGGCTATACCTATAAATATGAACAAGCGTGCAAGAAACTTGCCTTGTTGTTTGAGATAAGTCGAACAAGTCTTGTAAATGACCTGAGCAACATCGAGCATACTCTTGTGAGCAGGCAGTTTTTTTACTTTCAAAAACTGATACAAGCCAAAAAGTATTCCCAAAAAAGCAACAAAAAATCCCCAATGCAATACTCCAAACTCATGTATTTCACCGGGGATTTTTAAGTCGGCCTCACTCGCCTGCACCACCGCAGGCAACAGTGCTGATAACAGCAATAAATAGATCCTTTTCATATAAGTGTTTGTTTATTTTTCTGATTTTGTTTTCCCAACTTTTGGACGGCAAAGGTACAAAGAAAAATCAATATTCCAAAAAAACAAATCGTATTTTTGTGCCAATTAACAAACATTTGAGAAGAAATTACGTTCAAACAGAAAAGCGAAAAACTCAAAAAGATGAGATTGTTGTTGGAAGTAGTCAAAGTAGGACAATCGGTGGCAAAAGGATTGTCGGACGTGTTGTTGTTCAATCGCAACAAAAATATGGTAATCTGCCTGTCGGTTGGCGAATATGAGGCAGAGATGATGGCATTGGCATTAGACAAAACACCATTGCCAAAGCCTGTGATGTTCGACAGCTTTGCCGACATACTTTTTACCTTTGACATCGGAGTGGAATTTGTATTGATAGACTCCTTTTCGGAAGGAATTTACGGAGCAAAGCTCTTTTGCCATAGTCAGAACGAATGTAAAGCATTTGATGTGAGAGTATCTGATGCGATAAACCTTGCCCTCAGAGCCGGCTGCCCAATATATGCCACAGAAGAACTAATTGAACAAGTGGGATTTGATGCCGACATATTGCTGCAAGACCAAGAAGATGACACTCTTGCAGAGCCGGCAGACCCCAAAGCCGATTGGGATTTGCAACTGCTCGAAGAACTGCTGCAAGACGCCGTAACAAAAGAAGACTACGAACTTGCGGTACTGCTGCGAGACAAAATTAACGAACTCAAACAATAAAACACAAACAACACAAGCCACAGGCTCTCATTTGAAAACAGCCCTACATTTGCACTCTACGAAAAACAGATAGCAAGCATTTTGGAAGCCATCGAAGAAATAAGCAACAAAGGCTTGTCGCAACTAAGCAGCCGTTATCTGCTTTTTGCAATACCATATATCAAATCGGAGAACAACAACTGCCGTCGTGAAGCCTCACGCATTGTGGGCAACATGGCAGCACAATATCCCGACATGATTGAAGAAGCAATCAGCCCACTTTTGGACAACAGCTCCAATGAAGGCACTGTAATCCGCTGGGCTGCCGCATACGCACTATCTCGCATCATAACAACCGACCGATACGCACAAAGCAAACTATACGACAAATTGACCGACATCAGCAACAAAGAAGAAGACAACGCTATCAGAAACCAATACCTCAAAGCCTTGAAAAAAGCCTCCAAGGTAAGAAAGTAAGAATTTGTTCAGACAAAAGACATTTTTAGAAAAATCGTTCTGCAAAATGGCGATTTTTACGTTAAAAACGTTCTGTCAAGTGGCGATTTTTCCATGTTTTACAACAAAGCAGCTCCACATTGTCGCACAGCATCGGCTTATTATAAAACTATTCGCTTATCCCCACTAATTTTCTACTGAACTGAGACATTCGTACTGATTGGTGGGTAAAGAAATGATAAAAATAGAGCGATACTCTATTGCGTATTTGGTAGTCCCTCGCCAGAGGGTGGAGAACAGGGCTTTCGCCATACATCCCCTAAATTATCGACAAATGGTAGAAATTTCCTTTCAGCCTACGGACTTGAAAGCAACGATTTCAAGAAAATAAAAAGGGAGTGAAACACTCCCTTACTTTCAGGCGAAGGTATGTATCTTACGTATCTGACCCCTCATCTGCCTGCAAAATTACAACAACTTTTCCAATCCACCAAATTTTTTCGCAATTTTTCGCATTTGAAAGCAATTCACATTTCGATGTTACGAAAAAATAAGACCGTCAAAAGACGGTCTAAGAAGTGAGGAAATCAATAAAATGATTGTCGATATTGATTTTACAACTCCTTCCCTGTATGGAGCAACCTCAAATTGACTGCAAAAGTAAGAAAAGATTTTGAAACAACAACAAAAACAACAAAAACGACAAAAAAAATGACAACAAAGAAAACCAAAAGAACAACAAAAACCACCTCAAAGAAAACAACCACCTCAAAGAAAAAAGGGGGTATCCCAGAAAAAAGAGGTATATCATGGAATGTTTAATTTGCAAAAAAATAACAAAAGAAGCAACCGAAATTCCGGAAAATAAGCTAAGACGAAAAGGGGGTAAAAAAAAGAGAGCCTCACATTTCTGCAAGGCTCTCTGTCTGATTTGGCGGCGAC
>SAMEA3663015__coassemble_142_pt1 | contig 52497 bp, 40 predicted proteins | sample SAMEA3663015__metabat2_low_PE_008 | metagenome-assembled genome bin SAMEA3663015 (sample SAMEA3663015) | pig gut metagenome | biome: pig gut; feature: pig-associated habitat; material: faeces | place: France | collected 2012
TAAGCTCAAACGAGGAAACAACAAACAAAGTTATTAAATTTAGAAAGAATAAAAAAATGGAAAATAGAATATTTTCAAAAGTCGGCATACTACTTGCCGCAATGGTGTTGATAAACACCGCATTACAAGCACAAAGTTGGCTTAATACAAAAGTTTTGACGGTAAATAACAGCCTTAAAACCAACACTTATGCCCAAAAAGTCAGACCTTACGGAGACGATATGTTGATAGGTCTGAGTAAAAAGTATAATGTTGATCATTATTGCTTTGAAGCATGGCAAGACGGTCAAACTTCCGTAATTCGAGGCTTTCTGAATGCAGCCGATATTGTCGTGTCAGATTTCAAAGTGTTTGATGACACGGTTTATTTCTGCGGAAAGCGATTGACCAATCAAGGAAATTATATAGGTGTAATAGGTCGTTTCGATATTGCCTCTTTTATAAGTGGTGGCAATGCTTCTTATGACTTAATAGATATCAACAATACAACTAATCTTACCTCTCTTATAGCATACCGAAAACCTGCTTCCCATGTTATATATGTCGTGGCAATAGGACTTCAAGAGAATACCATAGGCAATGTACTCGGAAGGTATGTCTTCATGTGGTATGATTCTCATACAGGGATTACAAATTATGAAGTAAGACGCCCATCAACACCTATGGTTACAAGCATTGAATATTTACAAGACATTGCTTTGACAGACAATCATGTTGTAACGGCAAGTCGGCTTTACCCCGACAATACTTTCATTGTAAGAACTTTCGAGATATCTGACCCCTTAAACGAGCAAGTCTCAAACAATTTCACTTGCCCTAACCTTTCTTTTTACACTACATCCGACCCATACGAATATCCTGTTCAAATAACAGCCTTGAACGGGGACACAATAGCCTTGTCGGTAGGGGCAACAGACGGACCGAACGACTTTACCATGGTCAGCAAGCTGCATCCGCAATCACAAAATATACTTTCCACTCAACAGATTTATCATTTTGACAAAGAGAGCAAAGTTTTGGAAATGGATTACAGCAGTGAGACCAACAAACTGTTGCTTCTCACAAGCAGCAATTTTCAAGGGCAGGGAATAAAGCAGTCGATTAACATTCTGAATCCTGATGAAACACAGACCTACTTTGCACCTGTGGAACTATTGACTACACCAAACGAGTTAAATCACTTATGTGTCTCGCCGCACTCTCGATATGCACTTGCAGGAATTTATCAAGACCCTTCTTCGGGAACACCATATCGTTCGTTATCCATAAGATGTATTCTTTACAATGTATCACAGTGTATTCAGAACTACAGCACCAAGATAACTATGACCAATCTTCCTACTGCCACAAATGCATCTACTTTAATGCTACTCACACAGGGCATTGCGACATGGGCATCGGATTCGTTTGGTTTGTATTTAGATAGTTGGAATACAGATTGTGTAGAATAATAATCAAAATATTAAGCGATATGAAAAGAAAAATTTTATCAGGACTTTTAGTTCTTGTTTCATTATTCTTTGCAGGCTTTACTGCAAAAGCACAGTTGGACACGGCATGGGTTGCATACAATTACACCGATCAGTATATCTTCCCGCCTCTTGCAGACTCTGCATACGAGAGATGGGACTTGGGAATTTATACCGGTAATACTATGAATACGATGCTTGCCATAGATGCAGCAAATGACACTAATTGCATAACAGAGATAGCTCAAAGATTTGAGGTAAGAGACAGTGTAAAGATAATGGGAGCGGCACTATGTGTAATGTATATGCCTGCATTACAAGGTTTTGATTGCGATACTGCTACTGTAGAAGTATGGGATGAGAATTTGATAAACACCTTGTATTCCAAGACCTTTATAGTCGGAGGGATAGGAGAGGGCGTTCAGATTGTCAATCGCAATGGTTTTGTTGAAGTATTGTTCGATGACACTATTACTCTTTACAATGACTACTATGTTTCGATAAGAAATTCCCTTCCTTGTGATAATCATAGGTTTGCCTATGCACCATACACTGAATTTAGCTTCATTCACATGGTTCATTATGCATCAGACGGCAGTTCTTGTACTCCTTATGCGTGTAGGACAAAGTACAAACCATACGTTAAGATGTGCAAGGTAAATCCCGAAACGGGAAGAGATGTAGTCTCTCCTTGGACTTACATAGAAGATATTCCGACTTGGACGACACAATCATACGACTATATCGCATCATACTATCGTCCGGCAGGTTGCGATACCATAGTTAATGCCCCTATGGGTATTTGTCCGATAAAGATTTTTGAAGACACTGTTTCGCAAGACACGACTTCTAATAGCGTTTTGTCGGTTGAACTTTTGGAAAAGGCGGTGAGGGTGTATCCAAATCCTGCAAATGAAGTATTGAATGTCGCTTGCGATTATGATATTGAGAGTATTGCAGTTTTCGATGTGCTAAATCGCTTGGTCGAAGAGAGAAAAGTAAACTCCAAAACGCTGCAACTATCTCTTGCAAACTACGCTCAAGGAACGTATTTCATAACAATCACCACTCCGAAAGGCAAACTGAACAAAAAGTTCGTCGTTCAATAACGGCAGGTTGAGCATTCGGCAAACTATTTGCAAAACAGACGATTACAAAACGGCGTTTCGTCAATGGCGAAACGCCGTTTTATTTTGTTGAAAGGGCGTTTTGAGAAAATAAGACGGCGTTTCGCTAAACTGAAACGTCGTCTTGTCGGGTTTGTATATGAAGAAATTACTCTCGGGTGCTGTTACATTGCTCCTTGTACTGCTTCTCCTTTGCCGCCTTTGGCTCTTTCGTTCATATCGTCGGTCTTTATCTTGCTCAACTTCTTGTTTTGGTATGCAGTTCCGAAGTTGTAACGAATGTTGAGCGACAACATGGCTCCCGGAATGTGGGTCGAGGAGCTTTGAGTTATGCCGTTGTGAGAGAAATCGACCTTGATGTCTCGTTTTGCAAACAAGTTGTTTACACTCAGATTGACGTTTAGTCTGTCATCTTTGAGAAAGGCTCTCGAAAGTCCCACGTTCATTGAGTATGAAGCATCATATTCATAAATTGCCCACAAGCCTCCTGACATATAATAGCCGCTTAATGAAAACTTAAACTTCTTAGGAAGGTTGATGTTGGCGTTTGCAAAGAACATATATGAGGTGTTTTCGATGTCAATCGCTCCGACGCCGCTTCCCGATTGAACAGTGGTGTAGTTCATTTGTCCGAAGAAGTTGAAAAACAGCCATTCTCCCACGGGAACAACAAGGCTCAATCCCACGTTAAGGTTTTGATTTTTGGCTATGTTGCCGGGACGTTGCAATATGGCACCGCTTTCGTGGAGCAAAACTACTTCTTCGCTCACAAAGTCGTCGGTATAGCCGTAGTTTACGCTCAAAAATGCCATGTAGAACAAGGAATAGTTGAGGCTGAGGTTGTGTGAGTATTGTGGTTTGAGCAATGGATTGCCGCTATGGTAGATATAGTCGGAGGTTTTCTGCACAAAAGGGTTGAGTTGTGAGTAATCGGGACGAGAAATGCGGTAGTTGTAGCTCAAAGAAAGAGAGTTGAACTTGTTGAAGTTGTGATTGAGCGAAACGCTCGGGAACAAATCCGAATAGGAATTGCTGTTTGTCGAGTCTGTGAGCTTCGAAATGCCCTCGGTAAGGGTGTGTTCAAATCTCAAACCTGCCCTCAACGAAGTCTTCATTCCAAAGTTCTTTGAATAGGAAAGGTATGCCGCAACAATGTCTTCCGAAAAGAGGAAGTTGTCTCGCTCAGTCTGCCCGGAGATTAACCTTTCTTTCTGAATGAGAGTGCTTTTTGCAAGAGCTTTATTGATACTCTCGAAGCTGTTGTCCAATGAGGTGAAAGCCACTTTTGCTCCTGCCTCAAATGTTCCCCAAGTTTTTGTGGGCTTTTGAAAGTCCAACTTCGCAACATAAGATTCGTAGCTTCCGTTTGTTGTGTGGTTCAACTGTTCTTTTGCTGTTATGCTGTCGTTTGCAAGAATGAAGTAGCTGCTTTCGGTGTTTCGATTGTTGTAAGAGGTGTTTGTTGTTGCACTGAGGTCGATTTGCAGTTTTGTTCCCAAGCTGTCAAACTTGTGAATGTAGTTTGCTCCGACAAGGAAGTTGTTTCCGCGGCTTACATCACTTTGGTCATAAACCACCGAGCTGATAAATGAACTCAAATCGGGACTGTGAGAGATGTTTTCGCGAGTTGAGGTCAGCATTTCGGGCTGTGAGTTGTTGTTAAAGGCAGTGTATATTCCCACCGAGTTGTTATCGTTTATCAAATAGTCGGTTGAGAGAGACAAATTGTGTCCTTGGAACTTGGGATTGACTTCAAATGGCGGCATATCGAACAATGTGGTGTCCGTACCTTGAACAACCTGTCTTATTGAGGAGTTTGTGATTTTGTTTTGGAACAATGAACCATCGTAATTGAAAGATGTCGTCCATTTGTCATCGACATAGTTGAGGTTTAGTCCGCCCTGAGCAGAGAAACTCTCCGAATAGTGTCCTCCTGCATTGATAGAGCCGTTGAAACCGCGACTTTGGTTCTTCTTCATCAAGATATTGATTATTCCCGCAGTACCTTCGGCATCGTATTTGGCAGAAGGGTTTGTGATAACCTCAAATCGCTCGATTTGAGCGGGGTTCATGCCTTTCAACATGGCTTTTACCGCTTCCCAACCGATTTTCATGTCTCTCCCGTTGAACTGAAACAACACTCCGGAGCGACCATTGAGCGTCAAATTCTCGTCTTTGTCGATTGAAACCCCGGGAACCTTTCGCAAAAGCTCAAAAGCATTTACCACCGTTGCCGTTGTGGCTTGGTCGATGTTCATTACAAGATGGTCGGCATCCATTTCAAACTGCTTTACTCTTCCGATTATCTTCACCTCTTCGAGAGTTTCGCTTCCGGGAAGCATTCTCAGATTGTCCATACGAACAGTCTCTTTTTTCTTTTCGGCAAAGTCTTGCAAATTAAGCCCTATGCTCATCTCCTGATAGCCGATAAAGGTAGCTTTGAGAAGACACGGCTTTGTACTTTGTACTTTCAGGCTGAACTCTCCCCGAGAGTCGGTTGTCGTTCCCGTAATCATTTTGCCGCTTTGCTCTTCTACCACTGCAATATTGCAAAATTCTATCGGCTTTTCGGTATTGGCATCAATTATATTGCCGCTTATAACCAACTGAGCCATAACATGGCTGTTACAAATTGTGCTTAGAATTATCACTAAGGCTGTCAGATACTTCAATTTCTTCATCTCCAAAAATGTTTATAGTTTTTTCCAAAAATTCTTTTTCGTCTATCAGGCTGTGTCCTGCCTTTGCGGCTGCTTGAAAGGCTTTCATCGCTCTGCGGTTTGCAACATTGAATGCCACAAACACCGATGCAATGACGCAAAGAGCGAAAATGGCAACCGCTATCGTCGTTTTTCTTATTTTCATCGTTAAATCCTTTCTTCTTTTAATCTGAAAAATGTAATGATAATAAAGAATACCATGACAACTACCGAAGTCCAAAAGACATAGTCGAGCATGGTCGTAAAGAAAGCGTTATAGAAGTCCATAAAGTACTCACTTTGCTCAACCATTTGCAGTATTGTTACCTCGCTTACCAAGAATTGTGCAACGCTTGCAAGAATAAAAATGCCTATTATCTGAACTACCAAATAGGTTTTCAAAAGTGATAGCTTCTTGAAGAACAAAGAGCCGAAGAAATACACAAAGCAAGATGATATGAGCAAGATTGAGATTTCTTTCGGGAAGTTTTGCATCGTCAAAGCCGAGACAAGGCACTCAAAATCTGCCGGTATATTGTTTGCAGAGCCTGCAATGAGGTTGCCAAGAGGCACACTGACAAACAAGGCTGCCAACAAACACACATTCTTTATGACAAACACATAAATGAACTCGGCAAGGTATTTTTCCAAGACGGAGCAAGGGAGCAAAATCCCCACACTTCGCTTTGCGTTGGTTTTGAAGTCTCCGAAAGATTTTATCGCAATGCACGAAAAAATCATGATGCAGGCATAAACAAACGCCATTGAGGAGTAGTCAAAATTCAAAATCACCCTTTGAATAAGAGGAGTTGCCGCTCCCAATGCCAACAGCACCAAAGCATTGTAGTAAATATCTTTGCTGTCGGTTACAAACAATCGTTTGATTGCAAAGAATAATCTTCTAAAACTAAATTCCATGATTGATGTTTTTTGAATTGATAAAAAGTGATACTTGTTCTTTTTCTGCCTTGCAGACTTTTGCGGCATGTCTGTTTGCAACATAAACAGCCACAACGGCAGAAGCAAAAATCAATATGACAAATACAATCGTCATTATAGTCGTTCGTCTTATTTTCATTTTCTTTCTATTGTTTTGATTTGATATATTGGTTGTATAATTCGACAACCTGACTTATGTCCATCGAGAGCTGTTCCATTGCCTTGAAGATTGTCGGCAGATATTGTTCGGTAAATTGTTTTCGTCTCAGGTCTAAAATGAGGCTGACGGCATTTTCCGAAACAAAGTAACCTATTCCTCTTTTGTTGTAGATGATTTGGTTGTTTGTGAGCCACTCGTATGATTTTACAACGGTGTTCGGATTTACTTCACAGTCGGCTGCAAGTTCTCTTACCGAGGGAATGCGGCTGTTTACTTGGTATCTGCCTTCCACAATGTTGTCACAAATCTTGAAAGCGAGCTGTTGGAATATCGGCATTTGGTTTTGTATCATCATATCAGCTCCTTTCTTCTTTAAGTCTCAAATATGTCAAAACCATAAAGCCGACAAAGATAACCAAATTAAGCCCTATGCCGAAACAATTCATCACATCTCTGTACGCATCGATGAAACTTCCGCGATAAGGCGAGTTCCAATCAGGCTTATACGCATGAAAAATGTATCCTTTTATCCAATTAAAAGCGATAAAGCTCAATCCTGCATATCCGATCAGGTTCGGAAAAGTAACCTTCTTGAAAAACAAAGAACCATAAAAGCAAACCGAAGTCATGCCAAGAAGAACCGATGCGGTCAAAAGCCCATCGGAACTTTTGAAAACCTCAAACCAACCGAGAATGTTTGACGGATTAGTATAGCAGTTTGCAAAAATCAAATTACCCAAACCAACTCCCGCAAGGGTGAAAAGAAATATCATAACGGCAGGAGCAACAAGGGTAAGAATAAAAATGGCAATGTATTTTTCAAAAGCAGAAGCCGGCAAGAGCAAAGAGTTAATTCGTTTGTTTTGTCGCTTATACCATGAGAAAGAATTTTCACATACCGAAACAAAGTAGCCAATCATTATAGCCATTATGAGAATGGTTTCACCAATTTCCAGCTGTGTTGCAAAAACTCCCGTGATTAAAAACACCAAAGCCACTATAAGAAATTCTCTTTTGCCTTCTTCAATCAATTTATTGAGAAGAAAGCCAAGTCTTTTGCCGCTAAATTCCATTGTTTTGTCCTTTCTTCTCATTGTTTGAACCAAAGAGTTCTCTAAATCTTGTTTTGTTTGCAAAGACAGCATTGAACAACAACTCAATATCTATGCTGCACTCTTGCTTTTGGGTATTCTCTTTGACAATTCTCAAACCCTCCAAGCTGTCTTCCGAAAAGAGCAACTTTTCTTCCGAATTGATTTTGTCGGCAGTGCCAAAATATATTTTATCACAAATTTCCTCGTTGCTGGCATTAAGTAACACGTTGGTGTTGTCAAGAATGAGGACCGAATCAATAAGATTGTGTAAATCTCTTACCTGATGTGTCGAAATGATTATGCAACTTTCGTCCGTCATTGCCTTTAACATCACCTTGCGGAACTGACTTTTTGAAGGAATGTCAAGACCGTTTGTAGGCTCGTCAAGCAACATCAGCTTGCAATGGCATGCCAAACCAAAGGCAATGAGAACCTTTTTTCTCGTTCCGTAAGAGAGCTTGTCCAAACGCTGCTTTGTGTCTTCAATGTCAAAGTCTTTGAGAAAGTTTTCAAAATCCGAAGCAGAGAACTTGGGATAAAACACCGAGTTTACCTTGCAAAACTTCTCTATTGTGAGCCTCGATTCGTACAAATCCTCAGACAAGAAGAATGTGTCGTACAAAAAAGCCACCTTTCTTTGAGAAGGAATAAACTCTCCGACCTTTATTTCGCCATTGTCGGGGAAAAGAAGTCCTGAAATCAACTTCAAAAGAGTTGTTTTGCCAATTCCGTTTTTGCCAAGCAAGCCGTGAATGTATCCTTTCCTCAAATTTAGATTTACATTCTCCAAAACAGGCTTGTTTTTCTTGTAACCAAAGGTCAAATTTTCAATTTTTACCATATCATTTGTGTATTACTGTATTAGTGTATTAGTACACTGCAAAAGTAGTACAATGTTTCAATATGGCAAAACAAAATTTGAAATTTTTTTGTTTTCGGATTGGATTTGTTAATGCCTGCTTAGATAAAGTCCTTTCAATCAATAGATTAACAAAGTGAAATTTTTCCGAAATAAAACGCCGTTTTATTTCACTGAAACGGCGTTTTGCTTGACTGAAACGGCGTTTTGAGATGATTAAAACGCCGTTTTGTCAAACTCTCACAAGCAAAAGGCTTGCCGATTGGAAAAATTGTCTTAATTTTACCGACTAAAAGAGCTGTTTTTTATGAAGCTGATTTACAAATTGCTTGTTTTGTCGATAAGTATTGCTGTTTTGGGGGCTTGTTCCGGCGGAAAATATATCGAAACTTTCTCTGTAATGGACAACTTTACCCAAGGTGATACTCTCCGAGCGGATATGCAGCTTGACAATTCGGTGTTTGAGGGTGTTGTGTTGCCCTCAAAAGATGTGTTTTTCACCTTTTCGGCAAGGGTAAAGCAAAAGGAGGGAAGGCAACTCTTCTACAAGATTTACTATCAGAACGAAAGCTACAAGTTTGAAAACGAAAGGGCTGAGGCAAACGAGAACTTTTATGGTTCATGGAAGGAAACGAACGTAGGTTTTAAGCCTGTGAGCAGCTCCGAAATAAGAGATAGTTTTCAGATTGTGGGCAACCCTCGCAACGAAAGGCTCTATTTCGGAGGCGAAAAGCCGAGTAGGATAACCGAAGAGGAGATTGAAAAGAGTAAAGCGATTATCCGAAGGGACAAAAATTGGTTAAAAAACATAGAAGAGAAAGCTCGGGCAAACAAAGTATCACTTGAAGAGCAGCTGACTTCGGATATTTTGTGGTTGAAAGGTTTCAATGCCGAACAGGAAGGGGAGATAAACCGGCGAGAAAGGCGAAATCCGAGAACGGGAGCTTACAAATTTATGTTGGTTGTGGCAGACAAGGAGGCTCTTGCGGCTCTTCCCGAATATATAAAGGACATTTCAAAAACCAATGACAAAGGGGAGTTTGTCAATCCTTTTGTTTATTTTGAAGATTGTGAGATTGAGGGTGTGGATGTAAGGATTTCGGACAGGGTTTTGGTTGCAAGGGCTGTTCTTGACGGCAGACATGGAGTATATATCGACCGTTTGCACTATCCTTCTTCACGTTTCGATTTGCAGACTTTTGACACTCTTGTGGGTGTTTCTTCATATTTGTACGACAATGCTTTGTTTGAGCAGTACTTTCACGACATAAACCGCACCCGAACGATAGAACAAATACCTCTTATTGCCGATGTGGAAAAAGGAGAGTACACTCTCTCTGATTACAACAAGAACAAATCGCTCTATACCGAAGAAAAACGTTTGTCAATTCACCCCTCAAACGCTTCTTTGCCTGCAAGAGGAATAAAAATCGCCAAAGATCGCTCATATATAAGTATAAGCAATCCTGCCTGCAAAGACTTGGCTTCGGCAAAGAAAGAAAACGTGGGCGTAAGGGCGAGAATAGGTTTTTCTTACGGCAAATACAGAGCCAAAATCAAGTTTCCGCAGCTTGTGAACGCCTCGGGAGTGTGGTGCGGCTTGACAAATGCTTTCTGGTTGGCTTATCAGTCGGACGCAAAGTGGAATGCAAGAAGACCTTGTGCAGTAAAAGGCTATGTCAAACAAAGTAAAAACGACAACGAAACCGAAAGACAAACCGTAAGTAACTACTCCGAGATTGACATAGAGATGATAAAAACCTCCAAACTTTGGGAAAAAGACACTCTCGGGCTGTATAATCCTTTCGGAAATCAAGAGTTCGTTTTGGCTTGCACCAACTGGGACTTGGCTTGTCCTGTTCCGCAAGATTTTAACTCGGGAGGAATAAGACAAGTCAGCTACAAGGGGCAGCAATTCTCTCTTCACCGCTGGACAGACACCTATCGGGCATTGACTTCTCGCATTGCATTGTCGCCAAAGGTCTTTGAACAAGATTATTATTACTATGAAATCGAGTGGAAACCGACAGAGATAATTTGGAGAGTGGGACCAAGCCCCGACAAGATGCAGGTTGTGGGATATATGTCCGAAAAAGAAACCTCAATACCGAACAATCAGATGAATGTTATCGTAACTCAGGAATTTCATTACTCTTCTTGGTGGCTTCCCGAGGTGTTTGAGCAGGGTTTGATACCTTTTCCGAAAAGAGACTTGGTCGGTAAGATATATGAAATAACAATAGAATAGAATGAAAAGAATAAAATTGGTTTTGCTATGCCTTTTGGCAGGCGTTGGTTTGCAGGCTCAGGGCGATTTGATGAGCAGTTTGAGAAGCAGACCTTACCCTCAGTGGTTCAGTGATGCGAAATTGGGAATTTTTGTCCACTATGGTCTTTACAGTGTTCCGTCTTACAGCGGCAAAGAGCAGTATGCGGAGTGGTTTTACAAAGGATTGATTTCGGGGGACAGCCTCCGTATCAATTTTCAAAAAGAAGTGTTTGGCGAAGACTTCCGCTACGAAGACTATAAGCATATTTTCAAGGCAGAATTGTTCGATGCAGACGCTTGGGCAGAGCTTTTCAAACGCTCGGGTGCAAAATATGTTGTCTTCACTTCGAAGCATCATGATGGCTATTGTATGTATGACAGCCGTTATGCAAAGGGTTGGTCTTCTGCAACGACAGCCCCTCAAAGGGATTTTTGCAAAGAGCTTACCGATGCGGTGAGAAAGCGTGATATGAAGATGTGTATGTACTATTCTCTTACCGAATGGACAAATCCTTTGTACCGCTGGACTGTCGATACTCTCAAAAGCATTGACGAATATGTCGAAAAACACCTTCACCCTCAGTTTAAGGAAATGGTCGATATGTTTTCTCCTTCTCTTGTTTTCTCAGACGGTGATTGGGATTTTGACTATAAGACTTTCAAAAGCGACGAATTGGTAAGTTACTACTTTGACAAGGTTGGTGAAGAAGCGATTGTGAACGACCGTTGGGGCGGAGGGTTTGACTATGGTTATGTTACACCCGAATACAGCGAGGCAATAAAGCAGACCGAACGCCCTTGGGCAGAGTGCAGAGGACTTAGTCGTTCGTTCGGATTGAACAGAAATGCCGACTTGGAGAGCTATCTGACGAGTGAAGAGCTGATAAGGCATTTCGTTCGCTTGGTTGCAGCCGGCGGAGGGCTGACAATCAATGTTGGACCGGCGGCAGACGGCAGTATTCCTTTGCTTCAACAGGAGCGTTTGTCGGATTTGGGGCAGTGGTTGGAAATAAATGGTGAGGCAATTTATGGTTGTACTACTTTTACAAAGAGCGAAGAGAGTTATGATGTGCTTCTTCCGAGAGCCGACAAGCAGATTGATTTCGACTGGGTGAGAAATGCTCCTCTCAAAGCCATGCCTGCCGACAATTTTTCGATACATTGGCATACCGAAATAGTGCCTGAGAAAACTGAAAAGGTCAAATTTTATCTCAAAGCGGACGATAATGCAGGTTTTCAGATAAAAGACGAAAAGTCGGAAGTCGTTTTCCGCCTTGCAGCCGACAAAGAGCAGGTTGCTTCCGAAGTAAAGTTGAAGAAAAATCACAAATACACGTTTGAACTTGTCTATCAGGAAAAAACTCATGAGGCTTCGGTGCAGTTGTTGTGGGAGAGTGCTTCAATCGAGCGGCAACCCGTCAGCTCGTCTTCGTGGTACTGGATTGGGGAGATGGGTTGGAAGCAAAGCTATGTTTGTTTCACCGTGAACAATGACAATCTTTATGCGACAGCTCTTGAACCTCTTTCGGAGCGTCTTGTGTTTGGCTTGGACAAAGCTCCTTCGGAAGATATGAAGGTGTGTTTGCTTGGCAAGAAACCTATATATCTCGATTGGAATTACAATCCCGACACCAAGAGAATGACGATAGATACCTCAAAGTTGAGACCTTGCGATGTCGAAAGCAAGGGTGCATGGGTTTTCAGGCTTGAGGGTTATATGCAAAACAAATAAATACAAAATGGCAGACATTTTTTCGCTCGCTCTTTGCTGCGTAAGGGGAATAGGTCCTGCGATAGCAAAGAAACTAATGGAGGTTTATCCTTCGGCACAGGCTCTTTTTGAAGAGAGTGAAGCTGCTTTGAGGCTGCTTTTCGGCAAAAAGGAAAAGACGATTGATGATATTTTGAAGCGTCCTATGTTCTCTCGCTGTGAGAAAGAGTTGGAATTTATGTACAAGAACAACATTCGCTCTTACTTTATCAACGATAGTGATTACCCTTTCCGATTGAAACAAATCGATTCGCCTCCTACTTGCATTTTTGTCAAAGGAAACGGCTCTCTTGACACAAGAAGAGTGGTCAGTATTGTCGGTTCGAGACACGCAAGCGACTATGGCAGGTGGGTAACTGCCAACATAGTGAAAGAATTGAGGCAATACGATGTTACAATCGTCAGCGGACTTGCTCTCGGTATAGATTCGGCAGCTCATGTCTGCTCTCTGAATGAGAATATTCCGACTTTCGGAGTTTTGGGACACGGAATAGATAGAATATATCCTGCTCAAAATTATGCTCTTGCTCAAAGTATGCTTTTGCAAGGGGGATTGGTGAGCGAGTTTTTCTCAAATACTGAAGCCTCAAACTACAATTTTCCGAGACGAAACCGCATTATTGCTGCTTTGAGCGATGTTTGTATTGTTGTGGAGGGCGGAATAAGGTCGGGTTCTATGATTACGCCAAAGTATGCCTCAGAGTTCAATCGTGAAGTCTTTGCAGTGCCGGGACGAATTGGCGATACTTATTCGGAGGGTTGCAACAAACTCATTTCGGACAACATTGCAATTTCACTTTCGGACATTTCGCAAATAGGAAAGCAAATGAATTGGACGCAATGTGAGCAATCGCCTCAAATAAGTGCCAATCGGCCACAGCCTCAACCCCAAACCGCAAAGCCTCTTCCGCAAATGACACAGCAGGAAAAGAAAGTGTATGACTTGTTGAGGCAAAAGGGGAAGCAACATATTGATGACATAATGTTGGAATGCGGATTGGATTTTGCAAGTTGCAGCGTTACTCTCATGAACTTGGAATTGAAAGACTGCATAAGAGCGTTGCCGGGGAAATGTTACGAATGTGCGAGATGAGGTTTGTGGATTTCTCAAAACTTTTCTGACAAGTTGTTCTTCAAAATCAGGGTTTTTTGAGTGCTTTTTTCGGATTATCAAAAATTTTTTGGCTTGATAATCCGATTATCTTCCCAAGATAATACCATTATCAAGCCGTGATAATGGTATTATCAACAAGAAAAAATTCTGATAATCTTGTTTTTTACTCTTCAAAACTTTGAGATTTATCGGCAGATGTGCGATTGTACAAAAAGAAAACGACACCTTGTCAAACCAAGATGCCGTTACCAAAACTGATATTAACCACTATTTATTTCTGTTTATTCGTCTGCTATCTGTCCTACGGGCTTGCGAAGTATCATTTGCATTGCTTTCTTGATTACATACGAGCCTTTTTTGTCCAATTTGTAGGGTTTCAACCAGCCTCCCATGGCTTGAAATGCTCCGGGTTCGCCTTCTTTTGCAGGGTAAAAGTAGTCTGACATTTCTTTCTCTTCTATCTTTTTGCCTATGTAGATAGTATCGAGCTGGAAGGCGTTGATTTCTGCCGTTATTGTTTGGAGTTTGGTCTCTTTGTCTTTTTCTCGCTTTGTGGGAATGGACTTATAGACGATTTTTCCTTTGGCATCGAAGGTTTTGGCGTAGAATTTCAATCTTGCTTCGTTTTGTTGCAATTCCAATGGCACGCTTACGGTTATCACGTTGGTGAAGTTCTCTTTGTTTTGGCACGAATGATAGTCGGGTTGGTGTTCTGCATCTATCACTATGTAGCCTGCGTTTATCAAGTATTGTTTTTTGTGTGGTATGAGGTGATAGTTCGATGTCAAATCTTCAAATCTCATGTATTCTTTGTAGCTTATGTCGCAACTGTACTCGATTGTGTCTTTTGTATGGGTGATGTATTCGAGCGAACCTTTGGGAATTTTGACCATTGAGCAGCTTGCCGACAACACACTGTCGTTTGCAGGATAGTAATAGTCGAAATACTCGCCCAAACAGCCCTCGGGGTCGTTCTCTATCACCAAGTGAACCTTGCCCACAAGGCTTATTCCGTTGCTTGTTCTCTCTTCTTCGCTCTTTTTGTAAAGATTGACCCATTTGAAATCGAACGGCATTTTATACTTTATGAAGTATGGCATTTCGCCGTTGCAGGAATGGGTGTATGTACTCGGAGTTCGTTTGATGATAAACTCAGACTCTTCTCTTGAAGCGAAGTAGTTGAAAATCATTACCGCTCTTTCTCTTGCCAAAGAAGCATTTTGTTCATTCAAGGGTTCTGCATCGTCGTATGCCTCTATGGTCATTTTGTAGAACTTGTTGTTATCTTTGTTGAAAGTAAGGGCATAGATGCTGTCCAAGATGTCCAATCCTGCTTCGGTGTAGTATGCCGAGGAGGGTTCAAAGCAAATGTATGCCTCAACCCTGTTTGGATATGGATCGACGGGAACTTGTTCTTTTTTGTTGGCAGAACGTTTTTTCTTTGGTGGTTGCGGCAATATCATAAAGTCGCATCCGTCTTCGGGAATGTCGAGTGCTTGTTGTGTTTGTGTGGAATTTTTTCCCGATGTTTGGTTTGAACCTGTTGTCTGAGCTTGTGCCGAAAGGCTGAAAGCAAACAACATTATGCAAAAGACAGAAAGAGTGTTTCTCATCATACTATTACTCGTTTATTAGTTTGTTTATTATAGCCTCAGAGGTAAGCTCTTCGGCTTGTGCTGCGTAATTCAATACTATTCTGTGTCGCAATACCGATACTGCCACGGCGTTTACGTCTTCTATGTCGGGAGAGTATTTTCCGTTTAGTGCGGCATGACACTTTGCACCTATGATAAGGTATTGTGAAGCTCTCGGACCTGCTCCCCAAGAGAGATATTGTTTTGCCGTTGTGTTGTCGGATTTGTTTAGTCTTGTCTTTGATACCAATCGCACGGCATATTGGTAAACATTGTCGCTTACGGGAATGTCTTTTATGAGAGATTGTATTGCAAGAATGTCTTCCGCAGTCAGGATTTGGCGTACTTGTTCTTGTTTTGCTGTTGTTGTTCTCTTCAAAATCTCCACTTCTTCTGCAAAAGAAGGGTAGTCCAACCACAACATGAACATAAATCTGTCTAACTGTGCTTCGGGAAGAGGGTAAGTACCTTCTTGTTCTATAGGGTTTTGAGTTGCCAAAACGAAAAATGGATTTGGCAAAGCGTGAACCCTGCCTGCTGCAGTTACATTATGTTCTTGCATTGCTTCCAACAATGCAGCCTGAGTTTTTGGAGGCGTTCGGTTGATTTCGTCTGCCAAAACTATGTTTGCAAACACAGGTCCTTCGACAAATTCAAAGGCTCTGTCTTTATTTAATATCTCACTTCCGGTTATGTCGGAGGGCATCAAGTCGGGTGTGAATTGAATTCGGTTGAAACTTAGACCCAGCGATTGAGCTATTGTATTGACCAATAGTGTTTTTGCCAAGCCCGGAACTCCCACAAGCAGACAATGTCCGCCCGAAAAGATAGAAATCAACAGCTGATTTACCACTTCTTCTTGTCCGACTATGATTTTGGCAATTTCGGACTTCAAGTCTCGGCATTTTGAAGCCAGAGTGTCGAGTTGTTCTACTTGTGAAGCCATGCGTTATCTTTTTATTTCTTCAACCAATTCAACTTGAAATCGCAATTTTGGTAGTCAGGGGCTATCTTTATGTAGGTTTTTGCTATTCTTTTCTCTGCCCACTGTTTGATTATCTCCAATTTCTTGTCTGATAGGGCTGATTCTTGTACTTTTCCGTAGTCATCGGTCAGGTTTACCTTGTGTGAAGGTGTTTTCTTAACCACTTTTATGAGGCGATAGGCATTTGCTGCTTCTGATTTGAAGAGTACGGGTTTTGTTATCTCACCTTCTTTCATTGCAGCAAAGTCAATCTTTTCCAAGTTGCCTATGGTTTCGTTGATTGCGTCTTTTGTGAAGGAAGCTCCTGCGTTGTACGGATTTATTATCAAGCCTTGGTTTATTTTTGAGTCGTCGTCGGAAAACTCTATCACCGCATCCTCAAACGAAATCTTGCCTTGCTCAATCATTTGCTTTATGCTGTCAAGCTCGGCTTTGGCTTGCATCATCTGTTGGTCGGAAACTTTTGGTTGTAACAAGATATGGCGACAGTTGATTTGGTTTCCTCTTCTCTCAATCATTTGAATGATGTGAAAGCCATACTGAGTTTCTATCACGGGAGAGATTTCTCCGTCTTGCAAAGCAAAGGCTGCGTTTTCAAACTCACTGACCATGTCTCCCCGAGAGAAGAAACCGAGTTCTCCTCCTTTCTTTGACGAACCCGGGTCTTCGGAATAAAGCGTGGCAAGGGTGGAAAATTTGCTCCCTTTCAAAATTCGGTCTCTGTATCCGTTGAGTCTTTCTTTTACAGCTTCTTTTTCTTCGTCTGTAATCTTTGGTAGCTTGACTATTTGTGAGAACATGTATTCTTCTTCGACAATCGGAAGGCTGTCTTTGGGAATAGAATTGTAAAAGTCGGCAACATCTTGAGGCGTTACCGATATATTACCCGTCAGTTTCTGTTCTGTTTGAGAAATCATTATGTTTTCTCTTATCAGGTCTTTGTACAGCTCTCTTATTTCGGCAACAGACTTTCTCATCTGACGTTCCAACATTGCCTCAGAGCCGTATGCCCGTATCATATATTTGATTCGGTTGTCCATTTCCCTGTTTACTTCTTCTTCGGTAACGATTACGGAGTCTATTTCGGCTTGATGGAGCATCAGTTTGTTGATAAGCAAACTCTCAAACAAGTCGCATTTGACATCGAAGGCGTTTTCGATTATTCCTTTGCCCGATGTTTGTTGCAAAAACGAGGTCTCCAAGTCCGATTCTTTGATCATATTTTGCCCTACAACGGCAATCACTCTGTCCAAAGTCTGAAACTTGTCTGTATTTTCGGTTTGGGAGTAAGCAACACTACCAAAACTACATATCAATACTGCAAGCGATATTATGCAAATGCGTCTCATTATATTAAAAATAGCTTATTTTATGCTGTCATATACCTCCTGACAAACTTTATACTCATATTTGTTTCTCAAATCTCTTATCCATTGCTTTTCGAGATAGGATTGGAAATCGGAAGTTGCCATTCCCTTACACTCGTCCAAGGTTTTTATCTCTTCGGGTACGAATTGGTGAAAGACAACGGCTATATTCCTTTTGGTGGAAACGCTGTCTATGATGACATTATTGCTTTTTAGCGAGGAGGTATCGCACCAAATTGTTCTGTTTACGATTTGATTGTCTCCGTTTTCAAACTTTCCCCAACGGTAAGTAATGCGTTTGTCGGCTGCTTCTTGGTCTATTTTGAAAGCCTTGGCGATTTTGGCTTTTGTCTTTTCGTTGTCCCAGTGTTTCTTTGTTGCTTTTTTGAGTATCTTTGCCAGCTTTTGAGGATTGTGTTCTCCCTCAACCGACCACAATGTGGCAGAAACTCTTGTGTCCCACAAGTATTTGGCTTTGTTCTGCTCATAGAAAGCTGCCAAACCCGCCGTATCGGCAATCGATTTGTTCCAAACCATTTTGTCAGTTATCGCAAATATCAAAACACCATCACGAAATTCGTCAATCGTTGCTTTCAATTCGGGATATTTTTCTTCCAATTTGCTGTCTGCATACCTGACTACCTGTTCCAAAACCACATCCGAATAGGCCTTTTCGACAAATTCGGGTATATATTCGGGAGTTTGCTTCTTTTGATTGGCTTCTATCTCTTTTGCAAAGTCGAGTACGGTGTACGAATAGTCGCCAATTCTGAACAACTCTTCGGTATTGTCAAAGCTTTCAGGCACTTGCCATGTTGCAAAGAAGACCGAGTCGGTCATAATCTTGACAACGTTTGACAAAAGGTCTTTTTGTTCTTTGAAACCATACTCTTGTTTGGATTTTTCGGCAAACGATTCTATGGTTTTGAAACTTCTTTCGTCCTTTGCAATCCTTTCTTCTATTGCCGCTTTTTGTTGTTCAAATGAAGGCAGAGGTTTGTAGGTCAAAGGCAAGACAATATGCCAGCCGATGTCGCTTTTGAAAGGTTTGGACAGCTCCAAGGGTTGCAAATTCTTTAATTGACAGATATAACTTTCGGGAAGGGAAGTGATGGTTTGATTTTTTAATATTCCTCCGTTTGCAGACGAATACTTGTCGTCGGAATAAAGCAAAGCCATGGTGTCAAATTTTGCTCCGTCTCTCAGCTCTTGCCATACCTTAGTTATCGTTTCTTCGGCTTCGCTTTCGGAGTGCTTGTCAAAACTTACCCAAATATGTTTTATATCCATCGAGCTGCAAAACGCGGGTGTCCTGTCGGTGAGCTTTATTATGTGATAACCAAAACGAGTTCTCACAGGCATTGACACATCTCCCGCTTTCATCGAGTAACAAGCTGTTTCAAACGGATAAATCATGTTCATGGAGGTGAAATATCCCAACTTGCCCCCGTTGCCCTTGATTTTGCCGTTTGTTTTCTCGTCGATTCTGTCTTTTGCCGACGGATCGTCCGACATTTCCTTTGCAACAGTCTCAAAATCTTCCCCCTTAAGTATTCTTTCTCTTATTTTGAGAGCTTTGTTGTAGGCTGCAAGGGTGTCTTTTGGCGTTGCGTTGGCAGGAATACTTATCAAAATATGAGAGGCAGCCACTATTTCTTTTTTCCTTTCGTAAGCCTCTTCGACAAGTTGCCTGCTCACAGTTGCATCATTAAGATATGGTGCAACCAACTGTTGTCTGTATTGATTTGTTTCGTCAATGTAGCTCTTCAATGTGTCCAATCCAAACTCTCTTGCCTGAGCGAGTTTCATCTTATAGTTAATAAACAACTCCAAATACTCGTCCAATTCACTTCGAGAGATGAGAGAGTCTTTTGACATGGAGTTTTTCTTAAACATTCTGACAAAGTCGTCTTTCAAAATCTTCTCTCCCGCAACTTCGAGTACGACATCTTTTGTGCAAGCCTCGGAACTCTCAGACGAAAGCCCTTTTCCCGATTGTGCAAAGCCGCTCAGTTGAACAGAAATGACAAAGCAAAAAAACAAAAACTTTTTCATACCGATGTACTAACGTGAATAGTTTGGAGCTTCTTTTGTTATCGTAATGTCGTGAGGGTGGCTTTCTGCATAGCCTGCTGCCGTTATTTTGATGAATTTTGCTTTTCTCAAAGTCTTTACGTCAGGGCTTCCGGTATAACCCATTCCTGCTTTAAGTCCTCCCACAAGTTGATAGATTACTTCGCTCACCGTGCCTTTGTAAGGTACTCTTCCCACAATTCCTTCGGGAACTAATTTCTTTATATCGTCTTCCATGTCTTGGAAATATCTGTCCTTAGAACCTTGTTGCATAGCATCAAGAGAACCCATTCCCCTATAAGACTTGAATTTTCTTCCTTCAAATATAATGGTATCTCCCGGGCTTTCCTCAACTCCTGCAAGCAACGACCCTGCCATTATTGTGCTTGCTCCGGCTGCAAGAGCCTTTACAATATCTCCCGAATATCTGATACCACCGTCTGCAATCACCGGAACATCTCTTCCCTCCAATGCTTTTGCAACGTCATATACGGCAGATAGTTGCGGAACTCCTATTCCTGCCATTACTCTTGTGGTGCAAATACTTCCCGGTCCGATTCCTACTTTCACTGCATCAGCTCCTGCGTCTGCCAATGCAATGGCAGCTTCTGCAGTTGCAATGTTTCCACACACCACATCGACGTTTGAATACTTCGATTTCACTCTTTTGAGAGTGTCTATTACGTTTTTGGAGTGTCCGTGAGCTGTGTCAATCACTATTGCGTCGGCTCCGGCTGCAATAACGGCAGCAATTCTTTCGTCCATATTTGCGGTAACTCCTATACCTGCCGCAACTCTCAATCGTCCTAATTTGTCCTTGCAGGCATTCGGACGCTCCTTGAGCTTGATTATGTCTCTGTATGTTATCAATCCCACCAACACTCCGTCTTTATCGACAACAGGGAGCTTTTCTATTCTGTGGGCTTGAAGAATGTCTGCGGCTTGTTCAAAATCTGTTCCGCAAGGAGCCGAGATTACTTCTTTTGTCATAATCTCTTCTATCGGGCGATAGATGTCTCTCTCAAATCTTAAGTCTCTGTTGGTAACTATGCCGACAAGTTTGCCTGCTTCATCAATAACAGGAATACCCCCGATGGAGAACTCTTTCATCATTCTCAACGCATCGCGAACCAAAGCATTGCTTTTCAATGTTATGGGGTCGGAAATCATGCCGTTTTCTGCTCTCTTGACTTTGGAAACCTCCGCAGCCTGCTTTTCAATCGACATATTTTTGTGTAACACTCCTATACCGCCTTCCTGAGCCATTGCAATAGCCAACTTAGACTCGGTAACAGTGTCCATTGCTGCCGAAACAATCGGAATATTAACCGCAATGTTGCGGCTGAACATAGAATTAACTTTTACATCTCTCGGAATAATCTCCGAATAAGCAGGGATAAGCAACACATCATCGTATGTCAATCCCTCACCAACAAACTTGCTTGAATCTGAAAACATTGCTCAAAAATAAATTTCGTGCAAAAATAGGAAAAATTTGCAACACCGACAACAAAAAGCCCTACTTTTCAGATACGTCCTTGCCGTTGCGATAGCACCTTATGGCAACAAAGCCTGCCGACAAGCCGACCAAAAGCAATGTTGCGGTAGCCAAAGGCGACGAATAGGACATTGGTTCAAACTGTCCTGTGGAGTTGTTGAAATAATAGCGTTGTTCATATTGCATATTATCCACAACTTGAACTTGTTTCCAGCTTCCGTGATTACTCGGAAGGGGAGGCTGAGCCTTTGTGCAAAGTGTCAGACAACACAAAATAACAATGATTATATTCTTTGTCGCTTTCATATCACATTCCTATCAGTTTAGTCGAAAATTCTCTGCCTTTGCTTTTGACTTTTGCCACAAAGCAACCATAGTTTGGCAAAACGAACGCTCGCTCGTTTGTCTTGACAACTTCTTTACCCGAAGCATCATACACCGTCACCTCATCAATGATTTCGGGATAGGTTATCGTTACTCTGTTGCGGCTTTGAACAAACTTCAACTCCTCGTTATCGTCTTTATCAAAGGTGCTTGGTTTGTGTTTCAGCCTCAAATCATACGTCAATACACCCTCTGCAACATTGTAATTCAAAACATAAACACTATCCTTGGTGAAGTCATATAGCTTTTCTCCCTTTTTGTCATACAATTCTACGCTCTCGAATACATCATCTATATAATAAAGGTATAGAGACATCTCTCTGCTGCTCTTTGCCGACAGATTGATTTGCAAATGTAAGCTGTCCTCAAAATAAGGCAGTGCAACAACCGACAAATCTCCCATATCGGCAGAACAATACAAATCGGGAGCGGAGCCGATGCTGAACATTTTGTAGGTATCGTAAGAATCGTAACCATTTGTTGCTTCGGGACGGAAATAAAACCTCAGCTCATCATCGCCTCCAAGCGAATTGAGCTTGAATTTCAGAGCTTCAACCTTTCTGCCAACTGATTTTGCAGAGGTTTGTGAAGCAGCATTTTTCTTTACCGTCAATCTGTTTTCGCTACTATCGACTTTGGTCATCACACCCGAAAAAGGAGGCACGACAAAGCTCTCGACAGAGTTGTAATCCGTAGGGGTATATCCTCCGTTTGAGGGGTTGAGCAACCACATTCCCCCAACATTGTTGCAAATGAAGTTATTGAGGTTTACAGAAAAAGGATAAGGATTGCAAACCAAGTGATAACCTTGACCCTTGTCGGCATTGAATGAAGCATTGCTGAGCAATACCAAACTATCTTCCAAAAACAAATCACCCTTGAACGAAAGCGTCTTGTCGTCATGGTATGCCACAAGATAGCCGTGAGAATTGGTAAAGAAATTACTATCTTCCATATCCTCAAAGTAAGGAATCCAAGCATAACGCTCCTCATTCAGGTAATACAAATCGTCATTATCCCCTCTTTGGAAGGCGTCTCCTATGTCTTTTCTCAAACAATGGCGAACATCAATCGGCACTCCGAACAAGTTCCAACCATTAGTGTTGTCAGTATATTTGGCAAAACTTGCCTGAACCTCGGCTTTGTCAAAGGAAAGTACCCCTTCGATATTCAATTCCGACTTATTGGCGTCCATGATTGCAGTGGAGTAATCCTCTTGCAGCACAAGCTGCGAACACTTTGCCACGCAACCCTCGGGAACAGAAACTCTATGCCCTTTTTTTACCACAACCTTGTCGCACTCTTTCGGAATGATGTTGCCGCCCCAAACATTGTTCCAATCACCGCTCGCTGTGCTTTCGATAATCTCGCCGGTCGAGAAAGTATATGTCGCAAGAGTATCACTATCGCTCTTCAAAATACAGAGATATTTGCTTTGAGCAACTAAATTCGTCAAAAGCAATTCGCAAGTTCCCGGGTCGAGAGAGTAATCGCCCTCGCCAACAAGAGTATAAGTTATAGGATTGTTTAATTTGTGCCTGAAAGTAATGCTATTTAAGTTGTCAGCGTTGAACGCTATTGAGTTCCATTCACTCTCTTGTGAGCCAAACGTTGGAATAATAGAGGTAGGATTGTGTTTTACTCCGTTTGTTATAGTGGGTTTGCGAGTAAGAATGGTGTTTGAGAAGGAACGGATATTATCATTTGATTCAGAATTATTATCAAGCATTTGAAACACATCTATTGTGTCTTTATAATTTCCCAAAATATCCTTTTTGAGTAATATAAAACCATCATTTCCTGCACGTATGGCATCATTGCTTATGATTGGGAAACAGATATTTTGATAGTTTGATAAACTATCTATTGTTCTCAGAAGCATGATATAACTATCCCTATGGATAGTGTCTTGTGTTGAAAAAGAATATACTAATTTGATGGCTGATGCAAAATATCCAAAATTGAAAGCAATAAATTGATAATCTCCCAAGCAAATATCCCTACCTGTGGGATTGAATATTTCCAATCCGAAATTGCTTCCGGAAGACTTTGACATAATTCTCGAAAATAATAAATCATCTGCTGCATTCTCTATTTTGTATAGGCTTAAAGAGGTAGGATTTGCTCCCGAAGAGTTTGTCCAAGCTATCTTTACCGAGTTTGAACTTTCGATTTGCGAGGATACTTTTTCTTTCTTGGAAAGCGTTGAGAAACAATAGGTTGTCGAAACGCCCTTTTGTGCTGACGAAACGGCGTTTCGCTGCTCTGAAACGGCGTTTTGTTTCGCTGAAAGCTCGATATAATATTTCGTGTTCGGAGACAAGTTTCGTATCTCCAAATTACCCCCCCTATGGTTGCGGTCGGTTTCGGCTATTTCTTGTCGTGGAGTGATTATTCGCAGAGAGTCTATTGTTATGTTACTGTTATTATACTTCTTTATTATGACTTCATCACAATTTGATTGCAGTATGGTTGAGATTGTATCTTGGTGTTTCTTAATTGTATCTGTGACTCCGTTTATCAGAACATATCGTACGGAGTTAGACTTTGGAGATACTTTCATTTTAACGATTGAGCCTTGAGGAATATTCATTTTTGGAGTTGCAAAAGTGGCAGAGTCTCCTCCAGTGATGTACCACCCTGAATCTGCAACTTTAAGATTCATTGCTCTGCAACCCGGAAATTGTGTAAGGCTTCGGGGAATGGTAACCAAACTTCCTGCTGCTCCTATCGGGGTAGAGTTGTTTACTTGCGTGCTTAGGAAGTTATCGAAGTTTTCTTCAAAGATAAGGGTGTCTCGAAAGACGCTTATATCTACCTGACTTGTATCAAAATCGGAATCGAAGTAGATTATAGCACTGTTGCAGGTGGTTGTGATTGAATCAATTTGAGCATAAGCCCTGCCATAAGCCCCCAAAATAAGTGCGAAAGCAAAAAAATAAATAATTCTCTTCATAAAACGGTGAGTTTAATCGAACTTCTGTGTCGTAACGTGGCTGTCGGAGCGTAGTATTTGCTTGGCCGCTTTCACCACACTTTCGGTGTCGGTATGGCAAATAGCTTGTAGTTGTGCCACACTGCCGTGTTCGATAAATTTGTCGGGTATTCCCATTCTGAAGATGAGGTTCTGCATTTTGAAAGCGGTGGCAAATTCTGCTATTGCCGAGCCGAAGCCTCCTATAATGCAACCATCTTCTATCGTAATGATGTATTCGTGTTCCGAAAGAGCCTCTTTTGCCAATTCTTCGTCCAAAGGTTTGAGGAACTTGAAGTCATACACAGCTGCTTCTATGCCTTCTTGTGCCAAAATGTCTGCTGCTTTTTGTGCAGTGTGAAGACAAACTCCTATGGTCAAAATCGCAATGTCTTTTCCCTGCCTTGTCTTTCTGCCTTTTCCTATTTCTATTTTGTGTATAGGGTTTCTCCAATCGGTCAGATAGCCTTTCCCTCTCGGATAACGAATTGCAAAAGGACCGTTATGCTCTTTTGCGGTCAGCATCATGTTCCTTAAATCGTGTTCATCTGAGGGAACGGCAATCGTAATGTTTGGAATGCAACGAAGATATGCCAAATCGAAAGCTCCGTGGTGAGTTGCACCGTCTTCGCCCACAAGTCCGCTGCGGTCTATTGCCAACACAACATGAAGATTTTGCAAAGCAATGTCGTGAATTATCTGATCGTAACCTCTCTGTAAGAAAGAAGAATACACATTGCAGAAAGGAATTATCCCACGCGTTGCAAAACCTGCCGCAAGGCAGACTGCGTGTTGTTCGGCTATGCCTACATCGAACGTTCTCTGAGGAAAGACAGCCTGCAACTTGTTCATCGAACAACCACTCAGCATTGCGGGAGTAATTCCCACTATCTTGTCGTCAGCTTTTGCCAATTCGACAAGAGTTTCTCCGAACACATCTTGAAATTTTGGGATATTGTCTTGTTCGGTGTTCTTTTTGTTGATTTCTCCCGTCAAAGGATTGAACAAACCCGGTGCATGATACTTGGTAGGATTGTTTTCTGCCGCATCAAGTCCTTTTCCTTTTTTTGTGATTATGTGTAAGAGCTTCGGACCTTTGATGTTTTTTAAGTCAGAAAGAGTTTTGACCAAAGTGTGAACGTCATTGCCGTCAATAGGACCAAAATAACGTATATTCAGAGCCTCAAAAAAGTTGCTCTTTCCCGAAAACAAGCTCTTGAAAGCAAACGATGCTTTTTTGAATATGGTTTTGTGCTTTGAATAGGTGTCGGTATTGCCTCCCAAAATGTTCCATATTCGGTTTTTTAGTCTGTTGTAAGTCGATGAAGTGGTGATTTTGGTAAGATATTGGCTCAATGCACCGACTTGTTTGTCGATAGAAATGCCGTTGTCGTTGAGGATAACCAACAAATCTGCCTCTGTGCTTCCTGCATGATTGAGAGCCTCAAAAGCCATTCCGCCTGTCATAGAACCATCTCCTATAACTGCAATGTGATGAGCTTGTTTGTTGTTGAGCTTGTCGGCAATCGCCATTGCGAGAGCTGCAGATATGGAAGTGGAAGAGTGTCCTGTTCCGAAAGAGTCGTAAACGCTTTCGCTCATACGAGGAAAACCGCTCGGACCATTGAGTTTGCGAATGTCCTCAAAGGCTTTCCTTCTTCCGGTAAGCACTTTGTGAGCATAGGCTTGGTGTCCTACGTCCCACACAAGGCAATCTTGCGGAACGTTATAAACATAGTGCAGAGCAACAGTCAGTTCCACAGTGCCGAGGCTTGAAGCCAAGTGTCCGGGATTGGAAGACAAAATGCCTATTATGTAGTCTCTCAGTTCATGACATAGTGTATCCAAATCTTTTTCTGCCAAAGCCTTTACGTCATCGGGAGAATTGATTTTGCAGAGTAGCTCTCCTTGATTTATATTTTGCATCTTTATTTGTCAAAGTTTGTGTTATGAGTTGCAAAGTTAAGAAATTTATCCCGAGAATTTGGTCATTTCAGATAATATACCTACATTTGTAGCCGAAAAATCAGTAGTAACATAACATTAAAACACTATGAAAAGAATCGTATTATTGGTATCGGGATTGTTGTTGTCAGCATTCTCTTTGACAGCACAAACTCCGCAATTTGTATCTACAGAACCTGCAAACAGGAATGTGGTTATTGAAGAGTTCACAGGAGTAAACTGTGGCTTTTGTCCTGACGGACACAGAATAGTAAGAGAATATCAGGAAGCAAATCCGGGAAGAGTGTTTGGTATAAACATACATCAGGGAGGTTATGCAGCACTTTATACTACTCAATGGGGTGATGCTATTGCCAATCAGACAGGTTTGCAAGGCTATCCTGCAGGAACGGTAAATCGTCATCTTTTTTCAGGTTCTGCAACTGCGTTGAGTAGAGATGCTTTCGTTTCTTGCGGAGACCAAATCAAGGCTATGCCTTCTTTTGTGAACGTTGCAGCCGAGGCAACCATTGATGCATCATCTCGTCTTTTGACCGTGAATGTGGAGGCCTACTATACAGGCGATGCAGAGACCGCAGAAAACTACATAAACGTAGCTTTGTTGCAAGACAGCATCATAGGACCTCAATCGGGCGGTAGCAATTTCAACCCTACTCAGGTAACGGCAGACGGACAATACATTCACATGCACATGCTTCGCCATTTGCTTACAGGACAATGGGGAGATCAGGTAACGGTTGAGGGAAGCAGTGTGATACCACAAGGAACTCTTATCCAAAGAACCTACACTTACACCTTGCCGGGCGAGATTAGCAACGAAGTTTTGAAACTTTCTCACCTTAACATTGTCGTATTTGTAACTCGCGACCACCAAGAAATTTATACGGGAGCAAGTTGCAAGCCTGTTGTTTCCAACATTCCACAACTCGGAGCAATGAGTATGGGAGCAACTGCAGAGAATATATATGGTTGTACTGAGGAAGTAATACCATATATCTCTGTAATGAACTTGGGAGAAACTCCAATCACTGCAATGGAAATTGAATATTCTTCTTCACTTTCTGCTGCTCAAACATTTAATTGGACAGGAAATCTTGCATTTGAGCAAACTGAGAAAATACAACTGCCAAATGTTCTTGCAAACGTAGGTTCTGCAACTGAAGTTTCTGCAAAAATTTTGACAATCAACTCAAATCCTATAAACGATGATTTGAAAACAGCATCTGTAACCAAGAAAGCAGCAGCAGAAGGCAACGGAGACAAATTGAAAATCATAATCAAAACCGACCAATACGCAAGTGAGGCAGCTTGGAAGCTGTATGGTCCTGACGGAAGCATTATCAAGCAAAAGTCATACACAGGAAACGCATCTGTAAAAGACACGGTAATAGTTGATTTGACCGAAACAGGTTGCTATGTTTACGAAGTTACAGACGATTTTGGCGATGGTGGTACAAAGCACCAAGTATATGATGGATCAGGTTTGAGATTGGTAAACGGAACTGCAAGTTCGTATGGTACTATTGCTCAATATGACATGAAGATACTTTCTTTGGTAGGATTGGAAGAAGCAGAAGGCGTTATCCTTCAAACATTGGTATATCCAAATCCTGCAAAGGACAGAGTAAACTTGGAAATCTCCATGCTTCAAGCAACAAAGGCAAACATATCTGTTGTGGATATGTTGGGTAGAGAGGTGATAAAACTTGGTGATGTGAGCCTTGCAAGCGGCAACAACCTTGTTGAGATTAACACTTCGGCTCTTTCAAACGGAGCATACTTTGTAAAGATTATGTCAAACGACGGAATTACTTCAAAGAAAATAAGCATCAACAGATAACATTGTTTGCTTTACGACAAAAACGAAGAGGACATCGCTCGTGCGGTGTCCTCTTTTTTTGTTTGGTTTTGTCTTGTTGTGGTAAGGAATGGAAGAAGCCTATCGTTTTACAACGGGACATTGAATTTCGGTAAGCCAATCTTCTTCCTTTTTGCAGTTCCATACTCCGTCGATATAAACAAATCGCGGATTGTCTGCAAGAGCATAGCCGTTGTTTTCAAGATAGGAGAAGACTTCCGACCATGTTTTGTTGAGCAAATCATAACTTCCTTTGTGAGATATGCAGACTGCTGTTTCGACCTTGCCTATCAAGCGGAACTTTATTGCATCTGTATCGGCTTTCAGCTCTTTCACCGCCTGAAAATACTCAATATCCAATTCGCCATCTTCATTAAATCCTTTGTTGTGGTCGATTGTGAAGCAGTAGTCAGGCTCTGCACACTCGCAACCTGCTTTTTGCATTTGTGAAAAGACTTCACCCGGGATTAACTCAAACAATTCATCATAACTCTTTATTGTTTTTCTAAAACAAGCTACCTTTATTTCGGGTAGAGATTTCAATTCTATTTTACTCATCTTTTGTATTTGTGTTTTTTTGCAGGCTCTCAAACTCTTCAATTCTCTTTCCTGCCAGCAGAGAAGCTGTTTTTCTCTGCTCAGAGACGCTAATCGTCGGTCAATCATCTCTCCTTCGGGAAGTTGTTGCCCTTTTTCAAATACTTCTTTTATCTCTTCGAGAGCAAAGCCGAGCTTTTTCATATAGATAATTCGGCTCATTTGTTCAATCTGTTCCACCACATAGTAGCGGTAACCGCTCAAATTATCTCTCTCAAAGGGGATAAGAAGTCCTATTTTCTCATAATGCCTCAGTGCTTTGGCAGAGATATTGTTGATTTTTGAGAACTCGCCTATCGTTAATTTAATTTTGTTTTTACTCATGGTCATCTTGCAAGAATGTTTCCGTTTGCAAAGATACTCATTGCCCCAAGGTAAAAGTCAAGAGCAAAAGACAAGAATTTTTGTTTTTGTTTGATAACTCTCTGTAGGTCAAAGAGAAAAATTACATCGCCAATTTTGACAGATATACTCCGCAAAGTGTGGATAGTATGCACAAAGCCAAAGAGACAATCATGTAAATGCTTGCCGAGGCATAGTCTGCCGCTTTCAAATATTCGATACATTCCAACGAAAAGGTCGAAAAGGTTGTGAAGCCTCCGCAAAATCCTCCGACCAAGAGTAGTTTTGCTCTCTCTGAGGGCTGAGAGGCAAAGCAGGCTGCAAGAAAACCTATCGCAAGACAGCCCAAAACATTGACACAAAGCGTCGATAGTGGTATGGAACAAAGGCTCAACCGAACCTTTGGAACAAAAAGCGAAACCAAAAAGCGTGCCACGCTCCCCAATCCCCCTCCGACAAAGACCAAAAGAAGTTTTACAATCATGCAACGCAACTTTTATGGTTTTGCAATCAAATCACGCTCTTACAGATTTGCCGTTATCTTCTTGATGAATTTCCATTTGATGAAAAACTCTTTGGCAATTATTCTGAAAAGAGTATAAACAGGGATTGCCAACACCATTCCCACAACTCCTCCAAGCTCTCCTGCCATAAGGATAACGATGAAAATCTCCAATGGGTGGGCTTTTACGCTTTTGGAATAGATAACCGGTTGCAATACAAAGTCGTCAATCAGTTTCACACTCGCAAAAACTGCCACATATTTGACGATTATCGGCACTATGTCCAAAGAAGCATCGACGCTCAAAAAGGTTGTAAGACAAACAATCAGTCCTATGCTTCCTCCAATCAGCACTCCTATGTAGGGAAGTATGACCATGACGCCTCCTATGCAGGCAATGAGAACCGCATTTGGCAATCCTACAAGGTAAAAGCCTATGCTCAAAAGAGTAATCATGCAAATAATCTCGAAAAAGATACCTATGAAGTAGCGACTAATCAAAATTTGGGACGAGTTCACTACTTTGTGAACCTCATCGAGGTAAACATCGGGAGTAACCGCATCTATAAATCGTCCGACCAAGCCGTTGTCTTTCAGAAAGAAGAAGGTAAAGAACAGAACTATGAAAGTACCCATGACAAAGTTGCCTGCAAAGGAGAAAATTCCGTCGGCAAGGTTGGTGAGCTTGAAGACGCTGAAGGTTTCCAAAATTTTGGAAGAGACAACTGCTTCAAGGTTGGTGTCGGTCGGCATGAGCTGATATTCATACAAGAAAGTCTCTATCTTCTTTATCGGTTCGGCATAGTAGTCTGCAATTTTATATACATCGAGGTTTGCAAAGGTCATTGCCTGAGATATTATCAGGGGAACAAGCCAACGGAAAAGCATCACGAAAACCAAGATAAACAAAATCAGAGTGATGGTTGCCGAAATGGTTTTGCCGATACAAAATCGTTTGAAGCGTATTTTGGAAAGAAACTTTTGAATTGGCGCTCCCATAAAAGCCAAAACCAATGCCACAAGCACACAGCCGACCAAAAATCTGAAATACCACACAAGGAAAACCACCAATGCGGTAATCAAAAGTCCGATTACCCATTTGGCAACGGAAGAAAACTGAAATTTATCGTTGTTCATAGTCTGTGCTTTTCTTTATTTATTGTCTTCTTTGCACCATGTGGCAAAGGAGGTTGCCGTTTCGTGAAGTTTCAATTCTTGTAATTCTACTTCTTCGGGCAGTTCTGAGCTTATTATTTGAGCAAAGTGAATGAGCATGTTCTCGCAAGTGGGCTGAAAATCGGTCAATACCAACTTGGTGTTCATGCTTTTGGCTGCCGAAACGAAGCTGTTGTCTTTGTTCAGCACCAAAGCATGGTCATAAACCTCGATAATTCTGCGTTGAACAATCCTTTTCAAATCGCCAAAGTCCATTACCATGCCATATTTGGGGCTTTGACAATCTTGGTTGGGAGAGCCTTTGATGGTAACGAACAACTTGTAAGAATGACCGTGAACATTGCGACAAAGACCGTCGTAGTTGTTCAGGGCGTGTGAGGCTTCAAAACAAAATTCTTTCGTAAGTCTTATTTTCATGCCTGCAAAGGTAGTCAATAATCGCCTAAACGACAACACAAATCCGGCAAAAAGATTGTAAACTTTTTGTTTCGCTACTCTTACTCTTGAAAACAATCTCTCATATCCTTATTACCAATTTTTTTCGCGGCTTGGTAATAGGATTATCACGGCGTGATAATCCTATTATCTTCCCATGGTAATACCATTATCACGCCGTGGTAATGATATTACCAAGCCTTAGAATTGTTTGGTAATCCTTTTCTTGGTTTTTCAATTTGCAGTATTTTTGGACGAAAGTGCCAAATTGTTTGTGAAAGTCTTTGTTTGGTTGGTGAAATTGTGAGAGTTCGGGATTAAAAATAAAATGTATATCTTTGCAAAACGAGTAATTGAGTTGTTTGCAAAGAGCAAATTGTTCGGCAGATGCTCGTTTTGAAATAGTAAAACAAAATAACAAGTATATGAAGAAGGCTTTTTTCTTTTTTGCAATCTTGATGCCGATTGTTTGTTCGGCTCAGTTTGACAAGTATTTTGAGAATGCCGCTCTCCGAATGGATTATTCTCATTCGGGAAGGGTGGGAATAGAGTATTTTACACTCGAAAGGTTTTTGAAAATCCCCGAATGGGCAGGCAGCAAGGTCAATTTGATTGACACTCTTTCGCTCGGAGTTCACAAAGTCGAGATGAGGGAGAAAGCAACGGGCAAGCTGTTGTTCTCAAAGGGCTATTGTTCTCTCATGGAGGAGTGGCTGACAATGCCGGAAGCCAAAAACTCTTGCGGAAACTTTCAGGAGGTGATGCTTTTCCCTTTTCCGAAGGTCGATGTGGAGTTTTGGTTCTTTACAAGAGACGAGAAAAATGAGTATAAGCTCATAAGCAAGATTGATTTCGACAAGTCGGTTTTGGAAGAAGTCAAAAAGGAAGATTTTGCCAAGACAATAACTCTTCACAAGGCGGGAAAGAGTAACAAATGTCTCGACATAGCAATCGTTCCCGCAGGTTACACCGAGCAGGAGAAAGAAAAGATGTACAAAGACTTGGAAATGTATGCAGGATATTTCTTTTCCAAGCCTCCTTTTTCTGATGCGAAGGACAAAATCAACATAATAGGAATAGAAAGGTTCGATACTGAGAGCGGATTGCCGGGTTTGAAGACCTCAACCGCCACAAGCAACGGTATAGGAGTGCATTACAACACATTCGGTTCGGAAAGGTACGTAATGACAGAGCAACTGTGGGCATTGCATGACGCTTTGATCGGGGCAAGTTACGATCAGATTGTGATACTTTGCAATTCTGAGGTTTACGGAGGCGGAGGGATTTACAACTTTTATGCAACAACCTATCTTAATCCTCAAAACAGCTTTGTGCTTATTCATGAATTTGGTCATTCTTTTGCGGGTCTTGCCGACGAATACTCTTCCAATGACAGCGATGCGGGCTTGGTGTCTGTGGAAACAGAGCCTTGGGAGAGGAATATTACGTCTTTGAAAAACTTTAAGGGAAAATGGGAAGACATGATAGACAAATCGACACCTGTTCCCACGCCTTGCACCAAAGAATATGAGAAAGTGGGAGTGTTTGAGGGGGCTGCATATCAACAAAAAGGTATGTACAGACCATATCAGGACTGTTTGATGAGAAGCGACAAGCCTTTCTGTCCCGTATGTTCAAGAGAGATTGAGCGAATGATTGAGTATCACTGCCGATAAGCAGGGTTTGACAAGCTGCAACAAGCAGTTGGTTTCAAAAAAAAGCAAAGTCCGAATTTGACAAGCAAGATAATATGCCTCAAATTCGGACTTTGTTACAATAAATCTTCAAAGGGACTTATTTGCAACCTTTTTCCAACATTATGTCAAGCACAAGTTCGTCCATTTTATCCATGCCGTAGCGTCCAATTTTGCCGAGGCTTTCTATCGAACGGTCGATGTCTTCTTGTGCAATGCCGTCTGTTTGATCCACAACTATGTTGTTCATTGCCAAAAGAGCCGAATCGAAAGCCGAGTTCAGCCCTGCCGACATTTTCAAAGCACAACTTGGTTTTGCTCCGTCGCATACCATTCCCGTGATTGTGTTAATCATGTTGCGAACGGTGTAACATATCTGTGTGAAAGACCCTCCTTTGAGATAAACAAGAGCAGTTCCGACCCCTATTGAGGCATTTACCAATCCGCAAAGGGCAGACAGACGTCCTATTTTGCTCTTTATATATATGGATACAAGATTTGAAAGCGTCAAAGCCCTTATTGTTTCTTCTTTGCTTTTGTTCAGTCTTTTGGCATACTCAATCACGGGAACACTGCAAGTAATCCCCTGATTGCCGCTGCCCGAATTGCTGTAAACAGGAAGAGTTGCTCCGTCCATTCTTGCATCTGAGGCGGCACAAGCGGCTCCTATGATTTTTTTTCGGGTGTTGATGTCGTTTTCTTCAAGAAGACAGCGTCCGATTTGTAAGCCGTAGTGTCCTTTTTGTCCCTCTTGTGAGATTGCGGTGTTTACTTTTGCCATGTCGTCTATCCATTCCAAGAAGTCAATCGGTGTGTTGTTTGCGTAATCATACACTTCTTTGAAAGAAAGCGAAGCTGCAATGTCTGCCGTTGCCGTTTCTTTTTCTTGGGAAGAACCTTTGGCAGGCTCTTTATGAAAAATCACCTCATCGTCTTTTTGAATGTGGACAAAATTGAGGTGATTTTTTGCAATGATTACCCTTGCAGACGAACTCTTTCCGCAACAACAACACTCAATGTAAAGTTTTTCCGATGTGTCTTTGCTTTTTATTGTAATTGAATGAGAGTTCATCCATTGTTTTGCTTGTTCGAGGTTGTCTTTTGCACTTTCAAGCACTTGCAACTCTTTACAACTCTCTCCGCAAACCACGCCGAGCGATACTGCAATCGGAAGTCCTATCATTCCCGTGCCGGGAATACCAACTCCCATTGCGTTTTTGATTATATTTTTCGAGAGTTGTAACTCTACGCTCTCGACTTGCTCTTGCAACACTTCTTTTGCCTTTGCCACAGCCAAGGCCACAGCCACAGGTTCGGTGCAACCAACTGCAAGAACTATGTTCTCTTGCATCAAACTGCGTATTTGTTCTTCTCTTGTCATAATTCTGTCTATTTTTCGGAGTATATTTTTGAAAGCACACTTGCTCTATATTTGCTATGATAGTCTTTCGAGAAAGTCTCAAAGTTCATCTGCTTGTAAAATTCCTCTCCCATGAAGACCAAAAACACTTCAAACTCGGCAGCTTCGTGATAGCCCGGGCAGATTGTAAGAAGTGTTCCCTCAGAAGAGAGAACCGAGAAAGAAGGATAGGATAAACGATTGTTCAAAAGAAAATATGCCAAAGCATGAGTGCTTCCTCTTCGGCTCTTGGTTGCAGAATTGGTATAGACTTTGCCATTGAAAGTAACAGGTTCAATACTTTCGGTGTTAAACTTTACAGGGTAGAAGTAGAAATCAACTATCCTTGCAATAAGTGTGTCAGAGAAAGTGTCTCTATCCATTCTTTTGCACCAGCCGCACCAATCTGTGTAGCAATCTACAAGATATTTCTTCGCATTGCTGCCGTCTTGTTTGGCAAGACTTTCTGCTTGTTCGATGTTTAACCATTTGATTTGCTCTTGTGCAAGAGTCGAAAAGGCCAATCCTGCACATATCATCGTAAATAAAGCTCTTAGTTTCATATATTCTCAATTTAATTGTTCAATGTTGTTTCTTTTCTTTCGGTTTTTGCCTTTGCAATCATTTGATTTCGGGATTTTTTTGTTGTTTTATTACTTTCGCTCCTTTGAAGTAGTGTTCTATCACCTGCCAATACTCATATCCGTCTTCACACATCTTGATTGCTCCTTCTTGGCTCAAGCCTACTGCGTGTCCGTAGCCTTTCCCGCTCAGCTTTACTTCGCTTCCCCATTCCTGAATATCAAAATAGGTCGATTTGAGACCGAAGTCTTTGCGTATTGTGGTAAGCGGAACTCCCAAAAGCTCCTTTTTGCGTCCCTCTTTTTGAGAAAAGTGCAGCAACTCTTGCTTTACGGCTTCGTCTTTGACGTTTATGCCTTTGTTTTTGAAGTATGCAATCCAAGTTTTCTGTTTTATGAACTTTTCCCAAGTGTAATTCTTGCCGCCAACCGAGAAGCTGTCAATCACAGAGACCAAATAGGGAATTTCTTTTCCCCACACATCGGAGGCGTTTGCAGTCTGCCCTCCCGAATTTGAGTGAAAGAGGGTTTCTATCAGCTCTCCGTTTTCATCAACTATCACTTCGCCTCTGCTGTTGTAGGCTCCTTCGGTAACTTCGGGGTGGTTTGCACGAGTTTTGTATGCTTGGCAGTGAACGTCGTCGCATAAATTATATCCGTCTTTTGAATGCTTGCCGATATTTCGCAATAAGTAATTTCTGCAACAAACAGCCTGCACCTTGAAAAAGTCAATGTTTTTCGTAGCTCCCCATGTTTCGGACTGAACAACCCCTGCAATGTAGTTCTCTTGTTCTACTGTGTTGATGAAAAGAAGATTGCCTTTCTTGTCAGAGCTTATTTCCAAACCATCATCGTATCTTCGTTCCGCAACCGCAGGATTGAGAGGTTTGATACAAAAGAAACTCTTCAATCCTTCGGCACAAAAGCGGACTTTCTCGCCACTTGCAAAAAGTGTGTCTCCTATTCTTACTTCTACCTTGGCAGATTGTTCTCTTACAGAGACTTTTGTGGTTTTCGAAAGTTTGACTTTCTTGTCTGAAACTTCCATAGAGTAGTGTCCGAACGAGGGAATAAAGACGGCTTCTTTGATTTGCTGTTGCGAAAAGACCCTTATTCTCAAAGTTTGTGAGCTTACAGCTGTGCAAAACAGCAAGGCACAAAACAAAAAACAGATTTTCTTTCTCATTTTCTTATATCCTCTATAATATATCGGGCAACATTTGCCGAAGCTCCGGCATCACCCAACAGGTTTCTTAGTTTTCCAAACATATATTGCATTTCCAATCTGTAATCTTCGTCAAAGCTGATTTTGCGAAACTCTTTCTCCAAATCGTCTTCGTTCCATTTTTGTTGCAAAAGTTCTTTCACAGCAGGGTAATCAAGTATCAGATTTACCAAAGATATGTATTTTACCTTGGCAAAGTATTTCCCTATGAGGAATGAAAGTGCGTTTGCTTTGTAACAAACAAGCTCGGGAATGTTGAAAAGAGCTGTTTCGAGTGTTGCCGTTCCCGAGGTTACGACTGCGGCGTGTGAGCAGTTCAAAAGCGGATATGTGCTGTTGTAAAGCAGTTTGACGTTCTTGTTTTCTATATATTTTTCGTAAAAGTCGGGTGAATGTGTGCTTACTGCGGCAACCACAAAGTCAAATTCGGGAAATTTATCGACCAAGGTGAGCTGCAAGGGCAACATTTTCTTGATTTCTTGTGTTCTGCTGCCCGGCAGAAGTGCTATTACAGGCTTTTGTCCGAGTTTGTTCTCGATCAGGAACTTTTCTTTGTCTTGTGAAGCTGCATAGTCTGCAATTTCGTCAAGCAAAGGGTTGCCCGGATATTCGACTTCCATGAAGTGTTTTTTGTAAAAGGGTTTTTCAAACGGCAAGATGACGAATAGTTTGTCCAAAACTTTCTTCATGGTTTTTATTCTGCCTTTTTTCCATGCCCAAACTTGCGGTGAGATGTAGTAATATACCTTTATTCCTATTTTGTGTGCAAACTTTGCCATTCGGAGGTTAAATCCCGGGTAGTCAATAAGGATAACGGCATCGGCAGACCAAGAAGCAATATCTTTTTTGCAGAGGCTGAGGTTTTTCAATACCGTTTTGAGGTTGGCGGCAACCTCTACAAAACCCATGAATGCAAGGTCTTTGATATGTTTTACCATATTTTCTTTCCCTGCTTGGGCAATCATGTTGTCTCCTCCCCAAAAGCGAAACTTTGCATCGGCATCTCTTTGTTTTATTTCTCTGATAAGGTATGAGCCGTGCAAGTCTCCTGACATTTCTCCTGCTATAATGTAGTATTTCATCGCCCTTTCATTTTTATTGTTAGAACTTTCCTGCAAAACTTCCTGCCGCATAGAGGTAGTAAAGCATGAAACAAAATCCGAAAAACAGCACACCCAGCACTCCTTTGGTCGTTTTCATATATTGCAACTTGACGTACCACCTGAGTTCGACTATTGCAGGGACAAAAGAGAACAAAAAGAGTTTGGCATTGTCGTTAATCGACATATTCAAACAAAACAATATCAGCCACAACAGCCCTATTGTCAAAAGGGTCGAAAGAACTGCAACGACCATTCCGAAAATCAGATTATCTTTCTTCAACATTTTCAAATCTTTCTCTCATTTTGTTCAATTCGGAGTAAGCCGTAAAATCCACTTGCATGGGAACAATGCTCGCATATCCCTGTTCCAATGCTCGAAAGTCGGCTTCGGGAGATTTGTCCAAGCAATTATATACTCCGCTCAGCCAATAGAAGGGTTGATTTATGGGGTCTTTGTATTCGACAAGCTCTTCATTCCAATAAGCCTTCGCTTGATGACAGACTTTTGTGCCTTTGATTTTTCCCGTGGGGAAATTGACATTGAGACATACCCCTTCTGCAAGCGAGTTTGCCAATACGTCTTTGCAAATCGAGATGATGTATTTCTCGCAGTGAGAAAAGTCGGCGTCTTTGTCGGAGCTGTCCAACGAAAATCCTACGCTCGGAACTCTTTCCGCACAACCCTCAAACACAGCTGCCATTGTTCCGGAATAAATGGTGTTTATCGAAGCATTGCTTCCGTGATTTATTCCCGAAACGACCAAGCTGCACTTTCTTGTTTTCAAAATTCGGTTAAAAGCCATCTTGACACAATCGACCGGAGTGCCGTCGAGGGCATATAATTCAAAGCCTTGCGATTGTTCTATCTGCTTTAATCTCAGTGGAGAGTTCACTGTGATTGAGTGAGACTTGCCCGACATTTCTGTTTTCGGTGCAACCACAACCACATCTCCCAACTGCTTCATCAGCTTTATCAAAACCGATATGCCTTTTGAGCAATAGCCGTCGTCGTTTGTTATGAAAATTAGAGGTTTGTTCTCTTTGTTCATCTGTTTTCGTTTGCTAAATCACGGCAAAGGTAACGAAAAAACGGCAAAGCGGCGTTTTTTTTCGTACATTTGCACCCTCAATCGACAAAATATGACGATAAAACAACTGATAAAAGCACCTGTTAGGCTTCTTCAAAGGATTGAAAACAAGTTTGTCCGCTTTTTGTTTGTGGGAGTTATCAATACCATGTTCGGATATGGTATGTTTGTTCTTTTTATCTGGTTCGGAATGCACTATTCGGTTGCTTTGCTGTGTGCAAACTTTCTCGGAATTCTTTTTAATTACAAGACAACGGGCTATATCGTCTTTGAAACCAAGAGCAACCGCCTTTTGCTTCATTTTTTCTTGGTTTACGGCATTGTTTATCTCTTTAATTTGGGGGAGCTTTGGCTTTTGGACGCTTCAAACCTCTATGAGACTATTTTAAGTTGGGATTTGATGAGCTTTTTGGACACTTTACCTTTGAACAAAGCCAAAATAGGGGACGCAATCGGTCAGGCGATAACTCTTCTTCCCAATGCGATACTTTCTTTTTTGTTGAATAAAGTCTTTGTTTTCAAGCCGAAAGAGCAAGAAGGCAAAGGACAGAAATAAATCGGCGTTTCGCAAAAATAAAACGCCGATTTATTTTGCCAAAACGCCGTTTCGTCCGACTGAAACGGCGTTTTGTTTTGGGGGTATCAAATTGTTTGAAAATTGCTTGTCGAAATGGTAGGGGTTTTTCGTCTTTGCATACTATTTCGCTTGCGAAATTTGTTCAGTATTTCAAATTGTGCTATCTTCGCACTTTATTTTAATCATTGTATTAACCAAATTGTTTTGAGCAAATGAAGAAATTATTTTTGACAACTTTGGCTTTGTGCTGTGTCGCTTTTGTTTCGTGCGGCAAAAAGGGTGCTGAAAGCCAAGCAGAAAGCAAATCAGAAATGCAAACGAAAGTTGAAGAATTTGCAACTGTCAGATTGAGTGCCAATCTTGACAAGTTGAGTGCAAAAGAGAAGGAATTGGTGGGGGTTTTCCTCGACATCGCCCAAATAATGGACGATTTGTATTGGTTGCAAGCCTATGGTAACAAGGCAGACATGGATACTATATCTGACAAGTTCACCAAAGAGTTTGCAATGATTAACTATGGTCCTTGGGAAAGGCTGAACGACATGAAGCCTTTTGTGAATGGTTTTGGTGAAAAGCCGCTTGGTGCCAATTTTTATCCGAAAGACATGACCAAGGAGGAGTTTGATGCTTTGAAAGACAAGAATAAGAGTAGTCTTTACACTGTTTTGAGAAGAGATGAGAGCGGAAAACTTGTGGTAAAGTGGTACAGAGAAGAGTATAAGGAACAGATAGACAAGGTTTGTGAGCTGTTGGATAAGGCGATTGGTCTTGCAGAAGATGCGGGTTTGAAAAAGTATCTTCAAGAGAGAAAGAAGGCTTTCCAAACTGATGATTATTTTGCTTCGGACATGGCTTGGATGGACATGAAAGACAGTCGTTTGGATTTTGTTGTCGGTCCTATCGAGAATTATGAAGACCGTTTGTTTGGTGCAAAGGCTGCATACGAGGCTTTCGTTTTGGTGAAAGATGAGGTTGAGAGCAGCAAACTTGCAAAGTTTACTGCAATGTTGCCTGAGTTGCAAAAGGGTCTTCCTTGCGACGAGAGGTTCAAAAAAGAAGTTCCGGGAACCGAGTCAGACCTCAATGTGTATGATGTAATCTTCTATGCAGGTGATTGTAATGCCGGCAGCAAGACGATTGCTATCAATTTGCCTAACGATGAGAGGGTTCAACTCAAAAAGGGTGCAAGACGTTTGCAACTCAAAAACGCAATGAAAGCCAAGTTTGACAAAATCCTTCAACCGATTGCAGATAATGTGATGTGCAAGGAGCAGTTGAAGAATGTGAAGTTTGATGCTTTCTTCTACAATGTTACTTTCCATGAGGTGGCTCACGGTTTGGGAATAAAGAATACCGTGAACGGAAAGGGTAATGTGAGAGAGGCTTTGGCAAACTATTATTCTTCTTGGGAGGAAGCAAAGGCTGACATATTGGGATTGTATATGGTTTGTTCGCTTATCGACAAAGGTGAAATCAGTGGTATAACAAAGGATGATGCGATGGCTACTTTTATTGCGGGCATTTTGCGTTCTGTTCGTTTTGGTGCTGCTTCGGCTCACGGGGTTGCCAACATGATGTGCTTTAACTTCCTTGAAGACCACAAGGCTTTCACTCAAAACGCCGAAGGGTTGTATGTGATTAACTTCGACAATGCCAAGAAGGCAATGGACGCTTGGGCTGCAAAGATTTTGGAAGTTGAGGGCTTGGGAGACCTTGCGGAGGCAAAGGCTTATTCGGAAAAGAACGGACAAATACGTCCTGCTCTCCAAAAGTCTTTGGATAAGATTAACTCGCTCGGTATTCCTAAGGATATAAGATACGAACAAGGAAGAAAGGTTTTAGGTTTATAATAATGAATATTGCAGTATTAGGCAGTGGTAGTTGGGCAACGGCAATAGTGAAGATTGCTACTCAAACTCACACTAAGGTTTATTGGTGGGTGAGAGAGCAGGAGATTGTTCAAGCAGTGGAGAACTTCGGACACAATCCTCTCTATTTGAGAAGTTGTGAGTTGGACAGAGAGAGAATAATCGTTTCGTCTGATTTGAAAATGATTGTTTCGAAGGCAACAGATATTATTTTGGTTATTCCGGCTGCCTTTGTGGCAGGAAGCTTGCAGTCTCTTTGTCCTAAGGATTTTGAGGGAAAACGAATAATTTGTGCGACAAAGGGTATCATTCCTCAAACAAATCAAATTGTTGCAGATTATATTCGCGATTATTTCAACGTAAGGGACGAAAATCAGGCTGTAATCAGCGGTCCTTCTCATGCAGAAGAGATTGCACAGGAGCGTTTGACTTATCTTACGGTCGGAAGTTGCAACGATGAGTTTGCAAAACAGGTTGCCGAAGGTCTCAAATGTCGTTTTGTGAAAACAACTACTTCTTCGGATATAAGGGGGATTGAGTATGGTGCGGTGATGAAAAATATTTATGCTCTTGCCGCAGGAATTGCTCGGGGTGCAGGCTATGGTGATAATTTTGTTGCTGTTTTGATTGCAAATGCTGCTCAAGAGATGGAGGCTTTCCTTGCTGTTGCTGCTCCTCAAGAAAGAGATACCAATCGTTTTGTGTATTTGGGTGATTTGCTTGTTACGGCTTATTCTCAACATAGTCGCAATAGGACTTTCGGTCAGATGATTGGTCAGGGTTATTCTGTCAAGTCGGCCCAGCTTGAAATGGCTATGGTTGCCGAGGGCTACTATGCTGCCGAGTGTATCGACAAGGCAAATCGCTCAATCGGGGTAAGTCTTCCGATTGCTCGTGCTGTGTATGAGATTTTGTATAAGGGTAAGTCGGCTGATGAGGAGTTCAAAAGGTTGAGTGAGCTTTTCAAGTAGTTGCTTTGGCATTTTGCACAAAGTGATTGGACTTACTACCAACAAATAAAGAGAGCTGTGTTTGACCAAAAACACAGCTCTCCTTTCTTTTGTGGACCTGCAGAGATTCGAACTCTGGTCCAAACGAGTAACAACCCGGCTTTCTACATGCTTATTCTGCCGACGATTTTCGTGAAGTGTCAAAGAGGCAGACGTCCCGACGCTTCCTTATCTTCCTAAATGTTCATTCAAGACCGGAAGACTGCCTTGAACTATCTCTGTTTTGCTGCACCTCTTTGCCCTCGACCACAGAGAAAGGGTCTTGGAGAGATGTCCCGCTCGCCACACTTTGCGGCGATTAGCTTTAATCTACTGTGCTTCGATTAAGCGGCAAGAGCGTAGTTATTTTCGCCAATTATCGTTTTGTAACCCTTGTTGAGGCTTGTGTTACCTGAGCCTGCATGCTTACCGAACCATTATCCTCGCTGTCAAAACCAACCCAGGCCCGATTTTTTTTGCGTTTGCAAAGGTACGAAAAATCAAGAGATTAACAAGTGTTTTGTTGTTTTTTTTCATTTTTCACCCAAAAAGTTTTGGTAGTTTCAAAAAAGGTTGTATCTTTGCAAAGTGATTTGAGGGGGAGGTGAAGAGAGAGGAAGATAGAATGGTTCGGTAGTTCAGTTGGTTAGAATACATGCCTGTCACGCATGGGGTCGCGAGTTCGAGTCTCGTCCGGACCGCCAACAAAAGGGAAAAGAGGTTTCGATATTGTCGAAACCTCTTTTGTTTTTCTGCTTTCCTCATGCAAAAAACTATGATTATTTGCTTCTTGTAGTGTCAGAAGACCGCCTGACTACCGACAATCTAAGTCCGTTTACTGTGAATTATGCCAAATCACCGAACGATTTTATGCCAAATCACCGAATTTTCAAATTATTGCTTACTTTTGCAGATGCGAACACTTTGAAATCAAGTATTTGTACATACAATGCTACTCTGCCGATAGTTTATTGGCTCAGATTGTTCTTTTTATCTCCCAAAAGCCGTTTCGTTTGCCGTTTTTGCGTTCGATAATGCCTTTTTCGGTAAGATTGATTGTAATGGTCTTGACTGTTCTTTCCGATTTGCCTATGTGTGTGGCGATTTCTTTTTGTGTTGCTTTTGGTCGTTCTTGCAAGAAGTTCAGCACTGCAATCTCTTCCAAAGTGCAAAATTTGCACTTTGGAAGAGATGTGTGGCGATAAGGCAATCAACATGGGTTTTGAATTGCCGGTTTTGTAGGTTGATTAGTATTTTATCTCGAAATAATCTAACAGTTGTTTGTAATGGTCTTGTGATGTCAGACAGGTGTCTCTCAGATAGCCGTTTATTGTTCCCCAATTTTGAATGCCACGATAGTAAAACAATCTTAGCTCTTGGGAGTTTTACCGGACAGCAATATTTCGATATAGTATTTGCAGTTATTGGTGTCAAGCATTTGGTGATTTAACACTCTGAACTTCATGTTATTTTTTTTTCGCTGTATCGGGCAGAATGCGACGCAGACATTTTTCTGAGAGCAGACACTCTTTGTTTAAGCAGTTCAAATAATTCAAAGGTATCTTTTGCCAAAACGGATGTGTTCTTTGGTATAAAACTCGGTGATTTGCAATCATTGTATCGGGAATTTCTGTTGTTTTTGTTATCTTTGCATGAGTTTTTTGTTACAATGAGGAGATTTGAAAGCAGGCCTCGTTGTAATAAACCAAACGATTGCAAGACATGGAAACAACACAAACAGAGCAAGCTATTCAAGGTGGCAAGGTGGAGTTTACTCACCTTCATGTTCATACTCAATATTCTATATTGGACGGGGCTGCAGCTATTTCCCCTTTGGTGAAAAAGGCTAAGGAACTCGGCATGACGGCGTTGGCAATCACCGATCACGGGAATATGTTCGGGGTGTTGGAGTTTTACAATACTTGTTTGAAGAATGACATTAAGCCTATTTTGGGTTGCGAGATGTATGTTTCGCCTCAAAGCAGGTTTATCAAAGATGGCGTCCATTTCAGCGGTCATCACCTTATATTGTTGGCAAAGAACGAGGCAGGTTACAAAAGTCTCATCAAGCTCGATTCGCTTGCCTTTGCCAAGGAAGCAAAGTACAGGACTTCGAGAATAGACAAGGACTTGTTGTTTGAGCATTCTGAGGGTTTGATTTGTTGTTCGGCTTGTTTGGGAGGGGTGTTGCCAAAGCTGATTGCCTCGGGCGACATCGAGGGTGCAGAAAGAACAGCTCAAGAATATCATGCGGTCTTTGGAGATGACTATTATATAGAATTGCAAGACCATGGCTTGGAGTTGCAAAAGGAAGTTATGGTCGAGCTTGTGAGGATTGCTCGAAAGTTCAATATCAAGTTGTTGGCAACAAACGATGTTCACTTTATCAATGCAGACGATTATGAGGCTCACAAAATCTTGATTTGCCTCAACACAGGCAGGAAACTTAACGAGGAAACCAAGATGTTGTACACCGGACAAGAGTATTTGAAGGCTCCCGAAGAGATGGCAGAGCTGTTCAAAGACTATCCGGAGGCAATAGCCAACAGTATGGAGATTGCAAACAAGGTGGAGGTCTATTCGATGGAGCGAGATCCCATATTGCCTGTGTTTGATATTCCGAAGAGTTTTGGTTCTATTGACGATTATTTGCAGAAATATCCTTTGGAAAAGGTTGAACAGCAGCTATATGAGGATATTTTGAGCAATCCGAAGACGAGTGAGGAAGACAAACTGCCCGAACGCAGGGAGCAAGTTGTTGCCAAGGCTTTGAAATCTAAGGGAGGGTACAACAAAATTGTCAGAACGAAATTTGATGCGGACTATTTGAGGTTTCTGACTTTTGAAGGTGCAGCGAAAAAGTATCCAAATCCTTTGCCTGACAATGTGAAGCAGAGGATAGAAAGCGAGTTGAAGACAATCGAATGGATGGGTTTTCCGGGGTATTTTCTCATTGTGCAGGATTTTATCAACTATTCGAGGGAAAAACTCGGTGTGATTGTCGGACCGGGAAGAGGTTCTGCCGCAGGAAGTGTGGTCGCTTATTGTTTGGGTATTACAGCCATAGAGCCTTTGAAGTATGGTTTGCTTTTTGAAAGGTTCTTAAATCCCGACAGAATTTCGCTTCCCGATATTGATGTGGACTTTGATGATGACGGAAGAGCCAAGACGCTTACATACGTAAGGGAAAAGTATGGTGCCGATCATGTTGCACAGATTACCACATTTGGTTCTATGGCGGCAAAGAGTGCAATCAAAGATGTGGCAAGGGTGCTTGACCTTCCGATAAGCGAGAGCAACCGACTTGCATCTTACGTTCCCTCAAAGCCCGGAACAACTCTTGCCAAGGCTTTTGAGGAATCTCCCGAACTCAAACGAGAACTTGAACAAGGTACTCCGCAAATTCAAAAAGTGTTGCAGCTTGCACAAAAGTTGGAAGGGTCAATTCGCAATACGGGTATTCATGCCTGTGGTGTGATTATCGGTCCTGACGACATATCTAATTATGTTCCTGTTGCAGACAGTAAAGAGTCTGACATGATGGCAACACAATTTGAGGGCAAATTGATAGAAAGTGTCGGCATGATAAAGATGGACTTTTTGGGATTGGTCAATCTTTCGATTATCAAGGACGCTTGCGACAACATAAAGAAGAGTCATAAGATTGACATTGACCCTTCTCAAATACCTTTGGACGACAAACTTACTCTCGAATTGTTCCAAAAAGGGCAGACAATGGGAACTTTTCAGTTTGAATCTGAGGGTATGAAACAGCATCTTCAAAATCTTAAACCCGACAGATTTGAAGACCTGATTGCAATGAATGCTCTCTATCGTCCGGGACCTATGCAATACATTCCCAACTTCATTGCAAGAAAACACGGAAAAGAACCTATTGTGTATGAGTTCCCCGTAATGGAAAAGTATCTTTCGGAAACTTACGGCATCACTGTCTATCAGGAGCAGGTCATGCAGCTTTCGCAAGCCTTGGCAGGCTTTACGCCCGGACAGGCAGACAAGTTGCGAAAAGCAATGGGTAAGAAACAAATAGCCGTCATGGAAGAGCTGAGAGAAAAGTTCCTCAAAGGCTGTGCAGACAACGGATTGGACAAAGAAAAGGTCGAAAAGATTTGGGAAGACTGGAAAAAGTTTGCCGAATATGCTTTCAACAAATCTCATTCTACTTGTTATGCTTATGTAGCTTTTCAAACGGCATATCTCAAAGCTCACTATCCTGCCGAATATATGTCATCGGTACTTACTCACAACCTTTCCGACATCAAGAAGATAACCACCTATACTGAAGAATGTAAGAAACTCGGCATAAATGTCTTAGGTCCTAATGTGAACGAGTCCGATTTGAACTTCATGGTAAACAAGAAAGGCGAAATTCTTTTCGGACTTGCAGCCATAAAAGGCGTAGGAAGCACGGCTGCGGAAGAAATTATAAAGGAAAGGGAAGCAAACGGAGTGTTCAAAAGTCCTTTTGATTTCATAACAAGAATAAATCTCAGGGCAATCAATCGTCGTTGTATAGAGGCTTTGGTGAAATCGGGAGCATTTGATTGTTTTGAGAACATACATAGGGCTCAATATTTCTTTTCTTCACAAGGCAATGACAGCATCTTTTTGGACAAGCTGATAAAATATGGTGCAAAAACGAAAGAGAATGCCTTGTGTTCGCAAACGTCATTGTTTGACACTGCCGAAGGAGAGGAAGGATTGGAAGATCCGGAAGTGCCTCAATGCGAGCCTTGGTCTCAAATGGAGTGTCTCGATTTTGAGAAAGAGATGCTTGGCTTTTGTATTTCCGGACATCCTCTGGATTTATTTCGTTGTGCAATCACCAACTTTACCAACGTAACCATATCGGATTTGCAAGATTTGACCAAACTCAAAGACACCGAGGTGTGTTTTGCAGGTATTGTCAAGTCTGCCGAAATGGGAACAAGCAAAAACGGAAAGCCTTATGCGAAATTTCAAATCGAAGACGAGAGCAGTTCATACGACTTTTTCCTAAACAGCAACACATACGTCGAATTTGCCAACTATTGCAAGCCAAATCTATACATTATTGTCAAAGCCGAAGTAAAAGAAAACGTTTGGAAAGCTCAGACGGCAGAAGAACCGCAACTGAGACTTTTTATCAAGAAGATAGAACTTTTGGAAAACATTCTCAACAACTATGTTGAAGGATTGAGTTTGTATTTTGACGTGGATAAACTTACCGAAGACATGGTCAATGATTTGAAAAAACTTTGTGAGAGAGCCAAGGGCAAAACTTCTTTGTCGATATGTGTGATAGATAACCAAAACCAAGACATAGTGTTGAAGATGAAGAGCAAGAAATATAAGATAGAGGTGGAGACATTCATGGAACAAATGTCCGAAAGTCCGATTTCGCAGAATATAATCTCATATAACTTGAACAAGAGGGCCTTTTGAAGCGATATATTCCCATTTCATTTGTCCGACAGAAAGCAAAATTGCTCGGATTTGACGATTGCGGAGCGGCAAAGGTAGAGCCGTGCGATGTTCTTCCCCTAAAGGAATGGCTTTCTGAGGGACTGAATGCCGATATGGATTATATGTCAAAATATATCGACAAGAGAGAAGACATTACATCTCTTTTTCAAAACGCAGAAACTGTTTTCTCTTTTCTAATTTCTTACAACCAAGTTACACAAACTTCTTCTTATCCCTTTCGCATTGCTTCTTACGCTCTCGGAGAAGACTACCACAAGGTGCTGAAAGCAAAGCTCTTTCGCCTTTTGGAGCTTATCAGGGAGCAATATCCCGACTTTGAAGCAAGAGTGTTTGTCGATACAGCTCCGGTTTTGGAAAAGCAATGGGCAGTAAGGGCAGGATTGGGTTGGATTGGCAAAAACTCCACTCTCGTAAGCAAACGATTTGGCAGCAAAGTCTTTTTGGCAGAAGTGGTTTCAAACTATGTGAGCGATTATTCGCTGCAAGAGAGCGACCATTGTGGTAACTGCAAGCGATGTGTTGCCTCTTGTCCAAACGGAGCAATCACAAACCACAGAACAATTGACTGTAACAAATGTATATCCTATCAAACCATTGAAAACAAAAACGATATACCCTCACATATCAAATTGAACGGCTGGATTTATGGTTGTGAAGAGTGTATTGATGCCTGCATTTGGAACATCAAAGCCCCACAATGTCGCAACAAAGAGTTTGAAACCTCCGAGCCTATGGCACAACTTATCGAAAACATATCCTCAGACAGCCTGAACAAAGCCCATTTCAACAAGGCAAGAAAACATTCTGCAATAGAGAGAATACGTTTTGACAAATTTCTCTCCAATATCGACAGGGCAAAATGCGACAAAGATTGACAGCTTTGTCGATTTATCGAAGGGCAGATTGCAAAATAATGGTCAAAAAACTGTGCAGACAAAAGAAATTTTGTACCTTTGTAAGCAGTATTTTCGGGTTTGGAGTGGTTTATTTGCTCCTAAAAATCTGAAAAACAGTTGATTTATATAAAAACTTTGTTTGATTAACTAAAAGGTTTTAGGCAAAATATGAAACTCAAAGGATTGATATTCTTGTTGCTTGTTGCGGTCGGCAGCAGTGTTTTTGCACAGAAACGCAGCTTGACAGAACTTGCCGACGAAGCATTTGAAGCAAAACAGTATGTTACGGCGATAGACTTGTATAAGAAAGCATATACCAAGGTCAAAGCCAACAGACAGGAGAAAAATAGGATAATGTTCCGGCAGGCGGAGTGCTATCGTTTGATGGACGATAAGAAACAAGCAATCAAGACGTATCAGCGACTTGTCAAGGCAAAGTATTATACCGAGCAACCGAAGATTTTTCTTTACATGGCAGACTTTCAGAAGTTCAACAGTGAGTGGGACGCTGCCGAATACAACTACAAAGAGTATTTGAAGTTGGTTCCCGACGATGCTTTGGCAAAGAGACGTTTGGAATCTATAGCCTTGGCAAAGAAATGGATAGAAAATCCTACAAGGCATCAGATAAAAGAAGAAAAGAATGTCAATACCGAGTGGAATGAATGGGCTCCTCGTTTCTTGGGACAAGATGAAAAGACAACCCTCACTTTCACTTCTTCACGTCCGGGTGAAGAAAAATCGGATCGAGATGTATGGACGGGAGAGTATTTCTCAAACATATACACCACAACCAAAGCAGACAACAGAGAATTATCAGAACCAAGCATTATTTCCATCGACCAAATCAACACCGAAGCCAACGAAGGAGAGCTTGTCATGGTGAGCGGTGCCAAAACTCAGAGAGTTTATTTTTCGCGTTGTAACATCAAGAAGAATAAACAGCTGAGTTGTGCCATATATATGACCAAACCCGAAGAAAACAAAAAAGGAAAGAAAAACGCAAACAAGACGGAAGACAAGCAAAACGACAAAAAATCAGGCAAGAACGACGAACCCTCAGATATGTTTGTCATGATTGACTTAGGCGATACTGCATATAACTACTTCCACCCTGCAATCAGTTCGGACGAATTGACCCTTATCTTCTCTTCTGACCGTCCGGGAGGAGAGGGCGACTACGATTTGTGGGTTGCAACAAGGAGTTCGGTAGAAGAACCTTTCGGAAACATAACCAATCTCGGCAAACAAATCAACACCGAAGGCAAGGAAGAGTTCCCCACTTTGCGTTCCGACACAAGACTTTACTACTCCTCTGACGGACTTCCGGGCTTGGGAGGATTTGATCTTTTCTATACAGAATTGAAAGACGGCGAATGGAGCGAACCACAAAACCTCATGTATCCTATCAACAGCCCTTACGATGAGGTCGGAATTGTCTTCAACCCCGTAGAAGAAGAAACCATAGCAGCCGAAGAGAGCGGATACTTCTCTTCAAACCGCGAAGGAGGAACGGGAGGCGACGACATATACTCTTTCTATCGCGCCCCATTGTTGTTCTCTTTGAGCGGAAGAGTGAGAGACGACAAATCGATGCAATCAATCAAAGGAGCAAAGGTCAAATTGATTGGAGATGACAACACCTCTCTTGAAACCAGAACCAACGCTCGCGGAGAATACAACTTCACAACCGAACAAATAAGATACAATGTAAACTATAAGATACAAGTATCTCAGGTCGATTACTTCAACACCGAAGGAAAAGAGAACACTGTGGGCTTGACAACGAGCAAAGACCTTGTTCACGACTTTCGTCTCACACCAATTCCGAAAGAACCTGTCGTTCTTCCCGAAATAAGATACGACCTTGCAAAGTGGGAATTGAAAGACCAATACCAAGACTCGCTTTCCGACCTTTTGGTTATCTTGGTAAACAATCCTACATACGTCATAGAGCTTGCCTCACACACCGATTCGCGTCCGTTTTTGAGAGTAACCAACGACACATTGAGCCAAAGAAGAGCCGAAAGTGTTGTCGATTTCTTGGTAGCAAGAGGAATTGAGAGAGAAAGACTTGTTCCCAAAGGCTATGGAGACCGCATTCCGAGAACACTTCGCAGCGATTGTTCGGTAGAAATGAACGGTAAGGTGTACAACTTTCCGAAAGGCATAACGATAACCGACGAATACATCTCACATCTCCGCACCAAAAATGAAAAAGAGGCAGCTCACCAGTTGAACAGACGAACAGAGTTCAGAATACTTCGTACCGACTATGTACCTCAGGCAGTGAGAGACAGCCTTGCCGATGCCGCACTCAAAGCACCTATTGTCGATATGGTCAAAGGCAAAGTCCCTCCTCCCGACACCCAAATACCTATCGTATATAGCGACAACCACATCAAAATAACCATGATTGACGGCAACAAAGCTCAAATATACCTTATCTTGAACGGAAGAGCAGTGCCTTGCATATACGATGAGAGATACCGCGATGCGGCAGTGTTGGATTGGGATGTGGCAATGGACTTTTTGCTTACGGGAAGAATAACCAAAGACGACTTTAAAGACAAAGACAAAGCCTTTGACGAAGACGGAAATATTTTGGATAACTCGGTTCTTGTGTTCAAAGACGCCTACATAGGAAAGTACTTTGCCGACAAATATGAGGTTGTTGTTCGCAAGGGAATGAAGTATGACATGATTGTAAACAAGAACGGATTGAAAGACTTCGGCACTTTCACCTTCTCGAGAGCAAGAGGCGAAATTATCTTTGAATAATCCGATTACAAAAACGGCTTTATAGTTTTAGTAGATAAGCATAAATAATCATCAAAAAGGCTGCAAGTTGTCAAAACTTGCAGCCTTTGCTGTTTCTATGTGAGAGCAAATGCTCAAAAACACTCCGCTTTTTAATCCTGTTTTTGGCAATCGGATAGCTCTTTTATCCTTTTCTCCAAATCGGAAATGCGGTTTTGCATCTGCTCCAACTTGCGAAAGAAGACATAACTCTTCATATAACTCTTGGCATCTATTGCAGGCGCTCCCAAAAGTTTGGAGCCGTCTTTTACATCGGAAATTATACCGCTTTGAGCTCCAATCGAACACCTGTTTCCAACCGATATATGACCTGCAAAGCCTGCCTGACCGCCAATAAAGCAGTTGTCTCCAATCTTTGTGCTGCCTGCAACACCACCCTGTGCCGCCATTACGGTCGAATTGCCCACAACCACATTATGACCCAACTGACAAAGGTTGTCAATCTTCGTACCCTTTCCCACTTTGGTCGAACCCATTGTCGCTCTGTCGATTGTGGCATTTGCACCAATCTCCACATCGTCCTCAATCACCACATTGCCAATCTGAGCAATCTTCTTGAAACTACCATCTGCCAAAGGAGCAAAACCAAAACCGTCAGCCCCCAATACAGCACCCGAATGCACAATGCAATTATCCCCAATCACCGTGTCATGATAAACCTTTACCCCTGCAAAAAGAGTAACATTATTGCCAATTTTGACATTATCGCCAATGTAAACCTGAGGATAAATCTTTGAATTGCAACCAACCGAGCTGCCCTTGCCAATGTAAGCAAACTCACCCACATAAACATCTTGAGAAACTTTGGCTTCGGGGTCAATGAAAGCCAAAGACGATACGCCGCTCTTGTTCAGGCGGTAAGCATTGTATATTTCCAACAAACGGGCAAAGCAACTATACGCATCTTTCACCCTTATGAGAGTGGTTTTGACCTCTTGCTCGGGAACAAAATCTTCGTTTACAATGACAATGTCAGATTTTGTCGAATAGAGATAGTGATTATATTTGGGATTGGCAAGGAAAGACAAACCCTCCTTTTCACCTTCTTCAATCTTGCAGAGCTTTGAAACAATCACATTCTCATTTCCCTCAACCCTGCCTTCAAGCATTTGAGCTATCTGTTTTGCAGTAAATTTCATAAATAGTTTCCTTTTTCGGATTGCAAATTTACAAAAATACCACCAATTCACACACCAAGCCTGCAAAACGCCGATTTATTTTTGTGAAAGGGCGTTTCGTCAGAACAGATCGGAGTTTCATTTTGCCAAATCGGCGTTTTGGTTTTTACCTCCTTGCTTGTTACACAGCAAAATAGGATTACCAAAATTTTTTCTTGTTGGTAATAGTATTACCAGCCTTATGGTAATACCATTACCTTCCCATGGTAATACCATTACCATGCCGAAAAAATTTTTGGTAATACTATTACCAACCGCAAAAGTGAGAAAACACCGCAAAAATCGAAGAAAAACAGAACGC
>SAMEA3663015__coassemble_150_pt1 | contig 48088 bp, 39 predicted proteins | sample SAMEA3663015__metabat2_low_PE_008 | metagenome-assembled genome bin SAMEA3663015 (sample SAMEA3663015) | pig gut metagenome | biome: pig gut; feature: pig-associated habitat; material: faeces | place: France | collected 2012
CATATTCTCTACATTTGGTGATAATGTCTTCCGTACCTGTCCCTAATTTTTCTATTAGTTCTTGATTTGCTTCAACTCATTCAATGGTTGTTGGTGCTATTTCTTCCACTTTCTTTGTTCTCAATATTATCTACCCTGCCCATCAAGCGTTTTGTCTCCTGCAACTCCTTTTGCAAGAGACGCACACGCTCAGCCAAGAGTTCTTGACTTGGCAAGGCATCTTTGATTCTGATGTTGTTATATGTTGCTACACCCATTGGAGTAGAAATACCTTTGAATGACCATTGGACATCTATCTTATCCATATCGGAGCAAACAAGCAATCCGATTGTAGGATTTTCATCATCGGTCTTTAACAATTCATCAACGGCATTCACGTAATAGTTTAACTTGCCTGCAAACTCGGGTTCAAATGGTTTGGCTTTCAGTTCGCAGACGATGTAACAACGCAGGCGGATGTGATAAAACAACAAGTCTATCTTGCGTGAACGGCCTCCCACAACAAGCTCCTTCTGTCTGCCAAGAAAGGCAAAACCTGTTCCTAACTCCAGCAAAAGGTCAGTAACATTTTTGGTAAGAGCTTCTTCCAGTTCAGCCTCGTCATAAATCTCATGCTCAACCGTGGCAAAGCCAAAATCATAGTTTTCTTTCAGAACCTCCTGAACAAGTTTGCTTTGCAATGCCGGCAGATGGTCGGTAAAGTTGTTGATAATCTTACCTTGATGCTCATAGAGGTTTGCCTTGACGCAATTAGCAAGAGAATTACGACTTAATCCTTGCTCAATGGTTTTACCAACATAGAATAATGCTTCATCTATGGATTTACATTTCGTTATGATATCAACATGATGCCCCCAAGGAACAAGTGCAAATGGTTGCGGAAATGCCATTCCTATTTCGTTATTGGTTTTTGAAACGAAGTGCTGTATTTCTCCAACAGATTGTTGGAGCTTTATTACGGCTTGATTAACAGATGACTGCAATTCTCCAACAGCCCGTTGGAGTTTTTCCTCTGCATCACCGTCAGCATAGAACAGATACCACTTTTTCATGTACCACAGATTAGAGGTGGAGAATCCATCAGCATCAGGAAACTCTCGTTTCAAATCCAAACTTACCTGCTCTACTACTCCAGCTCCCCAGCGTTCTTCAGCTTTCTTCTGAACCAAGTCGCGACCAAGTTGCCAGTTGAACAGAAGTTTCTCCGCATTAACCTTGACAGCAGCCTTTACCTGTGCAGAACGATAGCGACTCTTGATGTCCGCAATCCAATTCGCATAGTCCGCATCAATGTGAATGTCATGCGACTTCACGATATAAGGTTCGGCCTGTGGCTGTATATCAGCATTCTCTTGTGTCATTTCTCGGAGGTTATTAAATTCGATATTATTTAATCTGCCAACAAGTCCTTCATATTGACATGAAGAAGTTTTGCTATCTTGTTCAGTGTTTGAAGGTCAGGTTGTGAAGCGTTTGAACACCATCGGCTTGTAGTGATAACGCTAACGCCCAGTTGCTCTGCAAGCCATTTGCCCGTTTTCTTCTGTTCAACCAATACAACCTTTAATCGATTCAAATCGTCCATTGTAATTATATTTAAGTTCAATGCAAAAGTATTAACATTTTTCGGAATAAGCATGATAAAGGCTTCCTTTTTATGCTTTTATAACAAATTTGCAGCCAAATCATCATCGTTGATAGTCCTCAGATAGCTTCGGACTATGGCAAATACAAGTTCTTGAGAAAACCATTGAGTGAAAAGCAGAGGTAATAATTCCATAATTTTCGTGCTGAAAGTCCGAAAGCACTTAGCTCGTGGCAGAGCGTTAGCGTCGCCCCGAGTTGATGTGCCATACAATGGTCGCACTATAGGAGGCAAAAGCGTTCTTATGCGTTATCTGTTAGGAGAAAGGTTGTTATCGTTTTACCTTTCGCAATACTGATTAACTTTCTTTCGGCAAATTATTTAACATTTGGAGGTCTTTTAAGCCGAAATGCCGGCGATTTTTTGGGGTCAGTCGAGGTCGGTGTCGATTTTTGCGAGTATTTGAACAGTTCGCAAACGTTTGTGTTTCAAGTGTTTGCAAAATAAGCACTGATTTAAGCAAAGCAAGTGTTGATGTGGGTAAAATAAGACTGCATCTTTTTGAAAAAAGACGAAGACTTAAGCTCACTAATCCTTCGTCTTTTGTGTGCTAACACTTCGTCTTTTTTCAAAAAGACTTCATGTTAGTGAGCAAAAACCCTTATGTTGTTGAAGCAAGGTAAAACCTCAGTCCGAAAAAGCCTCATTTTGCTCTCAAAACAGGTGAGAAATCGACTTGAAATCTTCGCTTAAAATCCTTGATTTTTATCGTCGAAAAACATGGAATAGAGTTATTATTTAACTTTTTAAATAAAAACACAGCTCCATGCAAACAGAAATGAAACGAATACCCCGACCGATTGGAGCGAGTGCAAAGGAACTTTAATCACCCTTTGAGCTAATCGGTTGTACATCAATCAAGAAAGCAGCTTCAAATCCCCTTTGCTGTTCATTTTCCGAGCTGATAATATTTCAAAAAACGTTCGATTCTTGCTCGGTAAGTGGTAAAATAATCGAGTTACCGAGCAACAATCGAACATTTTTGCTTACTTTTGCCTACTGAAATGATTTGTGATATGAGGGATATTATCATCGGCAGAAAGGCAGAACAAGAAATTCTGCGTCTCTCCCTCTGAGTTTACCACAGCTGACCGGGGAGGGTTTGTTTTTCTTTTGGCGGGAAGAGTTTGTCGAACTCTTCGCACTCGCTTTCGTTTACAAAGTAACCTTTCGGTGTTGTGTATTCTCCGCTTACGTTGTCCAAATAGCCTTTTTTCAATTCTTTGCAAAGGAAGAAAGGAGCATCGCCCTCAAAACCGTGATAGCGAACAGAGTAGGTTGAAGCCAACACAAATCCGCTCTTGCCATAAAAGTCAATATTCCCCTCAAAGCACACTGCTCCAAAGCCCATGGCGGTTGCCTTGTCGAGAACAAAGTCTAATAATGCTTTGCCATAGCCTTGTCGCTTAAAAGCCGGCAAAATACCTATAGGTCCGAGCGTCATTATCGGCAGCACTCCTCCTCCGTCCAACTGTATCTCGGCTCTCATACACATTACCTGACCAATCAGGCCGTCCTCTGTTTCCATTACGAAGTTGAGTTCGGGAATAAATGCCTCATCGTTTCGCAAAGTGTGCATCACATAGTGTTCCAAACAACCGGGGCGATACACATTCCAAAATGCTTCTCTGATAAGGTTTTCGACTTCTCTTCTTTCGCTTTCTCGTTCCAAACGTATGGTAAACTCTTTCATCTGCAATCCAAATTTGTGTTTTCTCTTTTGGCGGCTTTCTCTTGTGCCAAAACTTGCGGCAAAGGTACAAAAAATCTCATTCGCAAAACAAAAACGGCGGTTCGTCGAAGCGAACCGCCGTAAAATTTTATTGTAAAGATGAATTACTTGCCTATTTCGGTGTTTGGTTTTGCAATGGACTCTCTCATTTCGGTGTCGGCTTTGATGTTCTGCATCTTGTAGTAGTCCATTATTCCGAGGTTTCCGTTTCTGAATGCTTCTGCCATAGCCATTGGCACTTCGGCTTCGGCTTCGATAACCTTTGCTCTCATCTCTTGAGCTTTTGCTTTCATTTCCTGCTCCACTGCAATAGCCATTGCTCTACGCTCTTCGGCTTTGGCTTGAGCTATATTTTTGTCGGCATTGGCTTGATCCATTTGCAACTGAGCTCCGATGTTCTTGCCCACGTCTATGTCGGCAATGTCGATTGACAATATCTCGAATGCTGTTCCTGTGTCCAAGCCTTTGGAAAGCACAAGTTTGGAGATAGAGTCAGGGTTTTCCAACACATCTGCATGGCTCTTTGCCGAACCTATGGCTGTTACTATACCCTCGCCAACTCTTGCCAATATGGTCTCTTCTCCTGCTCCTCCGACAAGCTGACGTATGTTTGCTCTCACCGTTACTCGGGCTTTTACTATCAGCTGAATACCATTGCTTGCAACGGCTGCAACCGAAGGGGTGTCCAACACCTTGGGATTGACCGACATCTGCACTGCATCAAACACGTCCCTGCCTGCAAGGTCGATTGCCGTGGCGGTATTGAAGTCCAAAGCTATGTTTGCCTTGTCTGCCGAAATCAAAGCGTTTACCACACTGCGAACGTGTCCGCCTGCAAGGTAGTGAGCCTCCAACAAATCGCTGCTGAGGTTCAAGCCTGCTTTCTTTGAATTGACCATTGCGTTCACAATGATTGCCGGCGGAACTTTTCTCCAACGCATGAAGATAAGTTGAATGAGCGAAATTTTCACTCCGTTCAACACGCATTGAAACCACATATTGATTGGTACCAAATAGAAGAATACCAACAAAAGCACGAATGCCAATACACAGATAAATACTACTGCTGCCATGATTGATTGTTTTTTTGTTTGTTATTTTAATTCTTGATTTGTTCTCTCACTCTCACCTTGTTGCCCTCTACTGCCTCCACAACAAGGGCTGTTCCCGGTTCTACATACGAGGTGGAAGTATAAACCTCTATGCGTTGGGAGTTTATCTCTGCCATTCCCATAGGTGCAAGTCTGGTGATTGCAACTCCGCAATCGCCAACGTGTATGTCGTTTTCTATCACATTGACTTTTGAGTCTATCTCCTTGTTGAGGGAAAATCGTTTCCAAGTCTTTGTTCTGAGCGAATAGGCAAGCAGTGCTATGCTTATCACAAGGGCAATGAGTATGGCAACAACGCCCCAAAATGTTCCGTATCCCATAAATACTTCATAGATACCATAGACCAACAGACCCACTCCGCACAAGCCTGCAATCGTTGTGCCGGGTATGGCAAGCAACTCCAATATCAGCAAGCCTATACCGCCTATCATTATCAACAAAATAAATACTAAATCCATATTTTCTGTTCTGTTTTTTTGTTCTTACCCTATCTTACTTCGGCTTTCAGTCCTTTTTGCAACAACTCACGACACATCTGTTTGAGGCTGTCGTAGCTTCCGTGTTTGACAACGCAAAGCCCCTTGTAGTGAATGATATTGGTGCAGGTTACGGCTTGTGCCTTGCTCAGATAACAAATCGTTTCCAAACACTCAATCACAAAATCAAAAGTGTGGTAGTCATCATTGAAGACAAGCAACTCGCTTCCCCCTTCTTCAACAGAGGCAAGGGAGCTTGCACCTTCGCTTTGAGTATTCATATCATTCATGCTCATTATCTTTTTACATTCTTTCGGGAACGTCAATTCCCAACAAGTGCATTGCTGTCTTGATTGTGTTGCCTGCAAAACTTGTCAGACATAGTCTCATGTTGCGTTTGCTTCTGTCTTGTTCTTTGAGTATGGGGGTGTCTTGGTAGAAGGCATTGAAGCTCTTTGCCAAATCGAAAGCAAAGTTGGCAATCAACGCTGGAGAATAGGTATCTGCCGCCTGACTAACAACAGTCGGGAAAGTATGAAGGCAACACAAGACCTCTTTCTCCTTGTCATTCAAAGAGCAACCGCCGTCAAAATCAGCCATATTGCCTACTGCTTCATCGCTTTCGGCTCTTCTGAGTATGGAACGTATCCTTGCGTGTGTGTATTGTATGAAAGGACCTGTATTTCCGTTAAAGTCAATGGATTCCTCCGGATTGAAAAGCATATTCTTTTTCGGATCGACTTTTAGAATAAAGTACTTCAACGCTCCGAGTGCAAGCTGCGAGTAGAGTGCTTGTGCCTGCTCGGCGGTAAATCCTTCAGTTTTGCCGTGTTCTTCGGTCTGCAAGCGTGCAGTCTCTTCCATTTGTGCAATCAAATCGTCGGCATCGACCACCGTTCCCTCTCTCGACTTCATCTTTCCGTTAGGCAGTTCGACCATTCCGTACGAAAGGTGATACAAATCCTTTGCCCACGACATTCCGAGCTTTTCCAACACAAGTTTAAGCACGGCAAAGTGATAGTTCTGTTCGTTTCCCACAACATAAATCAACCTTTCAGAACCAAAGTCCTCATGTCTGAGGCAGGCAGTTCCCAAATCTTGTGTCATATAAACCGACGTGCCGTCTTTGCGAAGAAGGAGTTTTTCGTCCAATCCGTCCTTTGTCAAATCAATCCACACAGAGCCGTCATCTCTACGATAGAATACACCGCTTTCCAAGCCTTTGTTCACCAAGTCTTTGCCCAAAAGATAAGTCTCCGACTCATAATAAACCTTGTCGAAGTTAATTCCGAGTTTCTTATATGTGGTATCAAATCCCTCATACACCCACTCGTTCATCTGTTTCCAGAGAGCGATAGTCTCGCTGTCCTTTTCCTCCCACTTTTTGAGCATCGACTGAGCTTCCAAAAGAATAGGTGCATTCTTTTCTGCCTCTTCCTTATCCATTCCCTTGGCAAGCATGTCAGACACCTCCTGCTTATAAGCCTTGTCGAAGGCAACATAGTATTTTCCCACCAAGTGGTCGCCTTTCATTCCGCTGCTTTGAGGCGTTTCTCCACCCGAAAACTTCTTCCATGCCAACATCGACTTGCAGATATGTATGCCTCGGTCGTTCACAAGGTTCACTTTCTTGACCGCATAGCCGTTTGCTTTCAAAATTTCGGCAACCGACCAACCCAAAAGGTTATTTCTTATGTGTCCGAGGTGCAAAGGCTTATTGGTGTTGGGCGACGAATACTCTATAACCACAGGTTTATCCTCCCTCACAGGGCTATATCCGTATGTATCTTTCTTGTAATTCTCCCTGAGAAAACTTTTCCAATAATCGTCTGAGACTTCAAAATTCAAAAAGCCCTTTATCACATTGTAGTTCTCCACCCAAGGAGTTTTTGCAACCACAAAATCACCTATCTTGTTTGCAAGCTCAACCGGATTTTTCAATCCGCAAAGCTGCATGAAAGGAAAGACAACAAAAGTATAATCTCCCTTAAACTCTTTTTTGGTGGAGGTCAGCACAACTTTGTCCTCATCGACACCGATGCCGAACTGCTCTTTGAAAGCCTCACAAATCAACTGTTTAATTACTATATCTATCATCTGTGCAATCGTTACAAATTTATCAATATGCAAAGATACAAAAATATGCCAAGATTTTGGTCTTTTCGGCAATAAACTTCAGCTTTTTGCAATCGGAGAAGCCTCCGTTGTTTCAAAAAGCGAGTTTTGTTTTCAGACTTGTTCAGCTCATTGATTGTCTGATGGAGTAAAAATCTTGCGAATTTGAGGTTTGCAATCAGCACAAAAAAAAGGGCGAAACCCGAAAGTTCCGCCCTATGGAGTGTTTTATTGATTGATTATTACTTTACAATCAACTTTTGTGTGTGTATTGAAACTCCGTCTATCACTCTGATGTAATAAACGCCGCTTGCAAGGTTCTCAACCGATAGTTCGTAAGTGTCGGCAGCCATTGTGTCTGTCAAAATGATACGTCCTTGCATATCGCTTACGACTATCTTCGCTCCGCTTTCAACTCCGCTCACTGCTACTATCGCTCTTTCGCTTGCAGGGTTAGGGTAAACGGTCATTGTTGCAACTGCTCCCTCTGCCAAGTTCAAGCCCGAGTTTGCAAGGGTGGTGAAGAGAACTACGTTTCCTTCTACTGTTCCGCTCTCGGTTGTTGCAAAAGCTTTGTACTCATACTCGGTTTCAGGTGTCAAGCCGCTGATTGTTGCAGTGATTGCTGTTCCTTCTGCTGCCACTGTTGTCCAATCGGCTGCCGTGATTGCCTTGTACATGAAGCCTTGAGCCGAAATTGCCTCGCTACCTGCTGCAATCGTTCCGTTAAGGATTGCTGCTTCGTGAGTTACTTCGGTAGCTTCGAGAGTTACAACGGTTGGTTGAGTTGCAGGTGCTGCAAGAGTGGTGAAGTTTACGACTGCTCCCTCAACTGTTCCGCTTGCTGTGGTTGCAAATGCTTTGTATTCGTAAGCCGTCTCTGCTGTCAAACCATTGATAGTTGCACTCATCGTTTCACCTGTTGCGGCAACTGTTGTCCAATCGGCTGCCGTGGTTGCCTTGTACATGAAACCTTGTGCCGAAATTGCCTCAGAGCCTGTTGTAACTGTTCCGTTCAATGTAGCTACTTCGTGAGTAACGCCTGTTGCAGGAAGTGTTGTTACTGCAGGTTGGGTAACAGGAGCTGCGGTTGTGGTGAAGGTCATAACTGCTCCCTCAACTGTTCCGCTTGCTGTGGTTGCGAATGCCTTGAATTGGTATTCGGTTTCAGCACTCAAGCTGTTCAAGGTTGAAGTGATTGTTGTACCTGTTGCGGCAACTGTTGTCCAATCGGCAGCTGCAGTAGCTTTGTACATAAATCCTTGAGCTGTGATTGTCTCATCGCCTGCTGCTATTGTACCGTTCAAAGTTGCACTTTCGTGAGTAACACTTGTTGCTGCAAGGGTGGTAACTGTTGGAGGTACAATGACAGGTGTTGCAGTTGTGGTAAAGGTCATAACTGCTCCCTCAACTGTTCCGCTTGCAGTGGTTGCAAATGCCTTGAATTGGTATTCGGTTTCTGCTGCCAAAGTATTTACTGTTGCAACAAGGGTTGTTCCGCTTGCCGAAACGCTTGTCCAATCAGTAGCTGCAGTTGCTTTGTACATGAAGCCTTGAGCCGAAATTGCCTCACTGCCTGCTGTGATTGTACCGTTCAATGTTGCAGAGTTGTGAGTAACACCCGTTGCTGCAAGGGTTGCAACTGTCGGAGGTACTATCACAGGTTCTGCTTCAAGAGTTGTGAATGTGGTGCTTACCCATTCTGAGTTATCATTCTCACAAATGGCTCTTACGTATGCAGTGTAGGTTGTGTTTGCAGTAAGGTCGGTAAACGACTTGCTTGTTGTGGTAACTGTTTCGGCTGCGTTTTCGTTCAAACGAACTTCATAGCTTGTTGCAGTTCCGTTCCAAGTAAAGTCTGCAGATGTTTGTGTGATGTTGTTTACTGTCAAAGCAGTAGGTGCATCGCAAGGCTCAGGCTGTTCGCCTGCCCAAACTTGTTGTATCGAAATATTGTCGATAACAGCTCCCTGCTGATTACCGCCTGAACTATCGTTCTTCCAAACAAACACCAACTTCTTCATTGAGTTTGCAACGTTAGGAATTGTAACAGAGAAATTCTGAGTTCCCGATAGCAAGTTCAAGAAGTAGTAGGTTGAATGGTTAGTGAACAAAACATTGTTTGAGTATGCTTTGTCAGCATAATAAGTCGATGTTGATGTTGCTGCTATGTAATTGGTATCGACATCAACCCAATATACTTTCAAGTAATCCCATGTACTTTCTCCTCCAATGGTCAAGTCGAAGCTGATTGTCAAAGAGTCGCTTTCACCTGTGTCAAACAACTTTTCTGCAACTACAATGCTTGTAGAAGATGTGCTATATCCTGCAGTTAGTCCGTTGTCTTGTGAGATGAACATCTGTCCGTTTGCAACATACCATTTATTTGTGCAAGTACCATTCTTCAACAACCAACCATTGCTTCCCTCTTCGCCAAAGTCGCAAGTGTAAGGAAGTTCAACACTTACAAGGTTTGTTGTGAAGTTGATTGAATAGGTTGCATCTGATTCTTCGCTTCCGCAATCGGTAGTTACATAAACTTCATACGTTGTAGTAGGGTCAAGATCGGTCAATTCGACTGTTTGCTCACTTGCAGGGGCAACAGAGTAATCTTCTTCGCTTCCTACAACTCTGTAATATACATTCCATGCAGAGTGGTCTTCGTTGTTGTCTGTCCAAGAAATGGTTGCTGTGGTTGCTGTAATGGCGGAAGCTGCAACAGAAGCTGCATCAGGTCTTGTACATGAAGATGTAACACTTAGGGTAATGTCATCAATGTACATACTTGCACCACAGTCCGAAATCGCTTTGAAGATGATATAATGTGTTCCAATCAAGTCCTCAGGCAAGTAAACGAATTGCTCTTCCCAAGCATTAGAACCCCCTTGAGTTACGCTTGTCAATAGAGTTGCTCCTTCGGTGGTTGGCAAACTATTTACATAGACTTCCACATGGTCGTTGTTTGATGCGTAAGATGTTGATCTATACATCCAGAACGAAAGTTGCATATCTGCTGAGAAGTCCATTGCAGGAGAAATCATTGTCGAGGTACTTCCTACAGAAGCATTGTAACTTTGGTATTTTGCCATGTTTGCTCCGCCGTGAGGACTACAAGTAGGCGATGTTCCTGTTGTAACAGCTGTCCATTGATATGTGTTTGTGTTTGTTGAGGTGTATGTAACGTCCCAGCAATCCAAACCGCTTTCAAATCCTTCGGTGTAAGGGAACTCGGAAATTGCCTCGTCAAAGCATCTTGTTCTGAAAGTCTTACTGCTTGAAGGATCAGATTGAGTAGCTCCACAATCACCCACAATGTATATATTGTATGTTGTTGTGGCAGTAAGGTCTGTTAATTGAGTCTCTTGAGATGTTGTAGGTACTGCGGTGTAGTCGCTTTCGCTCTCTGCCTTGTAGTAGATTATCCAAGCAGAGTTGCTTTCGTCGGTTATGGTTACGGTTGCAGTGGTTGCAGCTGCCACAACAGAGAAATCATCTGCCTGAGGTCTTGAACAATCTGATATGTGTACCATGACTTCATCTATTCTCAGATAGTTGCCCGGTGCAGAAGCATAGAACGCCAAACGATATTGTCCTACCAAGTCTGACAACTGAATATCATAAGGAATATAGTCTGAAGAGTTGATTGTAAGGGTTTGCAAAAGCTGGAAGTTTGCAGTGTCGGCTCTCGAAGTCATGTCTCCGTTCTCATCAACACTGTAGTACATTATCTTCAAAGTTTCATCAACTGTTCCTTTCTTTGCAAAGAACGACAAAGTCTCTGTTCCTGCCAAATCAAATATCGGAGTGATGAACCAATCGGAAGTTGTGTCGGCTGCAACAGATGTAGAGTTATACATATACAAGTGTCCTGCCGAACCGTTGTAAGAAGATGCCGGGGTTGTTGTGTTGTGGTTCCATTTGTATGAAGAATGCTTACCATTGATATTCAACCAACACATTGGTGCATAAACATCGCTCGAGGTAATGTTGCCGCTGCGGAACCATGTTGGTGCATCAAAGTTTTCAACAAATGGAGCGTCTTCGGTAACTGTAATGTTTTCACATGCTGTTGAGTAAAGCACATAACCGGTGGTTGTTGCAGGAATGAACATCGAACTGTCTTCTCCGCATATTGCACGAAGTCTTACCTTATACATTGTTCCCGAAAGAAGGTCGTCGATTGTGTTTCCTGTCAAGTTGGTTGTGAAGAACGACTGCCATTGTTCGTCTTCGTATGGCTTGTATTGGATTTCCCATTCGCTACCGTTCTCGTCTTCGATGTCAAAGGTCAAAGAGTTGGTTCCTCTTCCGTCTTCTGCAAGAGCAAACGAAGCCGGTGTGGCACAGTTGATAGAAGTAATGGAGATATTGTCTATCTGTACTCCCATTCCATCTCCGCCGCCACTGTCTTGACGCCATGCAAATACGAGTTGCTGTATGGTGTTGTTTACCATAGCTCCATCAACGTAGATTTCGCCTTGAAGGACTTCACCCTCTGTTTTGTTAAACTTGGCTACTCCTCCTGTGTATGTAAATCCTGCTTGTACAGCAGTTGCAGCTACCCAGCTCGGCAATGTAGTGCCTGCCTCAAAGGTTTGGTCCAAGCCCCACAAACCTACTTTCACAAAGTCATAAGTGCTTTCTCCTCCTCCCTTATAGTCGAAAGTAATTCTGTAAAGAGGTGCTTCGTCAAAGGCAATGGTTCTTATGGCATACAGCGTCTTTGTTCCGCTCACTTCGTATGACAAAGTAGCTCCGTTGTCGGAAGAAACGTATAGCTTGTTGTTCTCAGGGCTTGCTGTTTCTGCTCCAATGAACCACTTGGTTGCAGCTGTTCCGTTGATAAGTGTCCAAGAAGCGTTCTCCTCTTCGTCCTCAAAGTCGCAGGTATAAGGCACTTCTGCAGCCGATGCCGGAAGGGTTATGGTCGAAGGGGTTGTCCACGCTCCGCCACAATCATACGAAACTATGAATGAGTAAGTCGTTCCCGGGGTAAGACCTTCCAAAACGTATGGAAGTTCTGTTCCGTTAGGTACATTCACGGTTTGAGCGTCTTCGGTGTCGGAAGTGATTGTTGTTCCCTCTGTATAAAGAACTGTCCAACCGTCTCCCGTATCTACCGTGTTGTCCCAGTCCAAAGCAACGGAAGTTGTTGTTACTGCATTGACGTCCATTGTCAATAAATCAGGACATTCGACGTGCTCTATAATCTGTACGTCGTCTATGTGCAAGTCGTTGTCTTGTCCTGCAACATATTGTGTTTGGTAAGCATAGAAGCCGACACGTATGTTACCTGTGTATCCAAGCTCGGTCAAGTTTACCTTTACTATCTGTCCGCTTGTCGATACAGAAGAAAGATCATTGGTTTCCTGACCCTCAAAAGCAGGCTCCCATGTCAAATTATTGATGCTGTCCCATGTAGCTCCTCCGTCTTGGGATATTAAAGCCATGAACTTTTGTCCCACACAACCAACAGGAGCATCTGTACTATTGTATTTGGTAAATGCAAAAGAGAACTTCAAGTCATACTCTGTCGAACCATCACCCAAGTCTATTGTAGGCGTTATCAACCATTCTTTCTTGTCTGTACCTGTTGCAGTGGTTTTGAAAATATTTATCTTGGCATGCTGAGAACCAAGCAATATGCCTTCTTTGGTTTGAGACCCCCAAGAAGATGAACCATAAACCAATGCCTCATTGGTAAATCCCTTTGCCTTTTGCCAGCAAGAGGTTATGGATGTTGTTGTAGGGAAGGTTGTAAAGTCTTCTGTGAAAGGAACAGGATAAGGGGCGCAAAGCGTTGCAGTTACCACCGATGGGGCAAAGGTAAATCCTGTTTCCGTTCCGTCCGAACAAATAGCGGTTACATCTATGGTGTATTCTGTTGCAGAAGTAAGTTCGGTGATGGTATATTCGTTTGAAGCAGCATTGACAATGGTCCAAGGTTCGTCATCGTCTGTTCTGTAATATACATTGTAAGAAGAAGCTCCCTCAACTTCAGTCCAAGAGACGCTTATCTCGCTGTCTGTTCTTCCCGAAACAACCAAGTCTGACGGACGCTGGCAAGCCGGTGCGGGTTTTACAGATACATTATCTATATATACACTTCCGTTTGCGTAAGTCTTGTTTCTTACAAATGCCAAACGATATTGACCCACAAGGCTTTCGAGAGATACTTCTCTTTCTGCATAGTCTGCTGTCAAGTCTGCCAAAGAATCTATTGCAAAGAAAGAAGCTGTGTCGGCTGCCGAGCTGATGTCTCCATTTTCCAAAGAGAAGGCATAAATTCTCAACTCCGGAGTGGAAGAAGTAGATGACTTTTTGGTATAGAACGACAAAACTTCACTTCCTGTCAATTCAAACACAGGAGTAATGAACCAGTCGTCGTTCTTGTATGAAGAAGAAGTGGAAGAACCGGAATAACCATACATATAAGCAGCATTGCTTCCCTCGTATGCGGTTGAAGTGGTCTTCCAATAGTATGTCGAACCTCCTGCATTGATGTTGTACCAGCAGAACGGAGCTGCGATTGTGTTGCTCATTAGGTTCTGACTATTCCAAGTACTCTCAAATCCCTCTATCCAAGGGAACTCAGATATTACATCACAAAGGGTAATAAATGAAATGGTGTAAGTAGGATCTGATTCTTCATCACCACAAACTGCAACAACGTAAGCATTGTATAGAGTTCCCGGAATCAAATCGGTCAAGGTAACTTCGGTCGAACTTGCGGTTTCACTTACCCATTCGGTTGCACTTATCGGTTTGTAATATACAATCCATTGAGAGTTGTTTTCGTCGCTCCAAGAGATTGTTGCTTCATTTGTGGTAATCTCAGAAGAAGCTACGCTCGACATAACAGGACGAATACACTCAGGCAATTCGGTGATTGAGAAATCATCTACATACAAGCCACCCGCACCTGCGTATGGCACTAACGCAAAACGATAAGTTCCGCCCAAATCAGAAAGATGTAACTCATATTCGTACCAATCGGTTGTTGTCAAAGCAGCAGAAGGCACAGAGTCAATCAAAACAAACGATGCCACATCGGCTGCACTCGAAATATCTTCCGAAGAAGCATCGTAAGCATAGATGTTAATTCCTATAGGATTTGAAGCACCGACTTTCTTGACGTAGAAGTTCATTCTTTCGTTTCCGCTAAGATTGACTTGCGGAGTTATCAACCAATCTTGAGAAGTGGTGGCCGAATATGTTGAACCATAGTAGTATGCAGATTTTGAACCCGAATGGTTTGTTGTAGAAGTCTGCCACTTGTATGAATCGGCAGCAGGATTGATATTTGCCCAGCAAAGCGGAGATGCAATAAATCCATCGGCAAATGTGAAATCAAATCCTCCTTCAAATCCCTCCTCAAAAGGAACTTGGTAAACATCGCAAATGGTTTGGAAACTCAACTGCATCCAATAGCTTTCCAATCCGTCGGAGCATATAGCTTTCACTCTGAAATTGTAGGTTGTTGCAGGAGTAAGTTCGCTTAATGAAACACTTGTAGAAGTTGTTGTTCCACTGACAACGTTTTCAGAATCCCAGCTTTCGGTAGAGAGTTTGTACTCATACTCAAAGCTGACCGCATCACTTGTCCAAGAAACATCTGCTCCGTCTGTCAGAATGTTTGAAACAGCTAATTCTGTTACAGTATTGCAGAAGTCTTCAGGCATCTCAGACACATAGAAGCGTGTGTTTGCTCTGTAGGTATTGCTGGGTGCAATAGGCGAAGTCATGTCGGGAGTTGTGGTATCCCAACATTTTGTCCATGCCATAGATGTTGTTGGACCATACTTAATGTAAACAGCACAACCGCCGTTTACAGCACAACCTTCACCCTCAAATATGAGCATCAAACTACTGCTGCCAGAATAGACAAACGGCGTTTGCAAGGCAAAGGTATGCCATGTGTCTGCTGTGCAAATTTCCTCTGTTTCGGTACTGTAAACCAACACTGCTCCGTCAGTCAGAGTGTTGAGAACATAAGTTGAGGCAAGAGTTGTCTCTGTTACCTCTTTCATGTAAATTCTTACGTCTCTTCCTCCGACGCCTGCAGTTACACTGCCGAGTTCGAGAGCAATGGAATCGATAACACAGCCCGAAGGTTGGTTAAGTTCCGCAGCCGTAAACAGCTGTAACGAACGATGGTTACCAAAATAACCCGGGATTGGACCAATATTACTGGTCGAAGTACCCGTTCCAATTGTGATTGGCACTGTTTGTGCCAATAGTTGCGAGAGCGACATTATCGCTGCAAGCAACAAAAATAAAATCTTCTTCATTTGTTGTTGTTTTAAAGTGTTATTTGAAACAGCAAAGGTATGGAGAAGTACTTAATTGCCCAAGAAAAAAATGTTAAAACTTCGTTTTGGTTCTGTTTTGGCTTGTTTTCGCTTTCCGAAAATGCAGCTTCGTCAAGCAAAAAACTGTCTTTGCACAAGAGCCTTTGCTTTCAGACAAACGCAATAATCACAAAACAACAACGTTTTACTCTCATACGCACCAAACAAAAAAGAACAATATTATGAAAAGATTGATTTTAAGTGTTTTGACAGCAGTGATGATATTCTTGTCTGCTGATTTGTCTGCTCAAACTAATGGTTTTTCGCTCCACATAGGAGGAACAATGCCTATGGGTAGCTTTGCACAAAGCAGCAATGCATTTTTGGACTATGGATCGGGGCAGGCAGCGGCTGCAAACGGTTTTGCCATTGGTGCAAAAGCCCAATACTCTTTCCCTATCCCCATTGTGAGGAGGTTGAAAGCGATGCTGACTGTTGATTTACTTTACAACGGAATGCAAAACGAGGCTAAAAACAACTTGGAAGGCTATGGAAATATGGACGGTTACTTTGAGACTTCTGCCCCATCGTACTACAATATTCCGATTATGGCAGGGGTAAATCTGTCTCCTTTGGTACTTGGTCCGATAAAGTTGTATGGAGAAATCGGAATGGGAGTAAACTTCCGAATGGTGAGCGATATGCAGAGGGTGTTTGAGGTTAAGGCTTCCGACGGCAGCACCCGACAGTTTGCAGGCACTGTCAGCTTTGACAATGCTGCCACTTTCGCTTTTCAGTTGGGCATAGGACTATGCTTTCTCAATCGTGTGAGCGTAGGTTTGTCGTACTATAATCTCGGAAGAACAGAACTCAAAGGCTCGTTCACCTCATTTGAGGGTGCAGAAGAGATGATTGGCTCTATCGCAAACGAATATCAAGAGTTCTCCAACGGCAAAATAGGAACAGATATGTTCGTTGTGAGAGTAGGTCTGCACCTATGAAATCACAAGCACTTCGTTTGAGCAAAACACATCGGCATTTCATCTGAGCAAATCGCCGATATACCACAACAAAACGCCAACATATTTTTGAGGTTATAGCAGGGGCGGAGCTTAGTTACTTTTTCTTGTGAGCTTGGTTACTTTTTCAAAGCTGTGTGTTTGAGGCGATTTCTCAGTTCCATGAAGATGATGATGCCAAACACAATGGCGAAAGTGAGTTTCAGTGCGGTAAATCCTGTTGTCAATGCGGAGGAGAGTTGGTCTGAGACCACATTGTAGGTTGTCCAAAACACTCCTGCTCCCGGAACTAAGGGGAAGATGCCGCACACAAGAAAGACTATGACAGGACAACGTCTGAACATGGCAAAGCCGTATGACAAGACTGCAACCACAATCGCCGCAAAAAAGGTTGCAATCACTACCGAACTGCCACAAAGTCTCATCAAAACCATATAGGTCAGCCAACCTGCCATGCCACATAGTCCGCAATCTATATAGTATCGTCTCGGCACTCCGAAAAGTACGGCAAAGGCTGCTGTCCCTACAAGTGATGCCACAATCTGAAAAGCCCAAGTCGATGTGAATGGGTCGGTGTGCATTCCGTCAATGTGTATCATTTCGCCCATTACGGCATAGTCGAGCATGAACGCAAAACTCACTCCTGCAGCTATACAAAGAAAGACCATGAGTGCGTCCAACAATCGTGTAGCTCCGGCAATGTAGTCTTCGTTTGCAAGGTCTCGTATGCCGTTGGTGAAAGGTACTCCGGGAACAAGGGGAATGATTGCCCCTGTGATGATATTGCCCAAATGTCCTATACCGAGGTGATGACACACTATGCAGAGCAGACTGACCAACATTCCTCCTGCAATGTTTGAAGTTATCTTTGACATATAACGATTGCCGAGTGCGATGATGTAAATCCACAAGAGCAGTCCGCAAACAAACGAGACTGCACAATCGACAATCCCTCCACCAAAAATGGCACAAAAGCCTGCCGAACCGAGTGCCGACGCAAAAATTTGCTCTGTGGCAGGGTGGGCGTTCATGCGGCGAATTGCTTGCAACTTTGCTTCACATTGTTGTATGGAGAGTTGTCCTCGTTCGACTTGTCGCGAAACACGACATACTTCGACAACCTTGTCAAACTGCGAACCGTGAAAAGGGATATGCTCAACCTTTGCATGATTGCTGTCGGTGGTAAAAATGCCGTTTGAGAGCACGAAGAAGTTGCAGCTGTCTGTCCCATAGTGTGTGGCAATTCGGCTCATGACTTCTTCCACTCGGGCAATTTCGGCTCCGTTTTCCAACATTATTCTTCCTGCCATTGAGGCTACTTCCATTACGTTGTCTTTCATCTCAACCGTTTGCTGTTTTGAGTATCAAAAATTTGGTGCAAAAGTAATTCTTTTTGCCGAAAAGGACTTGGGGAATTTGCTTTCCAAAGAATGGGTTTCTATGTTTTACACTTTTTGCAAAGGCTGTGTGCAACAAAAGTCGCCACAATCGCTCCCAATGTGTCTGCAACAAAATCCCACCATGAGAAACTTCTGCCGAGCAAAGAGGCGGTAAGCAGTTGCAAGACTTCGCCTGCCAAGCCGTAAGCTGCCGCCGATAACAGGCACACAAGAGAGAGCTTCCTTCCTTGCTCAAAGCCTTTTTGCAAAAGGTAAAAATAGAGAAAGAATGCAAAGAAGCCGAACATGACAAAGTGGATTATCTTGTCGGTGTGCAGAAAAGGAATAAGAGGCTTTTGCCCTGAGGAAAACAAAGAGGCAGGAGCAACAAGCAGGACAAACACCACCAACGTCCAAAGGTAAAATACCGTCGATGTAAAGGCGTTCTTTTTCATCTGAACAAAAAAAGAGCTGCCCGAATAAGTATCCGAACAGCTCTATGCTATGATTTATACAATTTATAAACCAATAAATGCAGAGTAAGCAGCAGCGTCTTTAAGCTCGTCTGCCTCTGCAGGGTTTGTCATCTTGATTTTAACAATCCAACCTTCGCCATACGGGTCGCTGTTGATTGCTGCCGCATTGTCTTGCAATGCTTCGTTAAACTCCAATATCTCTCCGGATACCGGCATCATCAAATCAGAAACGGTCTTTACTGCCTCTATTGTTCCGAAAGTTTCGTTTCTTTCTATTGTCTCGCCAACAGTGTCCACATCAACGAAGACAATATCTCCCAATTCGTGTTGTGCATAGTCGGATATGCCGATGTATGCCTCTTCTCCTTCAACTCTCAACCATTCGTGGTCTTCTGAGTACTTTACATTTGCAGGAATGTTCATCTTATCAATCTTTTAAAAGTTAAAATCTGTTTTTCTATTTCTTTGAGTTGCCAAAATTAGACATTTTTTGCGACAAAATCTCCTTTTGGCTGCAATTATTTTTGCTTTCTTTTCTGTTTATTCTTTTACAAATTTGAATGTCAATGTTTTATCTTTGCATTGCAAAGTGAGCAAATAAAGCCCTTTTGTGAGTTTTTCCACATTTATCATGTTGGTTGCGGCATTGCAATTCATGACTTCTCTGCCGCAAATGTCCGATATTGTGAGTAGTTTGCAATCTTGCGGCAGATTGTCGATGCGAATGTGGTCTTTGGCTGGATTTGGAAAGAGTTTGACATCGGAAACAAGGTTCACACTTGGCAATCCTACCAAGGCAACGGCTCTTTTAACTGCTTCGTATGCATCGACTTTGCCATATCCCCAATCGAAGTTTGGTACTTCTCCGGTAAACATATCGCTGCGTGCGGTGGAAGTAAGTATGTCTTTTACTTGTTGAGGTGTGAGGTTGCCATTTGCCTGCAACATAAGTGCCACAATGCCGCTCACAACAGGCGATGACATAGATGTTCCCGAAAAGGCGGCAAATCCGTATGTCTTTCCGTTAAATTCGACCGTGTGTTTGACGGTTGCCTCTGCTGTGGTGAAGGAAGAAAGGGCTGCAGTAATCAACACTCCCGGGGCAGAGACCTCGGGTTTGAGGTAGCTGCAAAGGTTTGGTCCTCCGCTCGAGAAGTTGGCAATGTTGGCATTGGAGGTAGAGTTGCGTTTCACTCCGTTGTGTGCAGCAATGGCTATTGTTCCTCTGCCGATTGCAGGTTCTCCGATTGAGTATTCGCTATCGCCTGCAACATATCCTACTCCTTTCCACACAAACGGCATTCCCCAGTTGCCTCCCCCTGTTGTAAGATAGGCAACATTCCATGCGTGTACAATGCCTGAGGGAGCTGTTACAGCCAACTCGACCTTGGCTGTGGTGTTTGGGTTTGACAATCGTATTTCCCACTCCATTTGTGCCTTGTGTCCGTCGCTTGCAGGAACGATTGTAAGACGATAGATGAGCGAATCGGTGTTGTCATTATATAGGAAGAAGCCCGATGTTACGGGTGTGTCCGAAGTGGTCATCATCATGTCGGTAGAGAAAACCTCTTGTCCGAAGTGAAGTTCTATTTGTGAGCCGAAAATATCGGTGGTCTCGCCAACCAAGTTGAGCGTCTGTCCCCAGTAGTCGTCGGAAGCCGGTATGGGAAGATTGAACTGTACTTCACTGCGAAGAACTTCGCTTTCTACAAACTCGCATTTGATATGGAAGCTACTTCCTCTGTTGTTTCCGGCACTTGTAACGAAAATTACGCTGTCTTGCTCTGACATATTATAGACAAAATCGTCAAAAAGAGACGTGCCGTCCATTTCGCCAAAGCTGTAAAGTCCCCAGCTGTTGTTGATCACCAAGCGTTTGCCTTGGCGTTTTGCCTCGTCCCTCATCCAAGAGTAAGCATCAAGCACATTGCCCTCGTCCAAGAGCCACGAAGAGACCAACAACTCGGCTCCGGGAGCTATTCCTCTGTATTTTGTTCCTGCTCCGCCTCCTGCAGCTATGCTTGCAACGTGCGTTCCGTGCAAACCGAGGTCATATATATTGTTGGTGTCGCACTCGATTGCCAAAAGGTTCTCTTGTCCATAGATGCAAGAGCCATAATCGAAGCCTTCGGGTGGAGCAAGACTGCTGCGATATTGGTCCCATGCGGCAATAATTCGGTAGTTGTTCATTGCCGTGTCATAAAACACAGGGTGGGTATAGTCAAATCCCCAATCGGCAACACCTACTATCACTCCCGTGCCGTCATAGCCCTCGGGCAAATCGCCATAACCCTCTCTGACCCAATCGGCATTGACATCTTGGTTTGCTTTGTCCAAATGTACTCCGCCAACTTTCTTTGCAGTGTCAATTCTCTTGAACAGACTGCTGCTAATAATCTTATCAATGCAATCGACCCTTGCTTTGAGGCTGACAATGTTGCCGCTTCGGGAAGTGGTTTTGCAACCAATCTTCATAAGGTCGCTTTCAGTTACACCCTGATGAACTTCTGCCAAAAGAGATATGTATTCCACTCCTTGTATCGTGCAGATTGAGAAGCGTTCGGCAAATTTCATCGAAGCAGTCTTTGCATCTTTGCCGCTTTCGGCAAAACATTTCAAACCGCAACCAACTCTTTGGGCATTTACAGCAACAGAAAGGGTTGCAAACATAATAAATAAAGAGATACTTTTTCTCATTGTTGTCAAAAACTTAAATTGATACTTATTGAATATGGTTGTACAATGTCGTGAATTTTTGTGTCAAACAAAGGTGTGAGCGAATAGGCAAAACAAAACTGCCAATACTTGTAGGAAAATCGGAGGTTTGCATCTGCTTTCATGCGGTTGAGTTGAAACTTGTCGGAGGCTTTGTATTTGGTTTCGCATAAAAGGTCGTCGGTTGCAGCCTGAGTTTTCAATCGAGAGTAAAGATTAAGCCCCACAATCACTCCAAACTGACAACGAAAGGTCCTCTTTGTGCTTTGAAACTCAAAGAGCAGCGGCAGGGTAAGGTATCTGACAACCAACTTTGCCCTGCTTAAGTCGGTAAAGGCTGCGGTGTCAATTTCTCGTGTATCGCTGTCGATAAACAGATGTCGTGAAAAGCTGCCTGCATCTTTGGCAAAAAAGACATCGGAGCAATATCCCAAACCGGTAAGCAGTCCGCAACGAGACGAAAAAGGCACTTCAACATCAAAAACATTCCATGCAAATCGCCAACCGCCCGAGAGCTTGTATCCCTCGTGCAGTCTGTTGCCAAAGTTTGCAAAGTTTAGGTATCCGACTTCCAATCCCGACCATGAAGACTCAAACCTTACTGAATTGTTTGGATACAATGGTTTTGCAACGCCGGGTTTTGAACGTTCCAAAAGATAAATCACATCGTCAAAAAGGCGATTAAACCCATTGCGAAAGATTGTTGAGGTTTTGATTTCCTTGATTGTGTCTTCGATTTGAGCATTTGCCGACTGCAATTGGAGTTTATTTTCTTCGCTTTGGGCAAACAAACAAAAAGGAAACAACATCATCAATACCAAAACGATTACTGTCTTTGTCATAGTGCCGATTGGTTTTGTATCGTTTTGCAAATTTAGACAAAAATCTTGAAAGCAAGGCATCAATTATTCAAAAGCCCTGCTTCGAGAAAGCCGGCTGTTCTTCTAAAAGTTGTTAAAAACAACAAATTCTTACTATCTCGGTACAATAAGAAAAGGAAAATAGCGTAATACCAATGTAACTGAACAGAAGAGAGCTTTCATCTGTAAGGATTACAACTTACTACGAACACAAGTTATTATTCTAAAGTAATAATCGTTTCATACTTTTGAATATCTGCCTGTCGTGAGACAATGCAGATATTCTCTTTTTATGCCAATACTCAAACTTGTTGTAAACTCACAGAAAGTTTTGGCAAAGCAACAAAAAAAAGAGCAACTTGTTCTCAAACAAGTTGCTCTCTAAATTACAAACTAAAATGAATTACTTTTGTGAACGAATTTTCTTGCAAGACATCATTGCATTTTGAACTCTTGTCTTGTAATCAGGATTTTGAACACATTCTTTAACAGCTGCCTCTTCAGCAGGAGCTTGCTTCAACAAGTCAGAGAACTCTTTCAAAGCCTTTGCACCGTTTGCCTTGTTAGCTTGTGCTGCTTTCAAAGTATCAACAAACTTCTCAAACTTCTTTACCTTTGCTTCGCAAGGGTCTTCTTGCTTTTGAGTTTGAGTGTTAGCCTTTGTCTCAGACTTCTTTTCTGCAGGAGCTGCTGCAGGTTCTTCTGCTGCAGGTTCTTCTGTTGTAACTGTCTCTTCAACTGCAGGAGTTTCAACTGCTGTTTCAGTTGCTGTCTCTGTCTTTCCGCCACATGCTGCCATCAATGCAACTACGGCTACTCCTAAAAATAATCTTCTCAATTTCATTTTATAAAATGTTTTAAGGTGAATAATTCCGCGAGCAAAGGTACAAAAAAAAACTTTCAAAATATCCCCTCAGGCGTTTTTTTTAGTAACTACCTATACTCCATACTGATTATCAATAAGTTGAATAAGTAAAAAATTTAGTGGGATTTTGCAATTTTGTCTTGTAAAGCGACAGATTCTCTGTGTATCTGCTCAAAAATGTCTTTCACAAAGTCGCTGTTTAAGTGCAATTTGTCGGCTTGCTGCATTCTCGATTGCAAAATGTCTTTCCATCGGTCGATTTGCAATATGGACATATTGTTTCGGTGTTTTACCTCGGAAAGTTGTTTCACTATCTCCATTCTTTGAGCAAGCAAACTGACTATTTCGGCATCTGTTTGGTCTATTTTGCCTCTCAACAGCTCCAAATCTTCTGCCGATTGGCTGTCGTTCGAGTGTGGCAGTTGCAATCGGCTCAACAGCTCATGCAACTGAACAGGCGAGAGTTGTTGTTTTGCATCGGTTTTGGCTTGCAGCGGATCTGAATGGACCTCAATCATCAATCCGTCAAAGCAAAGGTTCATTGCAGTCTGAGAAACATCAAACACAAGCTCGCTTCTGCCTGCTATGTGGCTCGGGTCGCAAATCAACTTGGTCTGAGGCATCAGTCTTCTGAACTCTATTGCCACCTGCCACAGAGGACTGTTGCGATAAATTCCGTTGTCGGCAAGACAAAAGCCCCTATGAACGGCACAAATGTTGCGACAACCGCTGCGATAAAGTCGTTCGACTGCTCCTATCCACAACTTGACATCGGGATTGAGGGGATTTTTTACAAAAATCGGTATATCAGTACCCGACAAGGCATCGGCAATGTCTTGAACCGAGAAAGGGTTAGTCGTTGTTCTTGCTCCAATCCAAAGAGCGTCCATTTCGGCGTCCAAACACTGCTCGACATGATTGGGGCTTGCCACCTCGGTACAGACTTTCAGCCCATAGAGCCTTTTGACCTCCCTGAGCCACATAAGACCCTTGCTTCCCACACCCTCAAACGAAGAAGGCATGGTGCGAGGCTTCCATAGCCCTGCTCTAAAAAACATATCGGGATAACAATCAAGCGACTTTGCCGTCAAAAGCACTTGTTCCAAGCTCTCTGCCGAGCAAGGACCGGCAATAAGCAGCTTATCAGTTGAGACAAACCTCGATTGTTCCATTCAAACTCTTGCTATACACCTTATAGAACAAGCCTGTAGAATCCTTTTCTTCATCGGTTGCAACAATGCAGTCCGACTTTACGAACTCAAACTGTTCCATTTCTTGCTGCAAATCTTTTTCCCAAATATCAATTTGTTTACAAAGCGAGTAAAAATTCTCCATATCGTTCCCTTTAATTCGACATTGATTTTGAAAGAGAACGCCTTATGTGTGTCGATATTGTTCTGTCAAAAAAGTTTTTTGAGCCTACGGGGTGTTACATTGTCAAGACTATCGAGTTTTCCTCAGCCAATTTTCTTATGTTTATCAAAGCATATCGCATTCTACCCAAGGCTGTGTTGATGCTCACGCCTGTTTTTTCTGCTATTTCTTTGAAAGACATATCTGCATAGTGTCTCATGACCAACACTCTTCTCTGTTCGTCGGGCAGCTTCTTAATCAGCTTTCTCACATCGCTGTGTATCTGCTTGCGAATGATGGTTGTTTCTGCCGATTCATCAACACTATCGACCAAATCGAAGATGTCGTTTTCCTCTGTCGAGTAAACAAGTCTCAGTTTCTGATTTTTGCGGAAATAATCTATGACAATGTTGTGAGCAATCCTCATAACCCATTGAATAAACTTGCCTTCGTCTCTGTAAACGCCTGCACGCAGGGTTTGGTCTGCCTTAATGAAGGTCTCTTGCACTATGTCACCGGTCAAAGTTTTGTCTTTAACCATGGAGAACACATAATTATACAACCTCTGCTGGTGTCTGTTGTAAAGGACTTCAAACGCCGAGCTTTCGCCCTCTGCATAAGCTCTGAGCAAATCCATATCACTTCTCTCGTCCATTTTATTTCGTTCCATAAAACTGACATTTTTTTGAAGGTGTTGTACAAAAACGGCCAATCACCTTGGTTAAACAATTTCTTAAACTAAAAAAGAAGTAATAATTTCTGCTCTATATCGTCTGTTTTTGTGGTTTATAATTTCGGCGACAAAGATATGTCAAAAAACTGAAAGAGCAAAATAAAAAACCACTTTTTTGCAACATTATTTTATAACAAGATACAAATCAACAGATTAGAAATTACAAATTTTGGCACTTTGAAGATAGAAATACAGAATTTTTATCCGATTTTTGCAATTTTGAGGGTAGGAAATAGAATAGGCGTTTTGAATGACAAAGCAGGGAATTTCGCCGCCAAAAGTCCCAAAATGGCAACAAAACTCCCACTTTGTCAATGGTATTAAAGGTTAAATGCAACCTTTATTGTATCTACATAGTCTGTCTTTTCCCAAGTAAAGAACTCCACCTGCTTGGTTTCCTTTTTGCCGTTTCTCGTCATTTCAACCTCGGCAGTGTATGGTGTTCTGCCAAAGTGTCCGTAGGTTGCGGTAGGCAGGTAAATAGGGTTTTTCAATCCGAGTCTCTTGACTATGGAGTATGGTCTCAAATCAAAAATCTCTTTGATTTTTGCAGCAATTTCACCATCTGTCACTGGTTTTCCCTCTGCCGTCTTTGCCTTTGCACTTCCGTAAGTATTGACATACACTCCCACCGGTTCTGCAACTCCGATTGCGTATGCCACTTGCACCAATGCCTCTGAGCAAAGACCCGAAGCCACCATATTTTTGGCAATGTGTCTTGCAGCGTATGCCGCACTTCTATCGACCTTTGAAGAATCCTTGCCCGAAAAAGCACCACCGCCATGAGCAGCCCTGCCTCCGTAAGTATCGACTATGATTTTTCTGCCCGTAAGACCCGTATCACCGTGAGGACCTCCGATAACAAACTTGCCGGTAGGGTTCACATACAACTTATACTCCTTGTCGAAAAGCTCTTTCAACTCTTTCTTGTGCAGCTTTGCCACAACTCTCGGAATAAGTATTTCTCTTACGTCTTTTTCTATGCGTTTGAGCATATTCTCTTCGGTGTCGAAATCGTCGTGCTGGGTAGATATGACAATGGCATCAATACTCTTTGGGGTATTGTCGTCATTGTACTCTATGGTTACCTGACTTTTTGAATCGGGACGAAGATAGGTCATTTGCTCTGCCTGCTTGCGGATTTGTGCAAGCTCATACACCAACATTTGAGACAGCTGCAACGAAAGCGGCATAAGGTCTTCGGTGTCGCTGCAAGCGTAACCAAACATCATTCCCTGATCTCCCGCTCCCTGATCTTCCTCTCTTTCTCTGACAACACCCTGATTGATGTCGGGGCTTTGCTCATGAATTGCCGAAAGCACTCCGCAGGAGTTTGCCTCAAACATGTACTCTCCTTTTGTGTAACCTATGTTGCGTATCACATCGCGTGCAGTTTTCTGCACATCGACGTAAGCCTCGCTTCTGACCTCTCCGCTCAGCACCACCAAGCCCGTTGTAACCAATGTCTCACAAGCAACCTTCGATTGCTCGTCCTGTTTTAGAAACTCATCTAATATGGCATCTGAAATTTGGTCTGCCACTTTGTCCGGATGTCCTTCGGAAACCGATTCCGATGTAAAAAAATAAGCCATTTTGCGTTTGTTTTTTTGTTGTTACTAAATATGCAAAACGGAAATTTGAAATTGACTTAATTCTTTTGGAGAAAATGTTGTTTTAGCATTTTTTCACGTGGTTGCAATCAATCAAATCTTTCCACCTTTGCGGCTGCAAAGATACTGCTTTTTTGTTTCATCGCAAGCAAAATGCCGTTTTTATTTTTCCCAAACATCTTTTCTATAGTACAGAATGCCATTCTGCTTTGTCAAAACAGCCACATGTAATCGTCTGATAACAAGCAAGCCGAACAGCAAAGGCAACGCCTTTTACCATTCGGCTCAAGCATGTTCAATTATGAAAAAAACCAATAATTCGTCTTTGTGCTTCGGAGACTATTTGACAACAGAACCATTCTTCAAGAGCTTGTCGGGCGAAACAAAGCTCAAACTTCCGTCAAGGTTTTCTGCCATCAAAATCATTCCCCTGCTCTCTATGCCTTTCAAATTCTTTGGTGCAAGATTGACAAGCACCGACACCTGTTTGCCGATTATCTCTTCGGGTTTGTAATACTCGGCAATGCCGCTGACGATTGTGCGTTTGTCTATTCCTGTATCGACAGTGAGTTTGAGAAGTTTCTTTGTCTTTGCAACCTTTTCTGCTTCCAAAATAGTGCCTACCCTTATGTCCATTTTGGAAAAGTCATCGTATGAAATATCTTCGCTTTGCGGAGCAACGCTTGCCTGATTGAGTTCGTTCTCTTTCTTTGCCGCTTGAAGTTTTTGTATTTGCAGTTCGATTTGTTTGTCATCTATCTGTTCAAAGAGAAGCGTCGGCTGCTTGATTGCCGCACCCTCGGCAAGCATATCGCAAGCTCCCGCCTCAAACCATGCAAATTGTTTCATATTCAGCATATCCGACAACTTTGCTGCCACAATCGGCATGAAAGGAGCAGAAAGCACGGCAAGGTTTGCACATATCTGCAAAGAAATATTGAGAACGGTTGCAGTGCGAGAAGCATCTGTCTTGATAGTTTTCCAAGGCTCGTTTTCGGTAAGGTATTTGTTTCCTACTCTTGCAAGGTTCATCATCTCGTTAAGAGCTTCTCTGAAACGATATTGTTCAATCGAGCGACCAATTCTTTCGGGGAATTGCCTGATTTGTTCAATGGTTTGAATATCCAAGTCGTTCAACTCTCCCCTTTGAGGAACTCTGCCCTCAAAGTACTTATGTGTCAAAACCATTGTTCGATTGACAAAGTTGCCATAAATAGCCACCAATTCGCTATTGTTTCTCGTCTGGAAATCTTTCCAAGTAAAGTCATTGTCTTTTGTTTCGGGTGCATTTGCACAGAGGACATACTTCAACACATCTTGCTTTCCCGGGAAGTCTTTGAGGTATTCGTGCAACCACACCGCCCAATTTCGCGACGTAGAGATTTTATCGCCCTCCAAATTCAAGAACTCGTTTGCAGGAACGTTGTCCGGCAAGATGTAACTGCCCTCCGCCTTCAACATTGCAGGGAAAATGATGCAGTGAAAGACTATGTTGTCCTTGCCGATAAAGTGAACCAATTTGGTGTCTTGGTCTTTCCACCATTTTTCCCAATCGCTCGGAATGAGTTCTTTGGTAAAGGAGATATATCCTATGGGAGCATCAAACCACACATAGAGGACTTTTCCCTCTGCATCGGGCAACGGCACTTTTACTCCCCAATCCAAGTCTCTTGTTACCGCACGCGGCTGCAAGCCTTGGTCAATCCAGCTCTTGCACTGACCATAAACGTTGGTTTTCCACTCTTTGTGTCCTTCCAAAATCCACTCTCTCATAAATTGTTCGTACTCTTCCAACGGCAAGTACCAATGTTTGGTTTCTCTAAGCTCGGGTTCTGCTCCCGAAAGTGCCGATTTGGGATTGATAAGGTCGGTTGCGGCAAGTGAAGTACCACAAGCCTCACATTGGTCGCCGTATGCTTTCTCGTTTCCGCAGTGAGGACAAGTTCCTGTTATATATCTGTCGGCAAGAAAGGTCTTTGCTTCGGGGTCGTAGTATTGTTTGGAAGTTTTTTCCACAAACTTGCCCTCCTCATAGAGGCGTTTGAAGTAGTCAGATGCTGTTTCGTAATGAGTCTTTGAGGTCGTTCGCGAATAAATGTCGAAAGAAATACCGAACTCTTCAAAAGATTGTTTTATCGTATTGTGGTATCTATCGACTATATCCTGAGGCGAGACACCCTCTTTGCGAGCCTTGATTGTTATAGGCACGCCATGTTCATCGCTTCCGCCGATTAAAATCACCTCCTCGCCCATAGAACGCAAGTATCGTGCATAAATGTCTGCCGGAACGTACACTCCCGCCAAGTGTCCGATGTGGACGGGTCCGTTTGCGTAGGGTAAAGCGGTCGTTATCGTATATCGCTTATACTTCTTGTCTGTTTCCAAATACTTCATCGCAATTCCATTCTAAATTTTTCGGTGCAAAGATACAAAAAACCAAAGAAACGAAATTATCGAAACAAAGCATCAATTACTTCCTTTGCAAGAGATTGATTTTCAGATATATTGAAAAGACCGAAACAAAACGCTGTTTTGAAGTGATTAAAACGCCGTTTTTTTACTCACAAATCGGCGTTTTGCAAAAATAAAACGGCGTTTTGTAAATCCTTGTGAACTTTTGCCTTGGCAGGGTGTTTGATTTGTGTCTTTTCCAAAACGGAAACGGCTTTTCGATTGGTGCAATCGAGAAAAATTGTAAAACTAAAATAAATTGTATTGTTATGTTTTGTTTTCAGTGCCAAGAGACGGCAAAAAACACAGGCTGTGTGTCGGTAGGTGTTTGCGGAAAAAGCGAAGATTTGTCTTCATTGTTTGACGATTTGATTTTTGACATTATTGAGCTTGCGGCAGCAAACAACTATCTGAGACAGAAGAATGCAGGCGATTTGGCAGCAAGCAGGTTAATCACAGACGGATTGTTTTCGACCATAACCAACGCCAACTTTGACCAAGATGCCGTTTGTGAAAAACTTTATGCAGTAAGGAAGAAACTCTCTGAGTTGTCGGAAATGGCAAACAAAGCCGACAGCGACGATTGTCCCTCTTTCAACTGTTCGGCAAATGTTACAAGAGAAAGGGTCTGCATTCTGTGGGAAAAAGATGAAGACATCAGAAGTTTGAAACAACTTATAATATACGGAGTAAAGGGAGCGGCAGCATACTGCGAGCATGCACGAGCCTTGGGCTTTGAACAAGAAAGCATTTATGCCCAGATTGAGGACGCTCTTTGCAAAACTCGTGAGGAAGTTTCGGTCGAAGAGTTGCTCGGCACGGTCTTGCAAGTTGGACAGACGGGAGTCAAAGCCATGGCGTTACTCGACAAGGCAAACACATCTTCTTTCGGGTATCCTGAGATGACTTTCGTCGAACTCTCTGCGGGAGAGCGTCCCGGTATATTGATTTCGGGACACGACCTTTCCGACCTCAAAGAACTTTTGGAGCAAAGCGAGGGAAAAGGAATTGACATTTACACTCACTCGGAGATGCTGCCCGCCCACTATTACCCCTATTTCAAAAAGTTTAGCCACTTCAAGGGCAACTATGGCAACGCTTGGTGGAAACAACAAGAAGAATTTGCCAAGTTTAACGGACCTATACTCTTTACAAGCAACTGTATCGTTCCGCCAAAAGCCGAGAGTTCTTATCGGAAACGCATCTTCACTACCGGCTCTTGCGGATTGGAAGGAGCAACTCACATTACCAAAGACCCCGTGAGCGGAAAGAAAGATTTTTCTCAAATAATCGCAGCGGCTCAAAAGTGCAACCCTCCCGAGCAGTTGGAGAAAGGCAAACTTGTCGGCGGATTTGCTCATCACCAAATGAGCATACTTACAGACCGTATAGTAAATGCAGTCAAGAAAGGAGTGATTAAACGATTTGTTGTCATGGCAGGTTGCGACGGAAGACACACTTCGAGACAGTATTACAGCGACTTTGCACAAGAGATTGACAAAAGCTGTCTTATTTTGACCGCAGGCTGTGCCAAATATCGCTACAACAAGCTCGCCCTAACCCCAAACGGAGAGTTTCCGAGGGTGTTGGACGCAGGTCAGTGCAACGATTGCTATTCGCTCATTGTGATTGCGGACGAATTGAGGAAGGCATTGGGGCTTAAAACGATAAATGACCTTCCGATAACCTTCAACATAGCTTGGTATGAGCAGAAGGCAGTGGTGGTACTGTTGGCTTTACTCTCCCTTGGCGTGAAAAACATTCACTTGGGTCCCACCCTGCCTGCCTTTTTGAGCAAGAACGTTCTTTCGGTTCTCAAAGACAAATTCAACATCGGAACAATCACTACTGCAAAGCAAGATGCAATCAATTTTGTGCGATGAAGTAATGTGTTGATATTTCTTTTGATAGTGTTTATTTCTGCCTGCCTTTTTGCCAAAGCAGGCAGTTTTTTTGAGTTGTCTTGGTCTGCTTTGACATTTTTTTCGTAATATTGCAAATTCTTTGAGTTTGACCAATTTTTATTGACTTATGGCTTTATTGGAAATAAGAGATTTACACGCTAAGATAGGAGAAAGAGAAATTCTCAAGGGAGTTAATTTGACCATTAACAGCGGTGAGGTTCATGCAATCATGGGTCCTAACGGCAATGGCAAGAGTACGTTGGCTTCGGTGATTGCCGGCAAAGACACTTTCACCGTTACCAAAGGCGAAGTGTTGTTTAAGGGCAAGGACCTACTTTCTCTGCCTGTTGAAGCCCGTGCTGCCGAAGGCATCTTCCTCGGTTTTCAATACCCTGTGGAAATTCCCGGAGTGAGCATCACGAATTTTATGCGTACAGCAATCAATGAGCAACGCAAATACCGCGGTCTCGACCCTATGGGGGCAAAAGAGTTTTTGCAACTAATGGAAGAGAAAAAGAAAGTGGTACAACTAACCAGCAACTTGGCAAATCGTTCTGTCAATGAGGGATTTTCGGGTGGAGAAAAGAAGAAAAACGAAATTTTTCAAATGGCTATGCTCAACCCTACACTCTCTATTTTGGACGAAACGGACTCGGGTCTTGACATTGATGCACTCCGAATTGTTGCAGGCGGCGTCAATGCTCTCAAAAGCAAGGATAATGCCACCGTTGTCATCACTCACTATCAACGATTGCTCGACTACATTGTTCCGGACTTCGTTCACGTGCTTTATGAGGGCAGAATAGTCAAAAGCGGCGACAAGTCGTTGGCTTTGGACTTGGAAGAAAAAGGCTATGAGTGGATAAGGCAAGAACTTGAAAAGGCAGATAAATAATGAAACCGAATAAGTATTTCGATGTCTCGGGCTGTAATTGTCCCGAATTGAACACCGTAAAAATTTCTCAGGCGGACGGACTGCCTCAAAGGGAAATACAACTTCCGGAAGAGCTGTCGGACAAAATCAAAATAGAGACTACCTCGGAGGGATTAAACATAGAAGTTGCCAAGGGTTGCGAAATAACAATGCCTTTGCAAATTCAAAACATGATGAGCGGTAAAGCAAACGCTCAAAGTCTCAACCGAATAAAGATAGGTGAAGGTGCATCTCTCAAACTCTTGCATTGCGACGATTCTGCACCCGAAACAGCCTGCACATTACACAACAAGCTGTTTGTCGAACTCGGAAAGGGAGCAAAATTTGACTACTACAAGTTGGAAAACATCAACGATTTGTCTTCCATCGACACCGATGTAGAATTTGTTTTGGGCAAAGATGCTTTTCTTCGCACCTTTGGTTTGAGCCTGAACGGCAAAAGAATTTCAAACAAGCTCAACGTAACCTTTGAACAAGAGGGAGCAACGGCAGATTTGAACGGATTGTTCCTCATGGACAAGCAACAGCACTCCTCAACCGAAGTAAAGGTATGGCACAAGGTCGCAAACTGCACCTCACACCAGCTTTTCAAAGGAATTGCGGACGATGTTGCAAGAGCCGATTTTGAAGGACATATATTGGTTGATTACAATGCTCGCGGCACTGTGGCTCTTCAAAGCAGCAAGAATATGCAACTGACCGACAAAGCCAAGATTAACACTCGCCCGATTCTCGAAATATACAACGATGACGTCAAATGCTCTCACGGAGCGACCGTCGGACAACTCGACAAAGAGGCTTTGTTTTACCTCAAAACCCGAGGCATAAGCGACAGAAGTGCAAAGATGCTGTTGATGTATGCTTTCTGCGAAGAGGTCTTGGCAAAGAGCGACATAAAAGAACTAAAAGACAACTTGGGAGACCTTATCAAGCGAAGATTGAAAGGAGAGCTTTCAAGCTGCGGCGATTGTGTCTTTCAGTGTTCAAAAAGCATGGAAGAATAATCCCTTTTTGGTTTATTTTGAACAATACTTGACAATGAGAGTTGCCGTATTTGGGAAAAATATAAAGAGCGAAGACCATGAGTGTGTCGATAATTTGTTTCGACAGATTGCGGTGCGTAGCGGCGAAATCTTGATTGAGGAAGATTTTCTCAACGAGAGCATAATGCACATGCCGCTTTCACAATCGTACTGTTTCAAAACGTTTTCACAAAAAGAACAATCCGAACTCCGAGCCGACATATTGTTTTCGTTGGGAGGCGACGGAACACTTTTGGACACCCTTTCGATTTGTCAAACGTTCGACATACCTGTTTTGGGCATCAATTTGGGACACTTGGGTTTCCTTACAAGCGTAGGAAAGCAAGATTGCGACAAATTGTTGGACAAATTGGAAAACGGACAGTTCAAAACAGAGCGACACAGTCTGTTGGAGGCAGAGTGGAACGAAGGAGCAAGCCGAGGATACGCCCTCAACGAAGTGTGCATAAGGAGTTTGTCGCCCTCGGAACTGTTGGAAACGGAAGTATTTGTCGATAGAGAGTATTTAAGCACCTATTCGTCCGACGGATTGATTGCTGCAACTCCGACGGGTTCAACGGCCTATTCGATGAGTTGCGGAGGTCCTATCATAAGTCCCGAATCCAAATGTATATGTCTTACTCCCATTTCTCCCCACAACCTCACCCACCGTCCTCTTATCATTCCCGAAAGCAGCACAATAGAGTTTGTAATCTCCAAATCGAAAGGTTGTATCAGCCTTCACTTGGATTCTCAAAGCCACAGTCTTCATTCTCCCGTCAGAGTGAAGATAACCAAAGCCGAAAACTCAGTCAAACTACTCAGAATGGAGAACAACAGCTTCTTCTCTGCAATAAGAAACAAACTAATGTGGGGAACAAACTTGCGAAACACACAAAAATGAAACAAAAGAAAAGAATTGCCATCATAGGTTCAACAGGCTCGATAGGAAAACAAGCCTTGGACGTCATAAGTCAGCACGACGACATTCTCTCTGCCGAAGTTCTCACAGCCAACAGCAGTTGGGAAGAATTGGTTCGCCAAGCTCTCAAATTCAAACCAAACTGCGTTGTCATTGCAAACAAGGATTACTATTCCGATGTGAAGCAGGCACTCAAAGATACGGACACAAAGGTCTTTGCAGGCAGCGAATCTATAACCGATGTGGTGCAGTTGGATTGCGTCGATGTCGTTCTGACTGCCGTGGTGGGCTTTGCGGGACTTCGCCCTACCGTAAAGGCAATCGAGAGTGGCAAAACAATAGCACTATCCAACAAGGAAACTCTTGTTGTCGGCGGAGAATATATCAGTCGTCTCGCTTTGGAAAAACGAGTTGCCGTTCTGCCGGTCGATTCCGAACATTCGGCAGTTTTTCAGTGCATAAACGGCGAATATGACAACAAGATAAAGACCATTTACCTCACAGCATCGGGCGGACCGTTCAGACAAATGAGCCGAGAACAGATGAGAGAAGTTACACTTGCCCAAGCACTCAAACACCCCAACTGGTCGATGGGTCCAAAGGTAACAATAGACTCGGCAAGCATGATGAACAAAGGCTTGGAGATGATTGAGGCACGCTGGCTCTTCGGAGTAGAACCCGAAAACATCAAAGCGGTCGTTCACCCTCAAAGTATAATCCACTCCATGGTGGAGTTTGAGGACGGAAGCCTCAAAGCACAACTCGGAGTTCCCGATATGCGTTTGCCAATTCAGTATGCACTGACCTATCCCGAACGCTTGCCAAACAGCACTCAGCCCTTCAACCCCTTTGAGCAGGGAACTCTCACCTTCGAGAGGGCAGACACCGAACGCTTTCCATGTTTACGCCTTGCATACGAAGCTGCCGAAAGAGGCGGAAACCTTCCTGCAATAATGAATGCTGCAAACGAAGTTGCGGTGCAGGCATTCTTGGAAGAAAAAATCCGCTTTACTCAGATTGCAGACATAATAGAGAAAGCCATGAGTTCGTTCTGCTTTGTGCAGAATGCAGGTTTGGAGGACTACTTTGACACCGACCGACAAGTAAGAGAAGAATTACAAAAACAATTATAAGACACAGAAAAACACAATGAAGATTTTAGCACTTATCCTCAGTCTTTCGTTTCTTGTCTTCATACATGAGTTGGGACACTTCATGTTTGCAAGACTTTTTAAGACGAGAGTAGAACAGTTTTACCTCTTTTTCAACCCATACTTTTCGCTTTTGAGAGCAAAGAAGTACGACGGAAAATGGCATTTTAGCTTTTTCAGCCGCCAAGCTCCCGAAGAGTTTTCTCAACACCCCGAAAAAACCGAATGGGGCATAGGTTGGCTTCCCTTGGGAGGCTATTGTTCCATTGCCGGAATGATAGATGAAAGCAACACTTCGGCAGACAGCCTTCCGGCAGAACCTCAACCATGGGAATATCGCAGCAAGAAAGCATGGCAAAGGTTGCTCATAGTTTTGGGAGGCGTACTGATGAACTTCATAGGTGCGATAGTAATCTTTTCTGCCATGCTCTTTGTGTGGGGAAAGGAAACCCTGCCTATGCAAAACGTTACACAAGGATATGACTATACCGAAACGGCACTGAAAAACGGTTTTAGAAACGGAGACATCATTGTGGGAATTGACGGCAAGCCCGTAACACAGCTTTCCGACGCCTTGGAACAAATCCTTTTGGACGACACCAAGCAGGTAAACGTCATAAGAGACGGCAAGAAGCACAACATAGACATTCCGAAAGACTTTGCAAAACAAATGCTCGCCTCACAAACCACACAGTTTGCCACACCGCGATTTCCTTTTGTCATCGACAACTTCGCAATCGGCAGTGCAGCCGAAAAAGCCGGCATGAAAGTTGGCGACAGCATCACGGCACTCAACGGAGTTGCCACACCCTCGTTCTCTGACTTTGTAAAAGAGATTGCAAACAAGCAGGGACAAGAAATAGAGCTTACCTTCTATCGCTCGGGCAAAGAGCAGACGGCACGCATTGCCTTGGGAGCAGACGGAAAAATCGGAGCAGTGTGCAAAAATCCCGCATTGATATACAAAACCGAGAAAACAGAATACAACATCTTTGAGTCGGTGCCTGCGGGTATCGTTCAAGGCTGCGAAACCCTCACAAGCTATGTCAAACAATTCAAGTTGGTCTTCACAAAAGAAGGAGCATCACAGCTCGGAGGCTTCGGAGCGATAGGTTCTATGTTCCCGTCCGAATGGAATTGGATAATGTTCTGGAACATGACCGCATTCCTTTCAATCATACTTGCTTTCATGAACATACTTCCAATACCTGCCTTGGACGGAGGTCATGTCATGTTTGTGCTTTGGGAGATGATTACCGGCAAAAAGCCCGGCGACAAATTCCTTGCAAGAGCTCAAACAATCGGAATGATACTTCTGTTTACCCTGTTGATATATGCCAACGGCAACGACCTCTATCGCTGGTTGAGTTCCAAGTTCTGATAATATTTATTTTTCAATTCAATACACTGAACGCCGTTTTCCGATTAAGGAAACGGCGTTTTTTTTGTGGTTTTAGCTCAATCGGCAAGAGCTTTTTCGCTCACAAAGGCTCTGTATTTGCAGAAAAGAGAGCGTTTTTGTTGCCTTACGAACCAATTCGACAAAAGATTATAAGTGTGTGTTTCAGCACTTTGACAAAACAACTGCTTTTTTTAGGCGAAAAAATTTGTCAATTTAGGAAAATGTTGTACCTTTGCACTCGCATTTGGCAGACCAAGTAGCTCAGCAGGTAGAGCACATCCCTTTTAAGGATGGGGTCCCGGGTTCGAGCCCCGGCTTGGTCACTCGGACAAAGGTTGTTTTCAGTGTTTGAAGACAGCCTTTTTTGTTTTTGTTCGTGTTTTTTGTAACTTTGCATTCCAAACAACAAAAATCGGATTGCAAGATGAAAACAAACAAATTAAGTTTCCTGATAGTTCTTTGCCTTATGTGCTGCTGCGGATTGCTTTCTTCGCTCAAAGCACAGACCACTTTGTATGACGTTTGTGAGTATGAGATTTTCTTGGACGTCAATCACCTTCAAGCCAATCGGCACATCGGACACACAAAAATCACCCTGAGGCTTTCGTCTGCCGTTTTCGATTCTCTTTCGTTAGATTTGAAAAATCACAATGTCGATTCGGTAAGGGTCAATTCTCAATCTGTCGGCTTTTCTTATGATGCGAACAAGATACACCTTGCTCTTCCTGATTACCTTACAGCCAATTCGGTTGCAGAAGTGGAAGTCTATTACAACGGAGGGCAGGTTCTCGAACCTTATGCTTGGGGCGGCATTCACTATGAGCCACATATTATATATACCTTGGGAGTTGCCTTTGCCGACTTTCCTCACACATACGGCAGAAGTTGGTTTGCTTGCAACGACAGCTTTACCGACAAAGCCACATTCAAGTTTCACATCACCACAAACAACAACGTGAGAGCTGTATGCTCGGGACGTCAGGACTCTGTATCATATAGCGAGGATTGTTGCACATACCATTGGACGCTTTCGCAGCCCATATCCACCTACTTGGCAAGCATGACCATTGCCGACTTCGATTTGTTGGAGAGGGATTTGGTATCTGAAAACGGAACTGTCCCTTTACAGGTGTATTACTTTGCTTCGGACAGTGCGCAGGTGTATCGCAACTTCGAGATGTTCGATTATGCATTTGCAAACATGGAAAGATGCTTCGGGGCGTTTCCTTTCAATCGGGTGGGATACTGCACCACCACACAGGGAAGCATGGAGCATGTGGACAATATAAGTTTGGCTCATTCGCTCGCAGCATCTTTTTCCGACAATTCTCAATCTGTCATAGTGCATGAGTTCGGCCATTCGTGGTTTGGCAATCTTATTACCTGCCAAACGGCGGGCGATATGTGGATTAACGAGGGTTGGACCACCTTTACCGAGAAACTCAATTTGGAAGCAATGTATGGAGCGGACTATGCCAAAAATCACTTCCGCAAAAAAGCCGAAAACGTTTTGAAAACCCTGCCTCGCACCGAAGGGGTGTTCCCTTTGTACGGAGCAGACAGCACTCTGACCTACTCTTCCACCATATACGACAAGGGAGCTTTGGTTGCAATGAGCCTCAAAGCCTATATGGGGGACAGCCTTTTCTATTCGTCGGTAAGGAAGCTGCTTTCGGACTTTGCCTTTGCCAATATCTCTTCGCCTATAATGAGAGACAGCCTGTCGGCATACTCGGGTATCGACCTGACTGACTTTTTCAACTACTATGTTTTTGATACCGTTCTGCACCACTTTTGTATCAGTCGCTTCACTCCGCAAGAAAACTCCGCCACAATACAAATCCAATCTCGCACGCTGCACAACGACAATGTAGCGGCGGCACATATCCGTCTTCCCATAACCTTTATGGACGCCGAGTTCAACACTTGCAAACGCCAAATCATAGACAACGGAAACAATCAAGAGCATACGTTTTCTCTACCCTTCACCCCCGTTGCCGCCTTTTTGGACATGGACGAAGAGTTCTTCGATTTGACAACCGATTCTTACAAAAAGATTGACCAAGACGGTCTGTACAAGTTTGACAACTCCCATTTCCGCATCTTTGTTCGCAACTGCACCGACACCATTGTTGTGAGAGCAGTATTAAATTGGCTTGGCGAAAAGCAAGATGTGCAAAAGCATGGTGTACAACGCTTTTCCGACAAACACTATTGGACAGTTGAGGGCATAAACCTTGACAAAGCCGACATAGAAGCCCGATTTTATTTTGAGGCATCAGGTTCGGAGGCGGCGTTTGACAATTCTCTTTTGACATCTTACTCAAACATCGATTCTCTTCTTCTGTTTTATCGTCCCGATGCTCTTTCCGAATGGGAAATGGTAGATTTTGAGCGTCCGACTTCCTCGTCGGGATACATCTCTGTTGCTTTGCGTAAAGGCGATTACATTATGGCAATGGGCGACCGTCAGGCTGTGGGATTAAACACCCCAAAGCCTCAAAGCAAAGCTCTCAAAGTCTTTCCGAACCCTTGCAAATCTAAGCTGAATGTTGAACACCCGAGAGCCACTTCCGATGCCCGCATCATTATCCTTGACAGCCTCGGACGCATAGTTCAAAACGAAAAAGCAGCTGCTTTCAGCCAAATTTCACAACTTGACATCAATTTACCGAAAGGCTGCTATACTCTTGTATTTGAGCAAGATAACAAAACAACAAGCACAGTTTTTACGATAAATTGAAATTTTTTTGTTCCAAAGTGTTTACTTTTTCGATTTTTCTCTGTCTATGCTTGTGAAAAATGGAGGAAAACAAGGATAAAATCGACGAACTGATACGGCTTTGTTGCCAAAACGACAAGCAGGCACAGCATAAGATTTTTGAGCAATTCAAAAATTCGATGGCTGCCGTGTGCAGGCGTTACTCTTCAAGCAGGGCTGAGGCGGAAGACAACCTGATTGACGGTTTTATTCGTGCATTTGCCAAAATTTCCTCCTACGACGGCAGGGGCAGCTTTGAGGGTTGGCTGAGGAAAGTGATGATTAACAACTGTCTTTCGGTCTATCAACGAAACACAATCACAATAAGCCACGAACCGATAGAGAACTTTGCAGACGAAACCGGCAATGAGGAAGTGTCGGCAAGGTTTTCAAAAGAAGAACTCTACGAAGCCTTGGACAGCCTTGGCGAAAGACAAAAGACGGTCTTCAACATGATTGTCATCGACGGCTATTCATACGCCGAAGCCGCCAAAGAACTCAAAACAAACGCCAACGTGGTAAAAACATTGGTATATAGAGCAAAGCAAAAGCTCAAACTTTATTTGACGGATATTGAAAACAGAAGAAAACATTGAGTATGGACATAGAGGAATTATTCAAACAACAATTAGAAAACGACACCGAGGAAGTTTCGCCGGAGCTTTGGCAACGCTTGGAGGCAAGAATGGACGCTTCTTCGGCGGCAAACGCCCAAAGCTCTGCCAATTCTGCCAACTCGGTTGCAAAAGTCGGCAAGGGCATCTCAACTCTCGGCAAGAGCTTGATTGGCATTGCAAGTGCTGCCGGCTTGTTTGCAGGAGGCTACCTCATTTTGTCATACGACCAAACGCCGCAACAGCTTACTCAAACCCCTGCCGAAACGACCACCATACTCATACAGGAAGAGCCTACCGCCTTTTGCGACAATCATGCTCCCCTTACCGAAGAGCAAGGCAGCAAAGCAACCTCTCTTGCTGCCGACACCCTCATTGCACAAGCCTCTGACGAACCTGCTCAAGCTACAATCACCGAACCTGTTGTCCAAGCTCCGGCTACCGCACAAGCCCTCGCAACTCCGGAGAGTAAACCCGCTCAGTCCGAAGCAAAAAAGAGCGAAGAAAAACCAAAAGTCGAACAGCCCGCTCAAACTGCCGAAATCACAAAAGCAGAAACCAAACCAATCGAAACTCTTCCCGCAATCAAGATACGCATACCCAATGTGATAACTCCCAACAATGATGGAGTGAACGACTTTTTTGCCATTCACAACCTCGAAGACTACCCCGACAACGAGCTGATTATTTTTGACCGAAACAACAAAGTGATTTTCAATGTACGCGGATACCGAAACGACTGGGACGCACAAGGCATTCCGCAAGGCGTTTATTTCTACAATTTGGCAATAAAACAAGGCTCAAATTGCAAAATATTCAAAGGTTCAATCAATGTAATCCGATAAAATCTTATTTTTATCCTACTGATACACAACTCAATGAGAAAAAACTTCAAAAAAAAACTTCAAAACATGCTTTCAATATAATCAAACTCCGTATCATTGCAAAAAATTTGGAGAACGACAGATGAAAGCACAAAACAAAAAACATTTGATTAAGAGCTACGACAAACTGCCGCAAGAAGCACGAGATGCGTTTGACGAAAAGTATGGAGAAGGTTACGCCGAGGCTGCACAAAAGATAACAAAACCCGACGGCTCCATTCTTTACGTTGTACCATTGGAAACAGACGATGCAGTATATATGGTAAAAGTCGATTTGGTTATTGACACCAATTTTTCGGAAGAAGAATTTGAAAAAGAGGCATTCGGACTTTCCAAAGCCGACGAAGATATTGTCGGAGGAGAAGCGGAAGAGGGCGAGAACGGAAAAGAAAAATTTGTGTTGATACACGGAGACTATTCTGACATCGGAGACATTGCGGACACAAGGGACAACAACGAAGAAGAATAAAGGCTCTTTTTTGCAAGCCTCAAAAACAAAAAGAGGAGTTGCTTTTGCAGCTCCTCTTTTTTGTTGTCATCATATTAAACCAACAGTATGCAAAGACGCACAGGTGAACGCCCATTTGCCGCTCCAAGACGCTCTCGGTAAGCATACAAACCGCCGAAAGCAAAACCGCCGACACCAAAAGCCAAGCTCCCCTGTCAAACAACCGCAAAGCAAAACAAAAATAAATCATCAGCAAAAGCAACAAGCCGACACAGCCGAGGGCGATTGCCGTCTGCAAAAACTGATTGTGAGGATTGAGGTTGCCCTCTGTTATTCCGTGGCTTTTATACAAATCGTTCATCACCTGCTTCACATCACCCGTACCCGCTCCCAAAATCGGATTTTGACCAATCAGATTAAGTGCATTTGAATATATGAGAGGTCTGTCAGCTTTCGGCTTTGTGTCTTTCTTTTGGTTCTCCAACTCATGTATTGTCTTGTATCTTTTTCCGAACCTCTCGTTGCTGAAAGTCAAGCCGATTGTAAGCAGTATTATCGCCAACATTGCCACAGTTTCCCCATACACCTTACGCACAAAGAGAGTATCAATCACTATCAGAGCGTCGGCAACAAGCAACAAGAAGAAACCCATTCGCGAATACATCGTTGCCACAAAAAAGTTAAGCAAAGCCATGAGAACAAACCTAACAATGGCAGAACGCTTTGCCGACCAAGCAAACAGCCTTGTCAAAGGCATCTTGTAGAGTGCAATCAAAGCCATGTCGCACGCCAAAGCTCTGTAAGTATGGTGCAGACAAATGCCGTAAGTCCTCAATATATTGGCAATGCCACCCCCTGCAATCACAGCCTTTGCAAACAAAAAAAGTTCAAAAACCACCAATCCGCACACAAAAGCAAAAGCATACAACCACAACCTCCTGCGTACAAGCATTCGCTTGGGAACAAACAAAAACAACACAGGCACAACCAACATCGGCAGCTTGATTACCAAGTCGTCAAAGCCGAGCTTTAAGTCCTTAGTCCAAAGCATACCAACACAATAGAGCAGATAAAGACCGACAAGCCACAACAAAGGATTGTCAAATCGGAGAATGCTTTTGAGCTTGTACTTACAGGAGAACAGCTCGCCGCTCAAAGCAAGCACCAAGAATAAAAGAAACAACGAAAAACTCTTGAAAAAAGCCGGCAGGGTAACACAGCAAGACGCCAATATCAATACGGGAAAAAGTGCCTTGTGAGAAAAAGTGCGAATAACATTCATTTTGTTTGCTTATTATCTGTTTCAATTTGCAAAGGTACGCTTTTTGCTCATTGCTACAAAGTATGCAGCACAATAAAACGGCGTTCTGCTCACCACAAAACGCCGTTTTATCCTCGTCAAAACGGCGTTTTGCGATACAAAAACAGCGTTTAACTTCGTCCGTATGCAAAACACTGATACTAAAACAATTAAACACCGATTTTAACTCTATTTCAGGAGGCTGAAAACGCCAAAAAGAAAGAAAAAGACGAAAAAATCCGAGAATTTGTTTACACTTTAAGAAAATTATCGTAATTTTGTAAACAAAAATAAGCACCGATGAAGAAAGAATTTTGTGCAGAGCGATTGAAAAGTGCAAGGCTTGCCGCAGGTTTGAGCTTAGAAGAGCTGTCGGTTCTTTGTGGTAGGATTGTCTCTCGGCAGAGCCTGAGCAACTATGAAACAGGACGAATGAGCCCTCGCGAAAGCTCCCTTGACAAAGTAGCCAAAGCCTTGGGAGTAAGCCCCGCATACTTCAAGAACAAAGGTTTCACAATAGATATGCCGGCACTTCGCTCAACCTCGAACAAACCCCTTTCTTCCGAAGAAGAAAAGCAACTTCAAAACACCCTCACCTACCTTGCCGAAAGATACATCAACTCCGAGAAGCAAGCTCAGATAATAACCGCATTTCACAATCCACTGCAAGGCTTTTCGGTCGCCAATCAACAGCAAGCCGAACAAGCCGCCCTGTCTCTGAGAGAACATTGGCAGCTTGGCAACGGAGCAATAACAAGTGTTTGTCGTCTGTTTGAGAGAAAAGGCATAAAGGTCATGGAAGCCGACCTGCCGAAAGAAATCCTCGGACTGAGTACATGGGGCGAAGAGAAATACCCGCTCATTGTGCTGAACATCGACCGCCGCCTTTCCACTTCCGAACGCACACGCTTCACCCTGCTGCACGAACTCGGACACCTGCTGCTGACAATCTCCCCAAGCGACGATCCCGAACGACTGTGCAACCAATTTGCAGCCTGCTTCCTGCTTCCGCGAGCAACGCTGATTGAAGAGATAGGCTCACAGCGAAACTTCATCACCTTGGAAGAAGCCATAGACCTGCACACAACCTACGGCATATCGGTCGCCGCACTCATTCATCAGATGAAAGACCTGTGCATAATAAGCATAGAACACTACAACTATTGGTTTGACGAAATAATCAACAAGAACAAAACCGAACAAGGCTGGGGCGAATACCCCTTTGACGAGCGACCACAAAGAGAAAAACGCCTCAACGCAATAATCAACCACAACAACAAAAACAACGAAACGAAAAAAGACAAAAACTAATGAACGTCAATACATCTCTTACAACTCTCAATGACTTTATCTTCTGTCCGTATTCCATATATCTGCACAACGCATATATGGAAACGGACGAAGAAACACCCAAAATACTCCTAAGCAGGGCGGCACAAAAGCACACACTACACGCCCGAAGAGACATGCACTTCGAGAGATTGCCACACATTGCCTCTACCAATATGCGGAAACTCTCTCGGTCTGCATGAGTATTTTGGACAAGAACAACAATTCCATAACAGATACAAACAAAACAAATTGACAATATGATTTTTTGACAAAAGCGAATAATGTTGAAAAAAAACCAGCAATACAAGGAAGAAATATTTGGCTATCCAAAAATACTTTCTTACCTTTGTTGCCAAATTAGGGAAATTTATAAAAAAGGAGGACAAAACAAGCAAGTAATTTAGCACCGTACAATAATAACAGAGTATAAAAGCGTTTTTGCTTATTTGATTATTCTATGAAACCTGGAAAATTTCATAAAAACTAATCGAAAGAATAAGTCGAAAACGCTCACGATGTCTATCGTGGGCTTTTCTTATTCGATTAGTTAGGTAGTTCCAGGACCTCATAGAATGATAAGATAAAGTCCCACGTTTTTTTTATGCCCTTTTGACAAGCAAACTTAGTATTAATTATAAAAAATCACGTTTTATGTACAACGAAAAATTAGAAGAATTGATTGACGCTGCATTGGCAGACGGAGTATTGACAGAAAAAGAAAAGCAAGTTCTTTTCAAGAAAGCTCAGGAAATGGGAATTGACCTCGATGAGTTTGAAATGGTATTGGACTCAAGACTGGTAAAGATAAAAAAATCTGAGGAAGAAAAAGCCCAATCCTCAGCTCCTAAATCAAACAAATTGGGAGATGTAAAGAAATGTCCTGCCTGCGGAGCAATAGTACAAAGTTATTTGGGTTCATGCCCCGAGTGTGGTTATGCTTTTGAAAACATTGGAGCAAACTCTGCCACTCAAGAACTCGCAAGAAAATGCGAAGCAATCTCTAATGATTTGAATAAAGCACTAATAGGAGCAACGGAGGAGGCTCAAAAAGAACTGGTTATGCACCATCCGGATACTTTGGCAAACGCAATAAGAACTTTTAGCATTCCAAATACTAAAGCAGATTTATTTGAGTTTATCACCTATTCTCAAAGCTTGATGATGGACCGTTCCACATTTCGCAAAGTTGCAGATGCTTATTTAGTAAAATATCGAGAAGCAATAACAAAAGCGAAACTCTTGTTCCATAACGATCCCACTTTCCAAAAACTGATAGAAGAACAGGAGAATGTGGAGACAGAATTTAGACGAGTTCATAAGAAGCAACCAAAAAGAATGGTGACTGCTAAAGAATTAGAAGATAGAAAAAATACTCGCAATGGGGTGTTGTTGATGCTAATCATTTTCGCTGTGGTGGCTACCTTAGGTATTTTAGGCGGCTTAGGTGTTTTAGGGTAAGATGAGATGCAAAATATATAGTGTATCAGATTGTATCATTCATTTAAGACAAACAACAAAATAAATCGTGAAATAGATGAATAATATAGTATTAAGGTCGAAAGACTTGCATGAAGCTCATAATGATGTTCTCTCCGACGATAAATACGGAAAAGAATATCGGTTAATTGAAGATGTTCTGAAAAAATATCCTAATAATAAAACCATTGAAGATGTTGCGTGCAAAATTGCTGTCATAGACTTCACTAACTCAACCAACTTGCGTCAAAACAAAATCAACTTGTACACTCTCGCAAAAATCATCACAAACATAGATTTTGATGCGAAAGTTGCAAAAGGTGATGTATCGTTGGTGTCTGATATTATTAAAGATAAAGAATGTCATGTCAAACTATACTCTTTTGTTTCAAAGTATTGTTGTTATCACAATACTTTTTTATACAACAGAGATGATTACTCAATCTATGATAGTGTTGTGAAAAACCATTTACCTGAGTACGCAACCGAAAAGCTCCCTGCTTCAAAATGGAGAAAGAACTTCAATTATGAAACATTCAACCAATATATTGGCGATTTGTTGGACGAGTATGGCATCACTGCGGCAACAGAACCGCAAAGACGAAGACTGTTCGACCACTATGTTTGGTATAAAAACAGAAACAAGTAATAATTATGGGACTATTTAATAGAAAGAACGGCGGTTTGATGGATGTTATCCGCTGCGACCAACAAGATTATCTTGTTTGGAAATGGCGTCCTGCCAACCAAGAGTTAAACTCTACTTCAAAAGAAAACTCCATTCGATATGGCAGCACTCTGCACGTCAAAGACGGAGAGATGTGTGTCTTTGTTTACAAGCAGAAAGACCAGAGCTTGCAGGATTTTATCACAGGTCCGTATGAAGATACGATAAAGACTGCCAACTTTCCGGTGCTTTCAAGCATTGTGGGAGCAGCATTTGGAGGCTCTTCGCCTTTTCCTGCCGAAGTTTATTTCTTCAATTTGCAGGGCAACAATCAGATAAAGTTTGGCGTACCATACTTTGACGTGGCAGACCCTCGATTTGTCGATTTCACAGTTCCGGTGACAGCAAGAGGACAGATTACTTTTACCCTGTCGGACGTGAAGCAGTTTATAAAGCTCAACAGATTGGTCGATTTCAGTCTTGAAAGATTTAGCAACCAAATAAGTGATGACCTCAAAAAGTTGGTCAAAGAGTATGTTACCAACTATCCTATCGAAAATGGTATTTCTGTTTTGCAAATAGAAAGAAAGATTGCAGAGATAAGCGACCTTATTCAAGCAAAACTGACACCTCATTTTTCTGAAGATTTTGGTGTTACGCTCAAACGTTTTGACCTTTCGACAATAGAAATTGACAAAGAAAGTGAAGATTATAAGGACTTTATCCATGTTACCAAGGAACAACAGAAAATCCAAGCTGAACAAATCGGAAAACGAGCTCAGATTGACACCGATATTTATGAGCGACGCGGTCATTTGGGTACAGAACAACAATTTATTCAGGCTCACGCCATCAATCAACAGACCGAAGTAATGAAGGTTGCTGCCGAAAGCATGGGCAAAATGCCGAGCGGAGTGAGCGGAGGCGGCGAGAGCTTCAACCCTGCCGGCATGATGATGGGAATGGCTATGGGCGGTGCCATGGCAGGACAAATGACAGGCATGATGAATCAGATGAACAATCAAATTCAAAACCCTTTGGGACAAATGTCTCAACCTGCTCCTACGCAACCAATGCCGCAAACACCTCCGCCACCTGTTGTTCAGTACAATGTATCGGTAAACGGACAATCGTTTGGTCCTTACAATATGCAACAATTACAACAAATGGTGCAAAGCGGACAGCTTACACAAAGTTCGTATGTTTGGAAACAAGGAATGGCAAACTGGGATATGGCAGGCAACATAGCCGAACTCGCTCCTCTATTTGGTAGCGTGCCACCTCCACCTCCTCAAATGCCACCTCAAAATATGTAGCCTTATGAAAGTAAATGGAATTACAACAATCATTGCTTTGGCAATAAGTGCAATAGTAGCTTATTGTCTGTATAGTTGGTGCAAAAGCGATAATCAAATCTTATTGTGCATAGGCAGTTTTGTGTATTGTGCAACTACATTGATATTCACCATGAGTGTATCCTTTGAAAGCAAACGCACAACAACAAATATACGTTTCTTGTCAGGCACATTCCTTGCATTAGGTATTATCAGCAATGCTATTTTTACCTTTGTGCAATTCGGTTCACCAATCTACATTCTGATAAACGGAATTATGCTTTTGATATGGCTCGCAGTTACTTATTTCATTAAGAAAGCGGATATGTAATACTTTCCAGGAAGCATTCGTTTAATGTCGTGGGGTTTTACAATTTGGGTTTGCGTGATTGCTTTACCCGAATGATGTAAAATCCCACAATTATTTTAATCTGAGCAATACAAGGCTTCTACTTCTCTTTAGCTTTTCTCTGTTTTTGTAACTTTTTGTGGTAATACCGGCTGAAAGGGACATCGACAAAAAAATAAACTATACATATAAGGCAACACAACCATCCTAAACCTAAGAAATTATCCGTCAAAACGTACAGAAGAATGCCAACTATCAAAAAGCTAATCGCCACAACAACCTCAATCTTATTTACATTAAATCGTTCTCTCATGATGATATATCATCTAAATAGTTTACTCAACACATTCGCAACCTTATTAACAGCACCAGTTGAAGCAACCAGTGCCCCAGATACAGCGGATTTACCTACTGATTTACCGGTAATTTTATCTCCGGTTACAGCAGAAGCTACGGCACTGCCAACAGCACCAACTATAGCTCCAACAGCATCTCCGGCAACATTCGTCTGAAAATCATTATGGATTTCTCCCAAATAAGAATAGGTAGCATACAAATCTACTATCCCATTTTTCTTATGCTCTAAAATACCATAATCTTCATCATTACACGAGACGAACATAAAGCCGACAAACAATGCCATAATCACTCATATCTTTTTCTTCATCTCCATCATTTTAGATTCAACAATCCGATGAATGAAAAAAAGAGAGCCTCACATTTCTGCAAGGCTCTCTGTCTGATTTGGCGGCGACC
>SAMEA3663015__coassemble_201_pt1 | contig 35288 bp, 36 predicted proteins | sample SAMEA3663015__metabat2_low_PE_008 | metagenome-assembled genome bin SAMEA3663015 (sample SAMEA3663015) | pig gut metagenome | biome: pig gut; feature: pig-associated habitat; material: faeces | place: France | collected 2012
AATGGTCAAATTAGCCACTATAAGATTATTATTGAGGAAAATTTAAACAGGCTCTTACTATTTGTATATGCGCTTTAATGTATGATAACCATGGAGTGGGTTTCTTTACAGCTATCGATTTTGCCAAGAATCATTCTGGTCTAACAGGAGTTGAATTATTCAAGGAATTCATCCAAACTTCTTTCATGACGATGTAATTACGTTAGTTGCAATTACGTTCTCGAGCGGTATTGAGATTATTTTGTTTCGCTTAGCTATTTACTTGCGTAATACGATTTTCCTGAATTATCAAATAAAATTTGCACGATTAAGGTGAAAATTCTTATCTTTGTAAGCTCAATAAAAAGAACAAAAAAAAATGAAAATTCAAAACTTTGGCAAGCCACTGAGCCAATTGATAACAATGGTGGCAATATGTATGCTCCCGTTTCATGCAATGGCATACGACTTTTCCTATAACTATCAAGGAAACACACTTTACTACAACATTACATCGGATAATACCATTGAAGTAACGTATTATTCATCTACTACTACAGATAATAATTATGTGAGCGGCGATGTTGTCATTCCAAGTTCCGTTACTAACAACGGCACAACTTATAGCGTTACTTCGATTGGTGATTATGCGTTTTATTTGTGCATCGGATTGACTTCTGTTACAATTCCTAATAGCGTTACTTCGATTGCTGATGATGCGTTTTATGGTTGCAGCAGTTTGACTTCTGTTACAATTCCTAATGGCGTTACTTCGATTGGTGAGGGTGCGTTTTATGAGTGCATTGGATTGACTTCTGTTACAATTCCTAATAGTGTTACTTCGATTGCTGGTTATGCGTTTTATGAGTGCAACGGACTAACATCAATAATTTCTAATGCTGTTGTTCCTCCTGCACTTGGTAATAAAGTTTTCCCTAAGCCGAATAGTTGCAATGTAATAGTACCTTGCGGTAGTTTGGAGGCTTACACTTCTTCTCAATGGAATAATTATTTCCCTAACCGCATTGAGGAAGATTGTTCTTCTGCCTTGCAGGAGGTTGAAAGCACAAGGTAGTTTGTTGTTTATCCTAATCCTATAAGAGGCTTTGCAACCATGGAATTTGAGGCTTTGCAAAAGCGTAGCTTACTCAGAATTGCAGACCTTGGAGGAAGAATTGTCAAAACGTTTGACCTTGCGGCAGGTACAGAGAGCGTAAGGCTTGACCTTAGAGACCTTCCGAGCGGAGTTTACACTCTCATGATTGGAAACACTACAAAGAAACTAATCGTCGAATAAGACGATAAACTGATTAAACATTGTTTGATTGAAAGAGTTGCAAGGCATTGTGCTTTGCAACTCTTTCTGTTTGTCATCTGTTCGGGGAAGGTTGTTATCGTTTTGCATTTCGCAATACTGATTAACTTTCCGCAAGCAAATTATTTAACATTTGGCGGTCTCTTAAGCCGAAATGCCGGCGATTTTTTGGGGTCGGTCTGGCTCGGGGTCGATTTTTGCGAGTATTCGAGCGTTTAGCAAGTGTTTGAATTTCAAGTGCTTGCAAAACAAGTACCGATTTAAGGAAAGTAAGTGTTGATGTGGGTGAAATAAGACTGCATCTTTTTGAAAAAAGACGAAGACTTAAGCTCGCTAATCCTTCGTCTTTTGTGTGCTAACACTTCGTCTTTTTTCAAAAAGACTTCATGTTAGTGAGCAAAAACCCTTATGTTGTTGAAGCAAGAGTAAAACTCCACTCTAAAAACCCTCATTTTGCGCTCAAAACAGGTGAAATTTTTACTCAAAATCTTCACTTAAAATCCTTGATTTTTGAAACACTACCTTTCAAAAGCATATTCGGAGGAGATAAAAAAAGACTGCCCGACGAATGATTGTCAGACAGTCTTCCATTAGTTCGTAAAATATCTTCTATTCAACCTCTATAGTAAAAGTATGCGGAAACTTAAGCCTTATACCGGGAGTATGAGTAGGTGCGTCTCCCTCAAAACCCGGGAAATAATGACAAAACTCAATATCATTGTAAACAACCCATTTGCCTTTTGGAATGTTTGACAGTGCAACTTGTGTATGCCTTGTACATATACAATTAACTCCACTATACCGATAGCACCTTTCAATTAAATAGATTGTATCATGAAATGTTTCAACGTCAATTTTAAGATAATCCTCCGAAAAAGGTATATCCATCCAATAAGCATTTCTGTCTATAACGAGAGTATTGCCTTCCACGCTCCACGAGTATTCTTCATCAGGTTCTTCCATTACACTTACAAGGTCTCCATAATATAAGTAAGTTGCCTTCATCGGTTCGTTAGGTATTACAGTCTGCTCTTTGTCTTCTTGTTCCTCTGTGCAAGCAGCAAATGCTGCCACAGCCAACAAAATTGCTAAAATTTTCTTTTTACTTTTCATCTCTTCAAATCTTTTATCGGTTAATAATTAAAACTTTTGCGTCTTTTCTTTGTCCATTACAATTCAAAATCAATGAATATTGACTAAAATGTCTTTTTTTAATCTGTATTCAATTTTATAGTTGCGCGATTACAACCACCCATGCTACCTAAGTTATAAATAAATCGCTTTTGACTTCACAACCCTATTAACAGCTAAAAGGAAGCATGGGCAAAGTATCCAAATTATTTTTCCCAATCAAAACAACATTATCTGAAGCGTATCTCATAATTTCAATAATTTTTCACCCCGCGAAGATACAACTTTTATCCAGACTTGCAAAATTTTAATAAATTCAATTTGTATTGCAATCGCTTGATTGGATACAAAATTCGGCTTTAATCATGCAATCTTCCGTGGCTTTTAACTCTTTTATTTTTGGGGTAATCCTAACAAAAGCATCCTATTTGAACTCGAATTGTGATGTTGTATTTAAAAGCTGAGAGTTTATTTCTTTTTGTCGATGCCTACTTTCTATCGTTTATTCGGAGAAAAGTTGTTATCGTTTTGCATTTCGCAATACCAATTAACTTTCCGCAAGCAAATTATTTAATATTTAGAGGTCTTTTAAGCCGAAATGCCGGCGATTTTTTGAGGTCGGTCAGTGTCGGGGTCGATTTTTGCGAGTATTTGAGCGTTTAGTAATCATTTTGAGTTTCAAGTATTTGCAAAATAAGTGCTGATTTGAGGAAAGTAAGTGTTGATGTGGGTAAAATAAGACTGCATCTTTTTGAAAAAAGACAAAGACTTAAGCTCACTAATCCTTCGTCTTTTGTGTGCTAACACTTCGTCTTTTTTCAAAAAGACTTCATGTTAGTGAGCAAAAACCCTTATGTTGTTGAAGCAAGAGTAAAACTCCACTCTAAAAACCCTCATTTTGCTCTCAAAACAGGTGAGAAATCGACTTGAAATCTTCACTTAAAATCCTTGATTTTTATCGTCGAAAAATACAGAAAGAAGTTATTATTTAACTTTTCAGACAAAAAGCATACCTCATTGTAACTCTTTCGCCCTGCAAGTGGCAAAAGAGTTACTTCTCTACTGTTGCGTAATGCGATTTTTCCTTAACTATCAAATAAAATTTGCACAATTGATGTAAAAATTCATATCTTTGTAAGCTCAATAAAAAGAACAGAAAAATGAAAATTCAAAACTTCGGCAAGCCACTGAGCCAATTGATAACAATGGTGGCAATATGTATGCTCTCGCTTAATGCAATGGCATACGATTTTGCTTATACACATCTAGGAAACACACTTTACTACACTACTACATCAAGCAATACAGTCAAGGTGTCATCTACATGTTCTGTTAATATCTATGTTGTCATTCCAAGTTCAGTTACCAACAATGGCACAACTTATAGCGTTACTTCGATTGGTGAGTGGGCGTTTGAGAATTGCAACGGATTGACTTCTGTTACAATTCCTAATAGCGTTACTTCGATTGGTTATATGGCGTTTGCCGGTTGCAGCGGATTGACTTCTGTTACAATTCCTAATAGCGTTACTTCGATTGGTGGTGTGGCGTTTTATAAGTGCAGCGGATTGACTTCTGTTACAATTCCTAATAGCGTTACTTCGATTGGTGAGGGTGCGTTTTCTTCTTGCAGCGGATTGACTTCGATTGTTTCCAAGGCAACTGTTCCTCCTGTGATTGGTAATTACGTTTTCCCTAACCCGAATAATTGCAATGTAACAGTCCCTTGTGGTAGCTTGGAGGCTTACACTTCTTCGCAGTGGAATGACTATTTCCCTAACCGCATTGAGGAAGATTGTTCTTCTGCTTTGCAGGAGGTTGAAAGCACAAGGTAGTTTGTTGTTTATCCTAACCCTACAAGCGGAAAGGTTGTGTTTGACAAGGCTGTGGAGAGAGTTGAGGTTATCGACCTTGTCGGAAAAACTATTCAGACTTACGAAAACGCAAGCGAAATCAACATTGGTGCATTGCCTGCCGGTGTTTATCATTTGAGAATGAGCCTTGAAGACCAAACAATAACAAGAATGGTTATCAAAGAGTAGTTTTCGACCAAAGATTTTAAGGAAAGCGTTCCACAAACGGCAAGGCTGCAAGTCAGCTTTGCCGTTTTTTCAAGAAGATATAGGCAATCAGGTCGGCTGAAAGAGCGTTTTTATCTTGCCAAAACAAAGAGTTGATTGGGGCTTAATTTGCGTTTTTTTCTTCGGGTTTTTGTTTTTGTTGCGGCGAAGTAGTAACTTTGCAAACTGAAATGGATGTCCAAAACAAGAAAAAGATAATCAACGACCCCGTATATGGTTTTATCAACATTCCAAACGAGGAGCTGTTTGACATTGTACAGAGTTCTTTTGTGCAGAGGCTTCGCCGTATCAAGCAGTTGGGGCTTAGCAACCTTGTTTATCCGGGGGCTGAACACAGCAGGTTTTCGCATTCGTTGGGTGCAATGCACCTTATGGTGCAGGCGTTGGAGGTGTTGAGGCAAAAGGGTGTGGAGATTACCGAAAGCGAATACAATGGTGCTTTGATTGCAATCTTGTTGCACGATGTGGGACACTCTCCTTTTTCTCATTGCTTGGAGCATTTCTTTTTTGATTGTTCCCATGAGGATTTGTCGTATCTTTTCATGCAGAAGCTCGCTGTGAGCGAAACAGCCCGCCAAATCTTTGCAGGGACTTATCCCAAACAGTTTCTTCATCAGTTGGTTTCTTCTCAGGTCGATACCGACAGGCTTGACTATCTTACACGTGATAGCTTCTTTACGGGAGTGAGCGAGGGGGTCATCGGCACAGAACGTATTTTGAAGATGTTCAATGTGTGGGGCGGTGAGCTGATGGTTGATGAAAAGGGTGTGTATTCGATAGAGAAGTTTATCATTTCCAGACGTCTGATGTATTGGCAGGTATATATGCACAAAACTGTGGTGGCTGCCGACAATCTTATGAAGAATATTTTGATGCGTGCAAGGGATTTGCAGACCGAAGGCAGGTTGCACACCGAGCTTTACCCTGTAAGTTCTCACCTTGCTTACTTTCTCTCAAATGGCATGAGAACAAAGCAAGACGCTCAGGCGGTGAAACATTTCGTTTTGTTGGACGATTCGGACATTTGGAGCAGCATAAAGACTTGGACTTTGCACCCCGACAAGATTTTGAGCTTTCTCTCTCAATCGTTGGTCAATCGTCGTCTCGGAAAGATTATCATTCAGAACGAACCTTTCTCACAAGAGCAGATGAAGCGTCTTTGTCGTTACGAAAGTCCCGAAGAGCAACGCTACTTTACGGCAACAGACCAACTGCACAACAAGGCATACAACTTTCTCGACACCGGCATAAACATATTGTACAAGGACGGAAGCGTAAGGGAGATTTGCGAAGCCTCCGACCAACTCGACAGAGGTTTTCTTTCCAAAGAAATCAAGAAATATTTCTTTTACCAAATATAGACAATCAATTTAATCGTTTAACAACAAGCAAATAATAAATCACGATGATGAAAAACAGAATAATTATTTTGGCTGCGGTTGCCTTGTTGGCATTTTCAGCCTGCAAGAAGCGTCCCGAGCAGGACAAGAATGTAATTGACAAACCCGAAATTGAGATTAAGGACGGCAAGTTGTCGCCCGAGGCTCTTTGGAGCTTTGGCAGAATTGGCGAGGTGTCGGTATCTCCCGACGGCAAGAGAGTTCTCTACACCCTCACCTATTACAGTATAAGTGAGAACAAGGGTAATACCGAAATTTACTCGATGAACATCGACGGAAGCGATGTGCAGAGGCTCACAACCACTGCTTCGAGCGAATGGAACGCAATTTGGAATCCCAAAGGCGACAAGATTGGTTTCATTTATGCCGACGAAAATGGTGTAAACATCTATGAGATGAACCCCGACGGCAGCGACCGTACTCAAATCTCCGACTTCAAAGAGGGAGACTTGGAGGGCTTTTCTTACTCTCCCGACGGAAAGAAGATTGTGTATGTAAGAGCTGTGCCAAAGAAAGACAAGTATGCAAAGCTCAAAGAAGGTTTGGACAAAACAACCGGAAGAATAAACGATGACCTTGCTTACAGACACTGGGACAACTGGGTTGATGCAATACCTCAGCCTTTTGTTGCAGACTTTGACGGCAAAAAGGTATCGGAAGGAGTGAACATTTTGGCAGAAACCGAGTTTGAGTCTCCAATGCGTCCTTGGGGAGGCATGGAACAAATTGCTTGGAGTCCCGACAGCAAATCCATTGCTTACACTTGTCGAAAGAAAGTAGGTAAAGAGTATGCCTTCTCGACAAATTCGGACATCTATTTGTATAATATTGAAAACAAGACAACCACCAATCTTTCGGAGGGCATGATGGGCTATGACCAAAACCCTGTTTTCTCTCATGACGGAAAGATGATTGCATGGGAGAGCATGGAAAGAGACGGTTATGAGGCTGACAAGATAAGATTGATGGTTCATAGCTTTGAGAGCGGAAAGACAGAATACATGACACCCGACTTTGACCAAAACGTGGGAGGATTGAAGTTCTCAAACGATGATAAATGGATTTACTTTGTTTCGGATTTTCATGCAGTTGATAATATCTATAAGATAAACTTGGCAGACAAAGCGATTAAACAAATCACCTCGGGGGTACATGACTATACTTCGGTGGACTTTGCAGAGGGTGGTAAGCTGATTGCTCAAAATATGAGTATGTCTCACCCTATTGAGATTTGGTCTGTTGATGAGAAAACGCAAGAGCAGAAGAAAATTTCGACTTGCAACGATGAGCTTATGGCAAAAATCAAGTGGGGCAAGGTCGAAGAGCGTTGGTTTAAGGCAACCGACGGCAAGGATTTGCAGACTTGGGTTATCTATCCGCCTGATTTTGATTCCACAAAGTCATATCCTACACTCCTTTACTGCGAGGGAGGTCCTCAATCGACCGTTTCTCAATTCTGGTCTTACAGGTGGAACTTCCAAATCATGGCTTCGCACGGCTATATCATCGTTGCTCCAAATCGTCGCGGACTTCCCGGCTTCGGACAGCAATGGAACGAACAGATAAGCGGCGATTACGGCGGACAATGTATGAAAGATTACTTGACGGCTATTGACCAAATGTGTAAGGAAAGCTATGTTGATAAGGACAGACTTGGAGCTGTGGGTGCAAGTTTCGGTGGCTTTTCGGTCTATTGGCTTGCAGGACATCATGACAAGCGTTTCAAATGTTTCATTGCTCACAACGGAATGTTCAACTTGGAGCAACAATACTTGGAAACCGAAGAGATGTGGTTTGTAAATTGGGACTTGGGCGGAGCTTACTGGGAAAAAGACAACAAGACTGCTCAAAGGTCTTATGCCAACTCGCCACACTTGTTTGTCGATAAGTGGGATACTCCTCTTATGGTGATACATTCGGAGTTCGATTTCAGAATTGTGGCTTCGCAAGGTATGGCAGCATACAATGCAGCAGTGATAAGAGGGATACCTGCACGCTATTTGTATTTCCCTGACGAAACACACTGGGTGTTGAAACCTCAAAACGGAATACTATGGCAGAGAAACTTCTTTGATTGGCTTGATATGTGGCTCAAGAAGTAAGGAAAGAGAATAAATAATCAAAAAACATAAGGCGTAAAGATGGAAATTATAGGAAAGTTAATCAAGATTTTGCCCGAACAATCGGGTACTACGGAAAAAGGTACGTGGATAAGAGGTGGATTTGTTATTGAATACCAAGACGGAGAATATCCTCAAAATGCTGCTTTCACTCTTTTTGGCGAAAACAAAATAAATATGGCAAAGAACATTCCGCTGGGTTCACAGGTCAAAGTGAATTTTTCTATTCGTTCGAGGGAGTATCAAGAACGTTGGTACACCGATTTGAGTTGTTTCAGAGTTGAGACGGTTGTGCCAAACGGTATGTATCAACAACCATACCAACAGCCTGCTTACCAACCGGGCTATACGCAGCCTGTTTATCAGCAGCAACCATATCCTCAACAGCAACCTCAACAGTTTGCAAATCCCGCTCAGCCGGCTCAGGTGCAACAACAGCCTGCCCAACCGGTCTATCCCGATGCAGCTCAAGGACAACCTACTCCAAGTTTCAACAACTTTGGAGGTGGCAATGACATGAGTGAGGAAAACGATCTTCCGTTCTAAGAAGACAAGTTTCGACAAAAAAAGAGGAGTTCTTTATGTTCTCCTCTTTTTTTGTTGTTCTATTCCAAGTGTGGTATAGTCCCGGCATCGTCGTCTCTGTGATTGCAAGTCGGACGACAGATAAGGATTTGTGCAAACAGTTTGTTGAGTTGGGGAATTTGCTCAGGGGACAAAATATCTCTTATTTGGTAGTATTGTTCCACCGAAAGATGCAACAACATAGACTGACATGAGGAAATCTTTGCTTCTATCTGTGCTATTGTAAGGCTGTCTCTGTCCGATTTCATAAGCTCTCGCATCAAACATTCCTGACTTATGTGCAGAGAATCGGCAACCAAAATAGCCCGTTGCTGATAGTGTTGCTTTATCTTGTTATATTTCTCTTTTTGTTCTTCATTCAACGACATTGTCTTGCTGAGATAGCAAGCATTGTTCTCGGAAGAATGGCATTGGCTCGGACATTCATGCTTTCCCGAGAGCATAATCCACAAATTAACTCCGGTCAAAACTATCAGCAACGCCAACACTATTATCGAATACGTCTTTTTCATTTTCGTTCTCTTACTCTTGTATCAATTCTTCGGGATAATAATCGGACAAAATGTCAAAATAGTTGTCTTGTGCAAAGACTTGAAACTCTTCGCTCTCTTGTTGCAAAGCTGTTTGGGCTGTTGTCTTGTCATAAGTTGCAAAAACATTAAACACGCTCAGCGTTACGACTATGCAACACAACACCGCAACAACAACCGAAAGCCCTTTCGGGGTATTTTCTCTTTTTCGTTTTTCTGCCAAAGCACATATTGTCTCAAACATATCTTTGTTTGTTGTCTGCACTCTGTCTTTCGCTATAAAATCTTCCAAATTTTTCATGTCAAAAGTTCCTTGTCAAATGATTGTATATACTTTTCGATAGATTTTCTCGCCCTGTGTATCGACACTTCGACCACAGAAATCGAACAATTCATGATTGCAGCAATTTCTTTTTGAGGTAACTCTTCGTACATATAGAGAACAAAAGCCGTGCGTTGCTTTTCGGGCAAATTGGAAAGAGCTTTGTCGAGATATTCTTTGTATTGTCGGTCTCTCAAAGTCCAATCAGACCCCACATTTGTACTATTGTCAGTAGTTCTTTTCTCTTTTGTGGCAAACAGCCTGCGTATCTTTTGTTTCCTTATGAAGTTAATTGATTTATTTACCGCTATTCTGTAAATCCATGTAGAGAGTTTAGATTTACCCTTGTATGAACCAATGGAACAAAACACCTCGACAAAAACCTCTTGCGTAATATCTTCGGCATCATCTTTGTCTCTTATCATTGCATAGCAAAGTTTCAAGACCTCCGATTGGTACTTGTCAAACAATTCTCTGAAAGCTACCTTGTCGTTTGAAGCTATCCTTCGTGCTATTTCAAGCTCTTGTTCCATCAAGTTGAAAAAACAGCAACGACAAAAAGAAAATTTGCTTTGCCGTTGCCGCTTAATTCAAGATTGCAACTTATTGTTTTAGCTCTTATTTGTGGTTCTTGCAATCGCCACTGCACTTTTTGGTTGCATCTTTCTGGTGGTCCTTGCAATTTCCGCTACACTTGTGAGCCTCAGTCTTCTTGTCTTTGCTACAACAAGCCTTGTCAGCCTTTTGGGTTGCTGCTTGTTGGTGTTTTTTGCAATCGCCGCTGCACTTGTGTTCAGCTTTTTTGTCTTTGCTGCAACAAGTTTTTTCTGTCTTTTGAGGTTCTTGCGACTTCTTAACAGGCTCTTGAGCCATCGATACTGCACCTGCAAAAATCAAAGCAGCTGCAAAAACGAAAATTTTCTTCATAATGTTAAATCTGTTTTTTTGGTTTTACAATCAATTATCTAAACTCTTAGACGGCAAAGATAGCAAAATCTTACAGTCAAACGGCAAAAAATGCATTTTTCACAGAAAAAGTACTACCTTTGCAGACGTTATTGATTGATTACAACACATTGTCATAAGTTATGTTCAAAAAGTTGCTTTGTACAATAGGCATATTATTTTGTGTTTTGTCCGGTTTGTTTGCCCAAAACTACGATGACAACTTTGCAAAGCCTATTGTAACCGAAAACGGAAAGTATCGCTACTACGAATTACCTCCAATCAAGACCTCGGAAGGTGAATTGATTTTTTTGGATAGAAATCTTGGTGCAACAAGCGACTATGTGGGCAGCACCGACTCTTGGGGCGACCTTTATCAATGGGGAAGAGCAACCGACGGACACGAGAAACGCTCTTCCGACACCACACTTTCGCTTTCCAAAACCTACAATACCAATCACTCGCTCTTCATTGTCGATGAAAAAAAAGCCAACGATTGGATGCAAAACAGCGATGATGACCTTTGGAAGGGAGAAAACGGATTGACAAATCCCTGCCCTTGCGGATACAGACTACCAACCGAAAGAGAATGGAGGGCGTTGTTAAATCTCGGATATGAGGTAAAAACATCACAAGAGGGCTTTTATTACCTCTCGATTGCCAACGGACAGTTGCTTCTCCCCGCTGCGGGTCTGAGAAATGCCTATACCGGCAACTTTCAGCACGTCGGAACAAGAGGATACTATTGGGGAGCTGATGCAATAAGCCGAGGCACTTCCTCTTGTATTGACTTCAACAAAAACGATATTACAACCAATATAAGCATTTTCGGTTTCAGGGCATTCGGGCGAAGTGTCCGTTGTCTGAAAGACAATTAACCGACAACAAATCAACAAGTCAATGTCTATATTAGAAACAATAGAAGTAAGCAAACGCTATTCCAATCACCTTGCACTCGACAAGGTTTCGATGAAAGTTGAACAAGGCGAAGTGTTCGGGCTTTTGGGTCCGAACGGTGCAGGAAAGACAACCCTTATCCGCATGATAAACCAAATCACCGCCCCCGACAGCGGCAAAATTCTTTTCTTTGACCACCCGATAAGAGAGAGCGACACAACAAACATTGGTTATATGCCGGAGGAGAGAGGTTTGTACAAAAAGATGAAAGTATCTGAGCAGGCAATGTACCTTGCCGAACTGAAAGGATTAGAACCCAAAGAAGCCAAACGCAAATTGGAGTATTGGTTTGAAAAGTTTGAAATCACATCTTGGTGGGACAAGAAATTGGAAGAGTTGTCCAAGGGTATGGCACAGAAAATTCAGTTCATAACCACCATACTTCACGAACCCAAGTTGCTGATATTTGATGAGCCTTTCAGCGGATTTGACCCTGTGAATGCAGAGCTGTTGAAGCAAGAAATCCTTTCTCTTCGCAACAATGGTGCAACAATCATTTTTTCGACCCACAATATGGCTTCGGTTGAAGAGATATGCGACAGAATTGTCCTTATCAACAAGGCAAAGAACATTTTGGAGGGCAGGGTTGAACAAATCAAACAGAGCTTCTGCGAAAACATCTTCGAGATTATCACTCCGAAAACCGAAATGCTCAATCTGAGCAGCGAATATGAGATTATTGAGCAGCAAACCACCGACCGCAACTCAATTTTCAAGATAAAAATTCCACAAGGTAAGAATGCAGAATTGATAAGCGAGGTGATGAAACAAACAGACTTGCTCTCATATAGGGAAGTCTTGCCTTCAATGAATGAGATTTTCATAAAAACCGTAAAAAGCAATGAATAAGACAAAAATAATAATCAAACGAGAATACCTTTCGAGGGTAAGAAAAAAGTCGTTTGTCGTAATGACGATTTTGGGTCCGCTGATGATCTGTGCTTTGTTGGTTGTACCGGTTCTTTTGCAACAAACAGGAGAATCGAGGAGCGAAATAATCGTTGTTGATGCCACGGCAGAGAGATTGGACGACAAGTCGGTCGCCATTTTCAAAAACAAATTCAAGTCGGACGATGCTGTACATTACACCTACTCCGACGATATTGAAGCAGCTCAAAAAATTCTCAAAGACAACTCCTGCGATGCTGTGTTGGAGATAGTCTCTACAAGCGACAATCCTCCGATTAAGAGTTTTCTGTACTATGGAGAGAACGAGCCGGGGCTGAAAGTGCAGGAGCAAACCAAAAATCAGATTTTGAACATACTCAGAAACAGCATTCTTCAGTACGATTACGGCATGAATGAAAAGCAAATAGAATGGATAAACAACCCTACGATTGACTTTTATACCAAAAACATACTTACAGGAGAGAGTTCGTTCAACGAAATCAAGACCATACTCGGAGCAGTTGGTGGCTTCCTTATATATATGTTCATCTTTATCTTTGGTTCAATGGTAATGAAAGGCGTGAGCGAAGAAAAGACCAATCGAATTGTGGAAGTGTTGGTATCAAGTGTCAAACCTGTTCAGCTGCTTATGGGAAAACTTATTGCCATTGCCTTGGTCGGACTTACTCAATTTGCAATGTGGGTTGTGCTTACCGTCGGCATCATATCCTTTGTGCAGGCTGCATCGCCTGAGCTTTTTGCCCCTACCGAGCAAGAGCAAATCACGGTAAACGAAAGAGTAATCACCGTAGATAAACTAAACTCTGTCGAAAGCAGTGAGGCAAACGAATTGGTGCAAGGGCTTATGGCTATTAACTATCCTCTTGTTATAGGAATGTTCCTTTTCTTCTTCATTGCAGGCTACTTTCTCTACGCATCACTATTTGGTGCCATAGGTTCGCTTATTGACATTGACACAGACGGACAGCAGTTCACACTGCCGGTTACCATTCCTATGATTATTGCAATAGTCTCTCTGCCAATGGTAATGGAAAATCCTTCCGGTTCGGCAGCCTTCTGGCTCTCTGTGATACCATTTACCTCCCCTGTTGCCATGATGGTGAGGATACCTTTCGGTGTTCCGGTGTGGCAACTTGCCATTTCGGTAGGTCTGATGATTGTAACGATTGTGCTGTGTGTTGCGATTGCGGCAAAGATTTACAAGACTGCAATACTGATGTATGGCAAAAAAATCACATATAAGGAGATTTGGAAGTGGCTCAAGTACAAAAATGCCTGATTGGTCAAAGTTATCGGACATTAAAAAGCAGAATGATGTATCCGAATGGTCGAAATCTCGGATTTAATTCGGCAAAACGAAAATGTCCTTTCGGCAAACAATTCGACCTTTTGAGCGTAGAAATATAGATAATTGTCGTAACTTTGCGGCAATTTTTGAAATAAGAAAATTGCATTTTGAATAATGAATAAGTTTTTTTTGAAAAGCGTATTGAAAGCAGTCATTGCAGCTGTGTTAATCATCGTGATGTGGGTATTTCAATACTATCCCGAAAGCGTAAACTTTAAGTTCTGGTTGGGACTTGTTGTTGTCATAGGAATACTTTGCTACTTGGTTATCTTGGTGTGTTCTTTGGCTTCCAAGGTATCTGCCTTCGAGAAAGAAAAAAGCAGAGAACTCCAAGCAAAAAAAGAGGAAGAAAAGTAATTATTTTAATGGTTTAATGATGCCTTTTGAGGGAAATCGCTCGTCAATTTCCCCAAGGGTTTGTTTTTGCAAAAAGAAAAGAAGATGAAGAAAAAAGACTTGATTTTTATTGCTGCTTGTGCGGTCGTTGTGGCTCTGTTTTTTGTTGTAGAGCCTTTGAACACTTGGTTTATGTCTTGGAGCAAGGCACACGATTGGCGTTACTTTGTGTTGGCGTTTTTGAAGTTCGGTGTTTTGGCAACGGTCGGAGAGTGTATTGGTTTGAGAATAAGCAAAGGGGTTTACAACCAAAAGGGATTTGGAATCATGCCTCGTGCTTTGGTTTGGGGAGTATTGGGCGTTGCAATCACCATTGCAATGGGCATTTTCTCTTCGGGAACGTTCAATCTTTTGTCTTACTTTGGTCTCGAACTGAATAACCAAACCATAGGCGGCGAACCTTTCGGTATAAGGTTGTTGTATGCTGCTTGTGTGTCGGTTTTGATGAACACATTCTTTGCTCCTGTCTTTATGACGATACACAAAATGACCGACACTCACATTTTGGCAACCGGAGGAACGCTCAAGGGCTTCTTCTCTCCTATTCCGTTCGGTCAAATTTTTGAAAACTTGAATTGGAAGGTTCAATGGAACTTCGTTTTCATGAAGACCATTCCGTTTTTCTGGTATCCTGCTCACACAATCACTTTCTTGTTGCCTCCACAGTTCAGAGTATTGTTTGCAGCTTTGCTCGGCGTTGCCTTGGGTATCATTTTGTCGATTGCAAACATGAAGAAGAAGTAACCGATGCTTTACTTTGCGAAGATGAAACAAAGATTTTTTTTGACAATATGTCTTTTGATGTGCAGCCTTGGCGGCTTTGCCCAACAAAAGAGCTACGATTTTGAATTTTATGGCTGGATAAGTCCGCAATACTTCGTCAATTCTCGTCAGTGTGCAGGGGCAAGAGACGGACTTTTGTGCCTTTACCCTCTCGCACCAGACTTTACGCCTTCGGGCGAAGACCTCAACGACAGTTGGAATCACAACTTTTCGGCGGCAACCACTCGTTTTGGTGCAAAAATTCGTCTCGATGATGTTTTGGGAGCAAAGGTTGTGGGAAACATAGAGACAGATTTTACCGGACAAAGCGATGCCAACATTCACCTTTTGAGGCTTAGGCAGGCAAATGTCAAGATGATGTGGGAAGATGTCTTTGCACTGACTGCCGGACATGGTTGGAGTGTGTTCTGTGTTCCGGAAATGATGCCTCAAATGCAAGACTTGAACAACGGAACTCCCTTCCACCCTTTCGCAAGGCTCAATCACATTCGTTTGGATTACTCTCCCTGCTCTCTTATAAGCCTTGTGGGTTCGTTGGGCTGGCAAAGGGATTATGCCACGGTGGGTATAGAGAACAAAAGAGACTACACTCAGCAATCTCGAACGATGATACCCGAGTTTAACTTGCAGTTGCAGTTTCATCACAATGGTATCTTGGCAGGATTTACGGGCGAAGCAAAGGTGATACAACCACGAAAGGAGTACTCCGAGCAGCTGACAAGTTTTGCGGCAAACGCTTTTTTCAACTACAAGACAAGCAAACTCAACTTCAAACTGCAAGCTCTGTGGGGTGAAAACATGAATGACTATTGTCTGTTTGGCGGATACTACGAGTTTGACCAAAGTCTTGAAACACCCGATAATCCTTTTAGTTATTCTTCAAGTGCAATCTCTGCTCTGTGGTGCGAGGTGGTCTATAATTGGGGACGTTTCTCTCCTGCTGTCTTTGTGGGTTATGCCTCTCATGAGAACAAAGCACGCAACTACAACAAGGCTTACGGAAGTGCAATGGCTTTGGATAATATCTTTCGCATCGCTCCACGTTTGGATTATCACTTCACAAAAGATTTTCTTCTCAGCACATCGGTGGAATATACCAATGTAAAATATGAAGACGAGGTTTGCAAAGACCGACTTGACAACTATCGACTTTCTCTAACCTTGTTGTACAGATTTAACAGCAAATGAAGATAAAATTTCACAAATATCAGGGAGCGGGAAACGACTTTATCCTTATCGACAACCGTAAAGGAGAAATCAATCTCAACTCAGAACAAATAAAACATCTTTGCAACAGACATTTCGGCATTGGCAGTGATGGTTTGATACTGTTGGAAAACAGTGATAAGGAGGATTTTGCCATGCGATTTTTCAATCCCGATGGTTCAAGCGGCATGATGTGCGGCAATGGAGGCAGATGTATAGTTTCGTTTGCCAAGCTCCTTGGCTTGTTTGAGAAAAAGTGCAGCTTTGAAGCCCCCGACGGAGTTCACCACGGGGAGATTGAGGGCGATATGGTTCGATTGCAAATGTCAGATACCGCAATGCCTACATTTTTTGAAGACGGAATGCACCTTGACACAGGAACATCTCATTTTGTGGTCTTTACAGACAATCTTGAAGGCGTGGACATTTGCTCTGAGGGCAGAAAACTGCGATTTGACCAAAGGTTTGACAAATTTGGAGGCTGCAATGTCAATTTCGTAAAGCCCGAGGGCAAAAACCAAATAGCGATAAGGACATACGAAAGAGGTGTCGAAGACGAGACATTGGCTTGCGGAACGGGAATAACGGCATCTGCACTTGCAACAAGCATAAAGCAGAAGTTTGAAGACGGATTTCACACAATCAAAGTCTCTGCCAAAGGTGGCGAATTATCTGTTGAATTTAATAAAAACAAGGACAAATTCAGCAATATAGTACTCTGCGGAAAAGGCGAGAAAATATTCTGTGGCGAAACGACACTTTGATTAAATCAAACGGCGAGTTATTCAGGCAAAACAGCGTTTTGTCAAAATAAATCGCCATTTCATTTTTGCCGAAAATCACAAAGAAAAAAGCAGATAACATTTTGTCAATTCAAAAAATAGTTGTACTTTTGCAAACTCGTAGGGAGATAGAGAATTAGTTAAAAACAAAAATTAAGTATAGGTAGATATGTATTTGACAGCCGAGAAAAAGAAAGAGATTTTTGCTCAATATGGCAAAAATGCAGCTGATACAGGTTCAACAGAGTCTCAAATAGCGTTGTTCACGTTCAGAATTCAAAAACTGACTCAACACGTTAAGGAAAACCACAAGGACTTGTTTACAAAAAGGTCTCTTGTTAATTTGGTGGGAAAGAGAAGACGTTTGTTGGACTACCTTAAAGCAAATGATATTGAGAAATATCGTGAGCTTATAAAGCAATTGGGTATCAGAAAGTAAAAATTTTAAGAGGATTACTAAGTGAGATTTCTTAAAGGCAATTAGAGGCTAATTGCCTTTTTGTGTTGTTTAAGGAGCAAAAATTAGAGGAAAAATCGAAAACAGACCAAGTCGGCTCCGCTTGGAAGAGGTAAAAAAGAAAGAAAATAATAATGTTAGGAACAAAAAAGGTCTTCAAACTTGAAGACGGAAGAGAAATTGAAATCGAAACGGGCAAGTTGGCAAAACAAGCCGACGGTTCTGCCGTGGTAAGAATGGGAGATACTATGATTCTTGCCACCGTTTGTGCAAAAAAAGAGGTAGGAGAAAATGTTGATTTCATGCCATTGACGGTAGATTATCAAGAAAAATATGCGTCGATGGGTCGTTTCCCGGGAGGATTTTTCAAAAGAGAAGCTCGCCCGAGCGAATACGAAATACTTATAGCAAGACTTATAGACAGAGCGTTGAGACCTCTGTTTCCCGATGACTTCCATGCTGAAGTGCAAGTGCAGGTTACTTTGATTTCGGGCGATAGGAACAATCCGCCTGACGCACTTGCGGCACTTGCGGCTTCGTCTGCATTGGCTGTTAGCGACATTCCTTTCAACGGACCTGTGTCAGAATGTCGTGTAGCCTTGATTGACAATGAGTTTGTCATCAATCCCGATTACGAACAGATGGAAAGAGCCGAATTGGACTTGATTGTGGCTGCAACATACGACAATATAATGATGGTTGAGGGCGAAATGAAGGAAGTGTCGGAAGACACAATGTTGGAAGCCCTCAAAACAGCTCACTCATCTATCAAAATACACTGCCAAGCTCTCAACGAACTTACCGAAATGGTCGGAAAAACTCAAAAAAGAGAGTACTGCCACGAAGAAAACGACCCCGAGTTGAAAGCAAAACTTCACGATGCGGTTTACCAAAAGTGTTACGATTTTGCACATCAGGGAATTAAATCCAAGAGTGCAAGAAGCGAAGGTTTTGATGCCATAAAGCAAGAATTTATTGCCACTCTCAGCGAGGAGGAAGCAGAAGAAAAAGCATTCATGATTGACCGCTACTTCCACGACACCGAAAAAGAAGCCATGAGAGACATGGTTTTGCAAGAGAGAGTGAGACTTGACGGCAGACAACTAAACGAAATTCGTCCTATATGGGCAGAAGTGAATTATCTTCCTTCTCCTCACGGAAGTGCAATCTTCACAAGAGGAGAAACTCAGTCTCTTTCGACTTGCACACTCGGCACAAAGCTCGATGAACAAATCATAGACGGAGCAATGATTGAGGGTAAGAACCGATTTATCCTACACTACAACTTCCCCGGATTTGCAACAGGTGAAGTAAAACGTGCAGGCAGCACTTCGAGAAGAGAGATCGGACACGGAAACCTTGCAATGAGAGCATTGAAACAAGTATTGCCGTCGGAAGAAGAGTGTCCTTACACAATCAGATTGGTCAGCGACATTTTGGAATCGAACGGTTCGTCGTCAATGGCAACAGTTTGTGCAGGTTGTTTGGCTCTTATGGACGCAGGTGTCAAGATAAGAAAACCCGTGAGCGGCATTGCCATGGGATTGATTGAGAAGAACGGCAACTGGGCTGTACTTTCGGACATCTTGGGCGACGAAGACCACTTGGGCGACATGGACTTCAAAGTTACGGGAACAAGAGACGGTATCACCGCATGCCAAATGGATATAAAGTGTGACGGATTGTCTTACGACATTCTTGCAAAGGCTTTGGCTCAGGCAAAAGAAGGAAGAATGCACATCTTGAACATAATCGAACAAACCATACCTGCACCAAGAGAAGACTACAAACCACATGTTCCGAGAATAACAAAGATGATGGTTGCCAAAGAGTTCATAGGTGCAATCATAGGACCGCAAGGCAAGATTATCCAAGAAATTCAAAAAGACACCAATACCATTATCACAATCGAAGAAGCCGGCGATCAAGGTATTGTAGAAATTGCATCGGCAAACAAAGAAGGAATAGAAGCTGCCGTAAAGAGAATAAAAGGTATTGTTGCAGTTCCGGAAGTTGGCGAAGTGTACGAAGGAACAGTCAAGAACTTGCAGCCTTTCGGAGCATTTGTCGAATTTTTACCTTCAAAGGACGGATTGTTGCACGTGAGCGAAATATCATGGAACAGAGTTGAAAATGTGGAAGATGTTTTGAAAGAAGGCGATCACATAACCGTCAAACTGATAGACATAGACAAGAAAACAGGTAAGTTCAAACTTTCGCACAGAGTGCTTACTCCAAAGCCGGAAGGATATGTGGAACCAAAACCACAAAGACCTGCAAGACCACAAGGACCAAGACACCACAACAACCATCGTTCAAACGACTAATTCTGATTGTTTTCATAATATTCGTTCGGGGAACTTCTTTATGGAGTTCCCCATTTTTGTGTCTTGCAAAGACAAGACCGCAATCGCATATCACCTCCCGATTTGGGAAATAAAAAAAGCCCCGAGAGCAAACTCGGAGCTTTTTGTTTTGATGTTCAAGTGTGATTACTTGATTTTCAATTTGGCTTTCATCTCTGCCGACAAAGCGTTCTTGTTTATTTGAATGTCGATTGTTTTGTATTTGACAAACGCTTCTGAAGCATAGAAATAGCCGTTGTATTTACCACTGTCGCCCCATGAGTTCTTAACTTTGTAGAACTTGTTGCCGTTTGCATCTTTGTATATTCCCACAATGTGCATACCATGGTCGTCTGTTGTGGTAAAGTTATCAAAGCCCTCTTGTCTCATTTGTTGAGTTATGGCTTTTTCTTTTGCTGTTCCGTCAAAAGAGTAAGCTGCTGCTGCTTTTTCGGCAGGAGTAAGTTTTTCCCATTTCTCTTTTTCAGTACCGCTGAGGTCTTTCTTGTCTTCGTCAGGAACGATTGCAACACCGTTCTTCCAAGAGAAACCTTTTTCACTTACGTCAGAACCCCAACCAACTGTATAACCGTCCATGATGGCTTTGTCCATTATCTCGATTAGTTCGTCCAACTTCACGTTGTAAATGTCGGCGTGCAGCCAGTTGTCTTGAACTTCAAGCATGAATGGTTCGTAGAACGGATGGTGTGTGAACGAACCGATTTCGATATAGTCGTTAAAGTCCAAACCAAGACTTGCAGCAAAGCTCTTTGGTGTGTATTCTTTGCCTTTGTAAGTGAACTTTTCAGGAACAGGTCCGAAGTAAGAATCCAACAATGCATTCAAAGCATCTCTCCAATTAGGAGTTACCTGCTTGCTTGTTGCCAATGCTTTTACGAAACTTTCCAATGCAGGCGATACAGAAGAGAAGTCAGGAAGCTCTGTTCCGTAGTTTAGTCCTCTATATACTTCTTCGGGAACAATACCATACTTTTTGATGATGTAAGGTATGTCTTGGAACGCACCACCTTCTGCAAAGGTTGCAGCACCATGGAAACGGATATATCTTTCTGCCTTTTCCATGTAAGCGTTTCTTACAATCCACATTTCCGACAAGTCGAACTCGCCTTTTCCGGCTTTGAGAATTTCAGATTCGATGAAGCTGATTCCCGAATAAGCCCAGCATGTACCTGAACGGTTTTGGTCTTTTACCGAGGTTGTAGGGTTCTCCTTTACAAGGGTAAACTCATATTGTTTTACCTCTTCTTTCTTTTTCTTCTTTTGTGCAAAGGTTGTTGATGATACCAACAACGCCAATGCCAATACATAAACTACTTTTTTCATTTGCTATTGTTTTTGTTGTTACTTTATCAATACTACCGGCATTACCAACATGAGGATATTTTCTGCCGTTTCTTCTTCTTCTTGTTCCTTGTATGGGAAGATTATGCCTGCCCTATCCGGAGTGGACATTTCCATAAGCAAGAGTTCTGTGTCTATGTTGTTCAACATTTCCATCAAATAGTCTGCATTGAACCCTATTTCCAACTCTTCGCCATCGTAATTGCAATTCAATCTTTCTTTTGCCAAGGTGGACATATCGGAGTCTTCTGCCGAAATGAACAGCTCTTTGTCTTTCAAACGGAAAACGACTTGATTGCTTACTTGGTTGGCAAACAAAGCAACTCTCTTGACAGAATCGAACAACATTTGCCTGTCTATAATCAACTTATTGGGATTATTCTCAGGTATTGCCATGTTGTAGTTCGGATATTTGCCGTCAATCAAGCGGCTTATCAACGTATAGTTCTCAAATTCAAACCTTACGTTGGTTTGATTGTTTGCCATGACAACATCTATCTCCTCTTTGTGTGAAGAGAGCAGCTTATTCAATATGTTCAACGGGGTCTTTGGCAAAATACAGCTCCTTGCCTCGTCATTTTTGCAGTCGGTACGAGTGTATTTTACCAATTTGTGTGCATCGGTTGCAACAAAGGTTGTTCCCTCAGGGGTTTGCTCACAAAGCACTCCCGTCATCTGCGGTCTCATCTCCCCTGTTCCGGTTGCAAAGATGGTCTTGCCGATTGCCTTTACCAAAACACTTGAAGATATATTGGTAATCGATGGTTCTGTCAATTCGGTTGCTTCCGGATAGCTCTCAGGATTTTCTCCCACAAGTTTATATTTACCTGTACCTGCTGTGATTTCAACAGAATAGTCCTCTGTAACATTGATTGTTATTTGTTGAGTGGACAAACTATTTACCACTTCGAGGAACATTTTTGCAGGAATGGCAATCTTGGTAATGTTGCCTTGTTCCAATATGCTCGGGGTTAGCTTGACCGAAATGGTGGTTTCGAGATCCGAAGCGGTAATAATCAAGTCCTCATTTGTGGCTTCCAACAAAAAATTGAGCAATATAGGCATCGTTCTGCTCGAAGGCACAACAGATGATATAGATTGCAAACTGCGAGACAAAGCTCCTCCGTGAATTATAAACTTCATATTTGTATATTTTTTGGGATTTAATCGATATTATTTCTTGATTTATTGTGTTAATGTGTTTGTTCTCTTTGATTGAAATAGTAACTTGCCGGTCTCAAAAGGTCGTCAAGTACGAAAAATTGAAAAATCAATGTGTCCTTGTTGCCGCTGTGAAGTCCGTAACAACGATTTATGTCAAATATATTGTAAAAATCGTCTTCATCTTCGGCAATGCTCTCAGGGTCTTGCAACTTTGAATAGGTTTTGAGCTGATTGACCGTGCCTTTGGTATCCTTTACTGTGAATATGAAAGCAGGTTGTTTTGAGAAAATGGTGTCTCTCTCAATTTGAGGAATGTTTTTTGCAACGCTTTCGTAATTTAATTCAAACAAGCTCGACAAAAGTGCAACCACTTTCACCGTATCAAACGATTGTAACTTGCTTCCGCTTTCCAATAATTTGAAATCAAATCCGTTTCCGTTCTTCACAAGTTCAAAACTTTCTGATTGTTGGTTGGGAATTTCGACTTTGAGGTATGCAATATCGTCTCTGTTATATTTGAATACTGCATGAGAAAGCCACGAATCTTCCATGGAAGAAAATCGAGTTGAGAGATAGCCTTTGAAACTCGGAATATACACAATGCAAGGTTCTTTTTCGCCTTTGAGCATCATGTATGTTCCCATGTTGTCTTGAGTTTCCGAACCGACATAATAAGTCTTTGTCAGTTTTTCTCTCTTGAATAGTTTTACAAATCCCCAATCAATAAAATACTTTTCTTGATAGACTTGGACTTTTTTGCCACTTGCCGCCAACTGTTTGATGATATTGTTTCGTGCTGCGTGAGCTATGGGTTCTCTTACCCTCATATCTTTGAGCGTAGAGAGCAAACTCTCCACTATCTTGTAGTTTGCAGCCCTTCCGTTCACCGTCCAAGTGCTGTCATTTTGCTTTTCCAATGTTAAAGTTCTCTCGTCCTTGTCGTCAATTATTACTTTGGTAATGGTATTTGTGTCTTTGATGTTGTAGTTTTGCTCTATTGTCGAGCCGTCGCGGCTCATCACTACCACAACAACCACTACAATCATCACAACTGCAACTGCAATATAGATTAAGTTTCTTTTCTTTCTGCTGAGTTCCATATTCGTTCAAATCTTGTTTGACAAAATGTTATTTCTTGAAACGTTTCCTTCTCACAATGTTCAAAATCACTCCTGCAAGAAGCACCACTACAATCGGAAGAGCCACATTTACAACTTGCCAAAGAGTCTTTTCTCTTTCGATTTTGGCAGTATCGAGTTTTCTCATTATCAATTCTCGCGACCTTAGGGGAATTAAGTCTTCATCTCCGCACAAATAATTGACACAATTAACCAAAAACTCTTTGTTTCCGTACATTTGTTTTGTGAATTTGTCGTATCCCAAAGGCAAAATCTGTCCGTTGATAAAGTCATTTCGAGCTATGTCTCCGTCCGAAACCACAATCATTGCAGTGCTGTCAGAAAAATCCTTGAACGCAATCTGAGTATTTTCTTCCATTGTGGCGGTCAGTCTGTTTTTGAAAGCCGAAGAGAACTCTCCCTCCAACAACAATGCAACTGTTTTTGCTCCTGCGTTAAACAACTTCGGGTCTTGCTTTTGCTTCAACATATTTAGAGAAACGTTTACGGGAGCGTTCATTATTCTTGTGCCGTTTGAGGTTGTCAAAAGCGGCGTTTTGGTTGCCGAAGATGCCGTTGTGTCTATTGTGGAGGCAAATTCCAACTTTACCGGACTAATTTTGTCCGAAACAATGTGATTTGAGTTGGGGTGTATTTCAGGGAAGAAATTCCAAGGATAGAAAGACATTTGCGGCATATTGTCTTGATATTGCCCTGTAACGATTGGAACTTTTGCACACTGCAAATCCATTACCAAGTTGGTGTTTACCTTGGCTCCATAACGGAAAAGAATATCATCTACACCCGTAAAGTTGGAGGTGGCAAAGGTTGTGGGCTGCGATTGCAAACTATCCATAGATACATTCAAAGCGTCCAACAGCCAAAGCACCCTTCCTCCGTGCATTATATATTGGTCTATTATATATAGGTCTTTATATGAGAAAATGGAGGTTGGCTTTGCCACTATCATACACTTGTATTTGTTTGAGATAGTTACCTTGTTTACATCTACACTGTCGTAAACCCTGTCGGTAAGAGCATTTAACTTTTCGTTGATACTTACAGAGTCTATGTCATAACACTCGCTAAGTGATGCGATAAAGTCATACAAATATTCTGCCGGCAGCTCTCCATGTCCGTAAAGGAAGACTATCTTGTCTTTTTGGTCATTTGCAATCGAACGAATAGACGAATAGAGGTTGTATTCCAAGTTTTCGATTGAGCCTGCAATAATTCCGTCTCCTGCAATGCCCTTTTTGGAACTAATGAGCGGCACAATGAAATTTCTTCCCTTGTGAGTAATTTCCAAATATGGGAAGATATACTGCTGAACCTGAGTGTTGGACTTGGTTGTAGTGATATTGATAGGGCTGAAACCCTTTTCAAACAACCGTCTGTAAAACTCGTCTCTTTCTTTCGGATTTTCAAAGTTGTTCGGATCAACAAATTCGTATTCGATGTTTGAATTGTATGCTCTGAATTGGTCCAACATTTCGCGAGTTTCGTTTCTCAGCGTCTTATATTGGGCAGGCATATCACCATCAAGGTAACAACGAATAAAGACAACCTCATCTATGCCTTTGAGCAGCTTCTTTGTCGAAGCAGAAAGGCTGTAGCGTCTCTCTTCAGTAAGGTCTATTCGTGCAAAGAAGTAATACCCTACAACATTTACAAATATGATGACAACCAAACCAAGGGCAAGTTGCACAATGTGAGACCGCTTCACATCGGCTTTTACACTTGTCGGTTTGAAAACCGTTTTGAAAAATTTACCAATTCGCTTCTTCATTCTGACAACTACTTTTCCCAATTTCTACTCTCCAAACTCAACTTTGTCAATAGCAAAAAGAACCCTATTGCACTCAAATAATATATCACATCTCTTGTATCGATCACTCCCCTGCTGACAGAGGTGTAGTGATGGTTAATTCCGAGTGATTTTACGAACAAATCTATATTTGAAATCAGCGGAAGACGCGACATATACTCAAATCCGATATACATAAAGGCAGAAAGAAACACTGCCGAGACAAATGCCACAATTTGATTGTCGGTAAGCGAAGAGCAAAAGACACCTATCGAAACGAAAATCGCCCCCAAGAAAATCAAACCTATGTATGAACCCATTATTCCGCCCAAATCCAAATTACCTTTGGGCAGTCCGAGTTGATAGACTGCAAAAATATAAATCATGGTCGGCAAAACAGATATTACAACGAGGGTAAGACCTGCCAAAAACTTTGCACAAATTATCGCAACATCGCTCAGCGGTTTGGTAAGCAACAGAGCGATTGTGCCGTTTTTCTTTTCTTCGGCAAAGGTCTTCATTGTAATTGCCGGAATAAGGAAAAGAAAAACCCAAGGTGCAAGAACAAATAATCCGTCCAAGCCCGCAACACCATAATCAAACACATTGCTTTCGCCATTTACCACCCACAAAAACAAACCATTGACAATAAGAAACACAACTATCGTCAAGTAACCTATAATCGACGAAAGAAACGACATCAGTTCCTTTTTGAAAAGTTCAAACATAGATTTTTGTTGTTAATTAACGGTTTGCGAAATTACAAATAAAATCTTACTTGGACAAATCGCCAAAACAGTTTTTTTTGCACATCAAAATGCACATTGCAAAAAACAGACTTGTCTTTTACTTGGTAAACAATAGTTCTCTGTATTTGGGCAATGGCCACATTTCGTTGTCTATATTCATTTCCAAAGTGTCGATATGTTCTCTGATTGTATCAAGATAAGGATCTACATTTCGGCTGTACGATTTTGCTTTCTCTCTTATAGATGTCAGAGCATTGCTTTGTCGTCTTGCCTCGGTCATCTCTTCCACCAAAACTTTCAATCGGTCAATACGTTCCTGAATTTCGACAATCAGCTCTTTGCGTTTGCAAGTCAAATGCTCACATTGTTCTTCCGAAAAGACCGACTGCATTTTTACAACGTTGTCCAACAATACGTTTTGGTACGCAACAGCGGCGGGAATGATGTGATTGATTGTCAAATCGCCCAAAACTCGTGCCTCAATCTGGATTTTCTTCACATACTTCTCCATTTCCACATCTATCCTGCTGCTCAGCTCTGCCGAATTGAAGATTTTTTCGCCAATAAGAACCTCTCTTGCCGCTGTGTCTTCGTATTTCAACAATGCTTCGGGAACGGAATTGATGTTTGTCAAATGTCTTTTCTCGGCTTCCCTCTCCCACTGCTTTGAATAGCCGTCTCCCTCAAAGCAGATACTCTTGCTGCTCTTGATAAGTTTCTTCAACTCCTTAAAAATCGCCTCGTCCTTATTTGTTCCCTGCTCAATCATTGCATCGACAGAGCGTTTGAACTCGCCAAGCTGATGAGCCATTGCCGCATTTATCACAATCATTGCCGCCGCACAGTTTGCCGACGAGCCTGCAGCACGAAATTCAAACCTGTTTCCCGTAAAGGCAAAAGGTGAGGTACGGTTTCGGTCTGTATTGTCCAACAAAATTTCAGGTATTCGACCAATTCCCAACTTCAAGGCTGTCTTCTCTTCGGGTGTCATCTTGGAGTTAGAAACCTCTTTTTCCAACTTATCGAGCATATTGGTCAAATTTCTGCCCAAAAAGACCGAAAGAATTGCAGGAGGAGCTTCGTTTGCACCGAGACGACGGTTGTTTGTTGCAGTCATTATTGAAGCCCGTATCAAATCTTGGTTCTTGTAAACCATGACCATTGCATTTATAATAAAGGTAAGGAACAACATATTGCCACGAGGGTTCTTTCCCGGAGCAAAAAGGTTAATTCCCGTGTTGGTTGTGAGCGACCAATTATTGTGTTTGCCGCTTCCGTTCACGCTCTGGAAAGGTTTTTCATGAAATAGGACATTAAAGTTATGCTTAATGGCAATTCGCTTCATCAAATCCATGATAAGCTGATTGTGGTCGTTGGCAAGGTTACACTCTTCGTAAATGGGAGCCAATTCAAATTGGTTGGGAGCAACTTCATTGTGCCTTGTCTTTATCGGAATACCCAATTTGAAACCCTCAATCTCCAAATCCTTCATAAAAGCGGTAACTCTGCTCGGAATAGAACCAAAATAATGGTCGTCCAACTGCTGTTCCTTTGCCGAAGAATGCCCCATGAGCGTTCTGCCTGTAAGACACAAATCGGGGCGAGCCTTATACAAAGCACTATCTACAAGAAAATACTCCTGCTCCCAGCCGAGTTGTGCCGTAACTTTTGTAATATTTTTGTCAAAATAGCCGCACACTTCGGTTGCAGCCCTATCCACCGCCGCCAATGATTTTAGCAGTGGTGTCTTATAGTCCAATGCCTCACCGGTATAAGAAATAAAGATAGTGGGAATACACAAAGTGTCATCTACAATGAATGCCGGAGACGATATATCCCACGCCGTATAACCTCTTGCCTCGAATGTGTTTCTCAATCCTCCGCTCGGAAACGAGCTTGCGTCCGGTTCTTGTTGCACCAAGACCTTTCCCGAAAATCTTTCAATCACCTGACCTTCTTTTGAGAAGTCAATAAAAGAGTCATGCTTTTCCGCAGTGCCGTCGGTCAGCGGTTGAAACCAATGAGTGTAGTGAGTAACGCCATTGTCTTTTGCCCACGACTTCATACCATTTGCAATCAGACTTGCCTCTTCAAGAGATATTGAACTGCCTTCATTTACAGCTTTGTCAATCGCTTCTATCGTCTGCTCCGAAAGGTAACGCTGCATATTCTTTCGGTTAAACACATGGCAACCATAATAATTTGAAATATCATTGCACGGAGCTTTTACCTCCAAAGGCTTGTGAGAAGCAACTTGTTGCAAAGCCATAAATCTGAATTTTGACATATCGTTAAAATGTTTCTTATTAAACCGAGATGCAAAAATACACAAAAATTGTAATAAGTCGGCATTTTTATGGGTAAAAAGCGAAAAAACATGAAAAGTTCGCCATTGTGGTCAAAATTTTGGGGGGTTCAAAAGGAAAATAACAGCATTTCCGCAAGAAACACCCTCGTTTCATCGAGGCACATTACGAAAACAAGCAAATAGAAAACCGACAAACGAAAAAGGGGTGCCAAACCCATGGTTCAGCACCCCGAAGTATATGAAAAAAATAAGTCTCTATCAGTCTTCGTAACGCTTAAAATTACCGTTTTTATCAAAGACGATATCTACACCATTGTTCAACTCCACTTCATATTCCCTTCTGTCTTTGTTAATATCGACAATATAGCATGTCGGATGGCTGCTTGCGACAAAGGTTCTGATGTTTTGAGGAATAACTGCCTCGGGAACACCTCCTGCTGTTTTGACTTCGACGCTTGTCCACTCGCCTTTGTCATCAAACTCTACGCTCGAACCATCGTCAAACCTGACTTCATAATCTGTATCAAACAACTCGTCATCACAAAAGACCATCGTAATAGTCTTGTCGGCAAAGTGTTGTTTGACAAAGCTCTGAGCCTTGGACGGAAGAGAGCTGAACTCTATCGGCTTGATGTTTGAAGACTCGCAGCTCCAAAAAGGAAGTGCTGCCAAAAGAATTAAAATCAATTTTTTCATGTTGCTTTGGTTTTATGTTTTACTATACTGTTTTTTATAACGATTTAGTTTTCGATTTGTTTTGATGTTGTGAATTTTTAACAGAGTTTCATATTCTTATGCAATGATGATTTTTGCCACTTTTTGATAATTTCCTTTCATCAATCGCTCTAATGCTTTATCATTGTTTCGCAACACTACAATCAACACTCCATATAGTTGAAGCAAAAGCCCTCTTTTGTCGGTAAAGCAACATGGTTTTACAATTTTTTTTTGAGTGTCTCGTTTCTCCAAAAGACCAAAAGAAGATAATGAAACGCATTTGTGTCAGTGTAAGTAATGATTTGATGTGCGACAACCGAGTTGATAAGACTTGTCAAAGCCTTGCCGGTTGCGGTTTGGAAGTGCGATTGCTCGGCAGGAGGTTCTCTTCATCTCCCCTATTGGAGAAAAGGGCTTACGATTGCAGACGTTTGAGAGTGTGGTGTCGCAAAAACTTTCTCTACTATGCCGAACTCAATTTGCGTTTGTTCTTTTACCTGCTTTTTACTCGACAAAACCTGCTTTGGGCAAACGATTTGGATACCCTTTTGCCCAACTTCCTTGTTGCAAAGCTCAAAAGGATACCTCTTATCTTCGATTCTCACGAACATTTCACCCAAGTACCCGAATTGAAAGACAATCCTTTTGCACAAAAGGTGTGGAAAGCGGTGGAAAAGCTCTGTGTAAAACGCTGTGAGGGTGTTGTTACGGTTTGCAATCCGATAAAGGACTACTTCAAAAGCCAATACAATGTCGAAAGTGTGGTAGTCAGAAACATACCTTGCCAAAGTGCGGCATCAAAGCAACTCGTTCCTGCTGCAAAGAAAGATAATATATTGGTATGGCAGGGAGCGGTAAATGTAGAAAGAGGTTTGGAAGAATTGTGCGAGGCAATGCTATATACAGATGCAAAGCTCATCATCATGGGACAAGGAGACATCAAAGCCAAACTTGAAAGCATGGTGAAAGAGTGGGGAATTGAAGACAAGGTGAGCTTTAAGGGACGGTTGCCTTTTGAACAAATGATGAACATCACACGGAGTGCAAAGATAGCAATCTCGATTGACAAGCCCACCAACGGCAACTATGCTATCAGCCTGCCGAACAAAATATTTGAATACATCAGTGCCTGCATTCCTGCCTTGGTCTCTCCTCTTTGCGAGATTGAACCCATAGAACGCAAGTACCAAACCGGTGTTTTCATTCGCTCCTACGAACCAAAGGAGCTGGCAAAACAAATAACCGAACTGCTTTCGGACAATCAAAGCCTCGATACCATGGCTGCAAATTGCCGAAAGGCGGCAGATTGTCTCTGTTGGGAAAACGAACAAAAGAAGATTTTTGAACTCATTGAAGCCTTACAAAAGAAATGAAACTCTCTATTTTGATACCTGTTTACCAAGAAAACTGCATCAAGTTGGTTTCCGACCTTGTCAATCAGACAAAACGTCTGTCTATTGATAGTGAGATATTGGTGTTTGACGATTGTTCTCCCATAAAGTGCGAAGACAACAGAACACTCTCTGACATGGAGAGAGTAACCTACCGAGAACTCGAACAAAACATAGGTCGCTCAAAAATCCGCAACCTCCTTGCCGACACAGCAAGCGGTGATGTGTTGATTTTCCTTGACGGCGACAGCGGCATTGTGAGAGAAGACTTTATCCAAAAGTACATTGACGCAATTCAGACAGCAGATGTGGTAAGAGGTGGCACAACCTACTGCGACAAAACACAAGTCAAAGCAGGCTGCGAACTGCATTGGAAGTATGGAAGCAAGGTTGAGACAAACAGCTCTGCAAAAGACCCCTATCGTTTTACGACCAACAACTTTTGTATAAGAAAGTCGGTCTTCTCTTCCTTACGATTTAATGAACAAATGAAAGGTTACGGACACGAAGACACACTTTTCGGAATTGAACTCAAAGAAAGAGGCTTTTCGCTTATCAACATAGACAATCCCGTAGAACACTTGGGTCTGAAAACCTTTGCCTGCTTTATGCAATCGACCGCAAACGCAATCAAGAACCTTCTTAAACTAAGCTCCGAAAAACAATATGCCGACTTTATCGGGCAACTCAAATTGGTAAAAGCATACAACAAATTACACACTTACAAAATGGACAAGATTTATGCAGCGTTTTTCCGCATTTCAAAGCCTGCAATGCTCAATCTTCTTGCCAAACACAACCCGAGTTTATTTGTTCTCGACCTATACAAACTCGGACTTTACTGCAACTGCCACAAGCAATAAAATCACCCTCGTACCATGCTGATAAACAAGCACTTGAAGCCACCCGCAACAAAACGCTGTTTTGCATAGTAAAAAACGCCGTTTTGCAAAAATAAATCAGCGTTTTACCCACCTTGAAACGGCGTTTTATTTCCGAAGAGTTCAAGACTTGCGTTTCTGTTTGGTTATTTGAGAAAAAAAAACTAACTTTGCACTCTCAACTTTGAGGCATTAGACAGAAAACAAATCAAAAAACATAACGCTATATGAGCAAGCAAATAACAATCGACCAAGCAGTCGAAATGATTAAAGACGGACAAACCGTCATGATTGGCGGATTTCTTGCAGTCGGAAGTGCAAACCGCATTATTGAAGCAATGGTCAAAGCAGGAAAAAAAGACCTTACAATCATTTGTAACGACACAGCTTATCCGGAAATAGGCTCTGGACTTTTGGTAGCGTCGGGTTGTGTCAAAAAATGTATCGTTTCGCACATAGGAACAAACCCTATAACCGAACAAAAGATGAAAGCAGGCGAAATAGAAGTCGAATTGGTACCTCAAGGAACCTTGGCAGAAAGAATAAGAATAGGAGGAGCAGGCATAGGAGGCTTTTTGACCACAACAGGCTTGGGAACGCTTGCCGAAGAAGGAAAAAGAAAAATAGAAGTTGAAGGAAAGGAATATCTGTTGGAGCTTCCTTTGAGAGCAGACGTGGCACTTATCGGAGCATCTGTTGCAGACAAATACGGCAACCTTATTTACAGAGGAACAAGTCAAAACTTCAACCCTATGATGGCAACAGCAGCCGATTTGGTTATTGCCGAAGCAAAAGAGAGTGTGGAGAACCTTGCTCCCGAAGCAATAAAGACCCCTTATCTCTTTGTGGACTACATCGTAAGATAACAAAGAAGAAAAAACTAAAATCAACAAATCATATTAACAATTCAAAAAGACAGAAAGATATGGCAGCAAAATCAATGATAAGAATGAGAATGTCCGCTCACGATGCACACTATGGCGGAAACCTTGTCGATGGAGCAAGAATGTTAAACCTTTTCGGAGACGTTGCAACCGAACTTTTGATAATTCAAGACGGAGACGAAGGATTGTTCTGTGCATACGACAATGTAGAGTTTCTTGCACCTGTTTATGCAGGAGACTATATTGAGGCAGTGGGAGAAATAACTCATGTGGGCAACACCTCTCGCAAAATGGTCTTTGAAGCAAGAAAAGTCATTGCTCCGAGAACCGACATATCAGACTCGGCAGCTGACGTATTGGCAGAGCCGATTGTGGTTTGCCGTGCAAGCGGTACTTGTGTTGTTCCCAAGAAATGTCAGAGAAATAACAAATAACACTGCACCGAAATGGAAAAATTGATAATCACAGCGGCAATTTGCGGAGCCGAAGTAACAAAAGAACAAAACCCTGCAGTACCTTACACTGTGGAAGAGATTGTTCGCGAAGCCAAATCTGCCGTTGATGCAGGTGCGGCAATAGTTCACCTTCATGTAAGAGAAGATGACGGAACTCCTACCCAAAGTCATGTAAGATTTCAGGAGTGTGAAGAAGCTATTTACAAAGTTTGTCCCGATGTAATCCTTATTCCTTCGACCGGAGGAGCAGTGGGAATGTCGCCTGAGGAACGTTTGGATTCGACAAACACCACCCCTATTCCCGAAATGGCAACCTTGGATTGCGGAACTTGCAACTTCGGAGATGAGATTTTTGACAATACCATGCCGACAATGAGAGCTTTCGGCAAGAGAATGATAGAAAAAGGCATCAAACCCGAATATGAGTGCTTTGAAATGGGACACCTTGACACCATATTGACAATGGCACGCAAGGGCGAGGTACCCGGCGACCCTATGCAGTTCAATTTCGTTTTGGGAGTGCCGGGCTGTACTCCTGCAACGGTGAGCAACCTTGCATGGATGGTAAATCAAATCCCTGCAGGCTCAACTTGGACCGTTACAGGCGTGGGTCGTTCAGCTTTTCCAATGGCTGCGGCAGCCATAGCAATGGGAGGCAACGTCAGAGTGGGATTTGAGGACAACATCTACCTTTCCAAGGGCGTAAAGGCATCATCTAACGGCGAATTGGTTGCCAAGGTGGTAAGAATTGCCAAGGAATTGGGTAGAGAAATCGCCACAAGCGACGAGGCAAGAGCAATCTTAGGATTGAAAAAGTAAACACTTTTCATTTTTTTAATTAAACATCACTTTTTATCGGCGGCGTTTTGCGGGAGCTAAACGCCGTTTTTTCGTTCCCAAACGCCGAAAACAACGCCCAAAACCTCAAAGCAGAACAAAAATCATCGTTTCAACACATAGAAAATCAGCCGTTTATCATAAAAAGATACTTTCTTTGTTGATTTTTTTCATCGAAGAGTGTTTACTTTTTTGAGGTTTTTGCTGTCTGCACTATAGAAGAAGCAGCAAAAAAAAGACGAAACACAATCGTCAAGCCGCCTTATCAAAAGAAAGCAATTCATGGTTTAACCCCAAAAAAGAAGACATTATGAAAAGATTAAGTTTGTATTTTGTGAGCATTCTGCTGATTGCAGTTTGTGGGAAGGTTTCGGCACAGGAGTACTTGCTGAACAACACCAACCACAACAAAACCAAGAACACTTGCAGCGGTTATTTGTATGACAATTCAAAGAACGGCAATTACGAGGCGAACCAAGACCGTTGGATAACGATATGTCCCTCCGGCACAACCGGCAATTCGAGTCGTATCTCTCTGACCTTTGAAGAGTTTGACATCGACCCTTCGGACCAATTCATCGTCTATAATGGTCCGAACATCAATTCGCCAATCATGTACACCATGAACAATGTGCCATACTTCACCAACCAAGAGCTTCTCGGGCAGACAATCATGCCTTCCCTAACTTCGGGTTCGGGTTGTCTGACAATACGCTTGACAACCGATGCAACAGGAGAGGCATCGGGCTTCAAGGCAAAGATAGAGTGTGCGTCGTTGTGTCAATATCCCGAAGCGGCACTGCACAATGTCTTTTACCGAATAGATGAAGACGGAAACAGAGTTGAACGACCCGTACGAGAGGGTGCAGACACCTTGACAAACGAAGACGGCAGCGTAACCATCGTTCGATATAAGAGTGTGGATTTCTGCTTTGGAGACTCTATAGTTTTGGTTGCAGCTCCGCTCTTTCCGGAAAACGACAATATGTATCATCAGGACGCTTCAAACTGCATATACGAGTGGACGTTTGGCGACGGTCAGACTGCAACGGTCTCTTACGACACAGAAGTGGGACACAGATGGGAAGATTTGAGCGGATATGACCTTATGCTTGTGGTGGAAGACACTGCCAACGGAGGCTGTCGAAGTCGCAATGTCATAGACACCCGTATCCGTATGGCAACCAACCCTATCAAGACAGTACAACAAATGCCCGATATGTGTTCCGGCACAGAAGTCGGCTTTACTGTAGGATATGGAGAAAACAGTCAAATAATTGTCGATTCATTAGACTTTCGCCGTGGTGCAAAAGAAAGATATGAAAACACGGTCTTTATTCCTGACGGCGAGGGCTGTGGAAGTGCAAGCTCGGGCGGCTGTTACGAATCGCCCGTAACCTTTGACAACTTCACTGCGGGAGCTACCGTCGGAAGCCAAAACGATATTATGTCCGTTTGTATCAATGCCGAACACTCTTGGTTGTACGACTTGTCCATACAACTCATCTGTCCAAGCGGACAATCTGTCATGCTAAAGCACAGATGTTCGGGAACAGAGGTTTTCTTGGGCATTCCGAACGAAACAGACAACAGCAGTACTTCAATAGGACCTAATGGTATTCCATACAAATGCGACTCTACATACAACCCTGCGGGAACAGGTTGGACCTACTGCTTTTCCAACCAACTCCTTACCGACCAAAGAGGAGTAATCGGACAGCACACCGGTGTGCCAATGGTAGGAGAGACAATCGACTCTACCCATGTTGCCGACACATCGGGCTACTTCCAAACACCCGTACAAAACCCTGCCGGCACAACTGCATCAACCATGGAAATTGTTGATTTGAACGGATTTCAATCTTTAATCGGTTGCCCTTTGAATGGTGAATGGAAAATCCGTATTTGCGATACTTGGGGTTCTGATAATGGTTATATATTCTGGTGGGACTTGGAATTGGGACAGAGCAGTGCAGCAAATTGGGACTACCAAGTTCCTATCGATACAGTAATCTGGTCAGGAC
>SAMEA3663015__coassemble_251_pt1 | contig 25413 bp, 26 predicted proteins | sample SAMEA3663015__metabat2_low_PE_008 | metagenome-assembled genome bin SAMEA3663015 (sample SAMEA3663015) | pig gut metagenome | biome: pig gut; feature: pig-associated habitat; material: faeces | place: France | collected 2012
ATGGGAAAGAATGATATTATTAGTATAGACAAGGTGGAGTATCAGAAGTGGCTCCAAAATCTCTGCGATGAAATCGATCGTCAAAGGCTAAAAGCCGTGATGCAACTCAACGCATCAACTTTGCAGCACTATTGGTGGTTGGGAAACGATATTTTGAAAAAGCAGGAAGCACAAGGTTGGGGAGCGAAAGTCATAGACATGCTTGCGGCAGACCTTATGGCACGATATGGCAGTGATAGCGGTTATTCTATCCGAAACTTGAAATATATGCGTCAGTTTGCTGTTGAATATCCCGATTTCCCATTTGTGAAAGTGCCGCTTGCACAAATCACATGGTATCATCATATCTCTATGTTTCCCAAGGAAGGAAAAAGAGACTAAAATATCACTTTTTCTCAAACCTCTGCTACAGTTTGGCGTACCCTTGTTTTACTTTTGCAGAAAAATCATAGAAAAATGGACAACGAAAGAGGACAAAGTTTGATAACCAAATATGTCTGGGTGATAGAGACCATCTATCGCAAACGTAAGATCTCGTTCAAAGAACTGAACGAGCTGTGGCTGCGAGATGACATCAGCAGAGGGGTCGATATTCCCAAGCGCACCTTCGACAACTGGCGTTATGTCATCTGGGATATGTTCGGTATCAGCATCGTCAATGAGAACCGTGGAGAATATCGCTACTATATCGAAAACGAGGAAGACATTAGTAAAAACGGACTCCGATCCTGGCTATACAACACGTTCTGTGTCAGCAATGCATTGGCAAACAGTCAGAGTATCAAAGACCGCATCATTCTGGAATCCGTGCCGTCTGGCCAGAACTACCTTCAGCCCATCATTGAGGCTATGAAGGAAAACCATGTACTGAACATGACCTATCACAGTTATTGGAAGGACGAGGAGAATAATTTCGATGTGCAGCCGTATTGTGTTAAACTATTCCGTCAGCGTTGGTACATGGTTGCTCGCAGCACCTATTCATATTATTATGAGAAAGGTCCACGTATCTATTCTCTGGATCGTATTAAATATCTTCATACAACAGATGAGACATTTGAAATGCCAAAGGATTGGACTGCCAAAGATTTCTTTGAAGGCTGCTTTGGCATCATAGCAGAACAGTCTGTGAAGATTCAACCTATTAAGTTAAAAGTATCAGCAGGACAAGCCAACTACATCCGTGATTTGAAGATGCACGAGTCGCAGGAAGAGATTGAACGTAATGAAGAATACAGCATCTTCACCTTTAATCTCCGTCCAGAGTTTGACTTCCAGCAAGAACTTCTCAGGAACGGTGAGGATATCGAAGTGCTGGAACCTCTCTGGCTCCGTAAAGAGATAGCTGGTAAGATAAAGAGAATGTGGAACAAATACAAGTAATATTTCAATTATGACAAGAGAAGAATTAGAAACTTGGGCAAAAGATACATTACAAGTTTATCATACTCTGGCAAATTATGATTGGAGCAAAGTGCCTGCTTTTTATACTCAGTCAGATTTGACTAAGATAGTTGGGATGGATAATGTTGATGTATTTATTGCTGGTATAAATCCTGGTTCTGATGGTTCCTATTTGGATATGATAAATAATCCGAACTGGTGTATTGACCACAATGTTGGCATGACCCCACAGCAGTTAATTTCTGGTAGTTTTTGCATCAATCCAGACAAGGGGAACCTAACATCATGGCAACTGCATGAGACATGGCCTTATTTTAAAAGGTTGAAAGGATATTTCTCGTTAGTCAATGGTGGCAATCCATTGGAAGATGAGAAACGATTTATCTTAACTAATGTCTCATTCTTTGCGACATGTAAAGCGTGCCAGTTACCAAAAACCAGCATTCAGCAGACAATTCTTTGTACCATAGAACTGATTAAAAAGTCTTCTCCCAAGAGAATTGTATTCCTGAGTGGCAAGGCTACTTTCAAAATCTTGAAGTCTATAAAATCAGACACATTGAAGTTCGAACATAAAAGTGAGTCTAATGACATTCTTCATGGCTTTGTTAACGGTATTCCTTGCCTTGGATTACCACATCCTTCTGCTCGTCTATCAAATGCCAGAAGGCTGAAAATTGCTCAGACATTAAAATACTTCTATGAAACTGGTGAAATAGAAAATGCTCTCGCGATTTTCCAACCCATAGAAAAGTCTCACACCTCCAATCTAACGAAAGAAGAAAGGAGGACTATAATGCAAGAACTGTTTCGGTTCATAGAAAGTCATCATTCTGAGCTCCAACATATTTCTATGGAAGAAGGACATCGACGTGGTCATGTTGGTTTTTCGAACGTACACTCAACATATGAGTTATATTTTACCGATGTGAAGGACAATGGTATTCAAATCTTCACACAAGAAAGTCCGATAATTGAATTGCTTACGAAACAATACTCGTTCGCGCAAGATAAAAAGGATTGCTTCAAGTTAATAATAGATTATTCTAAAGTAACTTCGCCACGAACGAGTTTCATTGATGAAATAATAAACAAAATTAATTGTATATGCTCAACTTTGCAGCAATAGACTTCGAAACAGCTAACAATGAACGCAGTTCAGTTTGTTCTGTTGGTATCGTCATTGTACGAAATGGAGAGATAGTAGATAATTTCTACTCACTCATTCAACCAGAGCCAAACTATTATAACTATTGGTGTTCACAGGTTCATGGTCTCTGTCATGAAGATACTGACTATGCACCAGTTTTTCCAAAAGTATGGGCGCAAATAGAGCCTCTGATAGAAGGCCTTCCACTCGTCGCTCATAACAAGGCCTTTGATGAAAGCTGCCTAAAAGCAGTATTTCGAGTATATCAGATGGATTATCCAGACTATGAGTTCTACGACACACTTTGTGTTTCACGTCGTGTGCTTCCGGATTTAGAGAACCACCAGCTTCATACTGTAGCTGCCGCCTGTGGTTATGAGTTGAAAGATCATCACCACGCACTTGCCGATGCAGAAGCATGTGCTTGGATTGCAAGAGAAATATTGTGAATAATTATAAACAAACATATTATGTTATATATAAACGACTGGAGCATCAATATGCTCAAAAACAATTTTCCAAGATTGAATATCAACCCAAAATGCCCGTCAGGTTCTTGGCAAACAAGCCGTTTTATTCAGATATACATAGATGGATATGACCATGATCTTCATTACGAATATAGGATAGATGGAAATTGGAATGGCAGAGTAGAACTTCATTTCGAAGGAGACTGGGAAACTAAATATGGCATTCTTATTGACCGTTTGATGAACAACACACAAAACAGTGACGAACTGATTTGGTCGGAATGGGATTATGGCTATCGCTGTCAACATGCCAAAAAGATAAATACAATAGAGGATTTGTTTCTGACATTATCCTATATGATGGAACTCTTTGACAAGTTGATTAAGAGTTTGACATCAGAGATTCCCACGTTTGAGGTACAAACGATTCCATGTGATGGAACACTTCCTCAACAGATAGGCACAATTGATATATTTGAAAAAAGATATATTGACATATTAAGTCTTCCCCTCACTATCCCAAACTACCAAAGAACCTATTGTTGGGAAGAGGATAATGTGAAATGTTTATTAGATGACGTTTTTGAACATGTTGCCACCAACAGTACAGTACCTTATCGTTTAGGTGCAATCATTCTCCATTCTCATAATGGAAAGTATGACATTATTGATGGACAGCAAAGATTAGTCACACTTACTTTGTTACTTTCTGAACTTGGAATAAAAACAGAATTGCTCAATGAAAAGTTCTCCTCCCAAGCATCTATTGAATATGTAGCATACAACAAACATCTCATTAAAGAATATGTTCAACGTCATCTCAACTTTCATGACTATGTCGGTAAACTATTGAAATTATTGGAGTTCAGTGTTCTTGTCTTACAAAACACGTCAATAGATTTGGCATACACATTCTTCTCTAATCAAAATTCTAGAGGTGTTGAACTTACGGATTATGATTTGCTTAAAGCTCATCACCTTCGATATATTCCAACTACTTTCGAGTTGCAGTCTCAACATGCGGCAGAAGTATGGAATAAAATGATAGAGGATGGTAGAGTGGAAAACGACTCGACTTCTGTACCTGATTATGTTCGGACATTAGACACATATATCTATCGCCTAAGAAAATGGATTAGAAAGAAAGAATGCGATGATAGTACACATAATTATAGGGTGAAGAAGGAATTTGAAGCAGCCCCCATAGTAGATGAAATACCACCATTTGGCGAAAGGTTCTATTTTAATGAACCCATTCAAGGTGGAACTCACTTTTTCTCATACGTAGAACAACATGTAGCCAAATACCGATTATTCAGCGTAACTGAAGAATATAAAATTCTCCATTATACGATACAAGGCAGCAGTAACCAATGGTATAGGGATGTCATAGAAAGTATATTGTTCTGCTATTACTTGAAATTTGGGACATATTACCTTTCTGATGCTCTGGTGGTAATAATGAGAATCCTTTTACAACATAGATATACAAGTCCTCGGGCCATCAAATCATCAATAGTAAAGTATGCAGGAGATTCAGAACTGGTCTTAATAATCGATCAGGCAACATCACCGACATTCTTCTTGGCGGAAGCAAGAAACATAGCAAAGGAATTATCTTATCCAACACGCCAAAGCATGAGTCCAATCATGCGTTCCATGAGAATGAAAGCATCAAACATATCGAAACATTTAGAGAATAATATAGTTGTTGAATCATTTAAAACTCTGAACCGATGAAATATACCCCATTTGAAATAACTGAAAGCAAACAGTTTTTTTCTATTCCTATTTATCAAAGACTATTTGAGTGGGATACAGATAATATCGTCACGCTGTTAGATGATTTGTATAAAGAATATGAACAATCCAATGGACAAGGCGATTATTATATTGGCATGTTGACATCTACCAATCAAAATGAACTGGTTGATGGTCAACAACGTTTTACTGTTTTAATGCTGCTTGGATGCATATTGCAAGACTATGATGAAGAATGGAAATCTTTTCTTTTGGTTGAGAACAAACCACGTCTTGACTTTTCATCCAGACCTTTGGACAATTCCTACCTTAGAACTCTTATTGAGCATAAGGAAGAAAATGCCCATTCCTTTAAGAATCTTAAAATGCTAAACGGTCGTAAACAGATTAAAACCTTCATGGAGGATCCCATTCGTTTTCCTAATTCAACCCAATCCTCCTTTGCATCTTACATTTATCATCATCTTTGCTTCTTCATTTCTAAACTCCCTGATGGATATAACCCAAGAGATCTCAATAAATATTTTGAGAGAATGAATACATCTGGAAAAAATCTGGAACAACATGAAATCCTAAAGGTAAAACTTCTCAGCAATTTAGATGAAGACATTGACAAATACATGCTGCTGTGGAATAAGCTCTCAGATGTAGATACCCTACTAATTAGAAGAAGAAAGGATGAAAACCCTGAAGGAAGAAAGTCGCGAGCTCTAAAGGCTTGTATCTCAGAAATTTTTTCAGAAGAACTAATCAACGGTATCAACACTGAAACACATGACAATGCCTTGTCGATAGATGAGATAGAAATGTCTGTGAATGCACCAAAGAACGAGCGTGAAACAAACAAAGACTCTCGTTGCTCGTTGAATTTTCCATATTTACTGCTTCAGGTGTTGTACAGGAAATTGGGGAGGAAGATTAACTGTAAGATAAACGATTTCTTCAAGCCAAACAATTTGCTTTCCATTTTTGAAAAATATCTGCCATTTAATGGGAGCAATGTTAACAAGGAAGACATCAAGGATTTTATGGAGATGCTGGTAAGAGCACGCCTCGCTCTTGATATTTGCTTTATTCGACCTACAGAATATGGATATTCTTTGGATATGAATCTTAATGAAGACAATGAATCCCTCAAGAACCTTCTGATGCTTCAATCCATGTTATATGTTTCATCATCAAATTATACTAATTATAGATGGTTTAACTGGTTGATGGATGAAGTTGAACGTTATGGACTGCCTGATGTAAATTTGTTGTATTCATCATTAAAGAAAAAACTAGATGATGAATTTCCTCTTCCCAAATATGAGGCATTAACGTATAGTGGCGATAATCGTTATTGGTTCTGGAGACTGGATTTCTACATCTGGCAACACCGTAAAGAGTTGTTCCACAAAGACTCTCAGGAAATGACTATCGTAGAAAATTATGTTTTCAAGCGTAATAGAAGTATTGAACACATAGCTCCGCAAACACCACAGAGCAATTCAATGATGGTATGGGAAGACACACCCGAAGATGCACTTCTCCGGGATAGTTTTGGAAACCTGGTAATGATTTCACAAGGATTGAATTCTGCTTTAAGTAATGAATCGTATGAGGTTAAAACTGCCCACGTCCAATCCTATTACAATGGCGCAAAGTCTGGTTCTATTGAGAGTTTAAAACTGCTTCTGGTACATCAGAATTATTCTAAATGGGATAGAGAAGCTATTAAAGAACATGGAGAAAATATGTATAAATTATTAGAAAAATCATTTGAAAAACAAGAATAGTATGGACAAACAAGAAATAGCGCAAGGCCTTTCTCCATTTGTAATGATGGCTTTTGTAGATGCTCAGAATCTGGAAACTGGTTTCCTGACCCGTCATTGTATAAACAAGTTGACAAAAGAGCAAATAATGGGATTCTCTATGGAGATAGAGAAAATCATTAACCAACTCTCTCATCAACTGGAACAAGTTGCCGATGGTAACCCACAGATTACGAATGTGAAACTTTATTTCAGTACGTATTTGACAAAGTTACTGAAGCTTTATACAAGTTATTGATGGGAAAGGCAATGAACCAGTTCGATGAAGTATGGATAGGAAAGCATTGCAAGAAATGCAAGCGAAGAGAGTTCTGTCCTGACCCGATAGTAAGTTGACACACTTTCACAAGAAAGACTAAAAACCATTATATCATTATGAAAGTATATTTTGCAGGTTCAATTCGAGGCGGACGTATTGATGCTAACTTATATGAACGCCTGATTAAATACATTCAGAGGACTGACATTGTGCTGACTGAACATGTCGGCAATCTCAATTTGTCTGAAAAGGGGCAAACTGTAACAGAGATATACAACCAAGATACTACTTGGCTACGTGAAAGCGACGTACTGATAGCAGAATGTACTTGTCCGTCTTTGGGTGTTGGTTATGAACTGGCATACGCTGAGCGTTTTCAGATACCTTGTCATATCTTCTACAACAAGAATAGAACAAGGCTCTCGGCAATGCTGGCCGGAAATAGTTTCTATAACATCCATCCCTATAAGGATGAAACTGAAATATATCCTATAATAGACAGCATATTACAAAAGGAGTGTGATTCATTAAGAAGATAATCTTTCTTGATTTTGACGGTGTTCAGAAAAGAGTAAACCAAGTGCATACTCCTGAGATTTTGGCTATTAACGAACTCCTATCTGGTTATTCCTGGCGTTCTATAAAGAATTACGTCAAATATGAACCAGAGATAAGAAAAGCTATTCGAAAAGTCGGAATCCCTTTGCGTAATGCATTTGCTAACACTGCTATATGAGAAAGAAAAATCTGTGGATTAGGTGTTCATGCCTGCGGGTTTGTTGTTGCTGACGAGCCTGTGAAGGTGGTATAAAGAATGGACACAACAAAGAATGCCCTTGAAAAAGTTTGGAATGACATGGAGGCTAAAGGTATGTACGCTTTCCAAAAATCCCATGCTGTTTGCTACACTTGGCTGGCTTATCAAATGGCTTATTTGAAAATAAACTATCCTGAAGATTTCAGATACGTCATGGAGGAATATAATACAGATTGATTTCATCATAGGAATTGCCAACCTTCACAGGCTATTTCCATAAAATTTCATCTTATAATGAACTTTTTTCAGACCTCTGCCACCAGTTGGCGGAGGTCTTTGTTTATTTTGCAGTGTAATTTGAAAAGAAGTAGCAATATGGTTGACTTACATGATTACGACATTGAACTCATCGAGAGAGATTCTATGGAAATACAACGACAATCGGCGCGATTATTCCGATTGCGACTGCCTGTTGTCCTTGCGTAAGAGCATGATAAATAAGAGAGTGCTGTCTCACCAAGAGGATATTCTGCCAGACATCATTGCCTTTAACAATGCTCTGAGAGACGCACTGAAGGATATGTACGACAGGGCTTATAGTATCTGGGACAGCATCAAAGAAAACGCCTGGGATGATATGGAGGTTACAGCCAAATGCTTCCTCTCCTATGACTATCCGGAACTTCACCCCTTGCAAGGTGAAGAACGAGAAGAACTTTGGGTCGCAATCTGTGACAGCGGTTGGAACCCATTGTATGATGATGGTGTTACGCTGCCAACGCTAACCCTGCCAAGGGACATCAATGAGGACTTTGACACTTTTATCGGTATGGACTGCCCACCGTCTAATTGGAATGAGGGGCTTGATAGAGAACTGACGAAAGACTTGCACCTAATCAGTGCATTTCACAACCTCTTTGATCACATGAAATTTGCTATTACAGATTTCATCTATGTGCGAAAATTCGAAACAGTGATAAACATTGAAATCAACAAAAATATATAAGAAAATGGCAGCAAGAAAGAAACTTGATTTGCTCACAGCAGTTGAGCAGATTGTGGAAAAAGCAAAGGGTACGGGGCTTAGTAGTGACTTTTATCGTAAGGCTGACAAATATATTAAATATGTGGCTGAAAAGATGGAACTCACCAAGAAGCAGAGTGTGATGATGGCAGTGTTTATAGACAACAGTGATGATACCAGTATAACTATAAGTGAGTTCGGCAAGTTCCTGGATTGTCGAACAACAAGAATAATTAGGTATATGCAGGAGATTGATGTTCTGGAAAAAAGAGAACTAATCAGATGCAGTCGTGATGGTAACCGTATCACTTATAGGGTTCCCTTGGAGGTTGTAGAGGCTTTTAAGAACAATGAGAAGTACATCCCCAAAGACTGCTCTGGCCTTTCATGTCAGGAGTTGTTCGGAGAGATAGAGGATGTGTTTGATTTGCGGAAAGATGGCGAATTGACTTATGAGGCTACTGTTGAAAAGATAAGGCATCTGTTCAATTGTAACAGCCAGCTGCTTTATGTTCAGAAAGTACGGAGCTACAACATGTCTGAGGTTAATACAATGATGCTGATTCTCTTCTCTCATCTTTTTGTGAACAACAATAATGACAATATCATGTACTGCGATCTCGATTTCCTTTATGAGAAACGCTGCTGGAACGTAATTAGGTCATATCTTAATGATGGAGAACATATACTTCTTACAGAAAAGATTATAGAGTATAACAACGACGACGGATTTGTTGACAGGGAATCTTTCCGTATGACAGTAGAAGCCAAACGTCAATTGTTTGCAGAACTCAACCTTTCCTCCTTGAATCAAAGCAAGACACGTGGCAATATGATTAAGTCTGAGGAAATAGTGCCAAAGAGTTTGTTCTATGGCGACAAATTAAGCTCCCAGATTGAAGAATTGGGCGGACTACTGGATGACGTGCAATACAAACAAATCCGTACACGCATGAAAGATTCGGGTTTCCGTTGTGGCTTTACTTGCCTCTTCTATTGTTCTGCCGGAACTGGCAAGACCGAAACTGTGTTACAACTTGCAAGACAAACGGGTCGTGACATTATGCAAGTCAATATATCCCAAATTAAGAGCATGTGGGTAGGCGAAAGCGAGAAGAATATAAAGCAAGTATTCGACAATTATCGGGCCAAAGCAAAAGAGTGTCGTATTACCCCCATTCTCTTATTCAACGAGGCTGATGCAATCATTGGTAAACGTCAGGAGGGAGCCGAGAGAGCTGTTGACAAGATGGAGAACTCTATCCAAAATATCATCCTTCAGGAAATGGAAACACTTGACGGAATCCTCATTGCCACGACCAATCTGGCACAAAACATGGACAAGGCTTTTGAACGGCGATTCCTCTATAAAATCAAGTTTGAAAAACCTACCACAGAGGCTCGTATGAGTATGTGGCGTGAAATGATACCGGTTCTGAAGGAAGAGGAAGTACGAATTTTAGCCACAAAGTATGATTTCAGTGGCGGTCAGATAGAAAATATTGCCAGACATTATACGATTGGAAACATCCTTCATGGTGAGTCCAAGAACATTGTGGAAGAGTTGAGCGTTTATTGTGACAGCGAAAGGCTTGAAACCAAAGGGACAAAGAAAATAGGTTTTTGCATATAAAAAAGGAAGGGTCGCCCGGCCGGGCAACCCTCGAATGAAAATTTTATTCTTTAGCTATTTGCGCCCCCTTTAGGACTTGAACCTAAGACCCCATGATTAACAGTCATGTGCTCTAACCAACTGAGCTAAGGAGGCATCCAACATTTTTCCTTATGAAAGCGAGTGCAAAGGTACAGCAAAAAACAATATCCGCCAAATATTTCGGCAATTTTCTTTGAAGATTTTACAAAATAAACTGATAAACAGACGATTATTTTTCACCAAAATCGGCTATCCATTTGCTCAATTCGGCTCAAAAACCGAATAAATCGGCTGCTCTCGGGAGCTGTTTTGCAAAATCAAACATCAAAAACGAGCATTTTCAGCTGTTCAATGCTTCTCTCAGAGCGGCAATCTTGCAAGGGTCGGTTTGCGAAAGCACATACTCTCTCGCAGGATCGGTTGCCCCCATTGATATTCCTGCCTTGCGAAAGCTCATGCGGCTCTCACAATCTGCCTTTCCCGACAGGTGAAACGACCTTATCCCGATGTCTCTGAAACGTTTGACATTGCCGCTGCTTACTGCTGAACCTACCATAATGTCGATGCTCTTGCCAAAGCTCTGCTGCATTTGTTTTATTACCTCAATGCCCTCTGCTGCCGTGGCAAATCCTCCCGAAGTAAGCACTCTGTGGCAGCCGCAAGCTATAATGTCTTCCATCGACTGCATAATATTTTGCGTCATATCTATCGCTCTGTGAAAGCACACCTTCATTCCCTCGGCTGCTTCAACAAGAAGACGCGTCCTTTTCTTATCTACCATTGCTTCGGGTGTCAAAAGTCCCAAAACAACAGAGCCTGCACCAAGCTCTTTACTCAACTCTATGTCGCGTTTCATCAACTCAAACTCATCGTCGTCATAAAGAAAGTCGCCACATCGCGGACGAATCATCACAGCTATGCTCACCGAAGGAAGATTGCAAGCATACTCAATCAGAGATGCCGAAGGCGTCAAGCCACCCAAGGCAAGCGAAGAGCAAAGCTCTATTCTGTCGCAACCACCCTCAACCGCCATTTTGCAAGAGTAAGCCGTGTCGGTACAAGTCTCAATCGTATATCTTTTTTCTGCCAAGTCTTTCATTCAATTCTTGTTTTAATTTCTCTGCTTTTTGAAGATGCTGTTTGTATTGTTCGCTTTGGGGATTGAACGGACGGTGAGAGAGCATGGAGTAGAGCTTTTCAAACTCGCTTACAAGACCTGTTGTCTCCTGTGAGAAGAAAGTCTGCTGAAATTTCTCCCATATATAAGTCTCTGCCTTTTCACTCGGGTGCAACATATCGTCGGCATAGAAACGATAATCCCTCAGTTCGTCCATCATTATTTCATAAGAAGGGAAATAGATGCTCGAAGTCTTGCGACAGAACGTCTCTGTTGCAAGGTGAAGAACCGACTTGCTGAGCATATTGTCTCTGAAACCCTCTCGCCAATGGCGAATGGGGCTTATGGTGAGAATGAATTGCACCGACGGATTGAGCGAGCGACAAGTCTCAAACGTCTCTTCGAGCGAACATGCCACCCTTTCAACGCTGCACAAGCTGCGGTCAATCAGCTGTGAGGGCAGTTTGTGGCAGTTGGCAAGCAGTTTGCCGTTTTCTTTGAGTGAATAAATCCATGCCGTTCCCAAAGTCAAAATGACAAAACGAGCTTCCGAAAGAAAGCTGTGAGCGTTTGAGAGTGCTGTATTTATCATTTGCAAACATTCCTTGCGGTTTTCGCTTCTGAAATCACCATGATGAGAATACGACTTCCAGTATTCTCCTATCTTCACAAGCTCTTCTTCGACAAAAAGCTCCTCCTTGGCAACTCTCTTTATACAATCACAAATCGAAAGAGGGTTGTATGCAATGCCGAAAGGGTTAATGCAGACCTCAAATCCCGAACGCTCAAAGCGTCTGCCGATGTTTTCGGTAAAGCAAGAGCCTGCCAACAGCAGCTTATCGCCATGAGTTATCTTTATCCGGGAGGGTTGAGGATTTACTTCGGTAAAAAACTTCATCACTACCTTGTTTGAGTTTGCAACTATTCTCACTTGTCGGCTCAAATGCCGAAAAACCAATCACATCAAAGCACAAAAAAAGCAGTCTCTTTTTTGGGACTGCTAATTTCTTTTTTCGTTTTGGCTTACCGAGCCTCGACAAAAATTACTCTGCTGCAGGAGTTTCAACAGCTGTTTCAGTTGCTGTTTCAGCTACTTCTTCAACTGCAGGAGTTTCTGTCTCAGTTTCAGTTGCTGATTCTGTGCTTCCACCGCATGCTGCGAAGAAACCTGCTACTGCCAATACAAACAATACTTTTTTCATCTCAGTTAGTGTTTAAATGATTATTGATAATTCTTTTGTTTTAACGTTGCAAATGTACGACAAAAAGTTGTAACCTGTCAAGGTTTTGTTGAAAACTTTTGCCACAAAGTGTTCAAACGACTGATTTTCAGAAAGAAAAAATTTCACTTAATTTCATCATTTCGGACTTTCTTGCTGTGAAATCTTCTTCTGCAAGGCGGCAATTTTCTTACTTTTGGGCAAAATTTCGGCAGCTTGTTGCAATACTTCGGAGGCTTCTTCCTTTCGGTTCTGCCCCAAAAGTATGTTTATCTTGTCTTCCCACGCCAAGGGTTCTTTGTCATATATTGCCAAATAGGCATCAATAAGCTCCAACTGCTTTTGAGGTTTCTGTTCTTTGCCTGCAATAGAGACCAAGACCCTCACCGGAGAATAACATAGCGGCTTCATCTTCATGCAAATCCCCGCCCAATAGGCGGCACTATCGCTTTTGTCAATCTTGTTGTAGTAGTTTGCAAGCCTGTATTCCCTCAAAGAGTAATAAGGATTTGAGTTGTCTGCAAGCAAAAGGTCAATCGCTTCTCTGTATCGCTTTTCGCTTGCATACCTTTCGGCAATGTTCACGCTGCGAGGGTGAGTGCTTTCGTCAAGGTTTGGAAACAAAGGCGTGCGACGCTCCCACTGCTTGGCACTAAGGGTGATTGACTTATCTCCGTTGTGTTGTTTTATTCTCATCTTTTGCATTATCGAGCTGTAACAATGAGTTGTCTCCAAAGCAAACAGAGGCACGCAAACAACACAAAGCCCCACAAACACCGGTCTTGAAATTCCGCAAGCCTCTCGGCGTTTCATCTTCACGGCATTGCTCACCAAAAGAGCAATACCCAAAGCAAGATAAATCTGACAATCTGCCCTTTCGAGAGGAAAGTTAAAGAGAGCATCATTGAAGTACGTCAATATCAGCATTCCGCCTGTCAAGGCTCTGAGGCGATAAATCTCTGAAACCTTTTTGGCAAACACCTGCCTTATGGTGGCAATGGCGGCAAACAGATAGGTCAAAGCATACACAATCACCCCGAAAATACCGAGTTCGGAGAACATTTCCAAGAAATCATTGTGAGCATGGTCAGAAACAATGTAGTCATGCTTCTTTGCACACTCCACTTTCATTATGGCAATCTTGTGATTGCCAACTCCATATCCCAAAACAGGTTTCTGTTTTATGATTTCGGAAGTGTTTTTCCAAATCAGCAACCTACCCTTGCTGTTTCCCTCGGCAATCGTTTTCACTCTTGCCTCAATGGTATAGTTGTTCTGCACGCTCTTTGAGGCATATTTGTCATAATTGTACTCAATGAACTTGTTGCCTGCAAGAAAGCCTGCAACAATGCTTGCAATCACAATGACAAAAGGCAGAAAAGCCCTCTTCGGCTTGGAGTATTTCCACATCGAAAAGACACCATAGACCAAAAGAACGACCACCTGCATTGCCAAACCAATGAAACACGAACGTGTGCTGAGCATCATAAGACAGAAAGGGATAAGAAAAATAAGCCCCAAGCTGTACCACTTCACAAAACCCTTGTATCGCAAGAAAGCATAGTAAAGAAACGGCAACTTAAAGAGCAATGCCACCGCAAAAATGTTCTTGTTGCCATAAAAACCATTCAATTTCAAGTTATTCCTCTGAGAGATATGAACATCAAAAATGTAATAGCATACAATGCAGGAAAGAACGTTGATTGTGGCAATAACTATCGAGCATATCACAAGGGCTTTGAAAGCCTTGTTTTCGTACAACAAGAAAGCACTGAGCAAGACTGCCGAAAGAATGACGACCAACCAACGATTCCACACCGCCAAACCCTCCACCGGATTGATAGTCCAAAGCATACTCACCCCCATCCACACAAGCAACACACCCCAAACCACCATCAAAGACATCGAAAGCACACGCTTGTCAATCAGTTGAGCCTTATATTTGCCCAACCACGAAAGCATAAACCCCAAAGAAACAATGTCAAACAAAGCAATGAGGAAGTGTCTTAGCGAAGTGCCGTCAAGAACCAACACCGGAGGAAAAACCTGTATGGCAATAAAGCAACAAATCAAACATATTACCGCCTCGGAAATCGTTTTCTGTTTCTGCATCTTCAATTTCTTTTTGATTTTTCGGCAAAGGTACTATTTATATCAGTACATTTGCTTAACTTTGTCGAATAATTTTTGAATTCCATGCAGAAAAACATACTTGTAACAGGCTCTAAAGGACAACTCGGACGCTCTCTGAGCAAAATAACCAAAGAGAACAACGCATACAACTTTGTCTTTATCGACAAAGAAGAGGCAGACATTACCTCAAAGGAGGCTTTGGAAGCCCTGTTTTCGCAACATAAGTTCTTTGCAGTGCTGCATTTTGCCGCCTATACGGCAGTCGATAGAGCCGAAAGCGAGCCTGAGACTTGCGAACTTGTCAATCACAAAGCCACAGAACAGATTGCCAAACTGTGCAATCAACACTCATCAAAGCTGCTCTACATTTCGACCGACTATGTCTTTGACGGCACAAAACCAAGCCCCTATATACCGACAGACAAGCCCAATCCCCTTTCGGTATATGGCACAACAAAGCTCAGAGGCGAACAAGCAGTGCTTGCAAACTGCAAACAAAGCATCATCATTCGCACTTCGTGGCTTTACAGTGAGTTCGGAAACAATTTTGTCAAAACAATGAGACGCTTGGGAAGCGAAAAAGACGAGATAGGAGTGGTATTTGACCAAGTGGGAAGCCCTTGTTATGCAACCGATTTGGCAAAGGTGGTGATGATGCTTCTATGCAAGGAGTTCAACGGACAGATTTTCCATTTCAGCAACGAAGGCGTTTGCTCGTGGTACGACTTTGCAAGAAAGACAATGCTCCTTTCGGGCTTGAAATGCAAGGTAAGACCAATCAAAACAACAGAATACCCCACCGCAGCCGCAAGACCCCAATTCAGTTTGTTGGACAAATCAGACATAAAAACATTTCTGTCAATCGACATACCACATTGGGAAGACAGCTTGGCAGAATGCATAAAAACAATGGAGAAATGAAAACACCGAACGTAAAAATAGTGTCTCTTCTCTTTGCAGCGGCAATCTGTTTTGCCTCTTGCAGCGTGTCAAAAAGCAATCAGAGAAAAAGCCTTGCAGACAAAATAGAGAAAAGAGACCGAAAACCCAAACCCAAACCACAAAAACCCGTGGCACAAAAGCCTCAGAAGCCGACATATCAAGGAAAACTGATGAGCTATTGCGAGGGTTGGATAGGTACACCCTATCGTTCGGGAGGAGAAACAAAACAAGGAGTGGATTGTTCGGGATTTGTGTCCAATGTATATAAAGATGTGTATGGCATAAGCCTGCCGCGACGCTCCCAAGACATGGAAAAAGCCTGCCAAACCACCAAATCGCTTCAAACGATGAGGGAAGGCGACTTGGTTTTCTTCAACAATGTTCCCGGAGGCAGCACCAACCACGTCGGAATCTTTATCGACAAAGAAACATTCATACACGCATCGACCTCAAAAGGCGTTACAATCAGCCGCTTTGACGAAAAATACTGGTCGGAACGCTTTCGCTGCGGAGGAAAGTACCCCGGAAAGAAGTAAATCCTCTTTCGGGAACAGCCAAGTTTGAAACCCCCAAAAAAACACGAAGATTTTCCGAAAAAAAACGGCGATTTTTTTTGAAAAAACGCCGTTTTTTTTCGCACATTCTCGCAACCCACTGATTGATAACGCCAAACGCTCAGAAAAAAACGCCAATTTTTTCCAAAAAAACGGCGTTTTATTTGTAAAAATCGCCGATTTATTTTGCCAAATCGGCGATTTATTTTCGCAAAACGACGATTTGGTTTCGGGCTTTCAAAAATTATGTCAGGAATTATTTGGCTGTATCAAAAAGAGAGTGTAACTTTGCACGTAGAAAAAACAATTTCATGAAACTAAAATACAAGCTATTATTCTTGGTTCTGTTGATTGGCATATCTGCATCGGCACAGAAAAATCACAAATCGTTCAAAATCGAGAGCAGTACCAAAATTGAGCAACTCAAATACAATCTTGGCAAAGATTTTGGCGGCAGATACTCCAAATCTATGTCATGCTATTGGAACGATACCTTGTATTTATGTATGATAGACTACGATTGTTTCGAGAACTTGACGTTGTTTATGTACGATGTCAAGACTGCGAGCTATTCTTGTTGCAATATTGACATGAGACCGATTTGTCGCTCTTTCAGAGGCAACCCTTATATGATAGAACACTTCGCAACAAATGGCAAAGATTTGGTTTTATGCGATGTAAATGACGATGAATGTTTGTGGGTGTTCAAAAAGCAGGGCGATACTTTCGTTTTTGATTGCAAAATACCCGATCCCGACTATCTGTTCGGCAAGAGTATGCGTTTTCTTCCTAATGGCAAATTGTTGGGATTGAAGAATTATGCTTATTCAAGGGATAACAATCCCACAAAATTGTCTTTGCTTGACATGGAAAGTAAATCTGTTACCAAAACAATCAATGTTGATTTTCCTTTGATTGGTTTTACTTTTATGTCTCCCTATGAAAATTTGTCTGTAAGCGGTAGTTCAATAATGCTTTCGCAAAGAGGAGAATATAAAATAAGCGAATATGACTTTGATTTGAACAAAAAAGGCGATTTGACAACCACTCCCGAGGGTTGGAAGCAGATGCCGACAAATCTTTCCGATAGTTTGATGAACTCAAATCCCCACCTTGCAAACAAATGTGCCGCATTCATGAATGCATCAGAAGATTATTCACAGATACAATACATTTCCGCCGACGAAAATACCTTGATGGTTTTCTACAAACAACGAACGAAAGACGAGTATCTTTATTACGATGTATGGAACAGAGAAAACGGATCATGGAAATTGCAATACAGGAATATCTGCGACAAAACAAATTCGTTGAGACACCTGTCCGAACGTTCATTATTTTATTTTCAAGCAAACTATACTCATTTGTATATTATCGGAGAGCGAATGCTCAGAGTGAGAATGGATATTCCCGATTTGGGTCGGCATATCAAGTCGGTATATATGAATAAATTACAAGAGCATCTGCTAAACAACGATTTGTCTTTTGTTGTAGATGTTTTGAAGTTTGATTAGAATGAAACAATTCTTTGGTTTGATTATTTGTTGTCTGCTTTTTGCTTCATGCAAAACAATGGACGATGTGAGTTGTGTAGGTACTGACAAAAAGGTTCACCCTTTCAAAAAAGACGGAGTTTGTTGCATATATGTAGGGTTTTCTTCCGTCGGTTGCCATGACTGTCATGAGAAATTAAATACCTACTTGGACGAAGCAGGATTTTATGACAATGACACCATAGAGATATATGGCATAATTGCCTTAGAGAAAGACAAAATCAAAAATAAATTTTATCAGCAACTATCAATAGTTTCGATGAAGCAATACTACCCGAAAATGAAACAATTTCGCTTTTGCGAAGAAATTGACAAAGACATAAAAATAGTCGGCAGACGTATCAAGAACTTCTACACTCCTTTTGTTCTCAGAGTATATCAATACGAATATTTCTTGTTTGATGCCAATATGATTTTTACCCAAAATGACAGGCAGCAAGGAATAAGCAAACTATTCAAAGAACGTCTTACCAATGTTGCTAATTTAACTGAGTGAAATAACTCGGCGTTTTGGTGAAATAAAACGGCGATTTGTCCGACTGAAAGGGCGTTTTATTTTGCCAAATCGGCGTTTTGGGTTTACAGGATTGGATATGTTGGGCTTGGTTTGGGTAAAAAGGCTTATCTTTGCAGCGTTAAAGATTTGGAAAAATGATGAGAAGACTTGTTTTTGTGTTGATTTTTATCGCTTCGACGCTCTTTGCTCAGGCTCAGAAGCTCTATGACGAAACGGCAGACTGGAAACAGCAGGTCGAAACGGCTTTGCAGTCGGCTCAAAGGCAGAACAAGCACCTTTTGGTGCAGTTTGGCGGCAACTGGTGCAAGTGGTGTTTGAGGTTTAACGAGTTCGTAAACTCCGACGCTGAGATTAAACAGCTTGTAGATAGCAACTTTGTGGTGCTTCACTTGGATTACAAGAAAGATGAGCAGCTTTTGAGCTTCACAGACTTTGCCGACCGATTTGGTTTCCCTGTTTTGATTATCTACGACAAGCAGGGCAGGCGACTTCACACCCAAAGCACCGATTTGTTGGAAAAGGGCGAAAGCTACGACAAGGAGAAGGTGTTGCGAGTGTTCAAAAACTGGACGCCCGATGCGGTTTCGGGAAAATTAAGACGCAAATAGAGCAAAGCAAACCGCTCCGAGTGTCAGACTATTCTGCCTCCGATGACTATGGTTTCGTCTTGTGAGTATGCCACAACGTCTTGTCCTCGCATAGGAGCGAAGACGGGCTGTGCAAACTCGACCTTGGCACACTGCGGAGAGCCTTCTTTTGGCGGCAGAAGGCTTATATGTCCTTGTGTTCCCTCGTCTTTGCCTCTTATCTTGACAACTAAGCTCTCCTTTCTTTCGAGAAGTTCGGCTTGATGCACACAAAGCTCCGAGATTACGAGGCTTTGTTTGAAGCATTCGGCTTTTGTTCCCGCAACAATGGTGTTTGTTTGCGGCAGAATGTCGAGTACATACTTTTTCTCTTTGGTTTCCAATCCTTTCCACTGCCCTATGGTATAGAAAGGGTAGCCTTGGTGAGTTCCGATGGGTTTGCGGCAGGTGTCAATCACCATGCCGTTTTCCAATCGTTTCAATTCGGGATAGTGTTCAATCAAATAGTCTTTATAGCTCCTGCCTGCGGTAAAGCAAAGTCCGAAGCTCTCTCTTTGAGCGGCTGTCTTTTCAAATCCTCTCTGCCTTGCATATTGTTTGATTGTCTCTTTGCTCTTGTCTCCTAAGGGAAGAACGAGCCGAGAGAGCTGTCGGCTTTGCAGACGATAGAGCATATATGACTGGTCTTTCCATTTGTCGGCGGCAAGTTGCAAAAGTGGCTTTCCCTTGCGGTAAATCAACTTGGCATAATGTCCCGTTGCAACCTTTTCTATGCCTTTTTGGTCTGCAAATTCAAAGAGCGAGGGCAGTTTCAGCACAGAATTGCATATCGTACAGACGTTTGGGGTCTGCCCTTTGAGGTATGCGGCTGTGAAAGGGGCGATAACTCTCTTAGAAAAAGCCTCCGAAACATCTTTGGTGAAAAGCGGAATGTCCAACTTCTCACACTCTTGTTGCAAAAGGGTCAAATCTTCTGCCCAAGGGTGCATTTTGAGATACAATCCCACAACATCGTACTCCTCTTTGAGCAAAGCGGCAGCCGAAAGGCTGTCCACTCCTCCGCTCATTGCCGTAAGGATACGCTCTTTCATCAAACAACCGCAAGGCTTACTTCAATTCGCTGCTTGTGTTGAGGATTGAGCGAAGGGCTTTCATTGCTTCGCTGTCGGCAATGACCGTTATGCCGCTGTCGGGTGAGAGAATGACCTCCGATTGTTCTGCATTGGGGCTTACAACTCTCTTGATTGCTTTGGGATTGGCGTAAATGTTGTTCGTCTTGTTGAGCCTTACGAAGGTTTCCAAGTCGGTGCAGTCGAGTATTTGCTCAAAGTAGTTGAAGCAGTTGAACTTTTCGCCGTTTGACATGACGATGCAGGTCTGTTTTCCCAAGGGATACATATATGCAATGTCTTTGCTCTCTATTGTTCTCTCACCTTTTTTGTCTCTGAGTACAAGTTTGTCGGACAAAAGCTCGCCTTGCTTCCATTTTTGCACACGAATCTTTCCTCCGTAGGCGTCTGTGAAAATCCAAAGTCCGTCTTTTTTGTCTTTCTTGAACTGTCCGCAGATTTTTACTTTGCTGTCGGCATAGAAGTTCTTGTATTCTCCCTCTTTTTGGTCATCTTTGTAGGTGAAAGTCTGATAGCCGTCTTGATAGAGGAAGTTGTAGGTCTGTCCGTTGCGTTTTCCGTTGTGGTACATTATGGTTTCCAACACATTTCCCTCGGTGTCCCAAATTGTTTCCTTGCCTTCTTTATTACCCTTTGAGTAGTTCTCTTGGCTGAGTGTCTTTCCGTCTTCCGAATAGTAGGTCCACAAGCCCTCTTTCTTCTTATCTACATACATTCCCTCGCTCATCACCTGCCCCTTGCGGTAATACACTTTGGAATAACCGCTCTTGCAGTCGCCCTTGTAGTCTATCGTCTGCTTCAAACTTCCGTCCTTATTGTAATAGCGAAATGTTCCCGTTTCACAATCGTCTTTGAACGTTCCCTCATACTGAATTTGTCCGCCGGCGTAGGTTTTTGACCATTTGCCCTGCTTTCTTCCCTTGCTGTCTGTTTGATTTTGTGCATCGACTTCAAGGCTTGCCACTGCACAAAGCAGCATTACCAAACTAATTGCTCTTATTGTTCTTCTCATGTTCTATAAATTTTGCAAATTCCAAAAGATTATCAAATCGAAAGTCCGTTCTCTTGCTGTGTTGTCTTGCCGTGGTGTTGCTGTTTGAGATGTGAACGGTGTGCATTCCCAATCGCTTGCCAAAAATCAGGTCGCTGAGGCTGTCGCCAACCATTATGCTGTCTTTGAACCTGATTTGAGGGAACTGTTTCCTTGCTTTGAGACCCATTCCCACCGAAGGCTTTCGGTCAAACGGCTCTTGCTTTGCCAAAACAGGGCAGTGAAACACTTGGTCGAGCCTTCCTCCCGAGCGAACAATCTCATTTTTCATATAAAGCGAAATATTCTCAAAGTCTTTTTCGCTCATCAGGGCCTTTCCTATGCCTTGTTGATTGGTTACAACGACTATGGTGTCAAACAATCGTGCAAATATGCCGAAGGCTTCAAGCACTCCGTCAATGAACTCGAACTCTTCGACGCTCTGAATATAGCCTCCGATTTTTCGGGTGTTGATTACTCCGTCTCTATCCAAGAACAAGGTCTTTGCATCGGCTATCTTTCTCATTCTTCTCTGAGCTTTTGTCCAAACAACTTTTCTTCGACAATCTGGCAAATGATATGTCCTGCCATTATGTGGCTCTCCTGAATGCGTGGAGTGTCGTTTGAGGGTATGGCAATCAAAATATCGGAAAGCGATGCCATGTTTCCTCCTCCTTTTCCTGTCATTGCAATGGTTGTTACGCCTTTTGCCTTTGCTGTCTCGAAGGCTCGTATTACGTTTTTGGAGTTGCCCGAGGTCGAAATGCCCACAAGCACATCTCCCTTTTTGCAAAACGCTTCCACTTCCCTTGCAAACACAAGCTCAAACGAGTAGTCGTTTGCCACAGCCGTCATATAGGAAGTATTGACGTGCAAAGCCTCGGCAGCAAGCGGCTTTCGGTCAAAGTAAAACCTGCCCGAAAGTTCGGCAGACAGGTGTTGAGCGTCGGCAGCACTGCCTCCGTTGCCGCAAAAGTAAACTCTGCCGCCTTGTTTGTAAGTTTCGATTATCGTTTTTGCAGCCTTGTCAATGCAGAAGAGCAATTCAGTGTCTCTGAGTATCCTTTCCTTTGTTGCTATGCTCTCTCTAATTATGTTTTGTATCGTTTTCATTTGTCGAAGTGAAGTTTAATTCTTGTTCTATAAGGTATGAGTTCCTTGTTGGTGAGTTTCTGCCAATCAACTCGGCAACAAAGCCCGTCAAAAAGAGCTGTGTTCCCAATATCATGGTGCATAGGGCGAGATAAAAGTAAGGAGAATCGGTTATAAGACGCATCATCTCTCCGCTCGAAACGGCAATCAATTTCTGTATTCCCAAAACGGCTGCCGAAACAATGCCGACAAAGAACATTATGCTGCCGAGCAGTCCGAAAAAGTGCATGGGTTTCTTGCCGAACTTGGAGACAAACATTATCGACATGAGGTCAAGGTATCCGTTCACAAAGCGATTGACGCCGAACTTGGACACTCCGAACTCCCTTTTGCGGTGTTGAACGACCTTTTCGCCAATTTTGCCAAAGCCTGCCTGCTTTGCTATTATAGGAATGTAGCGGTGCATTTCTCCATAGACCTCTATTGACTTTACAACCTGCTTTTTGTAGGCTTTCAAGCCGCAATTAAAGTCGTGGAGCTTGATTCCCGACAACATTCGGGTTGTTGCGTTGTAGAGCTTGGAGGGTAAGTTTTTCGTCAGGGTGGCATCGTATCTTACTTTCTTCCAACCCGAAACCAAGTCGTAGTTTTCCTGCTTTATCATGCGATATAGCTCGGGTATTTCGTCGGGACTGTCTTGCAAATCGGCGTCCATTGTTATCACAACTTCACCACAGACGTGTTCAAAGCCCACATTGAGAGCGGCAGACTTGCCGTAGTTGCGTCTGAACTTTATTCCCTTGATGTGAGGGTTGGATTTTGAAAGCGTTTCAATCACTTCCCAAGAGCCGTCTTTGCTTCCGTCATCTACCATCACTATTTCGTAGCTGAAAGAATGCTCTTTCATCACCCTGTCTATCCATTCCGAAAGTTTAGGAAGAGATTCTTCTTCGTTAAAAAGAGGTACTACCACAGATATGTCGATTGTTTCCATGTCTGTCTTTTTGATTTTAATTTAGCGATTTCTTTTTGCGTTTCTTTTCTTTTGGAGGCACAACCACGGCACGCTCATTTCTCAAAAAGATTGCCACAACCATTGCCCACATTATTGCCATTACGCTGTTGAGAATGATTGCCGAGCCTGCAATATAGGAAGGTTTCACCATGTTTTGCAGCTCTTCGGGGCTGAACTCTCCGTTTACGTTTGCTCTCTGTTGTATTTCTAAGCACCTTGTTTGCATTTCGGGGTCTATATACAGCACATAGAGGTACAATACCATACCATATATTACAGAACCGACGACCGCACTTCCCAATGCCACGGTATAGGCTTCCTTAAAGTTAATCCGCCGCTCGGGAAGCTGCCTTTTGTACAGATAAACAAAGACAAAGAGCAACACAAGCTGCAAAATGTTCTCCACATAGCTCATAGGCTGCGACACAGGCAGCACCAAAAGCAGGCGAAATATCAACACGAAAGAAAAAATCAAGCCCACATATACTCCGTATCGAAGTATGGCTTTCTTGTAGTTGCCGTGCATTTGCGACGAATAGCGTCTGATAAGTCTCATAGGGGTTTATTTTGTTGGTTGTTGGTCGTTTTGATTATCGGGGTTCTCGTCTTTTGGCGATTGTTCTTCGCTCGGGCGTGAGTTTGTGTCCTCTTGTCGGTTAAAGTTCTCAAATCGGGGAGTGTTGTTGCGAGAAAACACAAGGCTGATGAGAAGTGCATAGAAGAAGTTGCCCACAAAGTCGAAGAAGAAGTTGGAAAAGACAAACGAAATCTGAATAATGGTATAAAACCTTTCCTCTTCCAAGAAGGAAGTATCCATGTCGTTGCTTTCGAGCAGCGTTGCAACCTGATTTATCTGTTCTTGCAACATCGAAGGGTCAAGTTTTGCCACAAGCACAAAAGCAAAAAGGGTAAAAAATGCCGACATCAAAAGCGACATGAGGCTGAGCAATCCCAAGCCTCTGCCAAACGACAGATAGCCCCCGCCGACTGTCTGACGAAACTTGGTGTATGCAAATATCATTGCGAAGACCACAATGAGCGAATAGAGCAGTGTTTGAAAGAACGTTCCCGAAAAGTGAATCCAAACGCTCAGTACCTGATACAAAAATATCACACTTCCGAAAATGGAACCCCAATAACACGCAAATTTTGCCAAACTTGTTTTATTCTCCATAGATTTTGTCTCCTGATAAATGGTGTTTCAAGGCAAATAACCTCAATTTCACTCGATTTATTACGCCCGTCTGCCACAACTTTTCGGCAAACACTTTGCAAAGTTACGATAATTGTATCGAAAACAAGGCAATCTGTCGCACGAAAATAGGACATGAAAAGCTGTTTATTGTCTTTTTTGCACTACTATCGGCATATTATACATGACAGGCAGCAACCCCACACTTCTTATCGTCTGATATTCTTACAGAGTTCCGCTCTCGTGGCGAGACGATACAAGTAAATCCGATTTAAAAGTGCAGAGACAAAACATTCGGGATACTAATCTTAGGTTGATTATTCATCAGATGACTTGAAGCTAACGAATGACTTTGATTGGTTTCTTTGAGAATTTCGGCATTTTTAAGATATTTATTTTTGAGAATTTCGGCATTATTCAGCAACAAATCTTTGAGAATTTCGGCATTATTTATTCTTTTTCCTTTGGTAATAGGGATTTTATATCTACCTTTGCACCGAATAAAATTAGAAAAACGATGGCAGAAAGAATATTTAGGCGAAAGATCTATGAGCAAATGCTGAGTTGGAAACAAAATCAGCACGGAACAACCGCACTTCTTATCAGAGGTGCAAGACGTGTCGGCAAATCCACTGTTGCCGAAGAATTTGCCCGCCATGAATATGAGAGCTACATATTGGTTGATTTCTCAACTGCACCACAAGCAATACACCGTTTGTTTGAAGATGTTTCCAATTTGGACTACATTTTCACCCAACTGCAACTTAACTATCAAAAAAGCCTGAAACCACGCAAGTCTGTCATCATCTTTGATGAGATACAAAAGCAGCCGTTAGCCCGACAAGCCATTAAAACACTTGTGGCAGACGGACGCTACGATTACATTGAGACAGGTTCTCTGTTGAGCATCAAACGTAAATGGAAATCTGCAGGCAAGAATAGCCGACAAAACAACATTCTCATTCCAAGCGAGGAGACACGCCTTGATATGTATCCTATGGACTATGAGGAGTTTCGTTGGGCATTGGGAGATGA
>SAMEA3663015__coassemble_266_pt1 | contig 24339 bp, 20 predicted proteins | sample SAMEA3663015__metabat2_low_PE_008 | metagenome-assembled genome bin SAMEA3663015 (sample SAMEA3663015) | pig gut metagenome | biome: pig gut; feature: pig-associated habitat; material: faeces | place: France | collected 2012
CAGTAACTTTGTCCTCGGTAATCATAGCGAAATTCTTTTGTTTTATTGTTTTTTTTTTCACTACAAAGTTACGAAGAATTTCGCTGATTACCAAATTTTCAATGAGTTATATTTCATCGAACTCACGTAAGTTTACTTCACGTTCAATACGATTGCGGAACTTTTGGAGGACAGTCATTTCTTCAATGCTGAACTCAATACGTACTTCAAATCCCATGACATTTCGAAGAATGAATACACGTGATGCTGATGCACCATCCCGAATTAGGTAGAGTGGAATCATGATGAAGTTAGAGATTTCCTTCTCGCCTTCCTTGCTATAACCATAGTAGCAGTTGTTGCCAACCTTAATTTCCGAGCCCTTGAAAAGACCGGCGTATTCTTCTTCTTCCATAGAAGTGTTTATTGTTGCGGCAGGAAGAGACTGTATTCCCATGATTTCACGTTTCCACATTTCTTCACGACCATAGACATTGACAAGGGTATTGGCATACGACTCCTGAAGAACTTTATCTGGAATTGTTTTCACCAGATCAATGCCGACAGTCAACTCTCAGCCTTTGACATTCCTTCGAGCGAAACAATGGGCTTTATGCCATATATTGCATATATCTCTGTATTGACCTTTGTCCACATTTTTGCCATAGTAATGATAGAAACCTTCCGTTGGTCGGAGATATTGCAAATCCTTTTGAGAGCAGGGTTGAGTTCGGTGGTAACCATATTGTTGATAATCTTATGCGATACCATGTTCTTCCGAAACTCCAAAGACTGATTTGACACAAAGAGTCGATAGAGTAGGGTGGAGGTTACTTTAAACGTATCTGTAAATTGAGTTTGAACGACAGACTGCCGTCAGCTTCTCTGATTACAGAAGCATATTGATGACGATTCATACTTGCTCGTTCCAAATAAGCATTGAAAAACAAGAAATCTTCAAATCTGTTTCGGTCATAGAAATGATAACAAAGAATATCTCCGTCGCTTTTTACTACCAAATAACCTCCGTTCGCATCAAACTTTCCGTTCCATACGGCACCTGGTGTCATGCCGAGAGCTGCCGAAGTCAAAAAATGTTTGATTTTGTATTCATAGAAAGGGGTGCTTGAAGACAGATTGTAGCCCAAAGGGTTCTTCCTGTTGAGAATAGCAACCAATTCGTTCAGTGATGAAACACCGCTTTCCAACTGTTCCAATAACAAATTGGCGATAATAGACGACAAATCCCTATCAAGCAGGGTAAGATTGTTGTCAAAAGTTTCATTGTCCACTTTGTCGAAAACCAATATGCCACCCTTGCGTTTAATGGCTTCCACTCTTTTGATGATTTTGTCGTGAGGAGAGTTTATTGAATTGATTTCGGAAATTTCTTTATCGGAAAGAAAAACGTTTTCGATTTTGAAATTGAAATTTGTTGTCTTCCCTGCGTTCAACAAAGTTGAGTCTGCTCCGAGTTGGGATTTGATGCTGAAACCTATTTCGGAGTTGATTTTCGTTCTTCTGTCATGTAATATTATTCTTATGTCGGTTTTGTCGGTTGATTTTGCCTTTAGCGACTGACAATAAATGCGGTTCATGAACTTTTCGGCACGAGGAACAGAAAAAGCGTTCTTGCCGGAGTTGATTGCTTTCAACAATTCTTCTGCTTCGGTTAAAAAATCAGAGGCGGCAAGTCTCAATAATTCTTTTCCGTCTGCAGTCTGAATAACGACATTCTTGTCCTCCAATTTGTAATTGAAGTGTTCTTCTTTCTCCTGTCGAAGAATCATGATAATGGGATAGAACAAATCTTTAATCTTGTTCAAATTTTGGTCGCCTGCGTACACAATACCTTCGCCCAGTAACTTAAACATGGCATAGATTTCACTCCATTCTCCCTTATTTCCTGTTAATGGCATATTTGTTATTTTTTTGAAAGTTTCAGTCTTTTTACTATCTGTTGTGCAGTTGCCTGAATCGCAGGTACTGCAACAGAGTTTCCAAATTGTTTGTAAGCGGAGGCGTCAGCCACTTCTATTACAAAATTGTCTGGGAAGCCTTGCAGTCTTGCCCATTCTCTCGGTGTCATTCTGCGAAGACCTTCCCGGTTGATTTCTCCCTTGATATTTGTAACAGGAGTAAAATCTTCAAGACGGTTATCAATGACAATATTTCGCTCTCGCCCCATTCCTCCCACGACTATTGCATTCGCAACTTCGTCATCATGGATTATTTCGTATCCGAAGCCGTTTCCTTTGGCTGCATGTCGTTCCTTGTGAGCTATAAGCGTTTTCAAATATTGTGTGGACAGATAATATTTGGCTGAAACGGTATGCTCTTCCTTGACATCTGCAAATGTTTTTGTTCTGTCGGTCGGAAGAGGATATGTGAACTCTGTTACGTCTTGGTCTTTTCTGAATCCGACAATGTAAACTCGTTCTCTGTGTTGTGGAACTCCGAAATCCATTGCATTCACAATTTGAGGTTCGGGGACAAAATAACCCAATTCATTTCGTAAAATGTTCAATATTGCCTGAATGGTTTTGCCTTTGTCATGAATCAGCAGCCCTTTGACATTTTCCAAAAAGAATGCTTTGGGACGCTTGCGACGTATTATTTCTGCCACATCGAAAAATAACGTCCCTCTTGTTTCTTCAAATCCGAGGCGTTTGCCTGCCAAGGAAAATGACTGACACGGAAATCCTGCACACAAGATGTCAAAATCATCGGGAATGTAGGATTTTGTGCTTTCTTTGGTAATATCACCAAATGGGACTTCTCCATAATTCAATAGGTATGTCTTTTGAGCTTGTACGTCCCATTCTGAAGAGAAGACACATTTGCCTCCGATATTTTGCATTGCCATTCTGAAACCGCCAATACCTGCAAACAAATCAATAAATGTAAACTTCGGATTGGTTGTCGGAAGAAAAGGAACTGAAAACAATTCTGAGAATAATGAATATTGAGTACTCGTCTCGGCAACACAATTATTCGGAGATTGTGGTTCTCGGGCTGCACAGATGTCTTCAATCAATCCTTGTGCTTTACTTAGAAATGTTTTAGCCTGTTTGGTTCCTCTATTGTGCAAATAATGAGAAATTATTGCTATTTGCTCTTCAAACGGAATAAATGTTCCGTCTTCATTCAGAGAATGAGGACCGAAAACCTGCATGGACGCTTTTTTATTGTCGCAAATCTGTTTGATTGTGATTTTGTCCTTCGGTTTGGTTATAGTGTTCATATAGTTCAAAACTCTGTTTATACATTTGTCGGATTCTTTCTCTATTTCCGTTTCCCAAAATCGAAAAACTTTCCAACCTTCCGCTTCGAGACGCTCATTGACCTGACGGTCTCGTTCGATGTTATGTTCAATTTTTGAGTACCAAAAAACACAATTGCTCTTATGGTCTGCTTTTCGTTTTTTCCAATCTCTGCCATGCCAAAATTCTCCGTCGCAAAATATTGCAATTTTCATTTTTCGTATGACAAAATCGGGCGTTCCGAATACTTTATTGTCATTTTTGCGATACCTTACACCCGCATTCCATAGTAATTTGCCAAACAGAACCTCAAGTTTGGTGCCTTTACTTTTGTTCGCAGCCATATTCCTATATTTCTGCTCCTTTGTCAGACAAGTCATCGTTGCTTCTGTTTTGTGAGAATATGTACCAACTATTATTGCAACGGCTTTCAGTCTTGGTCGTCTTTGTATTTGGAAACGTCATATTTCTTTACGCCCCATTGTTCGTCGGGAATGATGTGTTTGAGCGGTTCAAACTCTTCAACCATTTTTTCTATTTGTTTTGCCTCCTGCTGTTTGCGTCTTTTCCAATAGAATACCAAGTAGGCGGCAAAGACAACAAGAATGCTGATACCGACAACCATTAGCATATTTTCAAGGAAGTAGTTCCTATATGGGGAAGTTTGTAACAGAAGACCATTGTCCAAAACAATCTTGATAACAACGAGCATTGTAAGCACAACAGTCAGGATTACAGGATTTACTCTCGGGTCGTCATTCATGGGCTTGTCGCTCTTTTCTACAAAGCTATAACGCTTCGGAACAATGACTGATATTGACACAATGCCTACCAAGAGTATGCCGGTGCAGAAAACTTCGGTGTATGAGAAGACCGGTTTGTAGGGTATGAAGAAGAGGTTGAGTACAATGCAACCGAGAATGCCCGGAATGAGCAGGTTAGATGTTATTTCGTCCGAAATCCTCCCTCCAAACGGATTGGTAATGTGCTTTGTCAGCGATGCAGAACAATAAAATCCCACAATGATCAAGATTACGATAAATGCCAAAAATAAATATTTGCCGGCTTGAGACGGAAAGGTGATGCCCAAAAAGTCTGTAACCAAGTTGATGTTCCACAAATGGAACAGATGACCGCTGATAAAGTTACTTCCAATTCTCACAAAAGAGCAGATGACAATCCACCATAGGAAACGGTTGATCTGTATATGTCGGCTTTTCCATTTGGAAAGCAACAAGGTTGCAATGGTTGCAAGCAAAACGATTGCCATTATCGGCATTCCGAAAACAGAAATAACATTGTCGGGCGATGCCCATACGTCTTGTGATGCCGCCGTGTTGAGCGAATCGAAGTCTATGCAGGAAGTGTAAATCTTTACCGACACTCCGTGAGTGAAAGCACCGAACACGGTAACTGCCTGCACTGCATAGAACACCAATAAGTATGCAAGAACGAACAAAAGTGTGTTGTTGGCAATGCGTTTGCCATATTGCTTGAAATAAGATTTGAAACTTAGCCTTTCCATCTGTACCAGAATAATTGATCTTTGATTTGTAATTCCAATATCACCCGTATGCGATAGACCATCTGAATAAAGATTTCGAGTTCTTTTTCTTCCAACCACTTCATTCCGTCGGGTTCTTTTCTGCATGCGGCCGAAAAGTTTATCATAAACTCATCTTGGCTGAGCATGACCCACTGCACGGCTTTTTTTTCGCCGTCAATGGCGTTGCTCAGCACTCCGAGTTCTCCGTATCCGTTGTCAAAGAGCCAATGAAGTGCAGCCTCATCGCCCAAAACCGCATTGCTCCATGCTGCAAGTTCGGGGTAGCCGTTTTCCAAAAGGAACTTGAAAAACTTTTTGTTGCACTTCAATGACTCCAAAAGTGCTATTAAAATCTTGATGTCGTAGTTTACCAACGATTTCATGACCTACCGCAATGTTGCTCCGACTTTTTGTTCAAAGGCTTTGAGAAGTTTTTGAACTATGGCATCAATTTGTTTGTCGGTAAGGGTTTTCTCTTTGTCCTGCAAGATAAGAGCAATGGCATATTGCTTCTTGCCTTCGGGCAGTTTGTCGCTTTGATATACATCGAACAAAGATACCGATTTGAGCAGTTTCTTCTCGGTTTGCATTGCAATCTGTTCGATTTGAGCAAAGCTGACGTCCTTGTCCAAAATCAACGCCAAGTCCCTTCTCACTTCGGGATACTTTGCAATCTCTTCGTATCTTACGCTCTTTGTAGGGAGCATTCGCATGATTAAATCCCAATCAACATCGGCAAAAAACACCTCTTGTTTGATACCGAACTTCTTACATACCGCAGGTTTGAGCATTCCTATTGTTGCAACAGTTTTTTTGTTCTCTTTGTTCTTGAATGACAAGGCATATTGATAAAATCCGTTGCTTGTCTGCTCGCTCACAAGTCTCGAAGTGTCTATACGCAAAAGCGAAAGAATGTTGGTGAAGATGTTTTTCAGATAGAAGAAGTCTGTCGCCACTCTTTGTGCCTGCCATGTTTCGATGCTTTTGCCTGTTGTAACCATCGACAGACGTTTGTTTTGCTTGTAGCGTTTTGTTATGTTGTCGCTCTCGAAGTTTTCGATGTTTTTCTTGTAGCAGTTGCCAAATTCAAACAAGCGGAGGTCTGAGGTCTGACGATTGATGTTGTATCCGATTGTTTCCAACAGTCCGTAGAGCAATGTTTGTCTCATTTGCCCCAAGTCTTTACTCAAAGCGTTCAACACCATGACCGATTCTTCTTGCGGAAAGTCGCTGTTGTTCTCATAGTATGCCACCTTGGTGAGAGAATTGTTCATTGCCTCGTTAAAACCATTTGATGCCAAATAGTCGGAAACCAAGTTCTGCACCTGTTCGGGGTCGGGCTTTGGATTTTGTGTGATACAGCTTTTGACAGTGTCCGAAATCTCCACATTGTTGTAGCCGTAGATGCGGAGGATTTCCTCAATCAAATCGCAAGGACGGGTAACATCGACTTTGTTTGTCGGAACAATGGCAACCAATCCCTCTTCGGTGCAGTCTGTTGTCTCAATGCCAATGTAGTTCAAAATGTTTTGTGCCAACACTCTGTCAATTTGTTTTCCCACAAGGCGGTCCATTGCCGAATAATCGAGATGTATTCTTACCGGAGCGATTTCTTGTGGATATACGTCCTTGATTTGAGACGATATTGTGCCACCCGCAAGTTCCTTAATCAACAAAGCTGCTCTTTTGAGTGCATATACGGTGATGTTGGGGTCGGCTCCACGCTCATATCTGAACGAAGCATCTGTTTTTAGAGTGTGATATTTTGCAGCTTTTCTTATCACAACAGGGTCAAAGTAGGCACTCTCGATAAGAATGTCGGTTGTTGTGTTGCTCACTCCCGATTCTGCTCCTCCGTAAATGCCTCCCATGCACATAGGTCTGTTTGCGTTGCATACCATAGCCTCTTTGCCGTTAAGCTCTCGTTCAACTCCGTCCAAGGTCGTGAACTTTGTTCCCTCGGCAACAGTCTTCACCTCTATGCGTCTGCCCTCTATGTGGTTCAAATCAAATGCGTGCAAGGGCTGTCCGCATTCCATCAGAACGTAATTTGTTACATCGACAATGTTGTTGATAGGACGTATGCCCACAACTCTTAGCCTGTCCGCCAACCACTGAGGCGACTCGGCAACCTTAACTCCGCTTATCGTAACTGCCGAATAGCGTTTGCACAAGGCAGTATCTATTTTGATCTCTATGTCGTCATTTGTGTTGCTTTCGGTTGCAAAGCTATCTACCTGAGGGACTTTGAGATTTTTGTTCTCGTTCAACTGTGCTTTCAACAAGGCAGCCAAGTCTCTTGCCACACCTATGTGAGATGTGGCATCGGAACGGTTTGCCGTCAGCCCTATTTCAAATATGTAGTCTTCCTTTATATTGAAAAACTCTTTGGCAGGAGTGCCTGCAACAGCACTTTCGTCCAACACCATTATGCCGTCATTGTTCTCGCTCAGGCAAAGCTCTTTTTCGGAGCAAATCATACCTTCGCTCAATTCGCCTCTGAGTTTGGAACGTTTTATCTCGAAACACTCATCGTCCGAAGTATAGACCTTTGCTCCGATTTTTGCAACCACAACCTTTTGACCTGCCGCAACGTTGGGAGCTCCGCACACAATGTGCAAAGGTTCTGCTGTTCCCACATCGACTGTTGTTATGTGAAGGTGGTCGGAATTTGGGTGCATTTCGCAAGTCAGTACCTTGCCTACAACGTAGTTTTTCAATCCACCCTTGATTGTCTCCACCGTTTCCACATCTTCGACTTCCAATCCGCCGAAGGTCAATAACTCTGCTGCTTTTTCGGCTGATATTTCTATGTCCAAATAATCTTTCAGCCAATTATATGATATTTTCATTTGCTTGTTGTTATGTTTATTTCAAGATTGTCATTTCTTCCACTAAGTGTTTTGCTCCTGCAAACTTGTCGATGATGAACAGACAGTAACGAATGTCCAACGAAATGTTCCTGCAACGAGAAGGGTCGTACATTATGTCGCTCATTGTTCCCTCCCAGTTGCGGTCGAAGTTAATTCCCACAAGGTTGCCGTCGGCATCAAGCACAGGACTGCCGGAGTTTCCTCCCGTGGTATGGTTGCTCGCAATGAAAGCAACGGGCAACTCTCCGTCTTTGTTCGCATATATGCCGTAATCTTTTTCGTTGTAGAGTTGTTTCAGTTTCTTTTCCACCACATAGTCATAGATTTGCGGATTTTCTTTCTCCATTATGCCTTCTATTGTGGTGTATGGCTTATAGACAACTCCGTCCATTGGTTCAAAAGACTTAACTTTGCCGTAGGTAACTCTCAATGTGAGGTTTGCATCGGGGAAGAAGTCTCTTTGGGGGTTCATTTCCATGATGCCGGCAACGTAAAGACGGTAGAGACTATCGGTTTTGGCAGCAGCCTCATCTACAAGTGTTGCATAGTTTTCGGAATAGTCGTTCATTATGCCGTCGATAATTGCCACCACAGGGTCTGCCATTATTTTCTTTGCATTCTTGCGGTTATATTTCTCGAAAATCTTTTTGATTTGCTTGCTGTTTGAGAATATTGACTTTTCGTAGATGTCTGCAAAGAAAGCCTCCGTATCGTCTTTGAACTTTGATTTGGCAATCATGTCCGCAATCTGAGGATAGTGCTGTTTGCCAAAGTCTTCGTAAAATACCGACATGGTTTTTGCGAAAATCTCTTTATCTACTTGTTTGTGGTTCTCGTAGTCGTTGGCAAATAGTTTGCAAAGAGAGTTGTACAACTCTTCTGCCGACTTTGAAAGTTCCTCATCGCTTTTCGAGGTGTCTTTTGTCAGACGTGCAATTTCAAGTCCTCTGAAAGCATATTGCGAAAGGTCGGAGGCAAACAATCCTTCGTTGATGTATATGAGGGCAAGGCGTGCATCGTTTGTTTGAGAATAAACTCTTTGGAACTCGGGCAGTAATCCGCCGTATTGTTTTTGCCTTTCGGGCGTTTGAGCTGCCCAAGTGGCGAATTGGTTTTCTTTTTCTTGCTTTTGTTCTATTGCTCCAAGGCGTTGCAAACCTTTCACTTCGCCCTGCCACTTCTTCCAGCCGTTGGCAATCGAGGCAACCCTTGAAGCATATCTCAATCGTTGTGCGGCAGAGTTGTTCATCGCTCTGTTATAGACGTTCAAGCGGATTGTCCTCATCTTAATTCTGAGAGGGTCTTCCATATTTTGGACAAAATTTACCGCATCGCTCGTAAGGAATTGCTTGGTCGTTCCCGGGTATCCGAAAACAAAGGTAAAGTCTCCTTCGTTTACTCCTTTGAGGTTGATTGTCAAGTGTTTCTTAGGAGTATATGGCACATTGTCAGGACTGTAATCGGCAGGTTTGTTGTCCTTGCCTGCATACACCCTGAACATTGAGAAATCTCCCGTATGGCGTGGCCACATCCAGTTGTCGGTGTCGCCGCCAAACTTGCCTATGTTGCTCGGAGGCGCTCCCACAAGGCGGACATCTCTAAATACTTCATTCACATACATAAAGTATTGATTGCCATAGTAAAACGGCTTTATCACCGCAGTGTAATGAGTGTTCTTCACAGCCTCTTTTTTAACCTGCTCGATGTTGCGTTCAATCACCTGCTCGCGTTCTTGTTCGCTCATTGTGTTTTCAACGCCTTTCAATACCTCGGCGGTTACGTCTTTCATATAGACCAACAGCGTAACTGTCAAGCCCTTGCAAGGAAGCTCCGACTGCTTGTCCGAAGCCCAAAAGCCGTTTGTCAGATAGTCTGCCTCGACCGTGCTATGCGAAACAATGTAGCTGTATCCGCAGTGATGATTGGTCAAAAGCAAACCTTCGGAAGACACAAACTCTCCCGTGCAACCGCTTCCGAACAAAACAACCGCATCTTTGAGCGACGCATGATTGACGCTGTAAATGTCGTCGGCACTAATTCTCATGCCGTTTTGTTGCATATCTGCCTGCCTTTGTCCGATTAGCAAAGGCAACCACATACCTTCGTCGGCAAAAACGTTGCACACAAAAAACACTGTTGCAACGATAGTAGTAAAAATCCTTTTCATTTCGATGATTAGTTTTTTTTGAATTGCCTGCAAATTTAGCAAATAATGAGCATTAAATTCCTTTTTTGCGAAAGTTTTTTGTTGCTTTGTCCGTTTTTGTGTGAGTTTTGCTCTTTGCCCTATATGCCAAAAATAATTTTTTTAGTATTCTTTTATCTTGTGTATCAAATGTTTAACTTGTAAATCTTGAACTATCTTCGACCTTATGGACCGCTTTGGTATGTTTTTTGAGATATAGAGGGTGTGGGGACGATTGCACAAGTCTATTGATTTTGCAAACAGCTTGTATGACATTCAATTTGTGATTTGTGCATCTGACCTTTGATTAAAAAACTTAGAACGTATGGAAAATTGGGATTTTGAACAAAGTTTGGTAGAAGAGCAAAAAGGTTTGGATTATTTTGCTCTTTCGCTCACCAACAACAAAGAAGAAGCACACGACTTGGTGCAGGAAACGTTTTTGAAGGCACTCCTTCACAAACAATCGTTTAACCAAAACACCAACATCAAAGCATGGTTGTTTACGATAATGAAAAACACATTTATCAACAACTACCGCCGTGGCAAGAGAGAACGCAGTCTGATAGAGAGCGAAAATCTGATTTCGGTTTTCAATTCCGAAAGCGGAGTGTGTCCGATTGGTGCAGATCATGATTTGCATTATCAAAATATTAAAGCTGCAATATCTACTCTTCCCGACGAACAACGCATTCCTTTCGAGATGATAAACCAAGGTTATAAGTATCAGGAAATTGCAGACAAATTCATGATTTCCATCGGTACGGTGAAGAGTCGTATTTTTCTTGCAAGACGAAAATTGATGAGCAGCCTCGGTGGCAGCGAACGTTAGGGCAAAAAAGCAGGTGAAAAACAAAATGCTTTGATACTTAAACAAAACATTTTGATACTCAGACAATTCTACGAAATTCTTTGTAGAAAGAATTTTTTCCAGACACCTCGTGTTTTTTTTCTTTCTACTTCTCCCCCTATAGGGGGAGAAAATTTCGTAGAAAGAAAAAAAACACTCGAAAGAGGTGTCTCCCGCGAGCAGAAAAACAAGTTTTTTGCAAACAGAGTGTCGGCTATTTGTGATGTTTTTGTAATTTCGCAAGTTGATTTTTGCAAAAACATTATAGTACATGAAGAGAAAACTTGCATTTTTGATGCTTGCCATAGCTTGCTTTTACAGCACATTCGGACAAGTATTGGTAGGAAAAAGTCAGGACGAGAACTCGCAACCAAAAATCAAGGAGAGCTTGACCGATTTGGTTGTGTCTCAAACATTTTCGTTTGTAGAACTGCACAAAGTAACGATGAACGCACAACAGTTCTACACCATAGACATGGGAGATAGCTTCACAAGCGTCGAAAAGATTGGAGATGCTGCACTGCCTGTGTGTTCTTATTTTGTCGAAATACCTTTTTGTCAAGACATAGTGGTCGAAGAGAAGGTGTCGCAACTCAGAGAATTTGATTTGGAAAAAGGAGTGAAGATTGCACCGAAGCAACTCAGCCAATCAAAACAAAACGAAGAAGTTGCCTTTTCGATGAACCCATCGTATTACAACAGAAACGGTTACGGACAATCTCAGAGAGTAAGCATCGAGGTATTGGGAGTGATGAACGGTGTGAGGCTTGCAAGAGTGAACGTTTTGCCTTTGAGATATGACCCTGCAAACGATCAAATCGAATTGGCTTCACAAATCGAATACAAGATTAGCTTTGTCAATCCCGATTACAACAAAACAACACAATTCAGAAACAAAAATAACTGTGCTGCATCGGGCTTTTTTGCAACCAAAACACTCAATCCGAAAAATATTTCGGCAAGTGTGAACTCAACAAATGTCAATCGTCCATACAAGATGCTCATAGTATCAAACAGGACCTTTGAACAAGCATTGCAACCCTTTGTGCAGTGGAAGACCATGCAGGGATTTGAAGTAGAGTGCCTTTATACCGATGTTATAGGTACAACATCTTCTGCCATAAAGTCTTACCTCCAATCAGTATGGGACAATGCCACCGAAGACAATCCGGCTGCCGACTATCTTCTTTTGTGCGGAGACGTTGCACAAGTGCCGACTTTTTCGGGCAACTATGCAGGGACAGGCTCCTCTCACCCGACCGATTTCTACTATGCCGAATATACGGGAGATATGTTGCCGGATGTGTTCTACGGACGTTTCTCTGCAAGCACCGAAGCTCAAATGCAGGCAATAGTTGCAAAGACGATTGCTTACGAGAAATACCAATTTGAAGACGATAGCTTCCTCAATCGCATACTCCTTGTTGCAGGAAAAGAGACTTCATCTCCTGCACCAACCTGCGTAAACGGACAGATGAATTACGTCAAGCAATACTTTGACGGTTTAGATACCTCGATTTATTACAACCCTGCGTCGGGTAGCTACTCTTCTGCAATCAAACAAAAAATCAATCAGGGACAAGGTTGGGTAAACTATTCGGCTCACTGCGACGAAGACGGCTGGTATTCGCCTTCGTACCTGAGAAGTGATGTCAATTCTTCGACCAATACGGGCAAGGCTGGCTTGTTTATCAACAACTGTTGTCTTTCGAGCAAGTATGACGAGACGACTTGCTTTGCCGAAAGCCTTATAAGGGCAGCCGACAAGGGAGCTGTTGCAGTAATAGGAGGAAGCAACTACACCTATTGGTACGAAGACTTCTATTGGTCGGTGGGAGCAAAAAACCCGACCGAACAGCCAAGTTATTCTTCATCGGCACTCGGAGCATACGATAGGTTTTTCCACACTCATTCAGAAAGTTTCAACAAATGGTACACCACTGCGGGACAGATGGTTCAGGCAGGCAACTTGGCAGTCGAGGCGTCCTCTTCAAGCCGAAAGAACTACTATTGGGAGGTTTACAATCTTATGGGAGACCCTTCTCTTGTTCCGTATGCAGGAGTGGGCAGAACGTTTGAGGTCAATCTTCCTTCCGAGATAGCAATGTCAGATGAAGAACTTTCGCTTTCGGATTTGCCGCCTTACACATACGTAGGCTTGAGCAGCAATGGAACTCTCATTTCAGCCTCTCAGGCAGATGCTTCCGGAAATGTAAACATGGCTTTTTCGATAACGGAAGACATGACCGAGCTAACCATAGTTTTGACCAACCAATTTTACAAACCGCTCATCGACACGATTGCTGTTGTGTCTGCAAACCAACCTTACTTGTCTTTTGGCAACGTAAGATTTGAGAACACGCTCACCGAACAATTTGTAGAGAAGTTGCAGCCCGACCAAACCTATTATGTTCATTTCGATGTGAACAATGTGGGCAATGCAACCCTCCACAACACAAGAGTAAACATAGAGTGGAACGAGGCATTCGATGTGTTGAGCGAATACCATGTCAATTTGGGTGAAGTGGCTTGCGAACAAGTCCATCAGGCAGCAAGAGCCTTTGAAATCAGAACCCATGCTGTTTTGGAAAATAACAGCCAAATAAACACCGTGTTTGCAATCAGCTCCGACGAATACAGCACTACAAAGACAATAAGAGCCTTTGTGGAAGCACCGGATATGGATATTACTTCGGCAGAACTTATCCGCTCGCAAGAAGGAGATAAAATCAAGATAACTCTTGCCAACCTTGGAGCAATACCTTCCGAACAAGGTTCTTTGAGCATTGAAAGCAGGTCGGCAAACATCTCTTTCGGACAAGATAATCAGAGACCGATTTCGGCGATTGCTCCCGACCAATCTGTGAGCGAGTACTTTGACTGCACAATGTCCGAAGGCGACAGCATAACATTTGCGGTAACTCACATCTTTGGGGCATATTCTCAAACCAAACTCATAACCATTGCAGGCTTTGACAATGTTTTTGACTTTGAAGATGCTCTTGTGCCACAGGTATTTGACAATACTTCGGGGTATCCTTGGATTGTAGATAACTCGACCGCACACCAAGGTACATATTCTTTGCGTTCGGCATCAATAAGCGACAATCAAACTTCGGTATTTACCATTTCGCTTTCCACCTCTTCGCAAGACACGGTATCTTTTTATACCAAGGTATCTTCGGAAAACAACTATGACTTCTTCAAGTTCTACATAGATGAAGAGGAAAAGGTGTCTCTTTCCGGAACAACTAACACTTCTTGGCAGTTTAAGCAGTTTGTAATCTCCGAGGGTAACCATGTTTTGAAGTTTGAATACAGCAAAGACTATTCTTCTTCAAATGGTTCGGATGCTGCATGGATTGATGACCTTCGTATTCCTATGCAAACAACAATGCTGGGATTGGAGACAGCAAACCAAAACCCTCTCAGTTTTTATCCCAACCCTGCAAACACAAGCGTAGAAGTAAGGGGTATGGAAGCCGGTAGCACAGTATTTATCTTCTCTCTCACAGGAGAAAAATTATCGGAGTTCAAGGCCGAGGGTCAAAGCATGGTAATCAATACCGACTTTTTGCCTTCGGGAGTTTATGTTCTTTGCGTCCGCTCTCCAAAGGGCATTCAGACACAAAAACTAATCATTGCCCGATAGTAACCGATGCTGCAAAACGATACTATCCGACAAAACGATTCTTTGTTTGTGCCGTTGTATTTGATGAAAGATACAACGGCACCTTCGGATACGTCTGACAACATGGGATTTACTCAGTATGTCAGTAAGATACTCAATGATTCTTTCCCTTTTTTGAACTACTCGCCATCGCTCTTTACCGAAAAGACCTACGTTTTCAATCGCAATATGCAACCCAAACCCCTTGTTGCAGAGCAGAAGAACACAGATTGGCTTTTTATTATTGTGCTTTTGTTGTTCTCCTGCATTGTAGTGGTGTTTCATTCCTTTCGGTATCGCGGCTTTGAGATATTGCGGAGTTGCTTCTCGCTCAAAGAGTTTGAATTTTTCTCCAAATCTGTCAATGGAACAATCTTTCTGACCATACTTCCTTTTGTCTTTGTAATAGCCCTGATTGCTTGGAGCATAATAGATTACTTTAATCTTGCGATATATCTTCCGTTTGCTTTCACTACAGTGCAACTATTTGGAGCTTTGTTGCTTAGTGTCTTTGCATTTCTTGTTGCCCGAATGGGCTTGATTGCATTTTTCGGTTCACTTTTTCGTACAAGGGAGCTGACACGGCTGTACCTTCTCAACCAATCAGTGTTTTTCTTTCTCGACTTTTTGTTGCTTTTCCCTATTGCAACCTTTGCCTTGTTCACTCCTTCGTATATGCAATTATACTTCTTGGCAGCAGCTTGTGTAGTGCTTATATTGCTTATACTTGTGAGGCTTGTCAGAGGTATGTGTTTTGTATTTTACTTTTCAAAATTTCCCCGAGTCTATTTATTTTGCTACCTTTGCATCGTCGAATTGCTACCATTCTTTATTGTAGTAAAGTTGTTAATATCTAAGTAAATCAATTATTTATGGCAATACCAACAACAGTAAAAAACATTCTGATTTCACAACCTGCCCCTGAAGATTTGACCAAGTCTCAGTACAGAGTGCTGATTGACAAATACAAGGTGCAACTGACATTCTTCAAATTTTTCGATGTTGTCGGAGTAAGCACAAGAGAGTTCAGAGATTCGCGAATAGCATTGTTGGATTACACTGCAGTCATTATGACGAGCAAATTGGCGGTAGATAACTATTTCCGATTGGCAAAAGAGTTGCGAATAACCATTCCCGAAACAATGAAGTACTTTTGCATAGGAGAAACCATAGCAAACTACCTTCAAAACCACATACAATATCGCAAACGTAAAATATTCTACGGAAAGGTTGCTTTTTCCGATTTGGTTGAGGTGATGGTAAAGCACAAAGACGAGAAGTTTCTTTTCCCTTGTGCCGAAGATGCTTCTTCGGACTACTTCAAGATGTTGGAAAGCACAAAGCTGAACTTCACCAAAGCAGTCATGTATCGTTCTGTCATCAAAGATTTGTCAGCTTTGAACATATCGGACTATGACATGGTTGCCATGTTCTCTCCCATAGGGGTCAAGGCGTTTGTACACAACTTTCCCGATGCCTCACACGAAAACATACTCATAGCAGCCTTTGGAGCAACCACTCAGGCGGCTCTCAAATCTGCAAAACTCAAATCATACATACCTGCACCAACGAAAGACTATCCGTCGATGGTTATGGCAATCGACAAGTTCCTCTCTCTGGACGAGCAGCAGCGTCAAGATTGGATAAAAGAAATAGAGATACAAAGCAAAAAAAGACCACGTAAAGCAACCACCACAACCAAATCGACAACCAAGAAAACCACTGCAAAAGCCAAGACAGGTGCAGCAAAAAAGACAACAAAAAAAGCGGAATAGTTTTCCGAAAAGCGAGCGGCTTACCTCACGCAACGATGTTGAGCGTCTCTTTTCCGAAGGAGGAAGATTTATGGCATATCCGTTCAGTGTGAGGTATCTGTTCGATGCATGGGACTGCAAGGGTGAAGCAGTCTCGGTGCTTATCACCTCACCAAAGAAGTATCAGCGTCTTGCGGTGTGTCGCAACAGAGCCAAAAGACTTATCAGAGAAACTCTCCGCACCAACAAACAACAACTCCAAAGCCTGCTTGGAGAGAAGAACATAAGACTTCTTTTCAGCGTCAGCTTGGTGTCAAAACGCCTTCCGACCTATAGGCAGACCCAAACGAAAATGACGGAAATACTATCAACTCTTATCTCCAAGGCAGAGAATGAAAATCATTAAGCAATTTTTTTCGTGGCTGTTTATTCTGCTTATAAGGTTCTATCAAACAGCCATTTCTCCACATACGCCGCCTGCTTGTCGGTTTACCCCGACTTGTTCGCAGTATGCCCTTGAGGCAATAAAGAAGTACGGACCATTCAAGGGCGGCTTTCTCGCTATCAAACGCATTCTTCGCTGCAATCCGTGGGGAGGCAGCGGCTATGACCCGGTTCCGTAACAGGCAAAACGCCTTTTCGTTCGACACAAACGGCGATTTGCAGAAAAAAGTCGGCGTTTTTTGGATAGTCGAAAACTATTTTCTACCTTTGCACTCGCAAAATTGACGGTTCTTTTTGGTAAGATTAAAAGGGAATCTTGTGAAAATCAAGAACTAAACCCGTAGCTGTAAGCACCAAAAGTTTGAGAATATTCTAAATGTGCCACTGTTTGAAAGAATGGGAAGGCAGTTCTCAAATGGTGTAAGTCAGAAGACCTGCCGTTTTTGCTACAATTAAATCGTATCTTTCGGGAAATAGAGATGTGATTGATAAAGTTCATGACGGTATGTTTTGTCAAGCCGTCTCGGAGGGTTGCCTTTTTTATCATGTTGCTTTTTTTCGTCTGATACATCATTGTTTAACAAAAAGACAAAACAAAAAGATGAAAAAAATCTGGTTATGCCTCTTGTCGGCTTTATTGACAAGTTTCTGTTTGACAGCTCAAACTCTTGGTACGGCTCCTAACGGGGTCTTTACGGCAGCCGATATTGAGTATTGGGTTGGAAGTGGCAGCAAAGAAGCTGCACTTGTATTGGTTTTTAACGATGGTAAAACTCCTCAGGCATTAGTTTGGGGCTATCGTTACGACGGAACAAAAACAATGAAACAAATGTGTTATGACATTGCCGCTGCCGATCCTCGTTTCTTCTTTCAAGAGTGTGGAGGTACTAATCCCTCATGTGTTGTAGGGTTTGGTGCAGATGCGAATGGCAACGGAAGTTTCTCATTGCAAAATCCGGAAAACTTTTCCGATGTAGTCAATCCGACCACACAAAATATAAATCCTTCGACAGATGTGGACGGATTTATGCCCATTGAAGATGCAGATCGTTGGCAGGCAGGATTTAGTATGACCTATTGGTTTTTGACATCGAATGGTTGGACAAACAACATAAACGGTTGGGTTGGTGCTGTTTGGTCTGATTTTACTTCGGTGAGCGGGTTGTCGATGCAGACGGCAACGTATGTTTCAATGACAGATCCTAATGGCTCTTGTCCTTCGGTAAATGGATTGAATGTTGCGGAAATTGGTACAAACGATGCAACCATTGCATGGAATCCGCACACAGCTTCAAACAGCTATATTTTGCAGATAAAGGATAATGAACAGACTGATTGGACAAACATTACAGAACAAACGACAACAGATACTTTCTTTGTGTTCTCTAATCTTGATGCAAATACCGATTATAATTTCAGAGTAAAGGCAGATTGTGGTAATGATGAGGAGAGTGTGTGGTCTTCGCTTGCATTTAAGACACTTTGCAATAGCGTAGATGAATTGCCATATTTGGAGAATTTTGACAGCTATTCTTCCTCCGGCACTGAAGCTTATGCAGATTGTTGGAATAAATTTGCAATGGGGACGGGAGATAACATAAATCTTGCAGGGGCTGCTCCTGCTTCGGGTTCAAGAAGTCTGTATTTTTATTCATTGAGGACAAACAACTTCACTTCCACTGCACTCTTGCCCACATTTGAAGAGGAACTAAGCAACCTTAGTATTCAGTTTAAGTTGAAATCACAGAACGTTTATGGTGCTATTATTGTGGGTGTGGTAGAGGACGATACGTTTGTTGCAGTCGATACGACGTTTGTGTCGCATGGCGGCATTTGGGAACAAAAAGAAGTGAGCCTTACTTCGTATGAAGGCAACGGAGGTGTCCTTGCTTTGAGACCATACTCCTCATCGACTCAATCGAATAGTTGCACAGTTTATGTAGATGACGTTGTAGTTGATTATGCACCCGCCTGTCTTCGTCCCGAGGGATTGACTGTTGCAAGAGGCGATGATGCTACCGATGTTGCATTGAATTGGAGTGCTGATGAGAACTCACATTGGCTCGTATTTTACAAGGTATCAGATGAGGAGACTTATTCTTATGCGGAATTTATGACCAATTCGGGTAGTATTAGCAATTTGGAATATGCAACAAATTACACGTTTCAACTTGCATCTGTTTGTTCAAATGGAGATACAGTGAGAGCGTTTGAACAAGTGGAGTACACTACTCCGATGCTTGCCGAAAATATACCATATTCTTGTAACTTTGAGCAAGAAGCAGACGCACAAGAGTGGATGTTGAAGAATGGAAACAACACAAATAAATGGCATATAGGAACACCTAACAACCAAACCAACGGAGTATTGTACATTTCCAAAGACGGAGGAAGTTCAGCCGAATATAATACATCTTCTACAAGCATTGTAGTTGCAGAAAAGTTGTTTGACACAGGCGAAAGCGACTCTTTGACAATCAGCTTCGACTTGACCATTGGAGGAGAAAGTACATGGGATTACTTGAAAGTATATTGGGTTGATGTCGATACCAATTACATAGCAGCAACATCAACATCGACTTATTATGCTGACAAAGCATACTCAAACAATGTTTTGTTCACCAACCATTCAACCTACTACTTCTTGAATTTGGTATCGGGAACTCAGAATTTCTCTGTTACAATTCCTAATGTTGCAAACTCAATGAAGAAGTTGGTATTTGTTTGGAAGAATGATAGTTCATCGGGTGCTCAGCCGGGAGCTGTTATCGACAATGTTTTGATACAACAAGTTTGGGCAGGCGAACCTCCTCAGCCTTGTGATGCACCTACCGCTTTGGCAGTAAACAACATCACACAAACATCTGCAGACTTCTCTTGGAGCGGAACTGCAACAAGCTATGAAGTTCGTTTGAACGAAAACGCAGCCGAAACAGTTACCACAACAAGCAAGTCGTTTACCGACCTTACTGCAAACACAACCTACACTGCATACGTAAGAGCCATTTGTGAGAATGATAACTCAGAATGGGTAAGCACCACATTCACAACTCTTGAAGCAGAACCTGTGATAATACCTCCAACAGTTGCAACCCTTGCAGCAACCGAAGTAACTCACGAGGCAGCAAACCTTAACGGAATAGTTGCAGCAGGCAGTGAGGAGATTTCGGCACAAGGCTTCATGTACAAGGCAGCAGCTGCAGCAGAGTGGACAAGTGTTTCGGCAATAGGAGAAACCATGACTGTAACAATCAGTGGCTTGACAGCTGAGACGTCTTATGAATACAAAGCATTCGCAACCACAGAGAGCGGAACAATAGAAGGAGAAGTGATGACATTCACCACTCTTGCCAACTCAGGCTTAAACTCAGCTGAGGGAACAGTCGCAACAATGACCGTTTACCCTAACCCTGCAAGCGAAAGAGCGATAGTAGCAGTGAGCGGAGTTGAAAGCGGTGCGAAGATAGTTGTAAGCGATATACAAGGACGTATCATTCTAAGCGATGACATGACAAGCGAAACTTACGAATTGTCGCTTGAGAACCTTGTAAGCGGCGTTTACTACATCAGAGTTATCGGAACTACTTCAACCCACACACAAAAATTGATTGTTGAATAAGCAATTAATGAATAGAATTTCTTCAATTAAGGGGGTGAACTTTGATGTTTTGCCCCCTTTTGTTGTGGCAAAAGCTCCCACTCTTGCATAAAAAAGCACTAATCGGACGAGAAAAAGCAAAAAAATAATTCGGTGGAAATCAAATTGTTTGCAAAAACTTTGAAATTTTTTCCTCGTTTTGTTTGGTTGGTGTGGATTTTATCTGTAATTTTGCACTCCGTTTCACAGAGATGGTGAACAGAACAAAATAACAAATAATATGTACGCAATAGTAGAGATAGCAGGACAGCAGTTCAAGGTACAGAAAGATCAAAAGATTTTCGTACATCGTTTGAAAGACGAGGAGGGTGCAGAGATTTCTTTTGACACCGTGATGCTGAAAGAAGATGATGGCAACGTGGTTGTTGGTACTCCTACAATAAGTGGAGCAAGTGTGAGTGCAAAGGTCATCAAGCACATTAAAGGTGATAAAGTTTTGGTTTTCCACAAGAAGAGAAGAAAAGGATACCAAAAGATGAATGGACATCGTCAGTATTTGACACAATTATTGATTACTGATATTAAGTAGTGTTTGTGTTGTGTACTAATAGATAATTGATTAACGAAAAAAAATAAAGAGATATGGCTCACAAGAAAGGTGTCGGTAGTTCCAGTAACGGACGTGAATCGGAAAGCAAACGATTGGGCGTTAAGATATTTGGCGGACAAAAGTGTATTGCCGGTAACATAATAGTAAGACAGAGAGGAACTGTACACAATCCGGGAGATAATGTGGGAATGGGTAAGGACCATACGTTGTTTGCTTTGGTTGATGGAGTTGTGGAGTTCAAGAAGAAGAGAAACGACAAGTCGTACGTTTCGGTAAGACCTGAGGCATAATAGTTACCCAACGGTAACAAAAACAAAATCGCTCAACTTTGTTGAGCGTCGGTAGGCAGAGTTCCGAAAGAAATTTGCAATACATACGAGAGGCTTTGGTCTTGAGAAAGAAAGAGCCTCACTTGTTCGGAGGACGAAAGTCTGAAGGAAAGAGATCTTTGACATTATGTACATACAAGAAGAGTAATAGAGAGAAGTTAATAAGAGTACACGGGGGATGCCTAGGCTCTTGGAGGCGAAGAAGGACGTGACAAGCTGCGAAAATCCACGGGGATTGGCACATACGAATAGATCCGTGGGAATCCGAATGGGGGAACCCGATACGTTGAAGACGTATCACCGACGTAAGTTGGGGCGAACGCAGGGAACTGAAACATCTAAGTACCTGTAGGAGAAGAAAATAACAATGATTCCGGGAGTAGTGGTGAGCGAAACCGGAGGAGCCCAAACCGCCATTGTTCAGGCAATGGCGGGGTTGAAGGACCGCGACAAATTTCTTGTGACCTATATAAGAATTACCTGGGAAGGTAAGCCATAGAGAGTGAGAGCCTCGTATTAGGAATAGGGGATAAGAGATAGCGGGATCCTGAGTAAGGCGGGACCGGAGGAATCCTGTCTGAAACAGCCGGCACCATCCGGCAAGGCTAAATACTACCGAGAGACCGATAGAGGACCAGTACTGTGAAGGAAAGGTGAAAAGAACCGTGAATAACGGAGTGCAATAGAACCTGAAACCGTGTACTTACAAGCGGTCGGAGCCACTAAAGGTGGTGACGGCGTGCCTTTTGCATAATGAGCCTACGAGTTAATGATTTTAGCGAGGTTAATGATCGGGAGGTCAGCAGCCGAAGCGAAAGCGAGTCTGAACAGGGCGTAGTAGTTAGAGTCATTAGACGCGAAACTTAGTGATCTACCCTTGAGCAGGATGAAGGTCTGGTAACACAGATTGGAGGTCCGAACCGGTAGCTGTTGAAAAAGCTTCGGATGACTTGAGGGTAGGGGTGAAAGGCTAATCAAACTGAGAGATAGCTCGTACTCCCCGAAAAGCTTTTAGGAGCTGCCTTGATAATAGTTTACAGAGGTAGAGCTACTGATAGGATGCGGGGGCTTCACCGCCTACCAATTCCTGACAAACTGCGAATGCTGTAAAGTTAAATATCAGGAGAAAGGCTGCGGGTGCTAATGTCCGTAGCCGAGAGGGAAAGAACCCGGACCATCGGCTAAGGTCCCGGAATGTATGTTAAGTTGATATAACGCGGTTGGACAGCAGAGACAGCTAGGATGTTGGCTTGGAAGCAGCCATTCATTTAAAGAGTGCGTAACAGCTCACTAGTCGAGCAGTCCGGCATGGATAATAAACGGGCATAAAACATACTACCGAAGCCATGGAACAGAGATGTTGGTAGGGGAGCATTCTATTTGAGGAGAAGCGTGGTTGTGAGATTGCGTGGATTGAATAGAAAAGCAAATGTAGGCATAAGTAACGATAATGAGGGAAAGAAACCCTCACACCGAAAGACCAAGGGTTCCTGATCAACGATAAACGGATCAGGGTTAGTCCGGACCTAAGGCGTAGCCGAGAGGCGGAGTCGATGGATAATTGGTTAATATTCCAATACCTGCTTATAAGGCGAAGGAATGACAGAGGAGCGGAAGCTACGCGAGCTGACGGAATAGCTCGTTGAACACAGAAGGTAATGTTATATAGGCAAATCCGTATGACAGCTGAGAGTGGAAAGTACGAAGATCCGTAAGGAGATTTGACAGATAGTGGAAGCAGACTTTCGAGAAAAGTTTCTAAGCGATACTTATAAGGAGCCGGTACCGTAAACCGACACAGGTGGTCGAGGAGAGAATCCAAAGGTGCTCGAGTGAACCGTGGCTAAGGAACTAGGCAAAATAGCCCTGTAACTTAGGGATAAAGGGCCCCACGCTAAGAGTGGGCGCAGAGAAATGGCCCAGGCGACTGTTTAACAAAAACACATGGCTTTGCGAATTTGAAAGAAGAAGTATAAGGCCTGACACCTGCCCGGTGCCGGAAGGTTAAGAGGAGATGTCATCGCGAGAGAAGCATTGAATTGAAGCCCCGGTAAACGGCGGCCGTAACTATAACGGTCCTAAGGTAGCGAAATTCCTTGTCGGGTAAGTTCCGACCTGCACGAATGGTGTAACGATCTGGGCACTGTCTCAGCCACGAGCTCGGTGAAATTGTAGTAGCGGTGAAGATGCCGCTTACCCGCAACGGGACGGAAAGACCCCGTGAACCTTCACTATAACTTAACATTGGTTTTGGATATGCGATGTGTAGGATAGGTGGGAGACAGAGAATAACGTTCGTCAGGGCGTTAGGAGTCGTTGTTGAAATACCACCCTTTGCCTATTCGGGATCTAACTTTCGGAGAGAGGACAGTGTTTGGTGGGTAGTTTGACTGGGGTGGTCGCCTCCAAAAGCGTAACGGAGGCTTTCAAAGGTACCCTCAGACTGGTTGGTAACCAGTTGATGAGAGCAATATCAGAAGGGTGCTTGACTGCGAGACAGACAAGTCGAACAGGTAGGAAACTAGGATATAGTGATCCGGTGGTTCCGCATGGAAGGGCCATCGCTCAAAGGATAAAAGGTACTCCGGGGATAACAGGCTGATCACCCCCAAGAGCTCACATCGACGGGGTGGTTTGGCACCTCGATGTCGGCTCGTCACATCCCGGGGCTGGAGAAGGTCCCAAGGGTTAGGCTGTTCGCCTATTAAAGTGGCACGCGAGCTGGGTTCAGAACGTCGCGAGACAGTTCGGTCCCTATCTGTTGTGGGCGTTGGAGATTTGAGGGGATCTGACTCTAGTACGAGAGGACCGAGTTGGACAAACCGCTAGTGTACCGGTTGTATCGCCAGAAGCATAGCCGGGTAGCTAAGTTTGGAGAGGATAAGTGCTGAAAGCATCTAAGTACGAAACCCGCCTCGAGATGAGATTTCCTAATAGGGTAGTTGGAGACGACGACTTAGATAGGTTGCAGGTGTAAAGGCAGCGATGTCAAAGCCGAGCAATACTAATCACCCGAAGACTTCCGAATAGTTACCTTCTTGTATGTGTGTGATGTTATGTAGATTGAAGAGATATTTGAGATATTTTTGGTGGTTATAGAGCAGGTGAACACCTCTTACCATTTCGAACAGAGAAGTTAAGCCCTGCCTCGCCGATGATACTGCTACACCAAGTGGGAAAGTAGGTCGCCGCCAAATCAGACAGAGAGCCTTGCAGAAATGTGAGGCTCTCTTTTTTT
>SAMEA3663015__coassemble_268_pt1 | contig 24179 bp, 16 predicted proteins | sample SAMEA3663015__metabat2_low_PE_008 | metagenome-assembled genome bin SAMEA3663015 (sample SAMEA3663015) | pig gut metagenome | biome: pig gut; feature: pig-associated habitat; material: faeces | place: France | collected 2012
TCTTTTTTCTGCTCCAATACCTCAACTCCTTGATAATGACTAAGAAAAATTTTATCTAATTTTAGTCAATTTCGATACTTTTGGGCGGTTTGGAGGGCTTTTCTGGTGGTTTTTGGGTCGGTTTTTGCTGTTTCGTTCAGAGCTTCGGCGGTTTTTTTGTGCTTTTTGGATAGAAAGCATAGGCGTTATAGGAAGCACATGGCGTTATATGTCGTACAATTCCTATTCTTCTTCCTATTTGTTATTATTCTGATTCAAACAGCAGGGTTTGTAAGGGTGTTTGGTTCGAGGTTTCGGTATTTTGTCGGTAGTTGTTGTCGATTGCGGCTTCGTATTGTTCTATGCACTTGGTTCTCAGGCGGCTTCGTTGTTGCATTCGCTCGCGTGCCATGGCTATCAGTTCGCTGTCGGCCTCGTCTTCTTCGGCAAGGCTGCGTTCAAACTCCCTCCGCTCCCATTTGATGTCGCTCCGTGTCATGTTGGGTGCAAGCAGTATAATGCCGTGTCGCAGAAAGATGTTTTTGCACAGACGGTAGACATTGCTATTGCGGTCGTTGTCGCTCTGCTTGCAAAATGCTGACGGATTGGAGGGTATGTTGGAAGCATTGATTTTTACTCCAAAAATGTCCGAAAACTCTCTCGGTGTCATGCCGAGTATGTGGCTGAGCCGTCCACACTCGGTTTTGTTCAACAATGGCTTGCCACTACTGTCATAAATCACCTGATTGACCTGCATTCCCACCGTCCGACGCTTCTTTTCGAGAGTTTTCTTCCACTTGTCGGCAGAATATTTTGCGTGGAAGTAGATGTCGAACACTTCTCTTGTCAAGTCTTCGACCAATTCTTCGCTCCACTGCACACCGACAGCAACTCTCTGTCTGTTATGTGTTTCTTCTGCCATTGCAAGATTGTTTTCTATGTCGTTTTTCTAAACTATTTTCTAAACTAAACGCTTTGATATTCAAGCACAAAAAGCAAGATTTCAAAGCTCTTCAAGCTCTGTTTTTCTAAACTTTCTGCAAAACAAATCCCTAATAAGTTTTGCAAATATAACATTTTTGCGATTATCCGCCTGCTTTGTGCAGCCAAATTCTCTTGTCAAACAAAGCAAAAAAGCATTCAAAAACACAGTGATGATTTGCTTCAAAACTCCAATTCAACCCCTTGACATACAGAGCTTTGTCATAGTATCTTTGCATCGGTAAATCACTTGAAAAATTCTATTGAAACAAACAAAAAAAAATGATTGATATGACAAATGTACAAAATCCGAAAAGCACAGTTTCTCAGAGCGACAGTCCTGTATCGCTGTTTGAGCTGCTTTCCCAAGAAAAGACAACCATCGACACCCTTGTCGAACCGCTGCTTCCCTCCTGCGGACTTGCGGCTCTGATTGGCAGCAGCGACAGCGGCAAAAGCTGTTTGCTCCGACAACTCTCGGCATCGGTCGTTTCGGGAAAAGACTTCCTTGCGTGGAAAACCAATCCCAAACGCCGAAAAGTCCTCTATGTCTCGACCGAAGACGACCGCGAAGCTGTTTCCTTCCTTGTTCAAAAACAAAACAAAACATGGCAGTTGGAAAACGAGCAATGCAAAAACATTCACTTTTTGTTTCACAACGAAAACATTTTGTATCAAATTCACAAAAACGTAAGCAATGACAACTACGACCTTGTTGTTATCGACTCGCTTGCCGACGTGATTTGCGGCGACATCAACCGAGCCGACATCGTTCGCGAACAGCTGCGTTTTTTCAACCTCCTCGCTCATCAACACAACTGCTTGATACTCTTTCTTCACCACACCAAGAAGTCGAGCGACAAAGAACAGCCCTCAAAACACAACGCAATCGGTTCGCAAAGCATAGAAGCCAAAATGAGATTGGTTATCGAACTGCGTCGAAACGCCAACAACCCCGACCTTATTCACCTGTGCATCGTCAAAGGCAACTATCTGCCAACCAACTACAAACAAGCCTCTTACGATTTGAAAATGGACGAAAACCTCTGCTTTGTTTACACCGAACAACGCACTCCGATAGAATTTCTTGCTCCCATAGAGAACTTGCAAATTCCCCGACGGCTTGCCGTTCCACAAGCTCGTCCTGTGATAACCGACGAACATGTCCGCCGCATTCTCAGCTTTGCCAAAGAGGGTGTGTCGAAACACGAAATTGCCCAAAAAGTCAATCTGTCCGTGAGTACGATTTACAAAATTTTGAAAAACTATTCGGACAAATTTGCCTGAGGTTTCTGTACTGTTTTTTTCTTTCTACCAAATTCTTCCCCCTTTAGGGGGGAAGGTAGAAAGAAAAAAACAAGAAACCTGCGAAGAATAAATTATTTCATAGAAAGAATCGAAGAAAAAACAACAAAGACCATGAATGACAAAAAGACACAAAAATTATATCAAAATTCAAATCATTCGGAAAACTGCTCTGCAAAATCGGACAAGAAAGGGTTGCAGACTTCCGACAGAACAAATGAATTTGATACAAAACAAAAATATCAAAAACAAACAGCCGAAGATAGGGACTTGCCGATATTTTACACCGACGAAGTGTTGCAAATGCTCGACCTGAGCCGCTCAACGCTCTTTCGCATCAGACAAAAGCTCTTTGAAACGAAGAATCGTCGAAGCAAAACGCCGAATAAAAGAAACAAAAAGGCGTGGAAAAACCGCTACACGACCAAAGAGATTGAAGCAATAAAAGACTACCTCAAATCCCAAAATCCCTGCACTTGCCAAAACACAGAAACCACCGATAAAGAAGAAGATGCACAATAAAAGCAAACACAAAGGGAAGGCTGCCTCTACTCTACATCTGATTTTTTGTCCTGCAACCTTCCCAGTTGATCAATAAAACTAATTAAACGTCAGCCGTTCCTCTCATGAAACAGCTTTGCAAAGGTACATCAATATGACTTTTTGTGCAATAGAATAAACGTTAAAAATTCAAAAAAAAAAAAAACGAACTTACTTAATCAAGAAATTCATGTGCAATTATCGCTATCAATTAGACAAAACGAGCAGAAAGTTCATCTGTCCGCAATGTGGAAAGAAAAGTCTCGTCCGCTACATCGACAGCTTAACAAACAGCTATTTGGAAAACCCTTTTGTGGGGCGATGCGACAGAGAAGTAAAATGCGGATACCACTTTCCGCCAAGAAAAGCAGGCTTTTCAAATGAGCGATTTACGCATATAGCAAACCAAAGCAATAAAATATTAGCTCCTTGTGATTTTACAATCGACTTGGACAAAGAAGTCTTTATAAGACACCGAAAAGACAACGCTTTCTATGCCTTTTTGCAGACCATTGCCCCCTCGGAGGAGCGATTGGAGAGCGTCTGTCGGCTGTTCGATATAGGAAGCAGTCGCAAAGGAGGCGTCATCTTCTTTCAACAAGACCTTCTCAGACGCATACGCACCGGCAAAATCATGTTCTACGACCCCCTGAGCGGCAAACGCATCAAGCACCTCAACCCCCAATGGATACACACCAAGCTGCCACATTCGGACACATGGCAGCTCAGGCAATGCCTCTTCGGACTGCACACCACAACATCGACAGACAAAGCCGTCGGCATTGTCGAGAGCGAAAAGACCGCCATTGTGATGAGCCTCTTCTTTCCCGAAAGGCTCTGGTTGGCAACAGGAGGCAAGAACAACCTCAACACCTCCACCATTTCGGAAGTGCCGCGAGACAGCATAGACATCTTTGCCGACATCGACGCACACGAAAGCTGGAAACAAAAGCTCCCTGCCTTGGAACGCAACACCGGCAAGAAGCTCCGATTAGTCGATTGGTTCACACCAAGGCTGCACCTTCTCGATGCCAAAAGCGACCCTGCCGACCTCATACTCCGCCTGCTCAAAGAGAAAACCCGACTGCTCAAACCCGACAAATAAACAGCAAAAACATTCGCTTCAACTATTTCTTGTGTGCCGAACGGTCTGCATTCGTTTTTTTGTTTTATATTTGCAGCAGGAAACAGTAAACAAGTCCGATAATGCTTTATTCGTCCGACAGAATACATCTGATAGTGAAGAACAACTTGAGCATTATCGGGGGAGTGGCAGCAGCAGTATGAGTAAAGACAACCACTCCCCCGCAAAGGAGGTATCGTCTTTGCCATCAATTTAATTTTGGTTTAATTTCAGAAAAACAAACGATGAAAGATATAAGAATAAAAAAAGCGGCAATCCTTTGCGGATTGTTTGTTGCAGGAACGTTGGTTTTCTCTTCCTGCAACGAAAAAGAAGATGAATGCACTCATTGTTCGACCGATATAACGGACGTGAACGTTGAGTTAAACGATTGTGTTTTGTCCAAAACGGGAAGCGATGACCCTTATTATCCCGATTATTACATGATTTCAAAAGCCGAGAGCTATAACTGTTCCCGAATATACTTTGTCTGCAATCCTCGTAAGGTGGAGAACGTCCTCAGAGGCAGAGAAAGCGTCAGGGTGAATGTCAAATTCAACCGTCGAAAAGCATCAGTGGAAATTCCGACAATCGGAATAGTCATCGATGATGCAGAAGCCGAAGTAATTGATATAAAGGAGGTGAAATGAAAAGAATGCTCATATTTTTAGTACTAATAGTATCAATAAGTGTCAAAGCTCAAGAACAACTGAGTTATTTGCAGAACGAAGATACGATTAGTTTTGAAGTTTCTAATGAATTATTTTCAATTACCTATAGTGACACATTAGAAAATTCGATAAAACAGAAACCAATCAATTCTTTCTTAAAAGTTGAAAATGGTCAGGCGATGATCAAGGTATCGAATATACCTGGTGATAGTTTCATTGACAGAAAAGAATTTCTGCAAAATCTATTTGGAAATCTGGTACAATCAATTGAACCAGTGTTAATATACGAAGATGGTACAATTCAAATAACACATGGAGTTGTAATTATTCAAACAAATAGAAAAGAATTACCATCTCAAATATTTGAAAACTATGATTTTACTATTGAAGAGATTGGCGTTACTCCTATGAAAAATTTCATAGTAACAACTAATGGACTCTCAACTATGGAGATATTTCAAATAGTCTCCGAATATTGCAATGATAAAGATATTATTTCCATAGAGCCGTCTTTCATTCGGATATTTGAACCAAATAGTTCAGAAATACCAAATGATCCATTAGTACATGAACAATGGAATATTATGGGTAATACCTTTATCAACACAAGGGTTACAGATGCATGGAACATAACAAAAGGAGATAATGTCAATGTCGCAATATTTGATGGTGGAATTGATCTATCTCATCCAGATTTAGCGGATAATATTATTGGAGGTTATGATGTTACCAATCACAATACTAATGGTAACTATTTTCACACTTGGGAGACACATGGAACCAAATGCGCTGGTATTATAGCTGCAAAATCAAATAATAACATTGGTCTTGCAGGTGTTGCTCCTAATTCTAAAATTTTCGCAATAAAAATAGCTATGATTAATGAATCTGGAAATATGACAATGACAGATGCAGGCTATATTCGCTGTCTGTTTGAAGCTATTCAGGAAGGAATAAGAGTATTTAGTAATTCTTGGGGCGGAGGAAGTAGTTCCCAAAGCATCATCAACTACATAAACTATTGCGCAAATAATGCTCATAACGGCAAAGGTTGTGTTGTGGTTTTCTCTTCAGGAAATAGAAATAATGCATCTGTTTTATATCCTTCTTCATTATCTTCCGTAATGTCTGTTGGCGCTATTAGTCCATGTGGAGAAAGGAAGAACCCGTCAAGTTGTGATGGAGAAACTATTTGGGGCAGCAACTATGGAAGCGAATTAGATGTAGTTGCACCAGGAGTGCTTATTACTACCACAAATATACATGGAAGTTCTGACGGAGATTATGTAAATAATTTTAATGGAACATCGGCTGCATGTCCTTTCGTCAGTGGTGTTGCTGCATTGGTACTTTCCGCCAACCAAAATCTTACACAAAAACAAGTCAGAGATATTATTGAACAAACGGCTCAAAAAATAAGACCTGATTTATATAACTACACTACATATCCACAACATCCAAATGGTACTTGGAATGCACAAATGGGCTATGGTCTGATTGATGCATACGCAGCTGTTATGAAGGCTAAAGAAATGGATTTATATATCCGCGATGTAAATTCGGATGATGGAAGTGTTCCTAGTTATACAAATGAATGTATGTGGAATAGTCCCGATATATGGATAGAGGATTTAGATGGAAACATTATTGAAAACCCAATTGGAGGAGAAGAATATAATGTCTGTGTCAGAGTTCATAACAAAAAGAATATTCCATCTACAGGAGAAGAAACGCTTTACCTAAATTGGGCAAAAGCCGGAATAGATTTAAGATGGAATGACAATTGGGATGGAGAACATTTCTTTGATTGTGGAGGTAATGCTATTAAAGGCGCTCCTATTGCAGAAAGCGTTCCAATTCCTTCCATTGCCGCAAATGGAAGCTCCATTGTTAAAGTAAATTGGACTGTTCCTCAAGCAGAACGCTACACATCATGCACCGAGTTTGAAAATGAATTATGGCATTTTTGCTTAGTAGCTCGTGTTCATGATGGCAATGATATTATCAATGAAAACAATAACAATGCAGATATGGCATATTTTGTAGAAAATAACAACAATGTGGCATGGAAAAATCTATCTGTTCTAAATAGCAACACTCCTGTAGCTGTCGTAAGTGTTTCCAATCCTTATTCTGAAAGACGTTTTTTCAAGATTGCTTATACAGCAAAACCAAATTCCAAGCATGAATACATTAATCAATTTTCAGAAGTGTATCTTCATTTGAGCAACAATTTGAATATTGCTTGGAAAAATGGGAACGCCAAAGGAGTGGGACTTAAACAAGTTGGAGAAAACGTTATATTGCTTACCGATACAACAGCTGTGCTTGACAGTATTTTGTTAAATCCAGAAGAGTTATACACTTTGAAAACCAAGATCAGTTTCTTAACACAGAAAAATCCTGAAGATAATGAATTTGATTTTGATCTATCCTTGTTTGAGATTGGTGAAAAAGAAGTAATTATAGGAGGAGAACATTATCTTGCCACAAAAGACAGAAATCGAGATTTTAAGGCTATAGCACTCAGCGATACTGTTGTATTAGCCGCTCAACCTATATCTTTCAGTGCGGCAAGTATTTCTGAAAATGCAGAATATGTTTGGTATAATGCAAATGGAGATACTATAAGTACTCAACAAACGTTGCAAATACAGCCAATATCGAGTGAACAATATCGTTTAGAAGTAGTCTCTCAATATGATGGCGCCAAGGATTACGATACTGTTACTGCAATAGTAAAAAATGGTTTTATATCCAACATAAGTCCAAATCCAGCAAGCAGTAATATTTCGGTTTCATACAATCTTTCTGACAACACTCCAAATGCTACTATACAAATAGTGAATAGTGTTGGTATGGTTCTAAACAGTACAAACATAACTCAATTACAAACAAGAGTTGATATTAATGTAAATTCTCTTATAAATGGTCATTACAATGTAAATCTTGTTTTACCTAATGGAGATATAGTTGATAGCAAAACATTGTTAATTCAATAAAACTCAATAACACCTACAACGATGGGACGATTTTGACAAATCGCCTCATCGTTTTTTATAACAATCGCACATACTAACCCATCACACCCTGCCGACCTTGTCCTCAACCTGCACAAAGAAGAAAAATTGCTACCTTTGCAAAACAAAACAACAAATCGAACAGAATGACACCGCAAACAACTCACACTCTCATAATAGGAGACAGCAGGAATTTATCTCTGATTGAAGATAATTCGGTGCATCTCATTGTTACTTCTCCGCCCTATTGACAGCTGAAAGACTACTGAAGCGAAAACCAAATCGGCTTTCATGACAGCTATGAAGACTACATCAACAATCTCAACTTGGTGTGGTCGGAGTGTTTCCGTATCTTGCACCCCGGTTGCAGAATGTGCATCAAGCACCTCAACCCCCAATGGATACACACCAAGCTGCCACATTCGGACACATGGCAGCTCAGGCAATGCCTCTTCGGACTGCACACCACAACATCGACAGACAAAGCCGTCGGCATTGTCGAGAGCGAAAAGACCGCCATTGTGATGAGCCTCTTCTTTCCCGAAAGGCTCTGGTTGGCAACAGGAGGCAAGAACAACCTCAACACCTCCACCATTTCGGAAGTGCCGCGAGACAGCATAGACATCTTTGCCGACATCGACGCACACGAAAGCTGGAAACAAAAGCTCCCTGCCTTGGAACGCAACACCGGCAAGAAGCTCCGATTAGTCGATTGGTTCACACCAAGGCTGCACCTTCTCGATGCCAAAAGCGACCCCGCCGACCTCATACTCCGCCTGCTCAAAGAGAAAACCCGACCGCTCCCATGCTTACTTGCAAAAGATTGACGACAAGAAGTACATCTTGGAAATGCACTTTCGCACAACCGGTTTGACGAATGCACCGACAGTGTATCGTTGTTACTCTTGTCCGCACGTAGATGCCGACGCACAAATCGAAATAAAAACAGTTCTTCACGAGAGATAAAATTTGAAATTCAGAAAAGCAAAGCGGCATACACAGCATTTTTTTGAGCGGTCGGGGTTCCGGCGGCTCTTTTTTGTGCGGTCGATATAGGAGAAGGGGTCAAAAAATCGGCAAATCTTTATAGCAAATTGACGCTAAAATATAAGAAAAGATTGTGCAAGTTGTTCCAAGTTGTTCCAAGTTGTTTCACCCTCTTGGCAGATTGAAAATGTGGTTGTATCTTTGCAAGCGAAAACCAAAAGATGTTGCAACGATTGGACGTTTTCAAATCAAAGTAATTGTTTAACTTAAAAATTGTATTATTATGGCAATCAAATTTGTAAAGGTAAAAAGAAACATCACAGTAGGAAGCAATCCCGGAGAGAAGTATTTGGCTCGTTTGTTCAGAGGAACGGACGTTTCAATCGACCAGATTGCAAACGAAATTTCAGAAGCAACCACGGTATCTTACCCCGATGTACTCGCTTGTTTGAAAGCGATGGAAACACACATCTTGAAGTACATTCTTGCGGGTCAGGCTGTCAAGTTGAGCTTGTTGGGTTCGTTCATTCCGTTCATCTCTGCCAAGGCAATGAACACCGCCGAGGAGGTAACCGCCGACACTATCAAGCGTGCAGGCTGCCGCTTCTTCCCTTCGGTGAACTTCAAACAAGCGATGAAGAAGTGTAAGTTTCTCCAAACCGACATGAACATCGCCGGCTTGCAACAATAGAACGGCAAACCCTTACGTACGTATAGCAAATGCGGAGAGCCTCAAAAGCCCTCCGCTTTTTTTATTCCCGATGTTTTTGCAGTACTGCCGCAAAGCGATTTACACTCTGCCCCTGTCCGAGTGCTTTTCGGACTTTCTGCCTAAGAGCAATAATGTCCCCAAATTGCGTTTTTTCGTTCTCAAAACAGCGGAAACTATAAAAAAAAGACAGTTTCCGCAGGTTTACTAACGAAAAGCGTATATTCTAAGGTGATTTGTCCGAACAAAACAGCGACTTGACAAAACAAAACGAGGGCTGCAAATGCAGCCCTCGTCGGTTTTTATCTAAACAATGGTCGTTACTTGTTCCAATCCATTGAAGCCATACGCTTGTAGGAGTTGTATCTCCATTTTGCGTTTTCTTCTGCTGCCGAGAACAATGCCGCTGCTTCTTCAGGGAAGGCTTTCTTCAAGGAGTTGTAACGTACTTCTCCGTCAATGAATGCTTGGAACTTGCTCCAGTCAGGCTCTTTGGAGTCTAAGCTGAATGGGTTCTTGCCTTCTGCTGCAAGGCTTGGGTTGTATCTCCACAAGTGCCAGTAACCGCACTCTACCGCACGCTTGCCTTCTTCTTGTGTTTTGCCCATGCCTATCTTGATGCCGTGGTTGATACAAGGAGCGTAAGCGATTATCAACGATGGTCCGTGATATGCTTCGGCTTCTTTCAAAACCTTCAAGTATTGTGCAGGGTCTGCTCCGATTGATACTTGGGCAACATATACATAGCCGTATGTTGTTGCTATCATTCCGAGGTCTTTCTTTCTTATTCTCTTTCCTGAGGCTGCAAACTTGGCAATAGCTCCCACAGGGGTTGCCTTTGATGCTTGTCCTCCGGTGTTGGAATAGACTTCGGTGTCGATTACCAAGATATTGACGTCTTCGCCCGATGCGATAACATGGTCAAGTCCGCCGTATCCTATGTCGTATCCCCAACCGTCGCCTCCAAATATCCATTGTGATTTCTTTACGATGAATTGTTTGTTTGCTTCAAGCTCTTTGCAGATGTCGCAACCGCATTGAGAAAGGGTTGGAACTAATGCGTCATAGACTTTTTGAGTTGTCTCTGGGCATTCTCTGTTGTCCAACCACATTTGGAACAATGCTTTTTGTTCGTCGCTGCAACAAGTGCAAGCCAAGCCTTCTTGCATCAATCTCTCGATGCGGTCTCTCATCTTGCGTGTTGCTGTTGCCATACCCAAGCCAAACTCTGCATTGTCTTCAAACAACGAGTTTGCCCAAGCAGGGCCTCTGCCTTTTGCGTTCTTTGTGTAAGGCATCGACGGACATGAGCCTCCGTAGATTGACGAACAACCTGTTGCATTGGCAACAATCATTCTTTCGCCAAAGAGTTGGGTTATCAACTTGATGTATGGTGTTTCGCCACAGCCTGCACAAGCTCCCGAGAACTCAAACAATGGTTGTGCAAATTGGGAGTTCTTTACGCTCTTGGTTATATCTACCAAGTCTGACTTGTAGCTTACGTTCTTGGTTATGTTGTCCCAATTCTTTGCTTCGTCTGTCTGGCTTATCAAGCTCTCCATTGTCAAAGCCTTTGTCTTTGCAGGACATACATCGACGCAGTTTCCGCAACCTGTACAATCGAGTGGAGAAACCTGAACGCGGAACTGCATTCCGTCAAATTCTTTTCCTTGAGCCTTGATGGTGGTTATTTCGCCCACCTTTGCAAGCTCGTCTTGTGTGAAGACAAACGGACGTATTGCTGCATGAGGGCAAACCAACGAACACTTGTTACATTGGATACAATTTTCGCTGTGCCATGCAGGGACGTGTGATGCGATACCTCTCTTTTCGTATTGTGAAGTACCTGCAGGGAAAGTTCCGTTTTCCATTCCCTTGAATGCACTTACAGGAAGGCTGTCTCCCTCTTGTGCATTGATTACATCTACTATGTTTCTGATAAATTCGGGACGGTCGGAAGTTTGTTCGCTTTGGCATGAGCAGCCGCAAGTGCAAGCCTCTGCCCATTCTTTCTTAACTTCTATCTTGATAACCTCGCCTCCCTTATCGACTGCCGCATAGTTCATCTTGACGATGTTCTCGCCTTTCTTGCCATACGACTTGTCGATAGCTTTCTTCATTGCTTTGACTGCAAGTTCGTAAGGGATTACTTCTGCAATCTTGAAGAATGCCGATTGCAAAATGGTGTTGGTTCTGTTGCCCAAGCCTATTTCTTCTGCAATCTTGGTTGCGTTTATGATGTAGAAACTGATGTTCTTTTCTGCCAATTCTTTCTTTACCTTGCTGCTCAAACGTTCTACGGTTTCCTCAGGCGAGAACATAGAGTTCAAAAGGAATGTTCCGTTTGGCTTTATGCCTTTCAACACTTCGTACATGTTCATGTAGTTGAAGACGTGGCAGGCAACAAAGTCAGGAGTTGTAACAAGGTATGGCGAACGGATTACGTTGTCGCCAAAACGTAGGTGTGAGCAAGTGAAACCTCCCGATTTCTTACTATCGTATGAGAAGTATGCCTGACAATATTTGTTGGTGTTCTCTCCGATAATCTTAATCGAGTTTTTGTTTGCTCCGACTGTACCGTCTGCTCCCAAGCCATAGAATTTTGCTTCAAATGTTCCTGCTGTTGCCATCGAGATCTCCGGAAGAACAGGCAAAGAGTGGTTGGTTACGTCATCGACAATGCCGACTGTGAATTGGTTCTTTGGTTCTGCTGCTTTGAGGTTTTCGACAACCGAAAGGATTTGTGCAGGGGTGGTATCTTTTGAAGACAATCCGTATCTTCCGCCAATCACCATTGGCTTTTGGCTGCAAGAGCAAGAAGCTATTGCCTCAACAACATCCAAGTACAAAGGATCTCCGTTTGCACCTGCTTCTTTTGTTCTGTCCAAAACGCAAATTCTCTTTGCCGACTTCGGAAGTGCTGCAAAGAAGTACTTCTTTGAGAACGGTCTGTAAAGGTGTACTGTTACCAATCCGAGTTTTTCTCCCTTGGCTGCAAGATAATCTATTACTTCTTTAATGGTGTCTGAAACGCTTCCCATTGCAACAATTACGTTTTCTGCATCTGCTGCTCCGTAGTAGTTGAATGGTTTGTACTCTCTTCCGGTAAGTGCAGAGATTTTCTCCATATAGTCTGCCACTATGTCGGGAAGGGCATCATAGTAAGGGTTGCAAGCCTCTCTTGCTTGGAAGAACACATCTGGGTTTTGAGCTGTTCCTCTTGTAACAGGGTGTTCAGGATTGAGGGCATCGTCCTTATATGCTTTCAAAGCATCTCTGTCCAACAAAGCTGCCATATCTTCTGTGTCGAGAGCTTCAATCTTCTGTATTTCGTGAGAAGTTCTAAATCCGTCAAAGAAGTGCATGAAAGGTATTCTTCCCTTGATTGCCGAAAGGTGAGCAACTCCTGCCAAGTCCATTGCTTCTTGAACCGAAGCCGAAGAAAGCATTGCAAAACCTGTCTGACGGCAAGCGTAAACATCGGAATGGTCTCCGAATATTGACAAAGCCTGAGCGGCAATCGTTCTTGCTGTTACGTGCAATACTCCCGGCAACATTTCGCCTGCAATCTTGTACATATTGGGTATCATCAACAACAATCCTTGTGATGCTGTGAATGTTGTAGATAAAGCACCTGCCTGCAAAGAGCCGTGCAAAGCACCTGCAGCACCTGCTTCCGATTGCATTTCAACCAACTTAACTGTTTCTCCGAAAATGTTTTTGCGACCGTTAGCCGACCATTCATCGACATATTCCGCCATTGGAGACGAAGGGGTAATAGGATAAATAGCAGCCACTTCGCTAAACATATAAGCAACGTGGGCGCAAGCCTGATTACCATCGCAAGTCAAAAATTTCTTTTCTTTTGCCATTGCTGTAAAAATATAAATTGTTTCTAAATAATGTCATTCCAATTCATTTCTCCTGATTGAGAAAATCTTTGCAAGGTGCAAAAGTACTAAAAAAAACGAAACGGCGAGACAATAATCACATTATTTTATGACATCTGTCGGAGCTTTCGACATTTGTTGTGGTCAATTTGGCTCTCTATTCGTTTTTTTTCGGATATTTGCATTTTATTTTGATGATTGAATGAGTGCTAAAAAGACTTTTTACGGCTATGTTGCCGTTGTGTTTTCGATGATTTTTTGGGGAATAAGTTTTGTTTGGACAAAGCAGTTGCTCGATGCTCATTTCCCTGTCTTCCTTATACTTGTCATACGTCTGACAATATCGTCTCTTGTTTTGTTCTCTGTCTTTTCGCTTGGCGGAAAGTTGGACAAAATCAAGAAAAAAGATATTCCTTTATTTGTTGCACTTGCTTTTTTTGAGCCGTTTCTCTACTTCATTGGCGAAAATTTCAGCATGAAGTTTGTCGATGCGAGCTTTGCTTCAATAATGATTGCAACCCTTCCCGTTGTCAATCCGATTGCCTTGTGGATTTTTAATGGCGAGAAGATAAAAGGCAATCTTCTTTCGGGCGTTCTTCTGTCTGTTGCGGGGATTTGCCTTATGAGCTTGGGCGACGGATTTAGCTTTGTGGTCGATTATCGAGGTGTGTTGCTGTTGCTGCTTGCCGTTGCGGCAGGCTCGGGATACACCGTGATGCTTTCCCGACTTATAGACAACTACGGACCTGTTACGATAACAACTTGGCAAAACATATTGGGGGCTGTGTTCTTCCTTCCGTGCTTTTTGATTTTCGATTTGAACAATCTTGCGAGCGTTCAGTGGAGTTTTGGGGCTGTTTTGTCGTTGGTCATGCTGGCATTGCTTTGTTCTTCGGGTGCATTCATGCTTTATGCTTACGGAGCAAAGACCATATCTATTATGAAGGTGAGTGTGTTTACCAATGCCATACCTGTTGTTACCATTATCTTTGCAATCTGCTTCGGAATGGAGAGCCTTACATGGAACAAGGCAGCAGGTATTCTCATTGTTGTGGGAGGGTTGTTGTTCAGTCAGTTTGGATTTAACAGAAAAAGCAAACAAATATGAAAGTCAAAGTCGGATTGGTGCAGATGAGCTGTACCGAAAACAAACAAAGCAATATCACAAAAGCCGAAGAGCAAATCCGCAAGGCGGCTGCCGAAGGTGCAAACATTGTTTGTTTGCAGGAATTGTTTGCCTCACTATATTTTTGCGATGTGGAGGACTACTCCAATTTTGATTTGGCAGAAGCAATTCCCGGAAGCACCACAGAGCGTTTGTCTGTTTTGGCAAAGGAACTCTCGGTGGTGATAGTGGCATCGCTCTTTGAGAAGAGAGCCGAGGGAGTGTATCACAATACCACGGCGGTGTTGGACGCCGACGGAACATATCTCGGAAAGTATCGCAAGATGCACATTCCGGACGACCCGGGCTACTACGAAAAATTCTACTTCACCCCGGGCGACTTGGGCTACAAGGTATTCAAGACCAAGTATGCCACCATAGGAGTGTTGATTTGTTGGGACCAATGGTATCCCGAGGCAAGTCGCATCACCGCTCTCAAAGGTGCAGACATTCTCTTCTACCCCACTGCAATCGGCTGGGCAGAGTGTCAGGACGAGGCGACAAACCGCGAACAATATGAGGCATGGCAGTGCATTCAACGCTCTCATGCAATAGCCAACGGAGTGCATACAGTGTCGGTAAACCGCGTAGGACGAGAAAAAGACATGATTTTTTGGGGAGGAAGTTTCGTTTCCAACCCTTTTGGCACACTTTTGTACAAAGCATCGCACGACAAGGAGGAAACTTCCGTCGTAGAATTGGACCTTTCTCTCACCGACCACTACCGAAAGCATTGGCCATATTTGAGAGATAGGCGAATAGACTCCTATCAGCCGATTTGCAAAAGATTTATTGACGAATAAAACACCATAGACACCATAATGAAAACACCGAAAGACTTGGGATTTTACTTTCCTGCCGAATGGCACAAACACGAGGGCACATGGCTCAGCTATCCGCACAATGAAAACTCGTGGCCCGGCAAGATAGACACCATATTTCCCTCATATCACAAATTCATTGCCGAACTCTCAAAATCAGAAATAGTAAACATCAATGTGGAAGACGAAGCCGCAAAAGAGACAATCACAGAGGCTTTGTCAGAGCTTAAAGCCGATTTGTCGAGAGTGAAGTTCCACTTTTTCAGAACCAACGACGCATGGTGCAGAGACCATGGTCCTGCCTTTGTTCTCAAAGCCAACCAAAAGGCATTGGTAAATTGGGATTACAACGCTTGGGGTGGCAAGTACCCTTGTGAACTCGACAACCTCATTCCGCTCAAAATAGCAGAGGAAATGAATCTTGAAGTCTTTCACCCGCACATAGTCATGGAGGGAGGCTCGATAGACGTCAATGGTTGCGGCACTTTGCTCACAACAACTGCCTGCCTTTTGAACCCGAACCGCAATCCCCTTCTTTCGCAAGGCGAGATTGAAGAAAAGCTCTGCCAATACTACAATGTGGATAAGGTGATATGGTTGGGCGAAGGCATTGAGGGCGACGACACAGACGGACACGTCGATGACATTACCCGCTTTGTCAATCCCTCAACGGTTGTTACGGTGGTAGAAGAAAACAAAAACGATGCCAACTACCAAGTGCTTCAAGACAACCTTTCGCTTTTGAAGACGGCACGGCTTCAAGACGGAAAGCAGCTTGATATTGTCGAGCTGCCAATGCCTTCTGCCGTTGTGTGGGACGATATGCGTCTGCCGGCTTCGTATGCCAACTTCTATATTGCAAACAAGGCGGTGATTGTGCCGACCTATCGTTGCGACAACGACGAGAAAGCCTTGTGTATATTGGAGAGTTTGTTCCCCGGCAGGAAGATTGTCGGCATAGACTCGACCGATATTATCTGGGGCTTGGGCAGCTTTCACTGTCTTTCTCAACAAGAACCCTCTTTGTAGAAACAAACATCATAACATATCATGAACAAAAAAAATATATTTGCAGTATTGCTCTGCCTGATGATTGCAACAGGTGTTTCGGCTCAGGAGTATCTGAAATGGAGCGTTGAAATAAAATATGATTCGGTGCAGTCGTTGGACGGAAAGTATTTTGCAGTCAAAGACAACGGCAAATGGGGAGTGGTGAAAGACGGAAAGAGCATTCTTCCGTGCCGATACGACTATATTGATGCCTTGGGCGACGATGTGATTACCTTTGTGCAAGATGGCAAGGCAGGCTTTGCCGACACCGAAGGCAATATTCTCATTGAGGCTTCATACCCTGCCAATGTGGATATTCAGACCGAAGACAAGACACAGCTCAATTTGTTTGACCAAGGCTCGTGCATTGTGTTTGACAATGGCGAACTGAGATTGATAGACAAGCAAAACAAGCGTCTGTTGGGCGACAGTCTGATGATTGTTTCCAGAGTGGGCAATGCTGTTGTGATAAAGCAAAACGGACTTTTCGGAATGGTCAATTCCCAAGGCGTTGTAACGGTAGAGCCTCAGTTCTTGTCGTTGGAAACCTTGGTTGCAGGCAAGTTGTATGCCTACCAAGTCCACACTCACGAAGGAGTGCCGATGTCGGGACTGTTGGACGAGAACGGAAAAATCATGGCAAAACCACAGTTTGAAGATTTCTTGACCTTCACCACTCCGCAAGGAGTATTCATCAAGGCATACCTTCCGAGCGGAGCTCAGGCTCTCTTCTCCCAAGAGGGCGATATGCTTGCCCAACCGCTCTATCAGGTCATAGAACCCACAAAGTATGATGCTTTCTTCTCGATTACTCAGGACATGAAGAAAGGCTTGCTCGGCAAAAACTACGTTCTGTATGTAGAGCCGAAGTACGACAGGGTCGATGTGGTTGTTCGTCAAGACACTTTCTTTGTTGCATACGAAGGATTGACCACATACGTTTTGAACACCTCCAACCAAGTTGTCGCAAAGACCGACGGCGTTGTCTTAGATTTAATTCGCAACAAGGAAGGCAACCTTTTGTTGATTACCGAACAGGATTTGTCATACGGCTTACTCTCCTCAGAGGGGAAATGGCTCATAGAACCTCAATACGACGAGGTATTGGGAGTGGTGAACGACTGCTTGTGCGTTCGCAAAGGCAAGAAATGGGGTGCAGTCGATAAAAACAACAATGTGGTTGTCGATTTTGTATATGGCAAGGCACGCATTTCAAACACAGCTGAGCTGATTGCCTTTTTTGACTACAAGAAAGGTTCAAAGATGCTTTGCAAGGACGGCAACATCATAGACTTTCCAAAGAGCGAGTCGGTCTTGGTGTTTGGCAACTATGTGGAATACAAAGACAAAGACAAGAAAGTGCGTATCTATTCTGACAACAGACGAATACCCGACAACTTCATCACCATTGGTGCAGACCGCGAGGGTATATTGGTTGCAAAAACCGAAAAAGGTTGGTCTTATTACAATTCCGCAAAATGCACACCCCTTACAGACAAAACTTTTGATGCGGCAGGTTGTTTTGTTGCAGGCAAGGCATACGCAGCCAAAGACGGCAGCCTATTGGTATTGGACAGCAACTTTGAGACCATGCAGAGAGTTGCAATGCCGCAAGGGGTCAATCTTCACTCGATTGTCTCTCTTCTCACCCTCTTTGGCAGTCAGGGAAGAGACAATTTTACAATCAAGGACACTAAAACGAATAAAGTAGGAGTTATAACAATCAACAAACAATAAGAAATTATGAAAAAGATATTCGGAAAATCAATTTTGCTGATTGCTTTGTCAATACTATCTATCGATGTGTTTGCTCAGCAATACAGAAGTTTCACTCTCGACAATGCACCTTTCGGAACAAACGGAATATACTATTCGCTGCCTCAGACAGAATTGGTATTTGATGTGTGCATAGAGAAAATCACCGAGTACAAAGGCTGTTATGCCGACTATGCTTATCTGCTCGGATTGAAGAACATCATTCTTTCGGACGAAGTTTCTTACCGCATCAAGGACATTAAAATCCGCACCAAAACCATTGCGGACAACTCTTCGACCTACTTCTTGCAGTACGAAGACGGAGTGTGTGTGCAGTTGAACGATGCAGGCTGTCTGTCTGCAATAGGGAAAGTGCCTCCGCAACAGATGATGCCTCCTTGTGAGAAGAAACGCCCTGCAAGAGCCGCAAAACAAAAGCCGGCAGCCGAAACCAAATCGACCCTGCCCACATACGAGCAACGCTATCTTGAAGCAGGAATGTTGGAGAGCCTGCCCGGAATGACAGCCGACAAAGCAGTAAAACAAATCGAACGACTAAAAGAAAAACAAATCGACATACTATCGGGTAACATAGACGGAACGTACATGAACAACACAGTGGAATATATGTATAAGCAGTTGGACGAAATGATTGAGGCATACGTTGCGATGTTTGCAGGAAGCAGACAATCGGAAGAGCTTCACTACACTTTTACCATCATTCCCGAAAAGCCACTTATTGTGGAACAAGACCTGCTTGTCGGAGTATTCAAATTTTCGGAACAAGAGGGAGTAAAACCGCTCAACTCGCCTTCGGATATACCTACCATTGTTGCCAACCTTCACAGCTTCAACACAACCAAAGAGCAAACCAAAACAGAGGCTCAAAAATCTAAGGACGACAAATTGCAAAAACGTTTGGCAAAAAAAGGTGTGGGAGTATATTACCGCATTCCCGAGAAAGTAAAAGTCTCGATTACTTCGGGAGAAAAAGTGTTTGACAAAACAGTAAACATATCACAGTTCGGACAAACCACCTGCATAATGGATTGTCCGTCGGGATTGCTGTTTGACCCCGAAAGCGGAGCTTTGAAACACATAGCAAAATAACAGCCTTGCAAGCAGAAGGTTAATACTTTGAATCATATTACTTTGACAAGACGCCGTTTCAACAAACCGAAACGGCGTCTTTTTATGAGCAGAACAGCGTTTTAACTCAACCAAACGCCGCTTTGTTTTTGAGCAAGTTGTGATTTTGCCAAAATTATGTTCCACTACAATCGGTTTTCTGTACCGAAAGGGCAAAAACTATCAAAAAGAGCAAACATTTTTCAAATAAAGGGTGTCTGTTAGGTGGTTTTTTAGTAGTTTTGCACTTCTCAATCGCTGTGCGAGAGAGCTGTGATGTAGTTTTGAAAAATTGTTATTATACAAAAATGCAGTTATTTATGAGAAAGATTGTTTTGACAGCATTGTTGATTGTATCGTTTCTGCCTTTTGAAGTTTATTCTCAAGGTTGTGCGGCGATATATGCAAAGAAAATCTCAATCAATCAGGGCGTTCGCGACACTGTTGATTTTTCGGCAAACGAGCTGAACAACGGCATACAGATGCAGTGCGGTCAAACTTATTTGTTGGGAGCTGAAACATTTGCTCCGGGAGGTTCGTCAAGCTATGTGTTTGAACAAATTCCTTACGAGCCGCCTGTGCCGTTTGATTTGGGAGGAACGGTAGCATCGTATGCAGGACAGTTGTGCAATTCTGATGATACATGGGGTTCGCTTTTTTCGTTGAACTACGGACACCCGCCTCAACCCGGCATTCCCGACTTTACATTTGACTTTTACGGACAGACCTATCAATATGCTGTGGTTGGAGCAAACGGACTTATTTCATTCGACATCAACAACCCTAATTGTGTAACTCCTCCCGGTGAAAATTGCAAGCATTGTCAATTTACACAAGAAGGTTCCGGACCTGTGCCGAACGCAAACAGATACAAAAACTGCATCATGGCACCTTATTATGACATCATCTTTACAACAGCAGGAGATGTTTATTTCGATGTCATTGGCGAATATCCGTGCAGAAAGATGGTGTTGAGTTTCTACCAAGTCCCTATGTTTCGTTGTACAAGTTTGATTGCAACTCACATGGTCGTATTGTACGAAACAACCAATGTCATAGAGTTTTATTTGCAAAACAAACCAATTTGTACCAGTTGGGAAGAAGGAAAAGCTACCTTGGGAATACACAATGCTGACGGAACTCAGGCTTGTACAATCACCAATGCTGACGGACTAAGCTACAACAACAGCGTTTGGGGCGCTCAAAACGAGGCTTGGCGTATCAAACCGAGCGGACAGCTTGACAGCTATGGCGTGGAGTGGAAGAAAAGGGCGGCTTTTGATTACTCTGCTCCAATGGTGGAAGTTGCTCCCGATGCTGACGGTGTGGTAACTGTAGATGTAACTGCACAGGAAGGTCCTACGAGATATTTCTGCAAGAATACCATTGTGAGAGATGACGGAAACGAGTTTGAGGTGTGGGATTCTACTGCTGTGTATTATCCTATCGATATGCCCGACATTGTGATTTCTCACAACGAGAACGTGGAATACAAAGACACTGTGTGCCGCGGAGAGATTGTCAATTTCGCTCTTTCGGGCGGCGGAGACAACGGCAAGTACTATCAGATGTCTCCTCGCAATGCAGACGCTGATACCTTGACCGTTTTGGGTGCTACTTTCAATCGTGCCAACAACCCTGCTGTTGATGAGGTGAAGTACATCTTCAAGATTGAGAACTACGATGACTTCGGCACTTTGGTCTGCACCAGATATGACTCTTGTGTCATAGTAAACAGAAGTTTCAACGTAGAGTTGCAAGAAGACTTCACAATCTGCAAGGGAACGGAGATTACTCTTACCGACATTTTGAAAGAGCATGAGGGTGTTTCGTCTTGGAGTACGGGAGCAACGGGCGATACGTTGGTTTATGCTCCCGAGCACACGGAGACAATCACCCTTACCAAGACCGATAACCTCGGTTGTACTGCTTCGGACGAGATTGTAGTTACGGTGAACGACTCTCCCGAGGTTACCATTACTGGAACGATGGACATTTGTGAGGGTACTTCCACAAGGCTTACTGCCAACTCTACTCCGGGAGGTTGTACGTTTGAGTGGGACAACGGCAGCACAGAGCAATCCATATTGGTAACTCCTGCAACCGACCAAACCTATACGGTGAGCGTCAAACTGCCTCCTGCAATGTGTGAAACAATAGAATCGGCAACCGTCATTGTCAGACCGCTTCCTCAGGTGATGTGTTCGGAAGATAAGTTGATTTGTGAGGGTGAGAGTGCAGAGATAAGCGTGAACGGAGATGCCACAAGATGGGTGTGGGAGACCACAGACCCTGCCGTAAACGGGGCGAATGCAACCAACTTTGTTGTATCGCCAAGTGCAACCACCCTATATAAGGTTCATGGTTACAACGACATCAACTGCCACAGCCAAGATGAGGTAAAGGTTACGGTAGAGCCAAAGCCTACTCCTTACATTCGCCTCAATCCGAGCGTGCTTGATGCCCTTGACCCTACAATAATAATTACCGACGGCTCAACAGGTAACGATTCGAGACAATGGCGATTGAGCGACGGCTACACTTCGACCAACGAATCGTTCGTTCACACCTTTGAACTTACCGATACCTCGATGAGATTTGACATATCGCTTGTGGCAGTATCGCCGGCAGGTTGCACCGACTCTATATCAACCTTTGTGAGAGTGAAGAGAGACCACTATTTGTGGGCACCTACCGGAATATACCTTCACGACAACAACCCTGCAAACAGGGAGTTCCGCCTTTGGATTGACAACATTGTCTCATACAACTTGGAAATCTTTAACCGCAATGGCGAAAGAGTATTCCAAACAGACGACATAGAAAAGGCATGGGACTGTACCTACAAGGGTAGTACGGTGATGCAGGGAGTGTATGTGTGGAAAGTGGTTTACCGACACAACGATGCTCCAAACAAAGAGGAAAGTCAGACAGGTACATTCATGATATACAACTAAAATGTATTGAAAAGATGATAAGTGCAGATGATATTGAAAAAGCAAAAGTCCTCTTGGCAGAGGACAAACTCGAAGAAGCGATGAGCCTGCTCGACAAATTGGTTGCCGACAAGGACAATGAGTTGAAGGACGAGGCATATTACGTCAGAGGTAACGCCTTTCGCCGTGGCAACCATTGGAAAGAAGCAATCAACAACTACACTCGGGCAATCGAACTAAACCCCCAATCTCCCGCCGCAGCCATGAAGGCAAGTTGCATAGAGATATTGGACTTCTTCAACAAAGATATGTTTAACCACTAAGCCAAGACACAAAAGCAAAAATAGAGAGGGAACGAACAAAACATTCGTTCCCTCTCTTTATTCACTCCTCAAATGACAAAACCATACCGCCTTTGCAGACTTGCAACCGCAACTTCGGCATTGCAACAAACAGTTTCAAACTATCGTTGTTTAATACAATTTCAAAGAGACCTAATTACAAAAAATCCATACGCTACTAAATTGAAGGTGTTATAATCAACCGCCAATTTCCGTTTCTCTCTGTGCGTTGTATGTATCCCTTTTCTGTGAGTTGTTTGATTTGTTTGTTTACGGCATTCATACTTATGCCCACTTCTTTCGACAACCTTGGTATGGTAATGTCGGGAAACTCATACATCAAATTGAGTATTCTGCTTGTCGTATCGGTACGGAACAAGATACATATGATAATAATATGAATAGTCGATGCCTTTCATAAAGAGTTCTCTGCGATTGTGTAGGTCATGTTGCTCTCATACAAAGGAAAGCCCTGCGTTTGCTCTGTCCGTCAATGGTATTGTCTATATACGTCAGCCATTCGAGAAATGCCGTTGCCTCTTTCATTTATTCGCCCTCTTGTTGGCAAGCGGTATCGAAAGATTGTTATATGTCTATATTTCGTAAGGTCGCTCGGGTTTGCGGGAACAAATTATTTCACTTCTTAATAGAGTCTCTTTTCTTTGGAGAAATCGTAGTTTCCGTTGTCGGTTTCGTTTTTCTTCTTTTTGTTTCTCGGCACCAAGTTATCGACTTTTCTCCACCTTCCTCTCTCAAACACCATTCCCTCCACTTTTCCGCTCGGCACATTGAGCTGCATAAAGCCCGACACGGCATCTGTTTTCGACTCCAACTCGTCGTACAAAATCAACCATGCTTTTTCGATTTGCTTCTCTTCAACTTCAAAAGGTCGGTTCTTCTTCATGGGCTTTTTGCCTGCCTTTTTAATTCCGCCAACCTCAAAAAACTGATTGTCATACAAGAGATTGAAGGCTGCATCGGGGGCATACTCAAAAATCATGCGTTTCAAACCTTTTTGTTTGTAGAATATGGGAGCTCCGAAGGTCGGTCTGCCGCTGTTGTGCTTGAATGTGATTGGCTCTATGACTTTTCGTTTGGAGTAGATGTCTTTTCCGTCAAATCCCAAGAGTGTATAGTAGGTTATATTTTCGTGTTTTGAGGTTATCAAGTCATAATACACCGCTCCAAACCAACAACTGTCGGAGAGTTTCTGCTCCTGAGGCGAGAAAATCTCATCGTTGCGAGCCATCAAGCGATATACTTCATACTCTCCGCTCGCTTCATTTTTGGCTTGAATGAAACCATAATTGGAATACTCGCCTTCGGAAGAGACCACCGCCCAAGTAAAAATTCTAAAACGTTTGTCCTTTGAGGTCAGAATGCTTATCTTGTCGAGCAATGCAAAGTCATGATTGAAACTATTAGGCATTTCCAAACAATTTTCGAGTGCAGAGATAAAACGTTCATTGGCATTAAATCGCTCATTGTCGTTGCCTGCCATAAACATTGTGTCTTGCAGAGCACTCATCTGTTCTTCCATGTTTTGCAAAAAAGAGGAGCTTTGTCCCTTTGCAAGGAGTGTCAGTCCCAAAAGACACACCAAAACGAGTACATTTCTTTTCATGTGTGCAAAAATACAAAAAAGCAAGCAGCAAAACTGCAAAGTGATAAAAAAAAGAGCGGAATTGTCTTCCGCTCTTTTTCTTTTCTGCAATGTAGGTCTTTCTATCTTATAATTTCGACTGAGCCTTTGAACTCTACATCTCTTATCGGACCTC